>Ga0302320_10028882_pt1 | contig 10626 bp, 8 predicted proteins | sample Bog_T0_3_FD_202130 | JGI IMG/M metagenome (GOLD analysis project Ga0302320, IMG submission 202130) | Peat permafrost microbial communities from Stordalen Mire near Abisko, Sweden - Bog_T0_3 | ecosystem: Environmental > Terrestrial > Soil > Wetlands > Peat | place: Sweden: Abisko, Stordalen Mire... | reverse complement strand
TGGGGCGCCACCTGGTGAAGCTGCCCTACTTCGGCATGGTGAACCTCGTGGCGGGCCGCGAAGTGGTTCCGGAACTGATTCAGGATGGATTTACGCCGGAGAGCGTGGAGCGCGGGGTGCGCGCCCTGCTCGAGGACGGCCCGGCAAGGCAGCGCATGTCGGCAGCGCTGGCCGAGGTGCGCGGCATGCTGCGCGGCGAACCGGCATCGTCTGCCAGCGCAGACCACGCCCGGGAGACAACCGCGCAGCGGGCGGCGCGGGCGGTATTGCGCGTTGCGGAAAGTGCCATGCGGGAGAGAGAATAGGCGCTCATTCAGAGAAGCTGCCCAGTATCCTCCGCAAGACTTCATACAATCACGGGAGACGTTCCACTGAACGGGAGCAAAATGGCAATGCGATTGGCGGGACGGACATGGACGCGAACCGTTCTCATCACCTTGACTGCTTTAGCGGGCCTGCTGCCGGCGGCCGCACTGTGGGCCGTGGAGAAGCCGCGCATCCGCGCGGAAGACTATTCCATCGAGGCCAGGGTCGTACCGCAATCGCACAAGCTGACGGCGCACGCCGTGGTGAAGTTTGTGGCGCTGGACGACATCAGCATCGCCTCCTTCGAACTGCACAACGCGCTGCGCGTTACCCAGGTCACCGACGCCGAAGGCAACGTGCTGACGGCCGAGCGCGTATCGCAGAACTCCACCATTCGCGTGGCGTTGCCCAACGGACTGAGCAAGGGGCAGGAAGCGACCCTGACTTTTGATTACGAGGGCACGGTGACCTCGGCGGACGACAGCCCGGTTCCGGGATTGAGGCTGGCCTATGTCGGCGACCCGATTACCTACCTGCTGTATTCCGGGCGCTGGTTTCCGGTGACCAACTACGGCATCGACCGCTTCACCGCGCGGCTGAAGATCACCGCGCCGTCCGATTACACGGTGATCTCCAGCGGAGAGGCCGGCGCGAGCGCAGTACCTGTGGCAGAGCCTGCCGCAGGCTCCGGCAATGGTAACGCCCCGAAACTGCAGAGAGGCGAGAAGCCCGGAAAGTCGACCAAGCCGGCGAGTTCTGCGAGCCAATCCGGCGCCGCGCGAACCGATCCCGGCACGAAGACATTCAGTTTCAACTGGAGCAACCCGAGCTTCCCCGGCACGGTGGTGATCGGAAAATTTGTGGATACGCCGGTGAGCGAAGCGGGGATGACGGTTCACGTTTTCTTTCTGCCGGACAAAGCGTCCCTGGCGCAGCAGTACGGCGAAACCGCGGCCAAGGAACTCGGCTACTTCGTCACGATCTACGGCGTGCCGATCAGCTCGGAGTTGAAGCTGGTGGAGTTGCCCGATGATTCCGTGCCCACGGCGTGGGCTCCGGAGGTGGCAGGGATTGCGGCGCGCAACATCAACGCGAAGGGAAGTTACCGGCTGCTGGCCAATGCCATCGCGCACCAGTGGTTTGGCACCATCGTGAGTCCGGCGGCGCGCAATGACTGGTGGATCCAGGACGGAGGCGCACGCTACAGCGAAAGCCGCTACATCGAATACGCAGCCGGGCCGGCGGGCGCGCAGGAGGCCGTGAAGGATATGGCGGTGGGCGCGCTGGCCTACGACAGCGTTCCACTGGGACAGATTGGAGCGCTTGATACGTTTGACCCGGTCTTCCAGTCAATGGCAAACGACAAGGGCGGCATGATCTATCACATGCTGCGCTGGGTGATGGGAGACCAGCGTTTCGACAAGGCGATGCGCACGCTGTTCCACGACTATGCTGGCAAAGCGGTGGGCCTGAAGGATCTGCAGAAAGTGACCGAGGATATCCAGGGCGAGCCGCTGACCTGGTTCTACTCGCAATGGCTGGACTCGACCGGAGCTCCTGAATTCAAGAACAAGTACACGGTGTTCCGGGTGCAGAAGGGCTTCCGCGTGGTGGGACAGATACAGCAGGATCTCGACCTGTTCCGGATGCCGGTAGAGTTGAAGATCGATACCGACGGCAAGACGGAAGAGAAGACGATCGACGTGGTGGGAACCGATTCCAGCTACACGATTGAGACCTTTGGCAAGCCGCGGCGCATCACCGTGGACCCGGACAACTGGGTGCTGAAGAACTCGGCGGACCTGAGGCTGCGGACGGCCATCATGCGCGGCCAGCAGTTGGTGCAGCAGGGCAACCTCGCAGAGTCGCTGCGGGAGTTTGAGAAGGCGATCGAACAGAACAAGAACAGTTCGCTGGCTCACTATCGGATTGCCGAGGTCTTCTACCTGCAGAGGAATTTCCAGGCCGCCGCGAATGCGTATCGCGACGCGCTCAATGGTGACGGGGAGCCGAGGTGGACCGAGGTCTGGAGCCACATTCAACTGGGAAAGATTTTCGACATCACCGGGCAGCGCGAACGCGCGGTGGGCGAATACCGGCAGGCACTGCAGACCAATGACAACACGCAGGGAGCGCTCGACGAAGCGCGCAAGTACATGGCGGCGCCGTTTGAGAGAACGGATTCCTGAGCGGGCAGCATGAACCAAGCCGCGCCCGGGGAGCGCGGCTTCTGTTTGCCTGGGATTGACGGAGCGATCAGGGGGTGGGGCCCGCGCCATCGCGCGTGATGTTGTAGCTGGACGCCATGCGTTCGGCAAGGCGGACGGCAACCGCGAGGGCGCGCTCACCGGTGAAGGCGGAACAGTGTATCTCGGCACGATCGCCGGAGAAATACAGGCCGACGATGGTCTCGGCTTTGGTGGTGGTATCGCTCAAATCGAGGGCATGGCAGTTGCTGACGATGACGGTGCCGGGCAGGCAGATGCGGTCGAGGAGGCAGAACATTTCCAGTTTGGATTCCTGCTCGTCGGGGCCGGTCTCCATGACGATGTGGGCCCGCCGCGCGGCGTCCTCAATGGTGGTGGCGCACTCGATGCGGGCGAAGGCTTCGTCGGCCAGCGCCTGCTTGAGGGCGCCGGAGCCGACCGCATCGTTGAGGGTGCGGCGAATCTCCTCGCGCGCGCAGTCCAGGGAAATCGGGAAGAGGTCTTCGAGAACCACGCGAAATCCGGCCACGGCGGCACGGCGAGCCAGTTCCCGTCCGACTTTGCCGGCGCCGATGACTGCGATGGTCTCCGCATCCGGAGGCGGCATCGCTATTTCTCCTTATCCAACTCCTCGAGCATTTTGGTGAAATTCGGGTCCGAGTGGCGCATGTAATCGGCGAGCTTCTTGCGCTCCTCCGGGGAAATGAAACCGCTGCCGACGACGATGCGCCGGAGTGTGGTGGAAATATCGTCCACGTAATTCATCATTCGGATGAGTTCACCGCTTGAAGCCATGATGCCTCCTGAAAATCCCTGGCCGTGCTTCGATTCCCGAAGACACTGCAAAACAGTATTGTCGGCGTTCGAGGCGGGTTCGTCAAAAAGGGGCAGACGCGCTCGCGACATTTTCGGCGCAAAACCTGCCCGCCTGCGGGACTTGGCAGGGGAGAAAAGCCGCGCAATCGTTGGGCTTGAGCGGCAAATCGCGGGCAAATCGGGGCCAGTCAATACTCAGATGAGTACGCCGTCTGCGGTGGGGTGCGTGGAGAACCATTCACGGAATGGATAATGGTTTGGAGGGCGAATGTTACTGATGTTGCAATGGTTTTGTAAGGTTGCGGACGATTAGCTGACTGGTTACCAATGGATGCCTATGTTATTACGCTTTGGTAAATATGCCGGAAGAATTGGGCGGCTCCTCACGATCGCGGGCTGCGGGCGGCGGTGGAAAATGCGGAGCCGGTCCGGCGGCGAGTATTCCGGGATTGTTACTGGGGTATTACGATCGTTACTTGTGGCCGACACACTCTAGTGGCGATACTGCGAAGTTCCCCCAGAACAGGAGCGGTCAGATATGCCCCCGAAGATATTCAGTAAGGTCGTTGACGTAAACAAGGAGCTATGGCTGCTGTTTTCACTCTTCGTGATTGCCGCCGTGTTCAATTTCGTGTTGGCCTCGCATCGAGTGCTGTTGGGATTCTATGGTTTGCCTACGCTGTTCTCGGCCTATTTTTATGGGCGGCGCCATGCGGTGCTGACCGCGGTGGCCAGCATCCTGATCGTGTTGCTGCTGCTGCAACTGGATCCGCGCATTCTTCAGGAAAACGCGGACCCGCTGCAGAAGTGGCTGGATCTGGCGGTGTGGGCGGGCATCCTGATACTCACCGCCTACGGAATGGGCACGCTGTACGAACACAAGACGAGACAGTTGACCGAACTGCGCGAGACCTACGATGGCGTGCTGAACATTCTGTGCCATTTCGTTTCCAAGGATAACTACACCCAGAATCATTCGTACCGGGTGTCAGTGTATGCGACTCGAATCGCGCGACAGATGGGTGTGGCACCGGAACTGGTCGAGGATATCAGGGCGGCGGGATTGCTTCACGATATCGGCAAGATCGAGGTCAGCCGCCAGGTGCTGTACAAGAGCGCGCAGCTTACCGAAGATGAGTCGGCGGAGATGGCGCAGCATGTGAGCCGGGGCGGGGACCTGGTGAACCTGGCCAGGGGGTCTCTGCGGCGCGTGGTACCGCTGATCCTGGCGCACCATGACAACTACGACGGCTCGGGCAAGCATCGGGCGATCGGATTGGAGATTCCGCTCGGAGCGCGCATCATCGCGGTTGCCGATGTCTATGACGCGCTCACCAGCGACCGCCCGTACCGGAAAGCGATGCCACCGTTTGAGGCGCGCGACTACATTGTCAAACAGTCGGGTACGGATTTTGATCCGGCGGTTGTCGAGACGTTCGCGCAGACATTCAATCAGGGCCTGCTCGAAGTACCGGAACTACTGGTATAGCCGCAGACACGAATCAGGAGTTCGCCATGGGCGATGAGAGCGGGAATCGGCACACAGAAGCGGCAGCGGCTGGCCGTCCGTCCGACCGGCGGCGCGCGACGCGCTATCAGATTGAAGCCGGCATGGTGGCGCGTTCGGCGGGCAATCGAAGCCGGGTGATTCGCGGGCGCATTGTCGATCTGAGCCAGGCCGGCGTCAGCGCGGTGATCGCCGCGGATCTGTCGATGGGAGAGGTCTTCGAAATCGAGTTCGGACTGCCCTATGCGTCCAAGCCGGTGCGGATCGAGGCAGCCATCTGCAATCGGGAAGGCTACCGGTACGGGCTGGAGTTTGTGCGCGCGCTGGCGGCCCAGCAGGAATTGATCAATCGAACGTGTGCGGCGCTGGCATTGCTGGGATGACGCTTTCGAGAAGGTAGGGCCCGGCGTTCGGAAGGACTGCCGGGGGAAGACGGGCAAGAGCAAAAGCGAGAGCAAAAGCAAGAACACAAACAAAAGCAAAAACAAAAGCAGTGGCGGGGGCGGGGATCAGTCCCGTTCCCCACAATCGCCAAATGCGGGCGGTTGTGGGCCACCTTTATCTGGATCAGGCGGAGAAGTCTTCGCCGGCGTGCGCGGCCTGCGGATCGGTGGAGGACTGGCGGTCGGTCACTTCCGCCAGCGTTGCCAGCTTCTGCGCCAGTTCCGGTTGCAGAGCTCCGGGCTGGTAGCGCCAGGTCCAGTTGCCATTGCTGAGGCTGGGCACGTTCATGCGCGCCGCCGAATCAAGGCTCAAGACATCCTGCAAGGGCACCACGCAGAGGTTTGCCGTGGAGCCTTGGGCGAGGCGAATCATCGCCCAGTTGACGCCATCCGCGGGCTGGCCCAGCAGCGCCCCGGCAAACCTCCGCTCATTTTCCGAGCAGTTCTTCCACCACCCGAGGGTGGTGTCGTTGTCATGCGTCCCGGTATAGACCACGGTGTTGGGCTTGTAACGCTGGGGCAGGTAGATGTGGGCGCCGGGATCGCCAAAGCCGAACTGCAGGACACGCATGCCGGGCATTTGCAGACGCCGGCGCAATGCCCTGACATCGGGAGTGATGACGCCGAGGTCCTCGGCGATGAAGGGCAGGTCGCCGAGCTTTTCGCGTAGGACGCGGAACAGATCTTCGCCGGGCCCATCAACCCAGCGGCCATGCACGGCGGTGGGCTCGCTGTTGGGGATCTCCCAGAATTGCTGGAATCCGCGAAAGTGATCGAGGCGGATAATGTCACAGCTCTGGAGCGCCCAGCTCATGCGGCGGACCCACCAGGCGTAGTCCTGCTGCTTCAGTTCGGCCCAGCGATAGAGCGGATTGCCCCAGCGCTGGCCGGTATCGGAGAAGGCATCGGGCGGAACGCCGGCGACGCACTCGGGCTCGAGGGTTTCGGCGTCGAGGCGGAAAATATCCGGATGGGTCCAGACATCGGCCGAGTCGTAGCTGACGAAGATGGCCACATCGCCGATGATCTTGACACCCTTGGCGCGGCCGTAGGAGCGCAGGGCCCGCCACTGCTCGAAGAAGGCAAACTGGAGAAAGCGGGCGCGGTTGAGTTGGTCGCGGAGTATCTCGCGGATGGCCGCCATGGCCTGCGGCTCGCGATGCGCCAGCGGACGGGGCCAGGTATTCCAACTGCGCTGCTCGTGACTGAGGCGCAAGGCGTCGAACAAAACGAAGTCTTCCAGCCACCATGAATTTTCGGCGACGAAGCGGTCGAAGCGGGCGCGCGCCTCGCCGGAGGCGTTGGCGAGAAACCAGGCTGCAGCCTCCTCGAGCAGGGGAAGCTTCTGCGCGACCACGCGGGCGAAATCCACATTGCCCTCGCGGGCCGTGAGCGACGCGACGCGGTCGTGCGGGATCATGCCGCGCTCCGCCAGGCGCTCCAGGCTGATCAGCAGGATGTTGCCGGCAAAGGCCGAGGTGGAGGAGTAGGGCGAGTTTCCGATTCCCACCGGGTTGAGCGGCAGCACCTGCCAGAGTCCCTGGCGCGCGGCGGCGAGGAAATCGATGAACTCATAGGCCGCCGGCCCGAGGTCGCCGATACCGGCGTGGGCAGGCAACGAGGTGGGATGCAGCAGGATTCCGGTGTTTCGCGTGTCGAGCATGGGTTCAGAGTTTGGCGGACTGCGCGGACAAAAGTTTCATCAATGTTTCCTCTACTAGGATGCACTGCCGGAGGGCGCATTGCGAACAAAAAAACGGGGAGGTTTGAGCCTCCCCGAGTATGAGTTTGGTTCCACTACTCCTTGACGCCGCCGAGGGCTTCGACTTTCTTCTTGTCGATGACGATGCGGCCGCTCTTCTCGAGGGTGTCGCGCAGAGAAGCGATGAAGACTTCCTCGGCCTCGGAACGTTTGCGTTCGAGCAGCGAAGCCTTGATGCTGTCCTTGACCGCCGCGAACTCGGCGTCGGTGGGCTCCTGTTTTTCGGTGAGGGCAATGACCGCGCCCTTCTGTCCGAGGTTGATCGCCTGGCTGATGTCGCCCACCTTCATGTCGAAGACCTGCGGAGCCGAGGAGGCAATCTGGCCGAGATCGGGCACCTGGCCATCGGAGGCGATCAGTTCACTGGTTTTCACGGTGGCGCCCACGGCTTTGGCGGCCTCGTGCAGATTGTGCGATGCCCGCGCCTTATCGCTGAGTTCCTGGGTCTTCTGCGCGAGCAGAGCTTGCGCCTTCTGGGTCTTCAACTGGGACGAGATGCGATCCTTCACCTGATCGAAGCCGGGGGTTGCGGGCGGCTTGATGTCCGTCACCTGGGCGATGACGAAGCCACGCGCCAAGGGGATGGAAACCGCTGGGGCGTTGGCCTTGACGCCGAACACAGCCTCGCTGAATCCAGGTGAAGTGCCGATGCCGGGGAGCGGCTCATTGCGCGTGATGAAGGGACTGTCCTGCACCGGGAGGCCATTGGCGGCGGCAGCCTTATCCAAGCCGCTGGTCTTGGCCTGGCTTTCGATGGTGCGGGCGAGTTGCTCGGCGATCTTCTGATTTTTCTGCGCGGTCACGATTGGTTCAATGCCGGCGCGGACTTCGTCGAGCGTGCGGGCATGGGCGGCGGTCTTTTCGTCCACGCGAATGATCTCGAAGCCGTAGCTGGTCTGAATGAGATCGGACGACTGTCCCTTGGCGAGGCCGAAGGCGACCTTCTCAATCTCAGGCGCGGAGCCGGAGCCCTGCACGAGCTGTCCGACCGAGCCGCCATCCTTGGCGGTGGCAGCATCATCGGAATACTTCCTGGCGAGAGTCGCGAAATCTGCGCCCTTGTGGAGCTGGCTCAGGACGTCCTGCGCCTTGGCCTTGGCGGCCGCGGACTGCTTGGCGTCCACCTTGCCGTCAGGTCCGGGCAGCGGTAGCTTGATGAGAATGTGGCGCACGGCGACCGACTCGGGCACGCGGAACTCGGCGGCATGCTGGCGGAAGTAGCCCTGAAGTTCGTCGCTGGAGGCCCGGGCCGGGTTGGGAAGGCGCGCCGGATCGACCAGGACAAAGCGGACCTTGCGCTGTTCCGGGATGGTGTTGGCGAACTGCTGCTGGTTCTTCTCGAAGTAGGCGTGCAGTTCGGAGTCGTCAACGGTGACCGACTTCTCAAGGTCGGCAACGCTCAACACGGCGTAATCGAACTTTACCCTGGTCTTCAGCTTGACGAAGGCGTCATGCACTTCCGCGCTGGAGACGAAGACTCCGGCGCCGATGACGGAACGCAGCTTGCGCAGGGTCAACTCGTCGCGCAGTTCCTGCTCGAACTGGGGGACGCTGAGGTTGAAGTTGGAGGCCACCAGATCGCGGTACTGGTCGGTACCGATGAAAGTTCCGTTGGGGTAGAGCGCCTGGGCGAGGCCGCCGTGCTGCATTTCGTAGCGCAGATCCTGGTCCGTGGCCTCGAGACCGAGGCGCTTGGCTTCGTGCAGATAGACCTTCTGCATGACCACGGCATCGACTGCCTGGGGCATGATGTAGGACTTAAACTGCTCGGGGAAATGACGCTGCTGCATGATATTGCGCGCCACCCGATCGACTTCGTCGTTGGTGACTTCCTGGCCGTCGACCTTGGCGACGGAATTGGCGCCGACGCCTTTGCTGCCAAAGTCAGTGAGAACGCCGCCGGGAACCAAGGTGACAACCATCATGATGCAGACGATGGAGAGGAAGCCGATGAGCAGAGCTTTTTGAAATCGGCCAGGGGTTTGCAGGAATCGAATCATCTTCCGGTATGCTCCAGGTACAAAAGGGCGAATACAGGATTATAAACTAGTGGCTCGGAATGCTCGAATCCGTGTGTTTGGGCATGTCCGCGGGAGCGGTTGCGGCAAATCCCCAATCAATGGCGAAGATTGCGCTTCGAGGCCTGAAATGCGCCTTCCGGCCCTGTACCCTTTCCCTGCCCCGCGGGATGCGTGGTGTAATGAAATGTACACATCATATGTCGCAGAAGAGACAGGGACTTCGTCGCAAGTGGATCGCGGCCATCAGGCGGTTGAGAGAACTGCGCATGATTGCCCATGGATTAGTGGATACCAATCACGTGGTGATGGCCCACATCATTCCCATGCGGCGCTGCAACCTGGCGTGCGCGTACTGCAATGAGTATGACGCGGTGAGCAAGCCGGTGCCGCTGGAGACGATGTTTGAGCGCCTGGATCAACTGGCGCGGCTGGGAACGGCCATTGTAACCATCAGCGGCGGCGAGCCGATCCTGCATCCCGAACTCGATGAGATCATCCGGCACATCCGCAGCAAGGGCATGATCGCGGGGCTGATCACGAATGGATATCTGCTGACCGCCGAGCGGATTGAGCGGCTGAACCGCGCCGGGCTCGATCACATGCAGATCTCCATCGACAACGTGATGCCCGACGATGTCTCGAAAAAAAGCCTGAAGGTGCTGGACAAGAAGCTGGCACTGCTCAGCGAGCACGCGGAATTTCACGTGAACATCAACAGCGTTGTGGGCGGAGGAATTCATACGCCGCACGATGCGCTGGTCGTGGGGCGCCGGGCGCGCCAACTTGGTTTCACTTCGACGGTGGGAATCATCCACGATGGCGACGGGCAACTGCGTCCGCTGAACGGCGACGAGCGGGAAGTGTTCTTCAAAATGCGGCAACTGGAGCGCAGAAACTACTCGCGCTTTAGCTGGTTCCAGACTAACATTGCCAACGGCAAGCCGAATGATTGGCGCTGCAGGGCGGGCGCGCGCTACATCTACGTGTGCGAAGACGGGCTGGTACACTACTGCTCGCAGCAGCGCGGCTACCCGGGCGTGCCGCTGCTGCAATACACCAAGGCGGATGTGGGCCGGGAGTTCCTGACCACCAAGGGCTGCGCGCCGAACTGCACCGTTAGCTGTGTCCACCAGATAAGCTACATCGATTTCTGGCGGGCTCCGCAAACCCTGCAGCCGCAGCCGCGCTCGAGCGAGGTCGGCGAGCTGATCCAGATTCAGAGCGACTGAGCGGGGCGCCGGACATTGCGCGATCCAAACACGTTTGTTACTATCAACAAGGCCTGAGCCAATCAGTCTGCAGGGTGAACCGGCGTAACGCAATTCTCCGCATCTGGTTCGAAGTACATTCATCAAGAAGGGCGCGTAGCTCAATTGGCAGAGCAACTGACTCTTAATCAGTAGGTTGTAGGTTCGATTCCTACCGCGCTCACCATCTTTTCAATAACTTACAAAATTGAGATTTAACGGTATGACGCAAAGTATGACGTAGCCGATTTTGGCTACGCACTTGGCGGCAACACCGCATGATTACTGTCGTTGAGCGCCGAGCGCACAATGCCAAG
>Ga0302320_10028880_pt1 | contig 10626 bp, 6 predicted proteins | sample Bog_T0_3_FD_202130 | JGI IMG/M metagenome (GOLD analysis project Ga0302320, IMG submission 202130) | Peat permafrost microbial communities from Stordalen Mire near Abisko, Sweden - Bog_T0_3 | ecosystem: Environmental > Terrestrial > Soil > Wetlands > Peat | place: Sweden: Abisko, Stordalen Mire... | reverse complement strand
CCGCTTTGACTCTGCTCTGATACCAACCCTCGCCACTTCGTCCATAGTTCTGTCCTGAGTTGCTTCATTCCTCAAGACTGAGGCCTGACATAGATCCAAACAAGATGGGCTTTATATAGCGCTCACTCCGTTTATGTAAATCCCGCCGCCAAACAGCTGTCTTTTTCAGGTGGTGCAATTGGGTTGTTGCTTCCAGCGAACATACTTCCGAAATGCCGCTGACAGGTTTTCTAAGGTTTGAAGGGGATTTCCTGCATCCAAGCCGGATGCCGGAAATCCCCGTCGAAATGACACCGAGATCTCATCAGAAATAGATCTTGGCGCCAAATTGAAGCTGGCGCATGCTCCCGGCGCCGGTGATTTGTCCGTACTGCTGACTCGTCATCGTGCCGTTTGCACCACTAAGATTCACGAAGTTGAAGGTGTTAAAGGTGTCGAAATGAAACTGGAATCTTGCGTGCTCTGTAATATTGAAGTCGCGAAGAAGTGACATACTGAAGCTTTTCAATCCCGGGCCCGTGATCGGATCCCAGCCGCTATTTCCAATATGCCCCACTCCTGGATTCGCAGTTGAACCCGTATTGAACCACTCCCTCATCTCAGCAGGCCGGGATCTGTGCGCGCTGAGCTTGAGGATTCCAGTTTTATTGACCAGCGTTTCCGAACTCCCATTTGCAGTGTTAAAAATGTTGTCTACTCCCGTCCACAAATCCTCGGCGGGGCCACTCTCAAACTGCGCGATGCCTGACAACTCCCAACCGTTGATTACGTTTCGAGCCAACAGGCTCGAAGTATGGATTGTTGGCGCATAGGTCCAACTGGACACCCAGTTGAACTTGATGTTCGACTCAGCAGTTCCGTATCTTCCATGGAAGCCAAGTGCCTGGTTCTGGGCCGGATAATGGTTTGCATCCAGTGTGTGTTCATACGTGAAGGAATTTGTAAAGGTCATGCCATGACTCAGGCGATGATTGATTTGCACAAGCAGCGCGTTGTACGAGCTGTTGTCGGTCGAGCCCTGAGTCCAAACCTGCTCAACGAGCGCGGGCGCGGCCAAAAGAGTCGTGCATTGCGTCGAACTGGAATTGGCCTCGCACGCGGCCAGCGCTCCATTATTTAGGTATGGATATCGTTGAGCGAGGTTACTAATATTTGCACCGGGAAAATATGGAGATCCTCCGAAGTAATCGGTGTTAAACCATAGAAACCGGCCCTCTTGCCCCACGTAGGAAACATCGAGCAGCGTAGAAGGCGTAATCTGGTGTTCGACTCCCAGACTGTAATCGATGATATAGGGGCGCGAGGTGGCTGGATTAAAACCCCCGCCGGTGTAGGGTTCAGGTGCCGAGTAATTAGCAGGTGGTCCTGTCCAAGTTTTCGAGGCTATGATCGGATCACAGGTTGCGGCGCCGCCATACGGGCCGGTTGGAGCGCCGTAAGGATTACTAATGGAAACCAGGTTAACCTGGCCCGGCCAGCAGCTTGGTGCCGGCGAGGTAAATGGTGAATTACCCGGTCCATAGCTGATTGACTCCGTCTGGCTCTCATAAATTCCCCCGCCTCCGCGGATAGAGGTCTTACCGTTTCCGAACACATCCCACGCAAACCCAACACGTGGATCGAAACGATTGGGATACACAATTCCGCCGCGAGGGGTATAGCCAGGATCCTGCATTCCGTTTAAAGGATCTCTGAAAAGCCACCCGGGGACAAAATCTGGAAACAGCTTTGACTGCGCGCCGGGAAGAAACTGGACACTATCGTTAGTTACGTTCCGGGCTGGATTGAGCAATTCCCACCTTAATCCGAGACTCAGAGACAGCCTTTTCATGACGCGCCACTCGTCTTGCACAAACGCCGCTTTCAGGTTTTGCACCTGGTCGTCTCCAAAGTAGTTCGGGTATCCGTATTGGACGTAGCTTGTTAATCCCAATGCAAAGTCCGCGAGCGCATTCCCAGTACTGTTTCCGGGAGTACCGTCGTCGTATTGGATACCGCCATTGAAATGAACCCAGGGCCCAGGGCTAGTAAATTGGTTGTCGTGGATGTTCATATAGAAGCCGCCGATGCTGATTTGGTGCTTCTTGAGCGCCCATCGAAATGTATCAATATACTGCCCGTCGTACTCCAGGATGTTGCCGACATTTGTGCAATCGAGACTAAAATACCCATTTACGCACACGTCTGGCGGCTGTTGATAAGCGCTCGTAAATGTGGCGCCAAGGCCTTGCAGGGTGTCGGCCGCCGAAGAACTAGTCCAGCCTCGAGGTGAACCAATTCCAAAGTAAACAAATCTGGCGGTGTTGATCTTGGTTGGCGAGATCGTCCAAATATCAGCGGCATTCCACTGTTCTTCAAACTGATGATCAAAATAGTTGGTGACTGCCGCGTCAACGCCTTGAAAGTTGCTGCCCTGAGCGCTTTCGCCTGCTCCACCGAGATGGAAGTAACTCCCCTCCACCTCGTTTTTCGAGGTAATATGGTGGTCGAGTTTAACGAGATACTGGGCTGTAGTCGATCTCGCCGGGACATTTCCCGACCATTCGTTCAATAGCCCGGAGGACGAGGTCGTATTCGGGGATGGTATCCACTTCATAATATTTGCCGAAACTGGGTTAACGGGAACCACATTGCCGGCATATGGCTGGCCGTTTACAGGGTTGGTAAGCTGCCCATTTGGTATGTTCGCAACCAAGTCCGAAAAGTTACCATTGCGTTCTTGGGCGGTAAGCACCGGCGTGTCAGAGACGTATCCGGTTCCGGCCTGCCGATACCCTTCATAGCTTCCGAAAAAGAACGTCTTGTTGCGAAAAATTGGGCCACCTGCGGTAAAACCAAACTGGTTTTGGACGAGCTTCGGATTGGCCGATTGATCAAGATACGGTCTCGCGTTCAAGCCATTATTGCGATTGAACTCCCAGACGTCCCCGTGGAACTGGTTGGTGCCGGATTTTATCACCGCATTAACGGTTGCGCTTCCCATTCGGCCGTATTCGGCGCTCCGCTCATTCAGAGCATAGTGAAATTCTTCAATCGCATCGGGATTCGGCAATTGAGCCCCTGAATTGACGAAAGTCCAGGTGTATATACCGCCGTCCAGAAGCCATTCGGTGCTGCGATTTTGGAAGTAGGACCCGCCGGCAGTTACAAAGGTCGTGGTGAAACCCCACCAGTTGACCACTTGGTAGCCGGAGTTCCCTGGCGTTAAAGTAATCAAGGAGCCCGCATCTCTTCCGTTCAACGGGAGATCGTTGATTTGTTTGCTTGAGATTGTTTCGCCCACTTCCGGTGTATCGGTGTTCACCTGGACAGCTGCCGCGCTGACGGTTATTTGTTGGTTTTCGGCACCGACAGCCAACACAAAATCCACTCGATTGTTGCTGCCCACATCGACGACTATTCCGGTGTGTATTGAAGTCTTGAATCCGGTTTGCGCCGCCTGCACGTTGTAAGTTCCAAACGGAAGACCGACAAAATCGTATCGTCCCGAAACGTCAGTGTGATGAGTCTGGCTTTGATTCGTAAGAACATTCGTGGCCGTGACCGAAGTGTTCGCGATGAAACTGCCGGTCGAATCGGAGACATAACCGGTGATCGCTCCGGTGGTTATTCCACTTTGACATTTGGCAGAAACAGAGCCAATGCAAACAAACACTGCAACGGCGAAATATACCAGCCTCATCGCCTTAAACGTCGCGATTTTCTGCCTTCTCGTGTTTGAGGTTAGGATTGACTGCTCTCCAAAATGGGCGAGACCGTTGTGGACTGATGTTTTCACTAGGGCTGCGATCGTATTGAGCCTCATTTGCGTCATTTTTTGCCTCCGATCTGGAATTTCATGTTGATGCGTTACTGACAATTGCGTCTCGTCCTCCCTGGTTGTTCCGAGAACGCGATGGGACTCCCTACGTGGCCAGACTTCGACGATCTCCGATTTCCATTTGTTGATACCGAGCGTCGCCCACGTTCCAAGGCATGGCAAGTGGGCTCCGGGGATCTCCCAGCCTCACTCTTCTGTTGCACCGCAATCTGAAGCGTGGCTGCAGAGCGGCCTTTGAATCGGACAAACCTCCGGAGGGGGTGACCGATACATCAGACGATTTGGAATTTGGTGGTCAAAGTGTGCCTTCCCTGAGTCGCGAACGTTTATAGATTAAAGATCATAGAAGTGTCAAGAAAATTCTGCTTTCCGCGTTCCAGGCACAGATCTCACGGACTTTGCGTGTAACTCCCTCAAGCACAACCCTTTTATGCCTTCCATCGCATTACAAACAATAGTCCATGTGGACTATTAATCGACTACTGACGAATTGACAGGATTTCTCGTTTTGGTCGATCCACAAAGAGTTGCGCACAGGATGGCGGGACTCGGTGGGCTCGAGTTTTCCTATCGGCAATCGAGTCCATGGGCCAACGACCTTCGGCGAGCGCAGTCTCTTAAGCGGCGCGGCGTGAGCTCTGAATGCGCTATTGACAGAGGTGAGTTCCATCGCTACGATCCGGGCCGCCTTATGGAGTGTCTTTCCGGCGGGCAGTAATCTCGGTGCCGCTGGGGCCGCATACGTCCAGGCGGAAGGAGAAAGGGCACGGACGTTTGTATGGGGAGATGGAAGAGAGACGGAAGCAACCTCAAACGGTCCTTTTGGCAATTTTCCGCACGCCGAGTGGTCCTCCTCTTCATTCTTTTCTCCTTCGCGATCGGAGTAATCTTGCTGGCGAGATCTTTCTTCGATCCCTCGAAGAAAACCATTGCATTCATCCCACAGACCGCCGGGACGGAACTCTGGGAGGCGGCACATGTTGGTGCCCAGGTGGGTGGGCAGCAAAATGGCTATCGGATCTATTGGAACGCGCCAACGCGAGATGACGATGCTCAGCGTCAGATTGATCTGATTGAGACAGCAATTCACAATCGTGACGCCGGGCTGATCGTGGCACCGATTCAATACTTGGCCCTCATTTCTCCCTTGAGGGACGCCCAGGCGAAGCACATTCCCGTTGTCGTGGTAAGTACCTCTCTGCCGATACCAGCGGACAACGGCCTCACATACGTGCTCAGTGACGATGACAAGGCCGGTAGAATCGCGGCACGTCAGCTTGGAGTGCTTCTTAAAGGTAGCGGAAACATCGCGATCCTCGGGGTCAACCCAAATGTCACTGGTGTCATGGTGCGTTTGTACTCATTTGAAACAACAATGGCAACTGAGTTTCCGGGAATCTCCATCGTAGAAAGGAGGATGGCTTCCGCGAGTTCAGCTGAGTCTGGCGATATCACCGAAAATGTCCTTTTGGAACACCCAGATTTGCGCGCCTTCTTCGGACTCACTAGCACTTCGACGGAAGGCGCATTGACAGCGTTGCGCGCGATGCACAAAACACCTCGCGTGTTTCTCGTGGGTTGCGATCAGGAACTGGATCTTATGCAAGGCATGCGCGAGGGAGATGTTGATGCGATCGTAGTTCAGAATAGCTATTCCATGGGCTTCAAAGCCGTAGGAGCAATCGCCGCAAGTCGTTCTGGCGAGCCTTTGCCGCAACAGATCCTCATTGCGCCCATTCTCGTCACGCGGGCCAACGTCGATGATCCGGACGTTCAGAAACTGCTGTACGTGAACTGGAGGACGGAAAAACAATGAAACCGTCGAGGGTTCTTCGGCCATGGCAACTAGCAACATGCTTTGCAGTGGTGCTCGTCTTATCTGGATTCCTCTGGCACCGTGTCGAGTATCGTTCACGCTTGCCATATCATGACTCTTTCGCTTCCGGAAAGACCGCGGAATGGCACGCATTTGGCGGTACCTGGTCTATTTACGATGGCGCTATTCGCAATGACTCTGACGAACGGGGCGCGAAATTCATCTCGGGCTCCGCAGATGCAGACGACTACTCCGTCGACGCCGACATCTTGTTATTGGGAGAAGACGGCGATGCTGGCCTGATTGTCCGGTCTTCGGATGACGAGGAAGGCGTGGACTCGTATAGCGGTTATTATGTCGGGCTTCGCGATCGAAACAACACCCTCACGATAGGACGGGCGGACCATGGTTGGATCGAATACCAGACGGTCTCCCCGCGCGAACCCCTATATGCGCTTCGTTGGTATCATTTGCGCGTCGTGGCGTTTGGATGCGATATCGCTGCCGTTGCATCAGAATCTCTTAGCAGCGTTAGGACCTATGTCTCGATGCACGAACAGCCCTGCGCTCGCGCAGGCCGATTCGGCCTGCGATCTTATTCCTCTGGCGGCGTTTGGAAGAACATAGTTGTGCGGAAAGCTTCAGCGAAGGACATTGCGCCCCTCTTGGGTATGGCGGCCCCGCCTATATCGTCTGGATTGCTTCAAACTGAGGCAGGTTTTGATTCAATTATGCAAGCCCAGAAGCGCGCCACACTTACCGTCGCAGCTACACCTCACCTACCCGGTGGCACACAAATCAATTCACTCGGTAGCCTTAAGACAGTATCACCAATGGCCTTATCAACCGTGACTGTTCGCGGCAGTGTCATTCTAACTTCTCCGCGGGTGTATATCCAGGATGCAACCGGTGATGTGTCTATTGATCTTGCGCATGCGCCGCCACTTAAAATTGGCGATCAAGTCGAAGCCACTGGAATATTGGAACCGCACCGCTTCAGCGCGGTGATTCGAAATGCATCGGGAAGATTGCTTTGGCAGCGGAGTCCGGCACCGCCGATTTCAGTCACCGCTACACAGGCGGCGATGGGTTTGTATGACGCGATGTTTATTGAGACAGAAGGAATAGTCGAAAGCTCGAATCGCGGCTCAGGAGGCGAATCTGTTCTTCTCTTAAACAGCAATCATCAGTCATTTCGAGCGATCCTTCATGCTCCATCGGGAAATGATGATTCCAACCAAATAGCGCCCCTCAGCACTGTGCGCGTGCGTGGGGTATGCGTTGTTGATCAGGCCTACACTGGAAATCTCGTTCCATTTGCCGTTCTGCTGCGCTCCGCCGACGATTTGCAGGTGATTGCAAGTCCACCGTGGTGGGACTTCCGCAACCTCCTGCTGATCGCGGTCTCGCTGCCTATAGTTGCAATGATTGCTTTCTTCGTCTATCTCCAGGCGGAGCGATGGCGGCTGCATGCCGTGCTCGAGGAGCGCTTACAGATGGCACGGGAGATCCACGACACTCTGGCGCAAGGATTTGCCGCGATTGCAATTCAACTTGAAAGTGGAATAGACAGTTCCCGTCCTCCCAATCGCATTTCTGACCCGAATTTTCTTGCTCTTCAAATGGCGGTGCGCAGTCGCGGCGAAGCGCATTTGTCAATCGCCGCGCTCCGTGCTCTACACATCGACGCGCCACTGGGAGAAGTGCTGCAGCGAGTCCTTAAGCAACAGGTTGAGGGTTCAGGTCTTTCCTTGCATGTAACTGTCGCGGGAGACGAGCGACGGCTTCCAGTAGAGATCGAAGCCAATATCCTTCGAATTATCCAGGAATCTGTCGCGAACACTATGCAGCATGCAAAGGCAAGTCGAATTGATGTGCGCCTTGATTATGAGCCGGATACTCTTCATCTCGAAGTGTGCGACGATGGTTGCGGGTTCGATCCGCAGTCAGTTCCTGGAGCGGACGAAGGTCATTTTGGAATCACTGGGCTCTACGAACGTGCCGCCAGGTTCCGTGCTTCCCTTTCCATTTTTTCCGACGAACGCCGTACTCGCGTTTCTGTTAATGTACCGCTCCCGTACCCAAAGTCCATTCAATGGAGCTACCTACTCGCAATCGCACTCCGGGGATTCAATTCCTTGTTTCCAAACCGATCTTAGACATAGGACACGCTAACTCATGGAACGCCGAATTCGAATATTGATCTCCGATGACCACTTGCTCTTCAGGATGGGCTTGAAAAGTCTCCTCAGCCGTGAGCCAACCATGCGCGTGGTCGGAGAGGCTGCTACGGGAGCTCAAACCATTGAACAATGTGGGCTGCTGCACCCCGATGTGATTGTTCTGGATTTGTGCATGCAGGAAGGGGGCGGCATCAATGCTATTCGAGCAGTGCGCAAAGAGTCTCCTCAGTCGCGCGTATTAGTTCTTTCCAGTTATGGCAGCGAGGAAGAGGTATATCAGGCTATCGATGCCGGAGCTCTCGGTTACATGCTCAAAGATACAGGAAAGGATGCCTTGATCCACGCAATCCACGAGGTGAGCGACGGAAGGCGCAGTGTTCCGGACTGGGTTAAAGACATTATAAGGGAGCGTAAAGTTCGCCCAAACCTCACATCCAGGGAACTGGAAGTCTTGGAACTGTTGCTCAGTGGTTTAACAAATCGCGAAATTGGACACGTCCTCGGAAATAGCGAAAACACAATCCGCAATCACACCATTAACATTTTCGCGAAGCTTGAAGTCAGCGACCGTGCCGAAGCTGTCAGCACTGCCTTGGAGAGGGGCATCGTGATACGACACGAGAGAACTTAAGGGCTCGACTGCGTCAATTGGCTAGAGATCCTAGCGGCGAGCGCGAAATCGCGGGAAGTCATAAGGGACGATTCCGCCTCCCTCTCGGATCGTAAGGATTTTATCTGCTGCGATACCCTTGAAAGTTTCAACTTTTCCACTTGGCCATCGAATGCCTAGCTTCTTTACCAAGGACCGCGGTCCAAGCCCAGCGGGTCCTCGAACCAAGTAGGCTCACCCACAAATTACGAGTCTTAAATGTGGTAGATTATAGATCATTGGGAGTGTAGCTTCACCGAGATTTTCCAAGGGGTCCCTGGTTCACCCGACGCGAATTTGTCCTGAATCTGTCAGCCGCCAGTCTAGCGTCGTTTATACCATCTGGCCCTCATGCGTCGCGCCGCGACGAGGAGTTCTGATTCGTGAGGAACATACTTGCGTGCTTGGCCTTGAAAATGTCGCGCAGACTCTCAACCGCGGGCACGAAACCGAGGTGGTACAGTCTGAACGCGATTTAAGGCCCCGGAACGGACCGTATGAAAGGTAACTTCACTTCTGTCAAAGAAAGCAGATGACGGTGCCACTCCGAGTGGAAGAAGAACCAAGCACTTTGAAAACCATGCGAGCTGCGCGATATGTTGCACCCACCCAGGTAATGCCCGAACAGGTCGCGATGCCTGAAATCGGAAATGAGGAAGCCTTGATCGCGGTAGAGGCTTGTGGCTTTTGTGGATCCGATATGAATATCACCGCGGGCACACACCCACGTGCCAATGCTCCTATTACACCTGAACATGAGCTTTGCGGCAGAGCTGTCGAGATCAAAAGCCTACACAATATGATCTCAGCGAGAGACCTGGTTACAGCATTTCCACTCCTCTCCTTTGGCCTTTGCTATGGCTGTCTGAATGGCAAATCTCATGCATGCGAAGATCTCCGGCTCAACGGATTCGATGTTGATGGCGGCATGGCACAGTTTGTGAAGCTGCCAGTGAGCGCTCTGGATAAGTTGCCCGACGAAATGCCTACCCTGAAGGGAGCGTCGATTGAACCATCGGCGGTTGCCGTGAACGGAATTGGGCCCGCTCACTTGGATCACGCGAGAATTGCGGCGGTTCGAAATTGATGCGCCGCGGACGATGCCGGATTTACCCTTTGGTTCTGCTAGCCGTTGCCTTCGGCGCGCCGCCTCTTGTCACTCAGACGGTCACCAATTCGCAGGACCTCCCGCCAAGCGACCGGACCGCTTTTCTTAATGCGATGCAGGAGCAGAAAGCTGGAAACCTTGTTGCAGCACTGAAACTGTATCAACAGGTGCATCGAGAGGTACCATCCTTTGACGCTGCCCTCTTCAACATGGGCCTTATCTATGATCAGGAAGGGCTAACTGATAAAGCGCTCGATTGTTTTAGGTCCATCGCGGCGCGCAGCCCCGACTACCCAAACCTCAATCTGTTTATCGGTATCGAAGAAACTAAGCGTGGCAATGCTCTCATGGCGGTTGCCCCCTTGAGTTTGGCCGCTAAGCAGAACCCACAGGAGAAAGAGGCTTGGTTTTGGCTTGCGCGAGCCCAACTCTCGCTAAAAAATGATGATGCTGCCATGAGTGCAGCAACGCAGGCGAGTAGTACTGCGGCCAACGATCCTAGCGTGCTCTTTTTAATCGCCAGAATTTATATGGATCAGCAGGACTGGCTCCATGGAGCAGAAACGCTTAATGGGATTCTGCGCGACCATCCCGATTTGCCTGGGATCCACGAGGCTTTGGGCACCTGCTATTTCATGCAGGACGAATTCGATCTGGCCATGACTCAATACAATGATGAACTGGCCATCGATCACACAAATGGTAAAGCCAGCGCGATGATCGGGCTCATCCTCAGCCAGAAGGGCAACTTTCAGTCTGCTATCCCATATCTTGAGTCTGCCTTGAAACAGAACCCCAACATAATCATGCTTCAACTCAAGCTGAGCCGGGCTCTCTGGTCAGCTGGCAATATCCCTGATGCAGTCATCCACGCAGAGGCAGCCGAAAAACTTGATCAACAGAATGTGGACGCCCATTACATTCTCTGACCTTGCCCTCAGAATGCGTATCTCTTAACCGGCCGGGTTTTGAGGATATTTAATTCATCCTCGTCATCGTCGTGGCGGTGGGAATGTGGGAATCGGCTTCATCGATTTCCAAGGTTTGTGG
>Ga0302320_10028879_pt1 | contig 10626 bp, 9 predicted proteins | sample Bog_T0_3_FD_202130 | JGI IMG/M metagenome (GOLD analysis project Ga0302320, IMG submission 202130) | Peat permafrost microbial communities from Stordalen Mire near Abisko, Sweden - Bog_T0_3 | ecosystem: Environmental > Terrestrial > Soil > Wetlands > Peat | place: Sweden: Abisko, Stordalen Mire... | reverse complement strand
TGAAGGGCGCGCCCAGCAGCGCCCAGACGACGACAGGCAGGCCGACCAGCAGCCCCAGCGCGACCGGCCAGACCGCGGGACGGATGCCGGTCGCATACTGGCGCTGGCGCGCATGGCGGTTCCAGACCCAGGTGCCGGCCGCGCCCGCGCAAAAGGCAAGAAACGCCCAGCTATGCGCCGTTTGCCACTCCAGCAGCGGCACCTTCATCCCGCGGTTGGACAGGAAGGCGAGGTCGCCGATATGGATCGACTGCCGGGGGGCGGGCAGGCCCTGCAGCATCGTGTACCAGAACAGCAGTTGCAGCAGCAGCGGGATGTCGCGCAGGGTCTCCACATAGAAGGCGGTCAGCCGGGCGAGCAGCCAGTTGGCGGACAGACGGCCGATGCCGATCAGCGTGCCGAGGATGGTGGCCAGGATCACCCCGATCACGGCGACCTTCAGGGTGTTCAACACCCCGATGATCAGCGCGCGCCCATAGGTGTTGACGGCAGGATCGTAGGGGATCAGCGTCTCGCCGATCGGGATGCCGGCGACCCGGTCGAGGTAGCCGAAGCCGGTGGCGATATGGCGGGCCGCCAGGTTTTCATTGGTGTTGCTGATCAGGTACCAGGCGATCGCGGCGACCACGCCGACGATGATCACCTGCCAGACGATGGCTCTGAAGACGGGATCGGACCAGGACAGGCGCATCGACCGCTTCGGCGCGGCGCGTGCGCTGACCAGGCGAGGATCGGCGGTCGCATCGGACATCAGTCGGCAGCCCCCTGTTTGCCTGCTCGGATTCGTCCGAAGCAAGAATCACGCCGTTGGCTTTGCGTGGACCGCAAGGCTGGCTGGGGGAGACTGCGACAGATAGGGGCCGCAGATCAACCGTCCCGTGGGGAAAAATGATGCGCGATCAGTGCGGCCGGTCGAGATTGTTCACGCGGCGGTCGCCGGCCAGCCAGCGTGCCAGCTCGCTGTGCGCGTCTTTCCGGCGCATCGCCGCGATTTCGGCGGCATCGGGCGCATCGACGGTGAACTCCAGCCGCAACCCGTCCGGAGTCTTCAGATACATCGACCGGCAATAGCCGTGATCGATCACCCGCTTGGCGAGTCTGGCGGCATCGACCCGGCGGGCGATCTCTTCGAAGGTTGCCGGCGTGACCGCCAGCGCGATATGCCACGATCCGCCGGTTTCCCGCAGGATGGCGCGATTGGCTTCATAGGCGTCGGGGTCGGCGAACTGGAAGAAGGCCAGCGCGCCGCCATCGGCGATTTCGAAGAAGGTGTGGCAGTAGTCCACCTCGCGGCCGACTTCCGGACGGAACACCCGTTCGCACCAGGTGGCAACCAGCGGGATTCCCAGCACATCCTCGATGAAGACGCGGTTGGCTTCCTGGTCCTTTACCGCGAAGGCATGGTGATGCAGGCGCAACGGCAGGTGTTCCAGCATGGGTCCTCCCGTTGTCCCGGTGCCGCGGCCGGTCAGCTATTGGCCAGCGCCTGTTCGCGCAGCTTGCGGGCCCGGTTGAGCACCTTGTCCTCGATCTCGCTCACGGTGACCTGGCTGACGGTCGCGTCAACCCACTGGCCGCCTTGCAGCACCTGGCGGAAGACGCTGACCCGCACGCTGTCGCTGCGCAGATCCCGGCCCAGGATATAGGCGGTCATCTTGAAGCGCTCGCCGCTGGTTTCGGGCGGGGTGTACCAATCGGTGATGATCACGCCGCCGAACGGATCGGCCGAGGCCAGCGGCATGAAGCCCAGCGTGTCCAGCGCACCGCGCCACAGGAACGCGTTGATGCCGAGACCGCCGCCGCCCATGCCGCCCGAGGATTCGTCGTGGCGGTTCTTGCCCATGCCGAAAATGACGCCGCTGCCTTCGCCGCCGAGCTGGGATCGCACCGACGGGTCCCCGGCGGAGCCGCTGCCCAGGCCCTGGAAGTCCGGCGGTGTCGGGTTCGGCTTGATCGACCCGCACGCCGCCAGTGCTAGCGCGCCCGCCAGCGTGACCGCCGCGCGCGAGAGCCGAACTGACTTGTATTGCATGGTCATCGTTTGCTGATCCGTGTCATGGCGAGGTCCGACCTTATCCGGAGTCATCGTTGCCGCCAAGGGCCGACCTGCAGCACGGTCTGCAGGACCGCGGCGGCGGCGAGCGCATGCCATCTGGCCGTCGCGTGCCCGCGCGGCGGTTGACGGGTGACGCACCCCGGCTGAAGTGTGGCGCAACCGCAACAGTGTCGCTTGAATGCACGGACTGACCGCGGTAACGGATTGCGGAGGTCCGTCCCTGGCCGCAATAGTCCGCCACAGGCTCGGAAGCACGCCGGCACTCGCCGCTTCGAAGCGGGCCTGAAATCTCGGCCGGTTCGCCGGCGAACGCAGGAGGACACACATGAGGAAGCTTTTGCTGGCCAGCGCGGCCGTGCTGAGCGCGACATCCAGTCTGGCGCTGGCGCAGACGCCGACGCCGGCACCGTTGAACATGATGATGCAACCGTCGCAGGGCCAGATGCCGCTGCCGTGGGCGCAGGGACCGACGGCTGACAACAACAACAACTCCTACGGCGTCCCCAGCACATACAACGGCAATGCGAAGTACGGCGCGAACGCCGTGCCGACGCCCGGCACGGTCGTGATCCGCCTGAACGGCAAGGTCGAGGCTGATATCAGCGCTTCGTGGGGCCCGTTGAATACGTCGGCTGCAGGCCCGACAACCTACACCACGACCAGCGCCACCACCTACGTCGTCGCCGCCCCCGGCGGCACTGGCGCTGCTGTTGTTCCCACCACCGTCACCACCGCCCACGCCGCCGCGGGCGCGCCTGCTGGCGCGGCCAAGGTCAACCCGCTTGGGATGGGCGTGTTCATGCGCCTCTATCCGGGCGTTGACGGCATGGCTGCCAATGGCGTGCGTTACGGCGCCTCGATCGAGCTGCGGCAAAACTTCCCCGGCGGCAGCGCGGCGCAGACGACCCCCGCGCAGTCGCCAGCGCCCAACGGGTCATCGGGCTCCTCGGGTGAAACCGTCTTTGTTCGCCGCGCCTTCACCTACCTGGCGTCGGACAATTTTGGTCTGCTGCGCCTGGGCCAGGCGGATGGTGTGATCGGGTTGTTCGATCCGGGCATCTTTTCGGCGGCCACCTGGGATGCCGGCGTCGGCAACTTCAATGGCGGCACCCTGCAGTCCTTCGCGCCGAATGGTGCCGTTGGCATTCCGTTTGTCTGGCTGGCACAGGCTGGCGCGGAATACGGCAACACCAAGGCTGTGTATCTGTCGCCGCAGTTCGCCGGCTTCGACTTCGGCTTGCAGTATGCGCCCAGCATGGGCAACGCCTACACGGCCTGCGGGACGGGCGTTGAGGCTGGCGCAACCTGCGTGACCGCAACGACGGGTTCCGACCCGACGCGGTGGTACAATCAGTTGGTGGTCGGTGCGCGGTACCAGGGAAACTTTGGTCCGGTCGGTATCGGCGCCTTCGGTGTGTATGAAACGGCGGGCAAGGAATCCGGCAACTTCGTGCAGGCGTCATCGCTGTCGGCGGGTCCCCTGACCACGACCACGCCGGCGAACACGAACCGCCGCAATGCGACGAACCTCGCGTATGACAACCTGAGCTTCTTCGAAGCGGCCGCCTACGCGTCGGTGTCATCCGGCTTCGGCACCCTGACCTACTCGATCGACTACATCGGCGGTGCGTTGAACGGCCAGCTTGCGATGCGGCCGAAGGGCGGCGCGCCGGAGAACGGTGTTGTCACCGGCCTGACGTTGAACAACGGGCCGATCACGCTGGGCGTGGAAACCGCGTTTGTGGACTCTCAGGGCAACGCCAACCTGACGGGCATCTCACAGCGGCATGAGTGGGAAGTTGCCTTCGGCGGCAACTACAATCTCGCCCCCGGGATCTATCTTGTGGGCGAGTACATGTACACGCAGCGCCACCAGGGCGAATTTGACTTCGCCAACAATGCTGTCGCGACCGGGCCGGTCTCCACCACCGGCGCTGTCGGCGGCGGCAACGGCCTGAGCACCCGGGATGCCAGAGCGCAGGGCATCATGTTTTCGACCGTCGTGAACTGGTAAGCCTGACTGACTCACTGAGTACGAAAGGCGGCGGGGGTGATTCCCCGCCGTTTTTTTGTGTCGCCGCGGTAGCGCTACCATGGCTGTGGGCGGGTCCGCCGTATCCGCGCGCGGTGGCAATTGCGATTTTTTCGCCGGCCCGGCGATTGCCGAATCTCCCCGACCCACACAGCGTCGGATCCGATTTGGCCGCTCGCTTTGGCGTCCGGCCAGCCCCGCGAGACTTGGACACCGGCCCGACCCGGGTATAGGATCGTCCCGGTTGCTGTCCACCACCACCACAGCGGGAAAATCAGGAGGAGACCCATGCAGTACAAGCGAATATCGGCCGACTGTCACCTCGACATGCCGTGGATGCCGCCCACTTTGTTCACGTCGGAGGCATCGAACGAACTGCGCGATCGCATGCCCTATGTTGAAGATGGACCGGATGGCCCGATGTGGGTCACCAAGAAGGGTGCCAATTTCGGGCTGCTGAACGGCGTCGGCCCGAGCGGGGCGAAGCTGGTGCCGGGGCAGAACAAGCGCGTCGATATCATGGCCAGGACGGGCATGTTCGAAGACGGCAAGATCGGCCGGCCCGAGGCCCGCACCGCCATCCAGCGCTGCAGCGATCCGCATTTGCGCATCAAGGAAATGAACCGCGACGGCGTCGATGCCGAGGTGATTTTCGGCATCCTGGGGTCCGCATCGAAGATGCAGGACAGCGAAGCCGCGGACGAGATGTTCAGGATCTATAACGACTGGCTGAAGGACTTCTGCAGCCATTATCCCGACCGTCAGATCGGCCTTGCCTGCCTGCCCTATGGCAACGTCGAGCACGCGGTGGCCGAAATCCATCGTTGCGCGAAGATGGGCCTGCGCGGACTGGAACTGTCGTGTTCCTGGGACATGGAGCCGATGTGGCACCCGTGCTGGGAGCCGCTGTGGCAGGCGGTCAGCGACGTGCAGTTGCCGCTGCACTTCCATACGTTCCCGACCACCCCGCCGCGGGCGCGCGAGATGACGTCCGGCCAGGTGCGGCGCGCGGCGATGTTCACCGGCGTGTCGTCGTTCCAGATGGGGCTGATCCACATCCTGGCGGCGATGATGGGTGCTGGCGTGTTCGAGCGGTATCCGCGCCTGCGGGTGTCGTTCGGCGAAAGCGGCATCGGCTGGATCCCCTATGCGCTGGACCGGATGGATTTCGAGTTCGAGGACCGGTTCCGCGACCTGATGAAGCTGAAGCCGTCCGAGTACTGGCAGCGCCAGTGCAAGGCGACGTTCCAGTTCGATCCGATCGGGCCGAAGCTGCTGAACACCAACAACCTGATGACGGAAGACACCCTGATGTGGGGGTCCGACTACCCGCACACCGACGGGATCTGGCCTGAGTCGGATAAGTACATCGAAGAACAGTTCCGCGGGTTGACGGCGGAGCAGGTGCACAAGATCACCTGCGAGAATGCCGCGAAGTTCTATAACCTCACGAACTGATATCCCGCACCGTGTCATGGCTGGCCTTCGGCCGGCTGTGACACTGGGTATGTCGCGCCGCCCGGGCGCCACCCAAACACGACGGGCTTACGCGTGGATTCCTTGCCAGACATCGCCGATCTCGTTATAAAGATCGGAACAGGGGGAAATGCACCATGCGTTTGTTCCACGTAATGCTGGTTGCCGGATCGGCTGTGCTGAGCGCGGCCACCCTGGCTGCTGCCCGGCCCGTGCCAGATGGCGGCGTGACCGCCGCGGAAGTGGTCGACGTCATGACGACGGCGGGATACAAGGCGAATGTCGAGAAAGATTCGCGCGGGGACCCGATCATCAGAAGCTCTGCCAGCGGCGCGAAATTTTCGGTTGAATTTTATGGCTGCGATGCCAGCAAGCGTTGCGCGTCGCTCCAGTTCACGGCATGGTTCGATCACGACAACAGAACACCCGCGCGGGTTGCGAAATGGAACGCGACCAGACGGTTCGGAAAGGCGAGTACTGATGACGATGGTGATGTGCAGTTCACCATGGACATCGTAGTCGCGCACGGTGCGACAACCGAACTGCTCGCGAGCAATTTTGAGCGCTGGGACAGCGTGCTTGGCAATTTTCGCAGTTTCATGTACGAGGACTGACCCTGCCATTCCCGGTCTGACGCGTCATGGCCGGGCCTTCATCCCGGCCATGACCTTTTCCTCAATAGCTCGGCTTGGTCGAATACGGCGTAAGCTGAAGCTCGTGAGTCCAGCACGATTTATCCTGGGTGTGCAGGTAGAAGAAAGCCTCGGCGATCTTGACCGGATTGATCACCAGCTCCGGCCGGTTCTGCACCCGTGGCATCGCGCGTGTGCCCGGGGAATCGATCGTGCCGTCGATCACCACGTTGGCCACGTGCACGCCGAACTCGGAATATTCCTCGGTCAGCACCTGCGCCAGGGTCCGCATCATCACCCGCGGGTAGTAAAGCGACTGGCCGGTCATGCGCTTCTTGCCACGCAACGAGCTGGCGTTGTTGGAAAAGAAGAACGACCCCGCGCCCTTCTGGCGCATCGCCGGCAGCACTTCCTTGGCCACCAGGAACGGACCGCGGATGGCGATGTGCACCGCGGTGTCGAGGATCTCAACCGGGACGTATTCCAGCAACTCCATCTCCGGCGGCAGGTCGCGGCCCTCCAGGTAGCCCGCATTATAGACCAGCACATCCGGATCGCCGGCGTCGCGGCGGATGGCGGTGAAGGCTGCCGAGATCGACTCTTGCGACGACAGATCGAGTTCGGTGATCATGCAGTCGCCGCCTTGTTCGCGGATCGCCGCCGCCAGGGCGGTGGCATTGGCTTCGGCGCGGGTGGTCAGGACGGTGAAGAAACCCTCCTTGGCGAACTTTTGCGCGATCGCTCCGCCGACGCCCCAGCGCACACCGACCGGCAGGTGACTGTCGTCCACCGCCGCGCCGTGGATCAGTTTGGTGTTGCGGCCATCGGATTGCCATTTCGATGTCGCGCCGATCACGACGGCGACCGGCTTGCCCTTGGTGTTGGTCATGTTGGGTCCTCTCGGTTTGTGGATTTCAGGCGGCGCGGTTCCAGCCCCACCAGGCGCACAGTGCGTCACCCATGATCAGGCGCTTGTCCGCGTCATTCAGCCACGACAGTTCCTCGGTGAACATCGTCACGCATTGCCGCCAGGAGCACGGCATTTTGGTGATGTCGGTGCCCCAGAACATGCGCGCCGGCCCGAAGGCGTCGTAAATCTGGTGCAGATAACCGTGCATGGAAACGAACGGATAGGCGCCGCTGGAATAGCCCGGCGCGCCCGTCGCCTTGACCGCCACGTTGGGGAATTTCGCCAGGGCCAGCAGCGCCGGGATGTGGGTCATGGCCGCGGCGTCTTTCAGCGTGGTCAGCCCGCCGCGGCCGCCCAGATGATCGATCGTCAGGCGCAGGCCGGGATGGCGTTCGGCGATCCGGCCGAGTTCGGCGAGCGAATCCGTTGCCAGGGTGGCAATGGGAACGCCCGCTTTCTCCGCCTCGGCCCACAGCCAGTCGATGGTGCCATCGGCCAGCCATTGCCGAGCCGGATCGTGCAGGAAGGTGTAGCGCAGCCCAAGCATGCCGGGCTGCTGGCGCCAGGTAGCGATGCGGGATCGGGAGGACGGCTGGTCGAGCGGCAGCGACCCCATGATCGCGTAACGGCCGGGGTATTCGCGCACCGCCTGGAAGGCCATCTCGGTCGAGTTCGGGTCCCAGCCGGGGGGATGGATCACGGCGGCATCGACCCCGCCCTGGTCCATCAGAACGATCGCCTCCGCCGGGGTGAAATGCGTCACCTGCCGGTGCGACAGGTTGCTCGGCAGGCCGGTCCCCCAGGTGTGGATTTGGGCGTCGATGATCGGCATGGGTTCCTCGCGGTTTCTTGTTTGGCGCGGGATTGTGGCGGCAAAGGCCGGGGCTGTCACCTGTGACGAGACGCATTCGCTCTCGAATCATGGCCCCGCTCGTGATATCGTATGTTCTCAAGGTCGTGGAGCGCGGGGTTGTGACGACATTGGCTGGGGCCATTGAGGGTACTGCGGCGGAAGTGATCGCGCAGTTGGCGCAGGTCCCTGCCAATGAACGTGTCAGAGCCATCATTGGCCGCCCAAGTCTGACCTTGACCGCCCGGCGTTTGCAGGCAACGGCTGCTGCAAATGGTAAGACCGATGAGATTCACGATGAACTGTTGCAGTCCTTGCAGAACGAGCGCTGATGCGGGTTGTCCTTGATGCCAATATCGTTGTCAGTCGGCCATTTGGTCGTACCGACAGTTGAAACGATTTTTGACACAGTAGTCGCGAATGGGATCGAACGGCTGCTGTCGCGTGCAATATTGGTTATGCCTGTTGAACCGCCACCGGAAATTTGCCTGCTTAGCCTGGGACGTTCGCAAGTTCGCGATTTTTTACCACGGAGGAAGATTGAGAGCCACGGAGCGCCACGGAGGAGTCCTCGATAATACGCAGTCGGACCTCCGGGTTCAGTGCGCTAAGGAATCGGTTCCGCCTGCCGCCCCCGGATGTTCCGTTACGTCGCGGTGAGATTTACCTCCGTGGCTCTCTGTGGCCCTCGTTCTTCCTCCGTGCTAAAAATAGCGGACTTGCAAACGTCACTGGCGATGCCAGGCGGGTTGCTCTTAGCAGGCCAATCGGCAATACCAGCCTGGAACGCGAGGTGATCCAATCGGGTTGACTTCAGTTGATACCATTGCCTGGCTGTTTGATGCCTTGCGCTGGTGTAAGTTTCGAAAATAAATTCCTCTGGGTTATAGTACCGACTGCATTGAAGGGGGGTGACTGGATTCCCGAGGGGGAGGTTAGGATCACCGAAAACGTCGTCAATGCGCGGCATCCTGACCTAGCCCACGTTGTTGCACCGGGCAGAGACGGGGTCTAGCGCCATCCCTCGGTCCGCTGCGCCAAGCTTGCGAAATCAGACGCGATCGCGTCTTCTTCCCTGGTAGGGCGGGCAAGTCTGCGGCACTCAACGGCCAAGCGTGCTCTGTCATCAGGGTCGTTGACGTCCGGTCGCCAAGCCACAACGGCGCGCAGTCCCCGCTTAGGCTTTCCGATCCGCTCGCGGGAGGATGACTGCGCGACCATGCAGCTTCCTACCGCAGCCGCGACCCAGGGTCCATCCCCAGCAGCGCCCGCCCCGCGATCGGATACCACTCCGCCCCCACCGTGACCGTCTGCCCGACCACGTGCAAATCTCGCCAGCACTCCGCCAATCGACTCTCCCGCTTGAACGACGTGCTGCCGCCATGCCGGTACATCATCTCCATCGCCTGGCGCGCGCAATCCGCCGCGTAGGTGGAGGCCAGGCGGCAGCGCGCCTTTTGCTCCAACGTTGGTTCCTGTCCGGCGGCGATCGTGTTCCAGATTTCGGCGATCATCGCGCTGCGGTAGCCCCGCCCGGCGTTCAGGATCGAATCCGCCCGCCCGACATCGTCCTGCACCTGCGGGTTATCGCACAACCGGAACGTCCGCCCGCGCGGCGTCTTTTCCAGCGCCAGCGCGATCAACGCCTCGATCCCCGCCCTCGCAATGCCGGTGATGACGGAGGAATGGTGCGGGCCGACCCAGCACTGGCTGGGCAGAGCGTAGGTGAGCCCCGGCCAGCGCGACCACTGGTTGTCCAGCGGCACGCCGATATGCGGGCACGACCGCCGCTCCGGCAAGAACACGTCCGTCACCGTCCAGTCGAAGCTGCCGGTCCCGCGCAGCCCGGCGACGTCCCAACTGCCGGGCACGACGGTCGCCTCGGAGCGGTCGAACACGCCGCGCCAATACAGCGGCCGTCCGTCGGGTCCGCAGCGCGGCGTGCCGTTGTCCATGATCTGGAAGCTGCCCAGCATCCAGGTGCTTTCCTGGCAGCCACTGCCGAAGGTCCAGTGGCCGGTGACGCGATAGCCGCCTTCGACCGAAATGGCCTGACCGCCGCCCTGCACTGCGGTGCCGGCCATGACCGACGGGCGGTCGCCGTGGATTTCCTGCACCCCCTCATCTGGCAGGCCCAACGTGACGAGTTGGCCGATGCCGTTGTTGGCGATGTTCCAGCCAACCGAACCCACGCCCTGGGCCAGCAACTCGACGACGCGGGTGTAGGTCAGCGGGTCCACCTGCAAGCCGCCCAGTGACCGGGGGATGACCATCCGATAGAACCCGGCCTCCCGCATTTGTTCGAACAGCGCGCGCGGCATGCGCTGCCCGGCCTCGATCTCCCGCTGGTATTGCCGCAGCAGCGGCTGCATCGCCGCCGCCGCCCGCACCAGAGGCTGGGCATCGATATCCGCCGGCAAACCTGTGTCTTCGACCAACGCGTCCATGGCAACCTCCGCCGGTTCAGTAATAGGCGCTGCCGCCGTTGACGTGGATCGTCTGTCCGGTGATGAAACCACCATCGTCACTGACAAGAAACAGACAGGTCGCGGCGATTTCGTCCGGCTTGCCCTGCCGCCCCAGCGGAATCCCGGCGGCGTTCGGCGTGCGCCCCTGATACCATTCCGGGTTCGCGCGCTGCGTATCGATGCTGCCCGGCGAGACCACATT
>Ga0302320_10028878_pt1 | contig 10626 bp, 10 predicted proteins | sample Bog_T0_3_FD_202130 | JGI IMG/M metagenome (GOLD analysis project Ga0302320, IMG submission 202130) | Peat permafrost microbial communities from Stordalen Mire near Abisko, Sweden - Bog_T0_3 | ecosystem: Environmental > Terrestrial > Soil > Wetlands > Peat | place: Sweden: Abisko, Stordalen Mire... | reverse complement strand
TGGCGAAGTTCGAGAACGCGATGCCCAAGAGAGAACTTGCGGTTAACCCGAGCACGCTGATCCACACGAAGTCCAGCCACAAGGACGTCGAGTGGGGAAGGTGGATGCCGTAGCTGAAGTGTCCGATCACGAGCAGCGCTATTGCTTGAAAGATATAGGTGAAGGTTGAGGCGGCGAGTTTTCCGACGAAATACACACTGGGTGGCATGGGAGAGCCGACGAGACGCTTTAAGGTGCCGTTGCTTCGTTCTTCAGGGATCGCAATAGCTAATTGCTGAAATGAGCTGTACAAGAGACCAGAGGCCAAGAGTCCCGCCACGAAGTACTGGTCGAAGCTGACGTTGGTGTGGCCCAACTTGGTCTTGTTGAACACCGAGCCGAAGATGAAAAGGAGAAAAACGGGTAACAGCATAGAAAAGACGACGGCGTTGCGATTGCGCAGCAACAGTCGGATTTCAAGGCGAGAACGGTGGGCGTAGAGCGAGAGAAGGTTCATCACGGCTCACCAGTCTCGACGAGCTCGAGGTACGCCTCTTCGAGGGTGGTACGAACGACTTCGAGTTCTGGTATCTCGCCGGAGAATCGTGAGGCGAGTTCTGCAACGAATTTCGTGGGCTCGGCGGTGCGGTGTTCTTTCTTCTCGTTCTGCTCGATCCAACGAACGTTCACGAGCTTCTCAGACCGGCTGCCCAATTCTTCAGGCGTCGTATCGGCGACCTTGCGGCCCCTCGTGACGACGACCACGTGGTCGGCGAGGGCGTCGGCCTCTTCGAGGTAGTGCGTGGTGAGCACGATAGTCACACCTTCGTTCTTCAATCTCTCGATCAATCCCCAAAAGATGTGTCGAGCTTCGGGATCGAAGCCGGTCGTTGGCTCATCCAAGAAGAGCAGGTCGGGTTTACCGATCACGCCGAGCGCGACGTCAAGGCGTCGGCGCTGGCCACCCGAGAGGTTCGTAGCTCGCGCCGCCGCCTTCTCGCTCAGCCCAACCAGTTCAATGGTTGCATCCACCTCACGAGGGTGAGGGTAGTAGCGCGCGAAGTGTTCGACCGATTCTCGAACGGTGAGTTCGCCGAGGTCGTTGGCGCTCTGGAGCACTATGCCCAACTTTTGGCGCCAGGACTTGGTGGGGTGGGCAGGGTCGAGACCAAGAACGCTCACCTCGCCACCGTCGCGATGACGGTAGCCCTCGAGGATCTCGACCACGGTTGTCTTGCCGGCACCGTTGGGACCCAGGATCGTGACACATTCGCCCGTGGCGACGCTCAGGTCGAGGTTCGAAACCGCGACGAAGTCGCCGTATCGTCGGGTCAAGCCCGTGATTTCGATTGCGTTCACGCCCGCAACACTAGATTCTTTCGTCGTGCTTTAAGGTGAACTCTCGGTGAATATCACGGCACCCGCGTTGCTCTCTCGTCGCGACGTTGGCGTTCGTCGCGGTGGTGGCGCCGCGAGAGATGCTATGAAATGACGATGCGTCGATTCGGGTCCCGTGAATCATCATCCCTCGCCGATCTGTTCGTCTTAATCACTTTTGGAATCGCCTTTGGGTACGTGGAGGCTGCCGTCGTCTATTACCTACGAGCACTTATCAAATTCCACGAGAATTACACACTTTCGCATTACAAAGTGTGGTTGAACCTTGGATTTATCACTTTCGTCCAGCCCGCGCATTCACTGCTGTTGACAAGGCGAATAGCCGACATCGAAGTGACCCGTGAGGTCATGACCATCGTGATGCTCCTATGCGTGGGCTACGTCTCGAGCAAGGTGTGGTCGCGCCGCTGTGGAGCGTTCTTGGTCTGCTTTGCCTGTTGGGACATCTCGTATTACGGGTGGCTACGGCTTCTTGACGGCTGGCCCCGTGGCTTGTTCACCCGTGACGTCTTCTTCCTCATTCCAGTGACCTGGATCGGGCCGGTCATCACGCCGCTGATCATCTGTACTTTCATGCTCGTGGCTGGCGCGATGCTGTATTTGGACACGCCACTTGGGCGACGACCTCGTCGCTTCAAGCGCCTCTAGGGGACAGTTGGCGCGAGGGTTCCGATCACTCTGTACTCCCTAGTATCAGACCATGGACCTGGAACTTCGCGACAAGGCGTTTCTTATCACCGGCGGCACTGACGGGCTCGGGTTGGCACTCGCGAAGACCCTCGTGCGAGAGGGGGCGCGAGTGGCCGTATGTGGGCGCGATGCTGACCGTCTTGAACTGGCCTCCTCGGCGCTGGGCCCCGACGCACTGTGCTTGCGGGCTGACGTCAGTAAGGAGAATGAGCTCGACGCCTTCATTGACACCGCCCTCTTGCGGCTAGGTCGCCTGGATGGCGCGGTGAACAACGCGGGTCGCAGCGCGGGCACGTCCATCGCAACCTCATCGGATCAGGAGTGGCGAGACGATTACGAATTGAAGGTGATCGCGGCGATGCATTTGGCGCGTCGTGTTCTTCCTGCTCTTGAAGCGACGAAGGGAGCTCTCGTGAACGTGCTCGCCATCATAGCCCGATCGCCGTCCGCTAATTCCACACCCACGACCGCGTCGCGCGCCGCCGGGCTGGCCTTTACCAAGGCCATGGCCAACGAGGTCGGACCCAGGGGAGTACGTGTCAACGCCATTCTCATCGGTCTCATCGAATCCGGACAGTGGCGACGAAGGGCTGACAATGCGAAGACCAACGTGCAGGATCTCTACGCGAACATGGCGAAGGGTTCGAACATTCCACTAGGACGCATAGGTCACGCCGAGGAGTTCGCGGACCTCGCGGCGTTTCTACTCTCACCTCGCGCGAGTTACATCACCGGCGTGGGGATCAGTATTGACGGCGGACTCTCGCCGACCATCTGAAGTTAAGTGAAGGGTTTTTTTGGAACGCTGGCGCGAGTGGCGCCAAACTCTTCGCAAGTCGGCCATGAGCCCTGTTACTCTCGGCGCGCGCCCTTTGTTTCGTGAGAGCGTGAATAAAGTACGGTCCAACGTTGGCGAACCAACATTTTTGTCCAGACCCAAAAGTGTTTCATCCATGAAAGGTTCGAAATGGTCGCGAGATAGAGGAATTGTCGTGAGCGCAGACGCCGAGGTTTCACCAGCCCCTGGGTCACCGGCGGTCGGCCGAGCTTTCAGATCAGCGACGAGCTTCGCGACTCGAGAGGTATGGGAATTCGACCCTCGTGACGACGCCCGGGCACGGTGCAAGTATCTGAAATATTATTGGACCCTCCCAGAAAATCAATTAAATACTTGGGTTATTTTTGTTTAATCTCTACTGGAACTACGGCTCATGATCTTCAGGTCTCTCTGAAGGTGTGAAGCCGCGACCAAGGAGATTCGCACGATGGTGTCCAGTGGAGCAACCCGTGCGAAAGTACTGCGCAACTCCCGCGGAATGATGCTCCGTCGCGACCTTGACGGCTTTCCCTCGAGGCCTGGGGGCCGCGGCGCAGAAGCGTGCCGCCACCGGCGAATCGCGAGGTGAGGTGAATCGTCCTACCAAACTCTTACTCGCGGTCAGTCTCTTCGCGGCCGTGCTATCAATAGGCGCTTCGACTTCGTCGCCCAGCGGTCATCGCACTCTGCCCACGGGCGCATCCGGTAGTGGTCCGGTCGCGCACGATGTCGCATCATGTCAGATCGCCACCAACGCGGTATATGACACGAAATGGGATGAAGACTATTCGCCTCCCTCCTACTTCGCTTCTAATACTTCACAACTAGATATATCGGGCTTGAATACTCCATTCACCGATATCGCCAACGGCGCTACAACCGATTCTGGTAGTTGGACGTACCTCAGCGCGACTACCGACTACTCGACAGGCGACTACTACGGACTCGTCGACCTTGGAACGCTTAACCAATACCAACTCGAGCAATACCAGCTCGAGTTGTACAACCCTGACGGCACGCCAAAACAGCTCGTTGAAAGCACTGGTTCGATCATTGCGGTAGGGGACGGCTACTTGTTCTATCTGGGTATCTATCCCCCCGATGGTAACGGCGAGATTCTGAGCACCTTGCCTGACGTGACGCAGAACCTCAGTGAGGGAACGGACCAGCTGCCTATTGACTTCTACGATCCAACTGTCGAGCAGGTCGATGACGCGCTCGCGTGCCCATCGCTCGCTCCACCAGTAGGTGGAGACGGCGAAGCTTCGCTGTCGTGGACCATGGCGCCCGTCAACTCAACGGTTCAGGGATATACCGTCTACGCCGATGACTCGACGAACCCGGAGAATTCGGTGACTCAGTCATTTACGGCGGCGAGCGGTACGAATGTCACGACATCGGGAGGAACGGCGACCATTCTCGGCCTCACGGACAACGACTCCTACCAGTTTTCGGTGGCTGCAAATTACAGTTGGCCCGCGGGTGACGCCCACGGCAGCGCGTCTCTTCCTTCCGCGCCGGTAATCCCGACCATGGTCACGACGACAACATCGACCACGACGACAACATCGACCACGACGACAACATCGACTACGACCACGACGCTGCCACCACCGCCACCGCCGGCGACGACTACGACATCGACCACGACCACGACTTCGACTACGTCGACCACGACCACGACCACTACGACGCTGCCTCCGGCGACCACTACGTCGTTGCCCCCTTCGACCACGACCACCACAACCGTGAGCCCTGCGGGGAATGGCGGTGTGACGACCACGACGACTTTGCCGACGACGAGTGACACGATAAATACCTCGCCGCCTGGTGGCTCCATCCCTCCCTCGACCACGATTACGACGTCAACGACGACGACAACGATGCCGCCATCAACGAACGCCAATATCGCGTTCTGTGGTTCGCCAGGTGTTTCGATTGAGAACTGTCAACTCACGATCCAGGGCCAGGGTCTCGAGCCAAATACTGATGTCACCGTCGACGTTCACTCGACACCTACACAGGTTGGTGCGACCACCGTGCAGGCCAACGGTCGTTTCGACGTGGCGGCTTCGCTTCCGCGCAATTTGGCGATTGGCGTGCACCACGTCATCGTGAATGGCAAGAAGGCTAATGGCAGTCCCTTCATTGAAGAAGAGGTCTTTACGGTAGTAAAGGGTGACCGACTCGGCTCGATTGGTTGGGTGCCGCCCGCACCGCTTGCGGGCGACATCCAGTTCGTGCCGAGTTCGCACCGCACTGTCGTGCTCGCCGCGACCGCCGGGGTCACCGCCGCGGCGGCCGCCGTGGCGTCGGGGCTCGGCGGGGGTCTCGCCTTGGGCGGCGGTGGATCTGCGCCCGTTGGTGGGGGTTCGGGTGGCGGAGGTTCAAGGGGACTGGGCGGAGCTTCGCTCGAGGGCGTTGAATTAGAGCGCCTCGAAGGTGAGTCTCGTGAGGAGGGACTCGGTGATCGCTCTAAGACCTGGCGATGGCCCGGCACAAAATTTTTGGATCGATGGTCCAAGACGTTCCCGCGCAAAGCCGCGACGATCTCTCCCGTTGCGGGTCGGGTGATCATCGACGGTGACTATCTGCGCGCCGTCCTAGGCAGCGTGTGGATCGGCCTCTGTCTCGCCAGCATCGGACTGGGGGCGTACGCGTCGGCGAGTTCGGGCTGGTACGCCGTACCGCCGAGCCTGGGACTCTTCCTGGTCATCTTGGCGCTGGGTGTCTTTGACTCCTTGTTCGGTCTCCTCGCGGGCTCATCTTTCATCTTGTGCTCATTGTTTGCGGGACATATAACTTCGGCTCCTGAACTTCGACTCAGCATGGGTCTTTTCCTCGTCTGGTTCGCGGTGCCCCTCGCGGCGGCTGCGTTGCGCCCGTTGCGCCGAGCCGTCTCGCTCAGAATTGACGCCCTATGGGAACGAATGGCGGACCTCGTGGTCTGTGGACTGTTCGCGGCGTGGGTGGCGGACAAGATGACCAGCGCGCTGTCGGGTTTGTCGGGGGTCGAACTACCGATCAACCATGACGTCGGCACCATCGTCCTCGCGGTGCTCGCGTTCGTGGGTATTCGTATCATCGTAGAGACCATCGTGGTGCACTATTTTCCTGGACGCCTCGCCTCGGTTCGTCACGAAGGGCGCCTGGAGTCTGGAAAACTGCAAAGGGCCGTGTCGCTCGCGGCGCAAATCGTTGTCTTCGTCTTCATCGCGGTGGCGATTCTCGGAGCGAGTTGGGCGCTCATCGTGGGTGCCCTAATCTTCTTTACGCCCCTCACCCTCGAACTTTTCGAAGAACGCATACCCAAGAGTCGCAAGGTAGCGAAATGGAAGCCCAACGGTATCGTTTCGTGGGCGATCATCATTGCCACAGGTGTGCTGCTCGGCGAACTTCTCAAGCACACGTTGCACAGCGGACATCTGGTCGAAGAGGTTGGCTTCATTGTGTTGCCAATCCCGGTGGTCGTGTTTTGGCTCGTGGAACTCTTTGAGGAGAAGAAAGAAGAAGGGGAGCGTGAAGACGAGGAGCGTGCTCTGGTCGAGAGAACAGAGACAGACGAGCCGGTACGAAGCACGCGAACACGCGAGAGAGTCTTGGAGGACGTAGAGCCACGGGGATTAACGCGACGAGCGAATGGTGACGGACCTTCGGTGGCATTGCTCGAAGTTGCCCAAAAGGCTACGGGCGTTCGTGCCAGGACAGGGCGAGGGCCTCAAGACCAACTATCGCCGGTCGACGAGTCGCCAGCGTTGCGACAGGGCCGGTCGAAGAAGCAGGTGATCCTGCTGGCGTCGAGTCCTGTGGACCATGGGTCGGCCCACGCACCTCGCGGCGGGAAGAAGTCAGGATCATTCACCGAGTTCACCTTGCACGAACAGAGCGAACGGTCATTGGTCTCTGCTCGCTACTTGGTGGCCCGAAAGTGGATGATGCGTTGCGCCGGAGTTGCCTTGGTCGTTGTTTCGGTTCTTCTGGTTCATCTCCAGGGTGGTGGGTGAGCCGTCAACTGAGGGTTCATCGGGTCGCCTAGGCAGCAGGGGAGCATCAATTCAGCGACAATGCTCGAGGAATGTAGGCCATTCGACAGTGACGACGAGCCCGATATTGGGCTTGGCACCGGCCAATCCTGCTCCTAACGCGGGTTTCAGGGGTTCTCTTTTGGCGGAGTAGTCGTCCTTTGGTGTCGTCTTGGGGCACGGCCTTGGCTCGTTCTCAGTGGATCAACTACCTGGTGCCCTGAACGTGACCGCGTTGAGGGCGCGATGAGCCAATCAAGAGACCGTCCTCGTTCCAGTAGCGCTAGACGGTGTCGATTTTGGAGAATTCGGGCCCGGGCATAAGTGAGGGTAATGCGGGACTCACGTGTTGAAGTCTGGTTAAATTGTCCAAGTGTTTTGATTTCGAAGTCAGAGAGGACTGAAAATGGCTCCAGCGAAGAAGGCTGCCAAGAAGAAGGCGCCCGCCAAGAAGGCAGCGACGAAGAAGGCCGTGAAGAAGGCCCCCGTGAAGAAGGCCCCCGCGAAGAAGGCTGCCAAGAAGAAGGCGCCCGCCAAGAAGGCAGCGACGAAGAAGGCCGTGAAGAAGGCCCCCGCGAAGAAGGCTGCCAAGAAGAAGGCGCCCGCCAAGAAGGCAGCGACGAAGAAGGCCGTGAAGAAGGCTCCCGCGAAGAAGGCTGCCAAGAAGAAGGCGCCCGCCAAAAAGGCAGCGACGAAGAAGGCCGTGAAGAAGGCTCCCGCGAAGACTGTCCATGCGCAGAAGCCATCAACCCACACCTCTCCTTCCAAGACCTCTGGAAAGAACGATGCAGACAAGTTCGATCTTTTTTCGATCTTTCGAACTCGGGCAGCCGAGGAAAATGCCCACGGTGGCCCCAGCGGGGCAATCTAAGAGACGGGTGGTTTTGCCAGGAATCCTTTCCAGGATTCACTGGACTGGGGCGCAACAAGGCGTTGGTTTCCCGACGAAAAGTCTGTGGGATTTATGAATCTAAGATGCCGCGTCGCACGCCGGACAAAAGGTGGAACCTTCGGGTATCGATTTACCGCAATAGCGACAGAATGATGCAGGATGGCCCGCGTTAGGGCAATTGTGTGCGAGCGCTCGGTTCCCGGGTACGGAGTCACCGCAACGAGCGCAGAACGTCGCCAGCTGATTACCCCTTGGCTTCGTGGCGACGCTGGAGGAATCTTCGTGCATCGCTGCGCCGGGCCCCGCGACAAACCCGATCGTTCCAAAACCCGGGCCATGAGGTAACGGATAGCGCGAACCGGGATGGGGCGTGCTGGCGGTAGCGGTGCTGGCACCGTCGTTTGCAATTCCTCGTACTGGCCTTTGTCCACGGGACTTCGCCGCAGGCACTTCGGTGGTTGCGGCTACGGATCTGCCAGGCCAACTTGAGAAGGCGAAGAGAAGAAGAAATAACCACGAGGCCAGAATTGTGATCTTGTCGACGTCTAGAAGGATGCTTATTGAATGCGGATAGAAGGGTGCCAACTCCCAAAAGACCACGAAGGTGTGCAACTGAATCTTGGCCATGACCAGCGTGGCGATCCAGGTAACCAATGGGGCGAATGGTATGAGAGCCCAAGCACGCGAATACCCAGCTTTGGAAATGATCACCGAGATTGCGATGAAGGTGACGATCACTATGCAGAGAGTGATGATCGATGTCATGTGCCCTCCGCAGCCTCTCGACGTTTCCGAAACAATTCCTCGGCCTCGGCGTCAATCGTACTAGCGAAGCCTCAAGAGTCTCGACCTTTCCGATTAAGCGGACAAGAAATTGTGCTGGCAGTGCGAAATGGAGAGCGAGAAATAGTGCGTCTCAACAAATCCACGGGGCCGCCCTGACTCTTCACTCGCAACTCTGTGTCTCCTCATCGAAAGAGCCCTTGAGGTTTCTGAATATTCTCGAAGCGATCGGCGTAGCCCGTGCGCGTCATCGTTGCACCTATTTTTGGTCGTAGCTCTCGAACATCGCGTCGAGGTCATCCAGCTGGTGTTCGTCAACCAGTGCCAAGTTGGCCGCCTAGACGACCGGCGCAGCGTGAAAAGATGAAACTGGGAAGCGTCGACACGTTCATCCAGGGTCAGGAATCGAAGTTCAGCGTAACCTTCGAAGCGGACCGTTTCTTTGGCGTGTAGGCGAGCGGTCTGAAGGGCTCGTGAATTTCCGAGGGCGGCCCGCGCCAAGTTCGATGCACGAGGGGTAGTGGATCGTCCCCCGCAGTGCTTGAAGAGGAATGCGGCGGCGGCGGCCAAGTAGATGGCCGTTTGAAGCTAGTGATGTAGTACGAAATGAGTTTGACACGAACCGATGATGCTGTTAATCTACAACCATATGGTTGTAGATAATAGACTCCAGAGTCGAACCGACGTCCTCTTTCACGCTCTCGCCGACGCGACTCGTCGCAGCATTGTGGAAAAGACGTTTCAACGCGACTACTCCATCTCTGAGCTGGCGCGTCTGTACCCGATGAGCTTCGCGGCCATCCAAAAACACGTCGTCGTTCTCGAGCGCGCCGAACTTGTCACGAAAAGGCGCCAAGGTAGGGAACAGTTCGTTCGAAGCAACGTCGTGGCGATCCGTCGAGCTGAGAAGTACCTGCGTCGTTACGAGGAACTGTGGCGCAGTCGCATTGACCGTATGGAAGAGATCCTCGTCGAGGACCGTACAAAAGGAGCGAAGTAATGACAGTGACGAAGGTTACGAGCGACAAAAGGGCAATGACGTTGACCGTCGTGGCCGAATTCGATGCATCAGTGGCCAAGGTTTGGCAGCTCTGGGAAAACCCGCGCCAGCTCGAACGTTGGTGGGGGCCGCCAACGTATCCAGCCACCGTGACCAAGCATGACTTCAGCGTGGGTGGGGACGTTTCGTACCACATGACCGGGCCCAATGGTGACCTGTCACGTGGCTGGTGGCACATCGCCGCCATCGAAGCGCCTTACCGAATTGAATTTGCGAATGGTATCGCCGACGAAACGGGGGCACCACACCCCGACATGCCCGCGATGGTCGTTCGCGTCACACTCAGCGAGGAAGCGTCCCAACGTACTCGAATGTCGATTGAGTCGATGTTCCCGTCCGTCGAGGCAATGGAGACATTCCTCTCCATGGGAATGCAAGAGGGAATGTCCTTGGCCGTCGGCCAGATTGACGCGCTGCTCTAGCGAGGAGCCTCTCGGCTAGTCGTCGACGTGACCTGCACTCTGGCTTCGGCGTGGCAGCACCCAGTCAGGTCGCGGGAAGTGACACGTGTAGCCATTGGGGTAGCGCTCGAGGTAATCCTGGTGTTCGGGCTCGGCCTCCCAAAAGGGCCCCGCCGGACTCACCTCGGTGACGACCTCGCCCGGCCACAGTCCCGACGCATTCACGTCAGCGATGGTGTCCTCGGCAACTCGACGTTGCTCTTCGTCGAGATAGAAGATCGCCGATCGGTAACTCGTGCCTCGGTCGTTACCTTGACGGTTCACCGTGGTTGGGTCGTGGACCTGGAAGAAGAACTCCAGGATTTCGCGGTAGGACGTGATTGAAGGATCAAAGATTATTTCAATCGCCTCGGCGTGGTTGCCGTGGTGACGGTACGTCGCATTCTTGACGTCACCCCCGCTGTAACCCACGCGCGTCGCGATGATGCCCGGACGGCGGCGGATGAGGTCTTGTACGCCCCAGAAACAGCCACCAGCCAAGATTGCCTTCTCGGTTGCTTGACTCATCGCGTCCCCTCTTTCGT
>Ga0302320_10028874_pt1 | contig 10628 bp, 4 predicted proteins | sample Bog_T0_3_FD_202130 | JGI IMG/M metagenome (GOLD analysis project Ga0302320, IMG submission 202130) | Peat permafrost microbial communities from Stordalen Mire near Abisko, Sweden - Bog_T0_3 | ecosystem: Environmental > Terrestrial > Soil > Wetlands > Peat | place: Sweden: Abisko, Stordalen Mire... | reverse complement strand
TGAAGGCTCCACGGCACTATAACAATCACACCCAAACGGCGCGATCGGAAACGCTATTCACGTGACGCTCTCGTCTACTCAAGCGCCGGGTGTGATCTCCGTTTGATCGTTTTCAGGTTGTGAGCACCGGCAACCAGCTGAATCGGAGGAAGGTGGAAATGCTCGCTACTTCTACGGGCCTAAGCGTCGCCATCTCCTCCTTAGTAAACCAGTTCTAGAGGATTAGGGTGCAAACCCGAAAGTAATCGCAGCCATGATCATCAGAAACCTGTAAGCCTCATCCTCAGGCGAGCCCAGGTCGGGTCCGATTGAAAGCCACTTTCTATTAGCTCGGCATGGAGCAAATAGCGGGTCTCGCTTTACGACTCCTTCCCATTCCAAATCTGTCAGCCTCAGTGCCATTTTCCATTTGTCTCTTGTTTTGGAATTCTCAGCCATATCGAAAGAGACGAGACGAATTGGCGCTTTCCCGGGATTACCAAACTCAAGTTCTTTCAGAAATCTCAGATAGTCTAAGGCTCTCTGCGGATCCGCCGGATTACGGAAAACAAGCACGTTTTCCGAACTCCAGATGTTATTCACGTAATAGCGAAGAACGGACTCCGTTAGCGACCGGCGTTTCTGCGCGCAAGACATTAGGGGGCGTTCAAACTCACTGATGAACTTTCCAGACCGATTCGAATGGGGACGCTTTGGATATAGCAGTCCCGGCTTTGGGTTCTCTGCGTTTTTCTCGGGTAACTGGAATAGCTTCTTGTGTCGCTTTGCTTGCTTCCCCCTAGGCTCCTTAATTTTATGAAGAGCCTTTATGCGTCCAATCATCACATCTGCTTTTTCCGGCTCAAGGCCAAAACGTTCGGCGATACTTTCGAGACACTCCTTCGTGGTCTGGCGGAGGAACAAAACTGACCAGTGATCGAGAATCGAGGGCGCGCCGGAATCATCCTGCTTTGTGACCGGTTTGAAGCTGGTCGTGTATGAAGGCGCGATCTCCGGGAATCTCTCCCGGAATACCCGCACGGGGATACTCAATGGCGGATTCATCCACTTGTCTCGATCAGCTCTTAGTTGCTTCAACCGTTTCGCGAGGATTGCAATAGCATGTTTATGCCTATCTCGATCAACTTTCAGTTTCTTTAGCTTCTTCAGTCGTTCCTCTACGGCTGCAATTACTCTATGCAACCGTTTGTCACGATCAGCTTTTGATTTCTTCAACCGCTTTTCATGGAGTGTAATTGCATTCTGCAACCACACGTCAGAATCAACTGCGGCTCCGTATACGCTGCTTTCAGCACGACGAGCCAGCGTTGCGACATCCTGGGCGCGGGCGTTCCCGAGCAATTTGCTCGAAGCAAGAAAATGCGGCAACAGCCAATCAAGGCAGTGAATGTAGTGCTCGAGACTCATCAACGGTCCCGAGTGTCCGAGCAGGGAAGCAACTGCGCGAAGGTGCTTCCTAGTCTGATTGCCATCCCCTGCATAGAGAACGCGTCTAAAGCGCTTCGAGTCTTGCAGCCACGCCCTCGTTTCTGGAAGATGCGGAAACAGATCAGGAATAGCTTCGAGGTCGGAGAGCATCAACCGAAGTAGGGTCCAGGTTGCAAAACTGTGGCGGCAGTGATGAAACCTTATGCGGGTGTCTTTGGTTGCCTCCCGCAACGCACGATGGACGATGGGCATAATCATGTCTTGGGGGATGACGCGGAATCCAGAGCACTTGTCGGATATGCCGAACAGGAATTTGTTGTTCTTGGATAATGCCTTTGCGCCGTCGAGACAGTCCAGCAGAACATCAAGTTCGTCCTCGTCAAGGAGGCTCCGTAGCGGAATCTGTCGCTTTGCGTTGATTGTCTTAAGAGCGTGATCACCCCAGGGACGAATGAACAGCCAAGGCTCACCTTTGATAAGAAGGTCCGCGATTGAGAGATTCAATGCCTCCATGCGTCTGGCACCGCATTTAAAGCCCAAAATCAGAATTGCCTCCGCAATCTGGCGCACACGCAAATCCGGCATATTCTGGATATCTAATCGAATGAATTCACGAGCTTCGTTGTATTCCTCCAGCGTTATGATCGTCGCATCGACTGGTAACAACCCGCGCACGGCACCGAAAACATCTGAGTCCCGAATAGGAGCAGCACCGTGTTCCTGGACGAGAAAATCATGGAACTCCCGCAGCGCACCAATCAACGCACGCTTCTGACGGTTCGTGGCTTCATCTCCGAGCGAGTTCTCAATTGCCTGGGTATAGTAGTCTTCGAATTCTATCGCGTTGAGATCTAGTGGCCCCTTGCCCTCAAGAAGCCTCCCGAAACGTCTACCTACGAGGTTAACGGCGTATGCTTTCACCGTCGAAAGCGCTAGGTTGCGTTTGGAGAAGGCTCCCGGACGAACGACCTGGCGCCTGCAAAGCAGATATTCGGCGAATTGAGTGATAAGATGCCACACAGTTTGCCGCGTCTCACGCTTATCGATCTCGTGAAGTAGTGCACGAAGCTCCTGGAGGGCGGTCTCTTCCGACGACACGTTCAATGCAGCTCGGAGCCGCTTCAGACCTTTGGGCTCCTGATCATCAGGGTTTTCGCTCTCGTTCGAAGAAACGAAAAGGGTCGCATCCTCCGAGCGGTTGTCTGCTCCTGGAGTTGCTTTCGGTGACTGCAGATTCGTTTGTTCGTTGCTTTGAAGGCCTCGCTGGGCATAGATTCGCTGCAAAACATCGGACCTGACGGAATGGGACACTATGTGTCGGGTGGCATAATCCACCAGTATTGCCGGAACCTCGGTGCGGGCGCCCAGCGCGACTACATCGATCATCTGTTTCAGAGTCCGTGGACGAAGTTCCTTAGGCGTACCCGACCTTTTCATTTCCTCGACAACTTGTTTTAAGATCGTGCGACAAAGTTGCTCGTCTGTAAAAGCGCGAAGCTCGTCGACGCTCAGTGACGGTGTGTTCGCCATTTGCTTCGGCGGAACGATCGCACAGGCTGTTGAGATGTCGGGTTGCCAGGAGCGGAACTCCATGCTGGGAATTCCGTTCCATGCCAGATCCAATGCCACGGTGATTTGATGCCCTACATATCCGATTTTGCCCGCAGGTTCAAGCAGCGTCCGGGCGAATGCGGATATGCAGTTCTTGTGAAGAAGGCCGCCATGGAGAATTCCAGAGAATACGATCAACGCCACTGATGGTTTGGCCTCGGCATTCTCAATCCAATTGTGCTCGGCTTTCTTCCACTCTTGAATACGCTCACGGGCCCCGATAACATCGTCGGCGAAAGGGTTTGAAGGATAGGTGAAAAGAGTCGAAATGCGAGGTATCGGTAGCTTTGCTCCGAATCTGTTTTGATGAGCGACGAATTTGAGCAGAATCTGGCTGTCAATATGTGCCGCAGAGGTGGAAGGACGATCGAGGATCAAAGCCTTCTCGAGCCGCCTCATTTCCCTTCGGCCACTTGCGGTCGTTCTCGTTACCGTGAACGTGCCCGGAGGGTCGGCCAACTCGCGCGCAAGTTTCGTCTTGCTCGTACGAAGCCATGCGCGAAACTCCTCAACTCGATTCTCCTGCGCTTTAGAAAATCCTATTTCCCGATCACTCCAACTGGACGACATTTCTTCCCCTTGCGGTTCCTTCCATCAGAAAGTTTTAACGGCGGAAAACCCTAATTCCTTACTCAGAAACGGAACGAGATACTTTTCGAGACAACGCCGATACTCCGAAAACGCAAAGGAAGAGAACCTTGCCCAAGGCTCTTCGCCGCGATGCCAATGGCCCATCCAGGCGCTGACAACCTCCGGCGGGCAGCCACGATCGAGCAGTTCCGATGAGACGATTCTCCGATGAATATTGACCGGGAAAGACAAGAATTGGTGCATGATGGGCTCCAGAGATGCGGGACGAACTTCGAGTGGGGCCATATGTTCATCGATGAAGAAACATGGCCAGTCATCCTTGGGGAAGAGAAGGCTGCGGCTGACGAAATCCTGATAGTTGTCCATTTGCTCGATCAGTTCAGGTGAGATCCAGGTCAGCTTCGTTCGATAGCCAAGACCCGCGTCCTTATCGGTGACGGTCGCAATCCCACTCTTTCGATCGAGCTTCGAAATTGGCAAATATGGCGTTCGTATCCCACGAATGCCAGTTGTGTAGGAAAAGAACCAGATCGTATAAAGCGTGAACCAGTTGTGATGGTTCACTGCATCTTTGTCACGGTTCCTCTCCCCGCAAGCGTGGATTTCGGTTAAAAGATGACTAACTGCCCCGCGCAGAGATTCCAGCGTTGGACATATCCGATTCCCGACGTAGATACTTGGCTTGGCAAGACTAATGTTCCGGCTGGCTCTGATCTCGCGTGGTTCCTGTATCAGCGTGTGTCTAAGCTCCCTGTGTAGAGTGAGCGCAGAGTCTATGTATAGCTGCTGGAGTTTTCGGAATGATCGTGAAGAGTAGAAGAGACGAACAGTCGCAAGGTTAAGGTCATTACCTGTCACGATGGCAGTTGCCGAATAATCTCCTTTTGACACCCGAAGCACTCTCTGCACCATGCACTTTGCGATTCTCTCCGGAGTCAACCGAGAGCCATGACCACAGCCTCGGATTACTACATTTACGTTATTGCGATAGTGTCTGTAGGTTGAGCGAAATACTCGAGTTGGATCGGTTGTCCCTTGCGAGTGCAGACTCACCGGCTCAGATGTTTGTAACGCCCGTAGCGCTGAAACCAGTTCGGTTCCGCCTGTCACATCAGGAAGCACCAAGAAGGGTGTCTTTTTTCGGTCTAGTCCGTGTGCGGGCTCCGTCTGCGTTTGCTTGTAATCAGGAAGGGGTGCTCGAATTCGCCACCACGCACAGCTTCGGTCCGTCGAAAGCTTCAACAGGAGTTCGTCGTCCTGGTGTTTCGAGAACTCGGACACCACTTTGAGATGTCTTGCTCTTTCGAAAGAACTGCCAGTCCAAAACATCACATGAATAAGTGCTAGGGCCTCGAGTCGCAGCCTGTCCTCGCGCGTTAAGTTACCTTGTTCGATCTTTGACAACAGTCTGGCAGGTTCGAGCAGCATCAGTTCTTGCAGTTCCTCCTCTACCAAAGCCCCGAATGTCCATGGGAACTGCTGGTTCGCCATTTCTACGTGGTTTGCACACGAGGTGGAGACTTCCTGGTAGTCGCCGGGCTCTTGATCCTGATTGAGATTACCCAACTCAGTGTCGTCTGCTTCATGACCGTCCTCGTCTTCGAGGGGATCGTCGTCCACCGCTAGGAGTCCATCAGCCGATCTTCGATTGACCGAGAACCGCTTGCGCGACGTGTGTGTCTTGCCTTGTGGAGAATGATCGAAAATCTCATCGCCGGAAGCAAGGACAAGGAAATCAAAGTCGGAGATTCCTCCGCTCACCCATAAGCGATTGCCGGGACCATAGTGAGACGAAGAGTTGATGGCCCACTGTTCTCTCTCTTCGAGAGCCTTCTCGAGGAAGACCGCTAAGTCCAGAACTCGGATTTTATGGCTTGAAGACTTCGGCCCCCAGGTTACCTCGACATTGATCTGTTCTCCATCCTCACTTCCCAAAGCCCGGCAGTGTTCTCCGAAATCTTGGGGAAGCATGGTTGAATCTAGCGTGTCTAGATATCCAGGTCTCAGGCTGATTAGCCGGACAGCAAACGCCGCCGAATTTGACTGGGCACATGTTCTGAGAATTTCTTCATCGCCTTCGTAGGTCTCATAGATTGCAACCGGCGCATGCCTACGCATGAGCAAGGTATTTGCCAGCATAAGATGCGCCTGCAAGAGGCGGTATTCGGTTGACTTGACTCCGTTGCCAGCGGAGCAGCAAAGCGCGGAGTATACCGGGTATCTCCCGAAGCCCCATCCCCAAAGCGGGTGGTGCCCATTTGTGGAGTTAGCCGACGTCGGGCCGAATGCCATTGCCAAATGATTAACAATCGGCGTCGACAAAAGCCAGGTTAGAGGCTTATCCCACGAATCAAGAGCGGAAATCTCTGATGACAAGCCCCATGCGGATCGCGCTTCACTGAGCGCGTCGCGGACATTGCCGCACACAAGGGGAAGCGCGGTTAGATTGCCGGGCGCGTCGATCTCGGACAAGAAGGAGCTCACCTCTTCACCTAGCTGCGCGGCACCCGCCATTTGCATGAGCGCGATGTATTCAGAGCTGTTCTTGGGCGACTTCGGCTTCATCGTGGCTTCTTTTTTGCGCGAATATCGCATCCCAGCATGTGATTCAATGCATGATGCTGGCGTCTTGTGATCATTCCCTCAAAGCCCAATTCCTCGGCTTTGTCCCAGGCAGCGGCGAGCGGCCGGTGGTCTTTGAGATGCGGCCCCAAAAGCGCTGGAAGGATGAGGAGGTCGATGGTAGCCAGAAGCTTGATCTCCTCGTCATTACCGCGATGGATGAAGGCCATTACCTTATCGGCAGGTGCAAGCCTTTTCTTCAACAGTCTGAAGAGACGCAGTCCGCCCACGCAGGAGTAGGTCTCTGACTTCTTCTTGCGCACCACATGTACCGGCAAGTAGCAGGAAAGGAGTTTCAAGCCCGTCTCGGTCAGGCAATCTACTGGGAGCTGGCGCAAAAACGCCGAAGAAATTTCTTGTACTTGTTCTATTCTTGGATCACTGAACTTATCGATGTCCTCAATCTGTTTCAATTCCAGCCATTGAAATTCAATCCGTTCGGTTGTGGTCAGCCCGGTTACGACTTTGGCAATCGGGCGAGGTTTGTTGGCTTGGCTGTTTGTGGTCTGCTCGTTATCTTCTCTCCGGTTTTCCTCTATTTCGTTGTGGTATGTCTCATCAGTGCTTTGTATTTCAGAATCTTCTAGAACCGTGGTTTGCTCCATGCATCACCTCGGTTCTCATCCTGAATTGACCTGCACGCAAAGACACCCGAGATCCAGATGGCCTGGATTTCTGGTCACTAAAGTACTCGGAGCGGCCGCCGATTATTGCGAGAAACGAAAGAGGCCGCCATAGAATGCGGCCTCCTCAAATCAACAACGATTGTTCAGCAACGGCGGTTTGGATTGATTCAATCGGATTCAAAGCCACTATTAGGCTGAAACTTCAGCGTGCGACCATTCTCGGTGACCGTCCGGACAACATGATCGGGAGTGCCTTGTGGCATTTGGGCTTCGATTTCAAGCGTGACTGAAACACTAGAGCCCACAAGTCCGACCAAGTGGCTAATGATCTCGTCGGCGATTCTCCCCGCGTCCCGCCCCACACGGTTTGAATCTAGCTTAACGGTACCGTGATAACGTTTGGGACGCTTCTGCTCCGCATCATCAGATGGTGGTGCTTTCGGATCGGCTGACTTTTCCTCATCCTTTTGCCCTGATGCGGTCTTTGGTTGAGCAGGTACTTCGGGCTTTGTCTCACGGTCAATTTGCAGCCGCGCAGCCTCGGGCTTGACCAGAAGCCCAGCGTCATCCTGCGTGACCGGGATGATTGCGCTTTGCCTCAGCCCGCGGTATCGCCCAGCTTCTTCATCGAAGGAGTCTGCGTAGGCAAACGAATCTTTTTCCCAAGTCAACAGGCTCAGACCTGATCGAATAGCATTCAGCAGGACAGCGCCATCTCGAAGACGAGGCAAATAAAGATAGCGACCGAAATCCTCAACCAGTTGTCGAATCGCCACATGGTTTCCGCCGCGCCACAGTGGGACACGATCCAATTCCATTCGCAGTATTGTCGGAGCAAGGCTTGATACAAGGAAATCAGGCTTGAGCTTTTTGCTGGCGCGATCTGCGAGCGCGTCCGCACCGCTCAATTTCAAGGCTTGCCACGTAATCTGCGCCTGAGGGTTCTCCTGTGTCGGCACGATGAGCCACTGGTACATCTCGGGCAAACGGGCATGGACGACGCCATCCGCGGCCTGCCTTTGCGTCTTGGCTTGCGTAATCTGGTGCTGCGTGAGGTTCAATTCCTCGCTTTCCTTCAGAATCGACTCCCATGCAAGGAACTTACAGATCGCTTCTTCAATGTCCTGCACGCGGCTCTTATCCGCGGCAAGGAACACGAGCGAGTTGCGATAGAGGCGGGGAGCATTGCCGCGATTCTCAAAGATGGACCGCGCTGCAAGCTCAGCCGGATTGTTCGCTTCCTTGCTGTACGCCTGGTCGATGCTGAGAACGACAAGGCTGGCCTCCAGATTGTCCGGAACATCTCCACTTGTCGCCGGCAAGCGGTGAACGCGATAGAAATCCCCGACCTTGGCCAAATTGCCGCGCAGGCGCGAGTCGAGTTCTGAGACGATCTTGTCCTGGTCACGTTTGAGTTGTTCTGCTCGATCCTCGGCCAGCTTTGTCACGGTCGGCTGCGTTGAGTACCAATAGCGAGGACCGTCTTGATAGAGGTAGGTTGCCCGCGAAGCGAGTCGCCGCAACGCATCCCCAAAGACAGCCGGAGTTTCACCGGGAAACACGCTGCCGAGTTTGATTCGGCGGTCTTCAATGCCTTTGTTGGCCGCGCGATCAATAGGCGCAGAGCCGAGATAGATGGCGCGCGCAACACGCCTCGTCGCCGAATACTTTCCTAGATTCGCGATTTCGCCATCGATGCGCAACGGAAGCGAGTTGCCGCCATCGACATCTTTCTCGATGACCGGCACCCACTGATCTGACAGATACCGCGTCAACTCGAACTGTACGCGGCGGTCGTTGATGGGAATACTCGCCGGCAGAATCAGCGCGCTCCGGTCTCCTTGCTCCCAGAGCGAATGAATCACAGCGGCCATCAATCGCAACACACCGCGGGTGCGTTGGAATTTTACGAGCGTGGACCAATCGGAATAGAGCCGGTCGAAGATTTCCGGGTGGATGGGGTATGCAGCCTTCAGTCGCTTCTCGTAATCTCCCTCGCTGCACTCCGGCGGAAACTCCGACTTCTCCTTCCTGTACATCTCAACGAAAGCCCGCGCCACCGTATCACGGGCGACGTAGCTGTCCGTTGAAAGCGGCTCAAAGAGCCGACGCCGGACGATCTCAAAGCCTTCCTCGGCGCTGGCCGGCCGCCATGAGGCTTCCACACGTCCAACCGCATTGCGCAAGCGGTCAAGGGCCTGCCGTCCGCGCGTACCGCCCACTTCCACATCGTCTGCGATCGCGTGTGGTGATCCGGTCGTATCCGATGCGGGCAAACTGATGACAAGAAGGCATTGCTTCGCCGCTTTCGCTGATTCGGTGAGAGCTTGTGCGAATGAGAAGTGAGTCTCGAAGTCGCCTCCTGGCAGATCTCCGTTGTCGTGCAGTTGTCGGGCGTAGGCAACCCACTCATCGATCAGAATCAACGATGGTCCATATTCGTTCATCAGTTCGCGAAGAACGTCACCGGGGCTCGTGGCAAGCTCGTCGTCGGCCGCGATCCGTGTGAACGCCCTCTTTGCTTCCTTGATACCTCCGCGCCCAAAGCCCAACTGCCATGCCAGCTCACCCCATAGCGTCCGTACTACGGTGCCGTCGGACTTGGTCACCGGATTGCCCGGCGAGATCTTGTTGCCCACCAGGACCACGCGATTCGCCTTAAGTGGCTTGGAGATGGCAGCTTCCGTCAACACCTCGTCGATGCCCAAAAGTCCCTGCGCTGGCACGTCCGAAAAGAGATGGAACAGTGCCAGCATCGAGTGCGTTTTGCCGCCACCGAAGTTGGTCTGCAATTGCACCACAGGATCGCCATTCTGCCCCGCCAATCGCCGCACGGCTCCAACCAGCAGTTCTTTCAGGCTTACGGTCAGATAGGTTCTGCGGAAGAACTCCTCCGGCTTCCGGTACTCATCTGAACCCTCGCCCAAATAGACCTGCCACAGGTCCGCGGCAAATTCAGCTTGGTTGTAATTGCCGCTCTGCACGTCCTTGTGCGGGCTCACAACTTCGCGCCACGGCCTCAGACTTGTGTCGCTCTGGCTCTCAATAGCTGTTTCTGCCGTTCTGCGTTTTTCTGAGCGCACCTGCTCATCGAAGCGAACGCGCAGCAAGTCCGTCTTCAGTTTTTCAATTTCTTCGACCTGGGCAGGCGCAACAACGGCAGAAAGCAGGCGGCCCACGGAATCGAGAGCGCGGTATGCGTCGTCGCTTGAAAATGGCTTCTGATGCGCCCACCTGTTGCGAACATCACGTAACTCGCTGACGAGAGAGCGTTCGGCAGCTCCCAGAGGGTTGCGGAAGGTATTGTTCCATTGATTCCACATGATGGAGAGCAGGGAAGCTGCATCCCATTCGGGTTCGACGTTGGATTTGAACAGATGGGTCTGGGTATCGGCAACAGACTCGCGCGCCACCTGCAGCCACATCTGCTTATGCTGATTCTTGAGCTCGCGCATCACAAAAGGCGCTAGCCCGTCTTTAAGCAATTCCAACCCTTTGCCAACACGCTCGTGATTTGTGATTGCCATCTTCTCGCTCTCTCGTCGGTTCTAGCTGAACATTGTTGTCTGGGTCGGCTCCGCCGGTTTCGTCTCACGCTCGCTTGCCAGCCGTTGAATCTCAGGCCAGCTCTGGACGAGCGCGTTGTAGGTCAATGCCTCCTGAGCGCGCTTTTTGCGCTCGCACAAGACATAAAGCCTATAGGCCAATTCGCGGGCTGTGTCGGCACGACTACCCAGCTTCGCCACCAAC
>Ga0302320_10028872_pt1 | contig 10629 bp, 8 predicted proteins | sample Bog_T0_3_FD_202130 | JGI IMG/M metagenome (GOLD analysis project Ga0302320, IMG submission 202130) | Peat permafrost microbial communities from Stordalen Mire near Abisko, Sweden - Bog_T0_3 | ecosystem: Environmental > Terrestrial > Soil > Wetlands > Peat | place: Sweden: Abisko, Stordalen Mire... | reverse complement strand
TGGAATTTCAGCTACTCCATAATTGAGTGGAACGGATGCAATGAGATTTATCCGGCAGCCGGAGCCAATACTTGTTACGGCCAGAGCAACGGAGGCTATGGCGATGGAGTCGGCACGCCGGAAAAGACATGCCTGACTGCAAATATCGACCACTCGACCTTCCGCTATAACACACAGGATGGACTGGACCTCGGCCACATTGACAAGGGTAGCTGCTCCTTGAAGATCAGCAACTCCGCTGCCTACGGGAACAATGGCGGTCAGTTCAAATGGGGCGCCAACGAGAACCCAGCGATTTTTATTAACAACATCGTGGTAGCGAATTGCATGAGGTTATCCTCACCCATCGCCGGAGCATCCAGCGGCTATAACGCTCATCTGGCAGATTTTTGCCGCGCAGGCGACGCAATCGCGCTCGACTTTCATCAAGGGGGAACTGCATTATTGGCTAACAACACGATCGTGACTTACTCACCCACGACCTTTGATATTGAGTGTTGGGACCAAAGCGGCTGCTCGGCGAGCGTGTTTACCTTTGAGAACAATATTGTGCTTGGGTACGACAATCCCAGCACGTACAGGTTGGGAGGAGAGCAGGGCGGCCCGGGCGGGTTCTACTACCAGCAGCCAATAGGCCACGTCATTCGCAGAGCCAACCTGTATTACGGGATAAGGGGTGTTGGATGCCCGATAGGGTATCTCAACGAAAGATGCGGCAACCCGCAGTTTTTATCGGAGCCGCATTTCGCGAAGGAGTCCGATCTCGATAACTACAATTTTCATCTGTCGGCCACCAGTCCAGCGCGTGGGACCGGCGCGGTTGTCCCTGAAGTTAAGTCTGACTATGACGGCAAGCCAAGACCGCCTACGGCCGGCTACGACCTTGGAGCACTACAATACTGAACATACCGGCTACTGATTGTTTGAGAGAGTTGAAATAACGTGCCAAAATCCCGCCTGCGTCAACTCATCAAATATATCCGGGCATTTGGCATGGTTGCTGGAACGCGACTATGGATTAGTTTGTTGTTACAGCAATTGAGGTCCCGCCCTGGCCTTATAACGATCAACATTCCAGGATTAGCAGCGCCGACTTATCTTCGTCCGCAGGATCTACAGATATTCTGGCAGATCATGGTGATGCAGGAGAATGATTTCCAATCATTGCCTGAGGCAAGCCGTCAGCTGGACGTTTATAAGCAAATTCTGGCGGATGGCAACAGGCCGGTCGTTGTCGATTGCGGGGGGCATATCGGACTGTCGGCTGTGTGGTTTGCTTCGCGCTTTCCAGAGGCGGTGGTATATAGCGTCGAACCGGACACGGCCAATTTCCAAATGCTCAGCGAGAACTCAAGAGCTTATCCAAATATTTTCCCCGTCCAAGGAGGCGTCTGGAGCCGGTCATGCCTTTTGGAGATATCCAATCCCAAGTCCGGCAGCGCGTCGTTTCGGCTGCAGGAGGTCCCAGAGAGTGCGAGTCTGGAGCACGCGGCGGTCCTGCAGGGCTATGCCATAGGGGACATTGTGGAACGAGAGGCGAGGAACCGACTGTTCCTGGTGAAGATGGATATTGAAGGAGCGGAGTCTGAGGTATTCAAGAGGCCTGCGGAATGGATGAACTCCGCGGCGGTCATGATTGTTGAACTGCACGACTGGCTGATGCCTGGCCAGGGCACCAGCAGGAACCTCCTTGCGCGAATTTCCGAGAGCCACTTCGATGTTCATTTCCGCGGCGAGAACCTGATTCTTTTCCGGACCACAGGGTTTTGAGTCACCGATCGAACCCGAGACGCTGGAGCAGCAGGGAACCAGCAGTCCGGAGGTTGCCGATGTCGAATGGGTCGAAAGCGACGGCTCGCGCAGAGCTCGTGAAAGCCTCGGCTAGTTCGCCTCGCATTGCGAGCGCCTCTGCCCGCTGTTTATAGATGCGTCCAAGAGCCACCCTGCGGGCAAGCATTCCACATCCGGGCGCGCCGTAGTGTTTTGCTATAAATTGCAGCTGTGACTTGAGCATTCTGTCGGGGTCCGTGGTCGCGGATTGCGGCGATGTTCGATAGAGCGCGAGCACTTTGGGGATAAGGGCCACTTCGTATCGCGATGCGATTCGCAGCCAAAGATCGCGATCTTCCGTGGCGGTCAGGGTTTCGTCGAATCCACCAACCGCGTCGATGCATTCCCTGCGAAACGTAATGGTTGGACTGGGAAGGTCGATCCTGCGCATGTAGAGGTAGGGGGCGACCCACCCTTCGCCGTGCTTCTGCCTGCGATCGAATGTGTCGAGAGGCTCGCCTTCCGGGCTGATCCGCGTGATGTAGCCGTAGGACATTCCGGCGGTCGGCCGAGTCCGCAAGCACGCGACGGATTCCTCCAGGCGGCAAGGCAACCAGACGTCGTCGGCGTCGAGGATAGCCAGAAACTCAGCGGACGAGTTGCGCATCGCATGATTCCGCGCGGCCGAGACGCCGCTCTTTGGCTGCTTAATGTACTTCAGCTTCTGGCCCAGAGTGGCAAGAAATGGGGCGACGACTTCGTCGGTGTTGTCGGTGCTACCGTCATTCACGAGCACAATCGTCCATTGCTGAAATGTTTGCGCAATGACACTTTCGATTGCAATGGGCAGGTATCTGGCAGCGTTATAAGCGGGTATGATGACGTTGACCTGCGGCGCTTCAGATATCTGCATACGTCTCAGATGTTCGCACAGGGAGTGGGTGATCGCAATTGAGAAGCTATGCGATGAGTTCTCGGGCAGCTTTAGCGTTGAGTACAATGATGAAGGGTAATTCGTATGTTTTTTCGCGCCAGACGGGCCCTGGGACGCGCATGGTTCAACGCTAATTGCCGTGCACTCCTCCGCTCGCTCCCGATCATTACCAACGAGGAGCGCCTCACCGTCGTCTCGATGCTTTGTCGCGGCGAAGTGTTGATGTACCTGCTGGCCGTGAAGTCATTCTGCAGGCATTTTGGCCGTGTACCGAGGGTAGTAATTCTCAACGACGGATCGCTGACAGATCAAGATTGTGCCATCCTCCGTTCGCATATTCCAACAGTCAGGATTGTTTCTATTTCAGAGGTTGCGCCGGACCGATGCCCCAAGGGCAGTTGTTGGGAGAGGTTGCTGCTTATCAGCGACCTGGTGAAGGATTCGTACGTCGTGCAGCTGGATTCGGACACGCTTACGCTGAACTCTATTCCTGAGGTTCAGCAGTGTGTCGCTGGAAATCGCTGCTTCACTCTGATGGGGGACAGGTCGTTTCCTGAGATTGAATCGATGGAGAGCGCATGCCTTCGATCAAAGAGCAACCTGAGTCCGATGGTGCAGGCGGTATGCGAGCGGTCATTTGACCAGCTTCCAGAGAGCGCGTCCTTAAAATATGTGCGAGGCAACGCGGGGTTCACAGGGTTCGCGAAGGGGTCCATCGATCGGGAGAAGGTCGTATTGTTCTCAGACCTGATGCGTCGCATCGCGAAGGAGAAGTGGGATGAATGGGGGAGCGAGCAGGTGACGTCGAACCTGCTGATCGCCAATTCCGCAGACGCGCTTCCGCTGGAGTTTCCCAGGTATCTCTCGTACTGGGCACATCCGGATGTGGCTTATCAGAATGCGTCATTCATTCACTTCATCGGACCACACCGCTTCTCAAATGGGTTTTATCTGAAGAGTGCGCGGAGGGTCATTGGGGGCTTGCTTGATAGTGCGGGGCACGGGGCTGGTTAGGGGCCTCAGACCCCTGAGAGCATGGCTTTGTACGCGCCTGTGATTTGAGCCATCATGGCGCCGGTCGTGAAGCGGCTGGTGACGATCTCCCTTCCAGCCGCGCCCATAGCTGCCGCCATCGCCGGATCGTCTAGCAGCCGATCGATGGCCGAAGAGAGCGCCTGCGGGTCCTCGCTGGGCACGAGGAGCCCGCTGATGCCGTCTTGCACAGCCTCACTATTTCCGCCCACGTCGGTTGCGACGACAGGAAGCGAAGCAGCCATCGCCTCCACGATTGCGTTGGAGAAGCCTTCGCTGCGAGATGGAAGAACAAAGATGTCTGTCTCAGAGAGGTACTGGCGTAGATCGGCTATGCCGCCGGCAAAGACGAAATTGTCCGAGAGATTCAGGTCCTTAATCAGGGATTGCAGATCGGCGAAGTATGCAGGCTCCAGAACATCGCCGGCGATGCTAAACAGGACATTCGGAAAGCGCTTTACGGTTAGCGCAGCAGCTTTAATCAAGACGTCGTGACCCTTGACGGCGCGGATATTGCCGACTGTCGCAATATGGATTTTGCCGGTGGCTTTGGCGGGTATAGATGCTGTATTCCAATTGGAGAGATCCAATCCGTTGCGAATTGTCAGGACGCGGGCGGGGTCGATCCGGTCGACTTCAATGCAATGTCGGCGTACCTGGTCAGAGACCGCGAAGACGGCGTCGGGCGCGCCGGCCAGGAGTCGATAACCGATACGGTGCTTGCGCGCTCTGAGAATTCCCATATCCCTGCGGCTCCAGATGAGCTTTGACTGCGGGACCGTCTTGGCCACAAAGCCTGCCCAGAGGTCTGAACTCTCAAAGAACGTCTGGACCAGCTGAACACGTTGGTCCCTGAGGAACCTTCTGAACTCAAGAGCAGCTCGGATAGCAGTGAGATCGTAGGTGCGCTGCAATGGAAGCTCGTAGATAGGGCAGAGGCGTAACTCGCGAACCGCACTCTCTGGGTGGATGAAAAAGGTCAGGATCGATGCGCGATACCCGTAATGAGGGAGGAGTTCCGCGAGTTTAAGGACTATGCGTTCTCCACCGCCTAAGGTCTTGGGAAACTGATCCACCACGAGCAAGATGTGAGGAGACGCGCTATAAGATGCGTCGTTGGTGCGGGGAGAATCCTGCGTCATTGCAGTGATCATACGAGTTCACAATCTTTCCGGCAGGAACAGGATGAGCGCTCACGCGTCCTCAAACGCTCAGCGGTAGGCGAGGTAGGGATTGATTGCGTGGGCGGGGTTCGTCGCGGCCGGCTCAACCTGAGATGCTGCTTCCGCGAGTTGTGTCGCGCGAATCGCAGTTCCAACAAGCACCCAAAGAAGCCCGGTAATTTCAAGATAGGTCCACCGGTCTCCAAAACAATTCGCGACGATACAAGCGCAAGTCGCCAGTAAGAGGCCAAGGCCCAGCCCCTGATAGAGCGGATCTGTAGCCCGCTTGAAGAGCCGGTAAGAGGTCGCAAGCATCTGTTGAAGGAGCATAAAGGCCAAAATCAAACCAATGATGCCGGTTTCAACCATAACCTTGACGTACCAGTTGTGGGTGTCCCTGAGGTTGTCCACGTGCTTGGAAAATTGGTAGGTCGCGAATCCCGTCCCGACGATCGGGCTGGCGGCGATGGAGTCCTCTGCGTCCTCCCACAGAGTCACGCGCTCCTGAGCAGACTCCTCAAGTTGCCCATTGGCATTCTTAGTCATCGTGACCCGCTCCCGAACCGCGGTTGGGACGACGGTCTGCCATGTTAGCAGGAAGAGGCCTAAGAGTAAGAGCAATTTTCGATCCCTCAAGAGACCAAGCACGAAGATGGTAAGAAGCACCGCAAGGTAGGCGCCACGAGAGAAGGTGTACATGGCAGTAATGAGTGTTATTGCGACTAACCCATAACTCAGGAGCTTGAACTTTTTCTTGAGAAACTGTCCCAGTCCCCAGAAAAACATTCCAAACTGGGCCAAAAATGCTGCCGTCTGATTCGATCCATAGCCGAGCGGCCCGCCCCCGCGCTTGTCCTCATCGAAGTTTGTCCAGGTCCTCGACAGGCTCTCAAACAAGCTACTTCTATCGATGAATAAGAGGGAAAATGCGGTCAATATTATGACATTCCGAATGGCCTTTCTGTCTTCCACCACCAGGCCGGTGGCGACGAATATCAGGGGAATCAGAATGTAATCCTTCCACGTGACGAAGTTGGCATTGTCGAGCCAAAGCGGCGCCGGGGCATTTCCAAGCGCCGTTCCGATCCACATGGAAAAATACAAATAAACTGCCGAGACCAGCCAGATCATGTAGAGCTTTGACTTGGGCAGTCGCTTGCCATGTATGAGTGCACCGATAATCACGACAATAACCAGGATCGTCAGAACGTTTGCGCCGAGGGGATAGTCGAGGAAATGATCGCGCATTGTTCGATACGGCAGGAACGGGATCATATAGTAGAGCCCCATGAGGGGCTTTCCCGCCAGGGAGACGATGCACATTATCCAGAATCCCAGGTAGGCGACGAGCGGAATGTAGTGGCCGATCCCTGTTCCCAAAGCGATCTCCGTGATTCATTGCGGGCTGAATCTATTGTAATTTGCCCGTCAAAATGATGGGGCCAGCCTACTAGACCCAAACCTGTTTTCGTCCGGCGATGAAGTTATAGAATGCCACGGCCGCTGCCGCGTTGAGCATGACAAAGGTATTAGCGATTGCAACGGGCCTAAGTTTCGTTGTGGAGGGCATAAGTGCGCCAACAAACGCTAGCGCGTAAAACGCGATCTGGAGCCAGAAAACAGTCTTGTAAAGCAATCCGCGCAACATCATAGAGGACGCCAGCATCAGGAATAAAAGCATAGGTACCAGAAGTCTCAATACTTTGTGACTGAGGAAGCGAAAGAGCAATGGATTGGCCGGGGAGATCAACCAGGGCGCCAGCCGCATAAGCTGGTAATTGCCGGTGAGTGTGCGGACCTTGCGCGAGAATTCCTTTCCCTTTTCGCTGAACAGCCTGTCGCGCGCTATCGCCGCGGGTTGAAATACGACGCGCTTTCCCAGGCGGGCAACGTTCATGGGAACGAAGACATCGTCGAGAATTGTCCCCGGGGGTATCGGCGAAAATAGTTCTCGCCTGATTGCATAGATAGCGCCAGTGACCCCGACTACGGATCCCGATGCAGACTCGAGTTTTCGGACTGCCTTCTCGATCCTCCAGTAGACGCCGAGGGCCTCAGAGGAGGGCGCTGTGGCATCTGATTCGAGCAGTAACTCTCCACTTACAGCGCCAACCGAAGGATCGGCAAAGCAGCAAACCAATTGAGCCACTGCGTCGAGCTGGACGGACTGCCGGATGTCCATAAAAACCAGGACTTCACCGGTGGCATGGCTTACGGCCTCATTCAAGGCGGAGGCCTTTCCACCCGGTTGTTCAAGGATGACTGGCACCAATTGAGAGGTATGAGCGCGCAGGATTTCGGCAGTCCTATCCGTCGATCCATCCGAGGCGATGACGATCTGGAGATGATCGGATGGGTATTCGAGGCGGCGAAGATTCTCCAGTTTAGCTGGCAGGTTTGCTTCCTCGTTCCGGGCGGCGATGATGATGGAGACGTAAGGAAAGATTGGACTATGAAGGATGGGCCGGCTGCACAGTCGAACCTGAAGCCAAAGCCAGATGGCATAGCCAAAGTATGTATAGACCACTGATGCAAGGCAGAGCCAAAAGAGCAGCTTCATGGCGAGCTCCGGAATGACATGGCTGCCACGAGAGATAGTTGCCATCCATGCCGCATCGAAATCAGCGAGAAGCTATGTTGTTCCTTACGATGAGATACCATTGCTCTCAAGCTCCGCTGCGATCAACCGCGCCGATGCTTCTAGTATGCCTTCGCACCAGCTAAGCGGCGCCTTGCCCTGATGATACGTCAATCGCATGTCGGAACGATGACGGTGCGCTGATCCAAAAGTGGTAGAAGCAATCGCTGATTAGCGTAAGCGATCACCCTAGCCGAGATCGAGTACCATCTTCTTCAGGAACTCATCAGGATGCAGGTTTAGAGACCTCTTGCGTTCGTAGAATGATGTCGCCTTTGAAGATCGCCAGATTCGATTTGTTTCAACTACCGTTTGATAACTACGAAGGGGTCCTGGCTTGGAGCTGCGTCTACGACACATCGCCCGGAACGTGCTGTTCAATTGGTTCGGGACGATTGTCAATATAGCGGTGGGCATCTTCCTCTCGCCATTTATCCTTCACCGCCTCGGAAATGTTGCCTACGGCGTGTGGGTCCTCGCGGTCTCGAGTGTGTCTTACCTGAGTCTTCTCGACCTTGGGATGCAGAGTTCCGTTTTGAGATTTGTGTCGAAGGGATACACGAAGAGAGATCATCAAGGCGCCTCCGACGCCATCTCCGCGGCGCTCTGGGTCAGATTGCAAATCAGCGCGCTGGTGCTGGTCCTAAGCGGAGTGCTCGCGGCAGTCTTTCCTCTTGTGTTCAAGGTGCCGGCTGAACTTGCAAGCGATGCGAGGAAGGCGCTTTTGCTGATCGGGTTGAATGCGGCCCTGACGATGTCGATTGGAGTCATCGGCGGGGTGCTGAGCGCACTGAACCGGTACGATCTGCAGAACTATGTGAGCCTGGCGCAGAGCGCGGTGCGCGTGGCGGGTGTGGTGTATGTATTGCGCAGCGGGCATGGGATTGTGGCGATTGCCATCTGCGAGTTGATTGCGGGGCTGGCCGCCAACTTCCTTCTGGTGTGGATCGCCCGCCGTCTCTATCCCGAACTTCAGATCCAGCTGAAGAAGCCGAAGAGAGAGACGCTGCGGCAGATATGGGCTTATAGCTCTTACGCGTTTCTAAACACCGTTGCGGTCCAGTTGGTCTATCAGACGGACAATCTTGTGGTGGGCGCCTTCGTTTCTACGGCTGCTGTTACCTTCTACGCAATTGCGAATAACCTTTGCCGTCTGGCCAATCAGGCTGTGGGCGCGATGGGGTCCACATTTGTGCCGGCCGCGAGTACCTATGAAGCTGCGGGTGACTCTGCAAGTTTGTTGATGCTGTACAAGAATGGCACTCGCGCGACGTTAATTGTCGCGCTGCCGATCCTTATTACTTTCGTCTTGCGTGGCTCCAGCTTTATCGGTCTTTGGATGGGACCGCAGTACGCTCAGAGTTCCGGTGCTGTCCTAACTATCCTAAGCATCGGGCTCTTCTTTATGTTTGCCAACCGAGCGGCTGGGTCAATTGCCTTCGGAATTGAAAAGCATAAGATGGGGGCGATTTGGGGAATTGGAGAAGGAGTTGCTAACCTAACGCTGAGTATTATTTTAGTCCATTGGTACGGAATCTATGGAGTTGCTCTAGGGACCTTGGTCCCGAGTTTAATCGTTCATACTGTACTATGGCCGCGATACATCTCTCACCTTGTCGGTCTTGGCAGCTTTGACGTCTATTGGAAGGTCTGGGCGCCGATGTTTCTTGCTTCCGTTCCATTCGCTATCGCCACCTATGCCGTTGGAGCCTTCTTTCCTGCGCGCAACCTCGCCGAGTTTATCGCTCAGGTAATTGTGACGTTACCGGTCTTTTTCATTACAGTTGCCTTGGTATTTCGGACCTATGTGCGCGGCCAATTGTTGCCGAAGTTGCGATCGTTCTTCCTTGCCGAGGCGAAGTCTTGAGAGATATGGGAACTTCCGGCCGGAAGCCCACGGTTGCGCATTTTCTGCCGTGGAGCGGGATGGGTGGGGTCGAGATTGCTACGCTCCGGATGGCCGAAGCTACAAGTGGGCGCTTCCGGAACGTTGCCTTTTGTTTGCAAGATGCCGCAGTAAGAGACTCGTTCGAGAAGGCGGGGATAGAAACGATCACCTACTCCCCACCTATTCCAAGTTTGCGCAACGCTCCCAGGTTTTACCATGAGTCACGCATAGTTGCCCGTCAACTTCGGACTGCTGAGATAGATATAGTGCACTTTGCTGAGACGAAGGCAGCAGAACATAATAGTTTGGCGGCGTGGCTTGCGGACACCAGGATCGTCTGCCATGTACGAAATACCTATCCCCATCTCACGCTACGTCAGCGGCTCCCCCTCCTGCCGGTAGATTGCTTTATCTTTGTGTCAAAGGAGGCCAGGCGTCACTTTGGCATTTCGCTATCCGACCGAAAGGCGAGAGTCATTTACGATGCGATTGATGCGCCAGATATCGACCTGACAGAGAGCAGTATTTCGGTCAGACACGAACTGGGAATTCCGGCGGACTGTATTGTGATTGGGATGGTGGCGAGGGTCAACCCGCAGAAGGACTATTTCACCATGGCGTCTGCAGCCGCAAAGGTTGTAAGAGCACATTCCAATGTGCGGTTTCTCATCGTAGGCGACAACTCGCGGGTTGATCTTAACCGGATGCACTATGAAGAAGTGGCCCGGGCCCTGAGCGAGTTAGGCATTGCGGACAAGTTTCTATTCGTCGGCCACCGAGACGATGTCTATCGATTAATTGCCGCAATGGACATCGTGGTGCTTGCAACTCACAGAGAAGGCTTTGGATTGTGCATTGCAGAGGCGATGGCAATGCGAAAGCCCGTTGTTGCGACTGCTGTCGGAGGCCTTCTGGAGGTTGTTGAGCAGGGGGTTACGGGCTACCTGCACGAGCATGAAAATAGTCAAGAGCTTGCGGAAAGGATTCTGTCTTTGATCGACAATCCGGAGGCGGCAAAGAAGCTTGGGATGTCTGGCTATGAGCACGTGCTGCGGCACTATTCGCGCGAGGCGTTTGACCGGGAGATGACGGCGAGTTACTCGGAAGTGATGAGTCGATGAGTGAACCGATGGCATTGCAGAACCAGGTGTTGGGTGGTGCTTCTGCACCACTGGTCAGCGTGTCCATCACGGCGTACAACTCC
>Ga0302320_10028871_pt1 | contig 10629 bp, 7 predicted proteins | sample Bog_T0_3_FD_202130 | JGI IMG/M metagenome (GOLD analysis project Ga0302320, IMG submission 202130) | Peat permafrost microbial communities from Stordalen Mire near Abisko, Sweden - Bog_T0_3 | ecosystem: Environmental > Terrestrial > Soil > Wetlands > Peat | place: Sweden: Abisko, Stordalen Mire... | reverse complement strand
CGACCCCTCCCCCGAACTCAAACCCCCGGCTTCGATTTGTAAACCCGCTGTCACCGCCCCCGCGGCAAGCACAAAATACCCCCGCAACGCCCCCTGCCACTGCGGTTCCGGCCGGAAATACAAGCGCTGCCACGGAGGAACGAACGCGCCGGCGCAAAAACAGGCCGCCTGAAGGTGGGACAGGATCGCCTGGCACCGAAAACGGTCACGGCTTATCCCTGAACAAGCCGTCCCAAGCCTTACGCCGCTGGTCGCGCCGGTCGAAACGAAAACGCACGTCCAGGCCGACGCCACAAGTGTCAACGTACCGTAACACTTATACCCACATAATCAAATGAAACCGATGAAACGACTTGCCATTCTGGCTCTGCTCGCCGTCTGCGCTCTCTCCGCGCAGAAGCAGCTCCCGAAAAAACCGAAGCTGATCCTCGCCGTCGTCGTCGATCAGTTCCGCTACGATTACCTGCTCCGCTTCCGCGCCGGCTACACGGCCGGCTTCAAACGGATTCTCGAACTCGGCGCGGTTTTCGACGACGCCCAGTACCAGCACTTCCTGACCGTCACCGCCGCCGGACACTCCACCTTCCTCAGCGGCGCCACTCCCGCCATGAGCGGCATCGTCGGCAACGAATGGTACGAACGCGAATCGAAACAGAGCGTGACCAGCGTCTCCGACCCCGATACCCTGCTGGTCGGCGGCGTCCCGCGCGCCAAAGGTTCTTCCCCGCGCCGCCTGCTGGTCAGCACCCTCGGCGACGAGATCAAGATGAGCGGCCTCAAGAACAAAGTCATCGGCGTCTCCATCAAGGACCGCAGCGCCATCCTCCCCGTCGGCCATATGGCGGACGCCGCCTACTGGTTCGATCCCGATACCAGCCACTGGGTCACCAGCAGCTACTTCATGGAAAAGCTGCCCGCATGGGTCCAGGCGGTCAACGATTCCAGACCGCAGTCGCGGGCCGTCGGCGCGGCCTGGTTTGCGCTCGACGCCCGGCCCGGCGACAAGCCGCTCTGCACCATGGTCGGCGGAACCCCGGACCGCTTCTGCGGCTCGCTCGAAGCCAGTCCCTGGGGCAATGAAATCATCGAGGAATTCGCCGAGCGGGCGCTCGTCCAAGAGAACATGGGCCGTCACGAAGGCCCCGATATCCTGGCCGTCAGCTTCTCATCCAACGACTACGTCGGGCACGCCGTCGGCCCGGACGATCCCTCCGTCCGCGACATCTCCATCCGCACCGACCGGCTGCTCGGCAAGCTGCTCGATCTCGCCGACCGTCAGATCGGCCTCGACAACGTAACCTTTGTCCTCACCGCCGATCACGGCGTCGCGCCCGTGCCGGAAGTCAATCAGGCGCGCCGCATGCCGGGCGGGCGGCTGAGCGAAGCTGCGGTGGCCGCCGCCATTCAGCAGGCGCTTGAGAAGAAATACGGCCCCGGCAAATGGATCGCGGCTAGTTCAGGACCGAATTCCTATTTCAGCCGCGCCCTGGTGGAGCGCTACAAACTCACTCCCGAAGACGTCGAGCGAACGGCGGCCGACGCGGTCCGCGCCCTGCCGCATATCTTCCGCGTCTACACGGCGGATCAGCTGCAGAACGGCCGCATGACGGACGATTACGTCGGCGTGCTGGTCCGCAACGGCTATTACCGGCAGCGCTCGCCCGATCTGATTGTCATCGCCGACGGCTATTATCTGTTCGACGCCACCGGCACTTCCCACGGCACCCCGTTCCGCTACGACACCCACGTTCCCGTAATCTTCATGGGTCCGGGTATCGCCGCCGGCCATTACTATGAGAAGATTGCCGTGAACGATATCGCGCCCACTCTTGCCGCTATTGCCGGGGTGCAGGAACCGAGCGGTTCCGTCGGCCGCGTATTGCAGGAGATGTTCCTATCGGCGCAATAAGAAGCTTTTTCGATTTCATGGCCAAAATGGGCCTCTCGATGCGGGACGACCCCGTGCGCGTCATTGATGTCGGCGCGCGCCAGTGGGGCGAGCCGGCCAATGGTTTCGTGCTCTCCGTCGAATCGGTTGTGCTGAAGGAAGACCGCGGCGTTCTGTCGAACCTCTCGGTCGTTCTGCGGAACATCTCTGCCGAAACCCGGTCGCTCGTGGTGCCGGGCTGGATGTTTTTTCTGCATGTCGAACTCACCGGGCCGGACGGCAATCCCGTGCCCATGAGCCCCTTCGGCCGGGAACTGCTCAGGCCCGAGCGCCGCACCGAAAAAATCCCCGTGACGCTCGCGCCCGGCGCGCATGTGGAAACCCAGATCCCCATCGGCTCGTTCTTCGACATGCGCGCCCGAGGGGTTTACCATGTGGTGGTCTGGTGCGAACCGGCGGGGGGCTCCGCGGTCCGCTCCAATTCGCTGGCCATTCCGGTGTAGCGGCAACCTTCGCCCGTGGCCCGCGTCCAAAGTGACTTAGGAGGATTTTCGTGTTTCGGGAAGCGATTTGGTTCGCGGTGGTTTCCACCGCTTTAGCGGTCGGTGCGTCCGCTCAGATGCCAGGAGGCGTCGTTGGGGGTATGCCGATGCTCCCCGCCCCCACCGCCAATTACGACGCGCTCAGGCAGGCTCTGGGGCTCACCGAGGCGCAGACTCAGCAGCTGCAGGATCTTCAGAAGAAACGCCAGTCGGTGACGCAGGCGGGTTACCGGGAACTCTCGGACAAACAGCGGCAGATCAACGAAGCGCTGGTTTCCCCAACCCCGGATGCCGCCACCATTGGTCGCCTCGAGATCGAGATGGCCAATCTGCGCAAACAACTCGGGTCCGGACAGTCCCTGCGCGACCAGGCGATGGCGATTCTGAATGACGATCAGAAGGCGAAGCTGGCCGATCTGCAGAACGCCCTGCGCCTGCAGCCCGCGGCGAACCAGGCGGTGGGGCTGGGACTGATCGGCGCTCCGCCGCCCGTGGTGACCCCGGTGAGATCGGCCGCCCGCCAGTAGGTTTCCTGGCCAAAGAAAAAGCGCGGCGTGGGGCAGGCGGTTCCGCCTGCCCTGGCCGCGCTCGCGAAGCGGAGCGTGTTCCTTAGAAGATCACCCGTACAACAGCCTGGAACAGCCGTGCACCGAGGCCCGGCGGCGTCGTGGTAGCGAGACCGAAGTTCGGAGACGTAATGCTGGTAACCGGCATCCCGAAGTGGGACGAGTTGGTGAGATTGTACGCCTCGGCCCGGAACTGAATCCGCGCCCGCTCGCGGAACACAAAGGAACGCGAGAGCGACAGGTCGTAGTTGGTGAAGCCGGGTGCGCGGACCGAGTTCCGCCCCAGCGCGCCGAACGTTCCCGGCGCCGCTTCGCCGAATGCCAGATTGCCGAACTGGTAAGGCGAAAGGAGGCTGAACATCCCGTAATACGAAGGATACGTAGTGGCGTTTGCCAGCGGCGAGCCCGCCACCACGTTGGCGGTCGGGGTATTGCCCGGGCAGTCGCAGATCGCCTCCGAACCCGTCGGCGTATACGGCAGCCCTGAAGCGTAGCGGAGAATGCCGTCCAGCTGCCAGGGCCCCAGAATATGCCCGATCACGCCGCTGTTCAGGTGCGCGGTGCCCGCTCCGAAGGGCAGTTCCCAGTTGTGCGTGAAGGTCACCACGTTGGTCCGGTCGAAGTTGGCCGGCCCGTAGTTGGCAAGCGGGTTAACGTTGTTGAGGAACGGCGTCATACCGGCGCCGTAATCGAGCGCCTTGCTGTAGGTGTAAGCGGTCGTGAACGCCAGACCCTGCGAGAAGCGCTTGGTAAGGTTCACCTGCAGTGAGTTGTAATTGCTGTTGTAGCCGGTTCCGCGCTCATAGACGGGAGCCGTCTGGCCCAGCGTGTCGAACATCTCTCCCGCGGCGCCCGTGCCCGGCTGCGCCGCATTGATGTCCCAGGTGTAAGGCAGCTCGCGGCCGAGGTTCCCTACATAAGCGAGATCGATCAGCATGCCGTGCGTGATATCGCGCTGGATATCCACGTTGTAGAACTGCACGTAGGGAGTGCGGACGTGCGTCGGGCTGAAGTACATTTCCTCATTGACAACGCCGCCCGCGGGCATCAGCGCGGGATACGTGCCGAAGGCGCCGGCCAGCCTGTAGCCGCCTTCCAGACCTTCCTGCACGCCGTTGGTCGAGGGGGTGAAGATGCTCGATTCGAATGCCAGGTTCGGGTTCCAGAAGCTCAGCCCGTAGCCGGCGCGGACCACCGTCCGGTCGTTAATGCGAAATGCCAGGCCTACGCGCGGAGCGAAGTTCAGCTTGTTGAGCTGCACGCCGCCGTTGGTGTTATTGTTGGTCAGCGGCGCCAGCGCGTTTGCGCCCGGCAGGTAGACTGAATAGTCGGTCGCGTGATCGCGCGGTTGCACCGGCCAGAACACGTCGTAGCGAAGGCCAAGATCCAGCGTAAGCCGGGACATCAGGTTAATCCGGTCCGCCACATAGGCCCCGTACTGCCGCGAAATGTAGCTCGGCAGAAAATTGCTGGGGTTGATGCCTGCAACCGTGGGCGAACCCAGCAGGAATGCGGCCAGCGCGTTGGGGTAAGTGCCGAACGGCCCGAACGACGCCCCGGGAATGCTCGACCCGTCGGCCCCGAACGTGTAACCGCCCTGCGGGCCGTAGAGGAGATTCTGGAAACCGTCGGCGCGGGTCTGATAATAATCGAGACCGAAACGTATGTCCGTGCCGAAAACGTGGTAGGTCCAGTTGTTGACGATGTTCCAGTTATCTTCCTCGTTCTTCTGCGGATATGTGGGACTCGTTCCGAGCGGCTGCAGACCGTCGATGGAAATGTTCGGCAGCTGGCCGTTGGTCCCGGTCAATCCGAATAAAGCGGGATTGTAGGTATATGCGTAGGGGTTAATCGGGTTGGAGTAGTAGGTGTAGCCGGCCCGGATATCGGTGAAAACCCTTGCGCCGAATACATGCGTGTAGCCGATCTCGGCGTCATCGGAGTGCAGCTGCGACGATCCGCCGTTTTCCACGATCGCACCCAGGGTCGGAGCGAGGGTCGCGGTGAAGTAAGTAAAGCCGTAGCGCAGAAACAGAAGGTTGTTGTCGTTGAAGCGCTGATCGACGCGCGCGTCGAGGCGAAATCCGTTGTTACGGAAGAACTGGTTCGTAAAGTAATTGTCCACCGAGCCCGGCAGGTTCGGAGCGGGCAGAACGCTCAGGACCGCGAGTGCCGAAGGATTGAGCAGGTTCGCCGGGATCATGTTGTTGGTGAACGGCACGCGCCCCGTTCCGTTGGCCGCGCCCGTGAACGGATCGTAAACGGTCACGCCTGGCAGACCGCTGAAATTGCCCGCCCCGAACGCCGCCGTGGGAACGGTCGAAAACGTCGGATTTCCGCCCTTGTCGTAGCTCCCCTGAGAGGAGATAAAGAAGAACGTCTTATTCGGTACGATCGGCGCGTTAGCTACCGAGCCAAACTGATTCTGCGTGTAGACCGGCTGATGAAATCCTACCGGGTCGAAGTAATTGCGCGCCTGGAACCAGTCGTTCGAGCTATACCAGAAAAACTCGCCGTGCCCGCCGTTGGTGCCCGACTTGGTAATGGAGGACAGCAGAGAGCCCGCGGCGCGTCCCTGGGAGGCGTCGTAATTGCTGGTCGAGAGATTCATCTGCTGAATCGAGTTGATGGTAGGCACGTGTATCTGAATGTCGCGAACCGGTTCCTGGTTCTCAACTCCGTCGAACAGGAAGTTGTTGGCTTCCGCCGGCTGGCCGTTGGTGTTCCAGGTTCGGTTGCGCTGCGGATCCACAAGGATGTTGTTCGAGATCGTGGGGGGCGATATGCCCGTCATCAGCTCCGTGAGCTGCGAGTAATTGAGATCCTGCACCGGGAGATCTCCCACCACGCGGCCCGTATAAGAATGGGCGATGCGGTCGCTGCTGTCGTCGGCCAGCGGCGCCTGTCCCTGCACGGCGACCGTTTCCTGTTCGCTGCCCGCCTCCAGACCCAGCTGCAGGTTGACCGGGGTTCCTGCCGTTACCTGGACGCTTTCCTGAGTGAGGCGTTTGTACCCCGGTATCTCCACATCAACCTTGTAAGTGCCCGGTGGCAGACCGGAGACCGTGAACGTGCCGTCCTGAGCAGTCACAGCGTTGCGTGCGAATCCCGTCGAGTCCGTAACAATCACCGATGCGGAAGCCACCGGCGCACCGCTCGCAGCCGTTACCTTTCCGCTGAGAGCGCCTGAATTCTGTCCGAACAGCCCGAACAGCATGAATGTGCAATACGCGAAAATCGCGATCATTATCCGATATTTGTTCATTTGTCCTAACCTGCCGGCCGTTGCGTGCCGGTTTGTGCCCTGAGAAATTGCGGAGCGTGAAGTTGCGCTTTCGCCGCCGCTGTTCTTAGTTTTAATCCGGGGTGTACAGGAACGGAATATGCCGCTACGATGCTGGGGCGACGCCTATTACGTATTGGCGCTATCTCGCGGCGGAAACATCACGTAAGAAGGAGGGTATGGTTTTCCCGCTCACATTCCGGGAAATCGCTAGCAGTTTTGACAAAACCTGGGGAAATCTGACCCCGTCAGAACGCGAGGCGGTTCAGCAGAAAGTCGATGACCGAAAGAAGTATGGATCCGAAGATCGCCGTCATGCAGCCGTTGACGCGAAACCCCGGCACGAAAGCCGACGCGAGCTTCAGCATCATGCCGTTGATTACGAAGTAGAAAACGCCCAGCAGTCCCAGCGTGAGAATGACAAACGGCAGAAGGATGATCTTGAGTACGACGCCTATGGTGGCCCCCGCCAGTCCGATAATGAGCGCCGCCGCACAGGCTGAGCCGAAGCTGTCAACTTCAATGCCCGGCAGAATGTTGGCGACGATCAGGAGCGCAACGGCGCTCAGCAGCCAGTGTATGATCCAGTAACGCACAGTCTTAGCATCATATACGCAAACCGGGTAGGGTTGTTCACGGAATTACGGATTACTTCGCGATGCTGGGGACACCGGCGAGATCGGAGCCGTTCTTCAGATAGCGGTGATAAAGATAGCTGGCGGCGTAGAGCGAGCAGCCCGCCAGCACCGCCGCGACCGCGTTCACTACGAGGACACCGATGGCCGTCACCAGAAAGGCGGCGGCGTCGACGCGGCGCATCCGGGGAAGCCGGTGCCAGGCGCTTACGTCGAGAAGACACAGTCCCATCCATGCGGTGACCCCCGCCAGCGCCGCCATGGGGATGTGCGCCAGCGCGCCGGAGCCGAGGCTCACCAGCGCGAACAGAAACACCGCGTGCATCAGATTGGAAACGCGAGTCGTGCCGCCGCACCGCACGTTGGCCACGCTGCGCGCCGGGATCCCCACGCTCATAGGCGCGCCGAACATTCCGGCCGCCACGTTGGCAATACCGTAAGCGCCCAGTTCGGCGTCCGCATCGCTGCGCTTCAGGTGCTTGTGGCGTCCGCGGAAGTGTTCCACCGCACGCGAGGTCAGAAGAATATTGACGGAAGCGACGAACGCGAGAGTAAGACCGGTAGGAAGCACCGTAAGCACGTCTTCACGAGTCCAGGCGAAACCGGCGAAGTCGGGCATGGTGAGGTGCAGAGACCCGACTTCCGGCTCGTGAGTGTGCAACAAATAAGCCACCAGACCGGAGAGCGCGACACCGATCAGAGGCGCCGGGAGCCGCGGCGACCATCGCATGACGAGTGCGGCCGCGGCCATCACCGTTCCGCCGAGCAGCAGCGGCGCAAAGCGCAGACCCGGCATCTGGCCCAGAGTTCCCAGCAGCTGCGTGAGCGAATTATCGCTGGCCGTGGCATGTACGCCGAACAGCACATGTAACTGCGAAATAAACATGATGGCGCCGATGCCGGCCGAGAATCCGGCGACTACCGTAGCCGGAACCTTAGAGACAAACCGGCCCAGCCGGAGGACGCAGAAAGCCATCATGAAAACGGAAGCGACGATCGACACTTTCGCCGCGCCGCCGATCCCCTGCGCTTTCACGGCGTTGGCGATGAACGGGACCGTGGCGCTGGCAGTGCCGCCGATCAGAACCGGATTCCGCCCCAGCAGCGCCGTAATCGGTGCGGTCAGGATGGACGTCACGACTCCGAGAATCGGCGGCAGCCGCATCAGCGTCGCCATCGAAAGGCCGTACGGGAGCGCGATGAGAGCGGCGATCATGCCTCCCGCGCAATCGCCTACGAACCGCTCCCAGTTGTATCTGCCTGTTGCGCGGATCATTCGCTCCCCTGGGCCCGAGTCCGGTGCGGAGTTACGCCATCACCTTCAGGAAGGCCGCGTCGAACTTCTTCATCTCCTCGGAAGTCCCCACCGTGACGCGGGCGTAGGTGGGCCATGCCGGCCAGACGCGCCCAATATAAACCTTCTCCTTGCGCATGGCGAGGACCACTTCCATGGCGGGCCGCTTTACGTCGACCATAAAGCAGTTCGAGACCGACGGCACGTAGCGGAACTTGTTCTTTTCGAGGAAGTTAAACGTATCTTCGCGAACACCCGCGATGATCCTGCGGCGTTCCGGAATCAGATTCTTCTGCTGCAGGCTGGTGCTGGCGGCGACCATGCCGGTGATCGGCAGCATGCCGTGGCTGAAGCCGTCGATTTTTTCCAGCAGGTCGGGACGGGCGAGCGCGGCGCCGGCGCGCAGACCCGCCATACCGTAAATCTTCGAGAACGTGCGCAGCACGATAACGTCTTTGTCCTTCACGACAAGGTCCGCATTGAACGGCGCTTCCGAAAGATGTGTGTAAGCCTCGTCGATCAGCACGACCGAACCCTTCGGCTTGTGCTCGACGAGCCACTCGATCTCGGATTTGGGCGTCAGCGTGCCGGTGGGATTGTTGGGATTGCAGATGTAGAAGAGACCGGCGTTCGGTCCGCCTTTGGCGAGCATCGCCTTAACGTCGTGCCGGTGATCGGCAGTCAGCGGAACCCGCACCACCGGCGCGCCGATGAATTTGGCGGCAGCGGCCCCGGCTTCGTAACCGGGGTCGCCCATGACGAGCGGTTTGGTGGGAGAAGTGAACGCCAGAACCGACTGGTGGAGCGGCGCGCTGGAACCGGGATAAATCTTGATATACGTTACGTTCTTCAGGCCTTCCTGCTCGGCCATAATTTTTGCGACCTTATCGGTTTCGCCGAACAGATAGCGTCCGCCCTGGGCGACGATGGCATGCACCGCGTTGCGGGCTTCCTCGCAGGGGCCGAGCGGGTTCTCGTTGGAGTTGATCATCACGGCGTCGGGCGGCACGTTGTCCACTTTCGACAGCTGCGCCAGCGCGGGCTCGTTGTAGAACGGCATCGAGGCGCCGGCGGTGATCATGGCTGCTATTTTGCCGAGACTGCGGCGCGAAAAGCCGCGGGTCAGGCATTCCTTCTGTTGTTGTTCGGTAAGTATCACGTGGTCTCCTTGGCTTTGCAAAGTGGACATGGTTTAAGATCGCCTGTCATGGTGCGCCGGTACAGGCGTGAATCATGCGGCACGATAGCTGTAGTTTAATCTGAATTCTCCGGACGTGGAGAAAGGGCGCTACGGAGCGGTGGACGGAACTCGGAACTTGTTTACGGTATCGCAGTGGACACACAATTGTCAATGTTCGGCGGCTCCGGGCTCCGGGCAGGGCGCGCGCCCGCGCCGATTGTTATCGTTTCGCAGGATCCTTCCGCTTTTTATATTTTTGGCCGGCGCAGAGGAATAAACTTTCCGGCCCCGCGCCGCGTCTGAAGATAGAGCCTTGATGCGACCCGCATTGTTTCTGTGTGTACTGGCGCCCCTCTGCGCCGCTCCTCCTTTGACGTGCCCTGGCGGGGCGCCTCTCGGAAGCTTTCAGATCGAGGTTGCGCCGCCCGAAGGAAGCGCGCCGCGCCAGCTCCAGACGGTGAATCAGGTGCTGCCCGGATACCGCATTTCTTATACTCCGGTTAAGCTCAGTACGCCGGACAAGAAGAAGGCGCGCATTGCGCTGGTGCTTGTGCCCTCCGACCACGGCAGGGTGAAGGTTTTCGAGCCCGAGCCGGCCGACGCCGCGGTCAGCTGGACGGCGCCTTTCCGCGCGCAGATTGCGGCGGTCGTTTACGGACCCCAGGGACTCAACAGGGGCAAGGTCGACCACCTGCTTGAGAAAAACGACGAACTGATCGGCCAGCTTGCCGATTACGCGCAGAAGACCGAACAGACACAGGCGCTGATTCAGGCGATCACGCAGCAGCAGCAGTCTCTCGAATCCGGCCAGAGTGTGAATGCGGCGGTGGTGAGCTTCGCGAACCAGTTTCCGGGAGCGAAGCTCGACCGCACGCAGCCCGTGGATCAGCAGGCGCTGACGGGTGTGCAGGGCGTGAATCCCGCGCTTTCGGCATACGACCCGCTCGCTCAGAGTCCCGCTCAGCAGGCGTCGCAGACCGCCGGACTGGCGGCGGCGGTGGCCCGGCTCTTCTTCGGAACCAATGTGGGGCTGGCGGCGAGCGGCGGGGCGCTGCTGGTGAACATGCACGGCCTGTTCTTTCCGAACACCGAGTTCCGGTCCTCGTTCGGGGAACCTGTGCCCGATCACAAGACGCAGACGGCGCTCTGCGGCAACAAAGCGCCTTCGGCATCGCGCACCGAACTGGCGTTTCTGTGGGCCGTCCGGATTCCGGATGCAGGGGCGCCGGAGATCGCGCTCA
>Ga0302320_10028870_pt1 | contig 10629 bp, 6 predicted proteins | sample Bog_T0_3_FD_202130 | JGI IMG/M metagenome (GOLD analysis project Ga0302320, IMG submission 202130) | Peat permafrost microbial communities from Stordalen Mire near Abisko, Sweden - Bog_T0_3 | ecosystem: Environmental > Terrestrial > Soil > Wetlands > Peat | place: Sweden: Abisko, Stordalen Mire... | reverse complement strand
GAGCAGGGGATCACGCGTGAGCGTTCCAACCTTCATCGGATGACACTTCGAGCGTCATGTGGCGAGCGACTGTCGCGAGCTGTTAGCTGGGCTCTGGCGCTCAAGTGCGCCAGCATTGTCTCAGGTGCGGCAGTACCGCGAACCAACATTTCGGGTATGTCCATCAGAGATCCTCGTGCTCGGGCGAACCGGCGTTCCGGTCGACGCAAGCAGGATCTGGGCCCGTCGTACTTCAATCGTACTTCTCGTTCGAGAATCTCGAGCGGGCGAAGCCGAATGAGATGGGTACTGTCCTCAGCCCCCGTGGCTCTCACTCGATGTCTGTGCTCAGCGCTACACCACCCCCTGGCCTACACCCCATCGAGGACGCGAATGCGTCGAGGTCGACACAGACTCCCCAGACACGCTGTGATCCGTTGAACGTAACCCGATCGCCCAACTCCCAAGAGATTCACCGTCTATTCTCCTCGAGCGCCCTCGGTGAAGAGAGTTCCTCCTCGACGCTCACTTCTCGTGGAGTAACTCCACCTTGGCGGCGTCGATAGCTGCCATTGTGTCGGCGGGAATTCTCGGTGGCGTCAATCCCATCTGGTCGATCGCGTCGACGACGATGCCGCCCACCAATGCCCGCAGCGCGTACTTATGATCGGCTGGCACGACGTACCACGGTGCCCACGGTGTTGAGGTGGCGCTCAACGCCTCCTCGTACGCGCTCTGGTACTCGTCCCAGTGCTTGCGTTCGGCCAGGTCGGCCGCGGAGAATTTCCAGTTCCTCGAGGGGTCGTCGACGCGGCGAAGAAATCTCCTCTTCTGCTCCTCCTCAGACACGTGCAGGAAGACCTTGACGATCCGCGTCCTGCTGCGGTGAAGATGGTGTTCGAAGGCGTTGATGTCGTCGAAGCGATCGTTCCAGAACCTCTTGTTCGGTCCGCCACTCGGCAATTCGTGGGACCGCGACAGCAGGTCCGGGTGCACTCGGGTCACCAGTACGTCCTCGTAGTAGGAACGATTGAAGATACCCATGCTCCCGAGTTCGGGCAGCACCTTAGAGCAGCGCCATAAAAAGTCGTGATCAAGTTCCTGTGCTGACGGTTGCTTGAATGCCTCGACCCGGCAACCCTGGGGGTTGACGCCGGACATCACGTGCTTGATGGTCCCGTCCTTGCCGGCGGCGTCCATTGCCTGCAGCACAACGAGCAGCGCGTAGGAGCTATTCGCCCAGAGGAGGTCCTGCGCCGCTGAAAGCTCGTCGACGAACTCCTGGAGGTCGTCCTCGGCCACTTTCTTGCGCTTCTTGTCATGAGAATCACTCTTGGAGTAACCCAGCCAGTCGGCGGCCACGTGCTTGGTGCTGCGACCGTCGATGCCGGCGGGTGCACCGGGCTTCACCCTCATCTCTTCGAGGACCTCATCGTTGAGTTTCACTGCGTCTCCTTTTCTCGTGACGCCTTTTGCGACTGCGCGACGAGGGCGTGTGCGCCGCACCACTCGCAGCGTCGCCGATGACCAGCGCCCGCGTGGTCGTGGCCGTCGCGGGTGATCTCTTGGCCGTAGGGACACGCGCAGAGGTCGTGAAAGACGGCGGTCGCGGAGTCGGCGTCGGAGTCGGTGTGAAACGGCGTCACGGCGGCGTGGTTCTCACACCACTGGCAGCGTCGCCGGTGGCCGTCGCCCGAGAGAACGTGCTTGTCACGCAGGATCTCCTTGGCGTAGGGACACGCGCTGGAGTCGTGGTACACGGGCTCGCTCTGGCCAGTGTTGACATCGGTGTGAAAAGCCTCGACGCTGCTGGTCATCGCCGCCAGGTCGGTTCTCGAACGACGGCTACGTTGATCCATACTCTCTTTGTCGGTGCCCGGCGGATCAAGAATCCGGTACGCCCACAACTTGATTCGGTCGGTCACGAGGAAGCAGAGGACGGCGTAGCCCCACACGAAGGCGATATAGCGCCACGCCAAGGGCGTCATGAAGATGCCAAAACCGGCAATGAGAGTGGCCACCGTCTGGGTACCGATCACGGCGAGCAACAAGACGCGAGCGGGTCGGATGGACCAGAAGGGCCCGCGCGTGCGCGTCATGAATATCGTCAGGTGACCCGCGACCGACAGCTTCAGGTACATCAACGTTTGCAGGTGTGCGTGGTCGAGGTGGAACCCCTTGTCCCCGAGATAGAAGAGGCCGAAGGCCGCCGCGGGACCAATGATGCCCAGCACAGTGGCCATCCCCAAGACGACGCGCATGTTCCAGGCCTCGGGTTGATCACGGTAGTGCACCCGGTCATAGGCGATGGACAAGATGGCGCCATCATTCAACAGCGCCAGTAGCACGATCTGCATGGCCGTCACGGGAAAGAAGTTGAAGAGCAGGATGACTGCGGAGACGAACAAGAGGACCCGCAAGGTCTCGGCGATCCGGTAGATGGCGTAACTGTTCATACGCTGGAAGATCTTGCGGCTCTCCTTGATGGCGTCGATGATCACCGAGAGACCCGGCGTGATCAGAACGATGGAGGCGGCGGCGCGAGCGGCGTCCGTCGCCCCCGACACGGCGATGCCGCAGTCCGCTTTCTTGAGCGCGGGAGCGTCGTTGACGCCGTCGCCCGTCATGCCGACGATGTGTCCGCGGCGTTGCAAGACGTCGACGATGTGGTACTTGTGCTCGGGGAACACCTGCGCGTAGCCGTCGGCCCCCTCGATGGCCTCGGACATCCCCGCGGTCGCGGGGCGAGTCCCATCACCCAGGCTCGCGGCGTCGAGGATGTCGGTCCCCATCCCGAGGGTGCGCGCGGTCTCGGTCGCGATGGCGAGCGCGTCCCCCGTGACCATCTTCACCTCGACGCCCATCTGGCGGGCCGTCGCGATGGTGGCCATGGCGTCGACGCGCGGCGGATCGAAGAGGGGCAGCACGCCGACGAAGTTCCACGCTCCCTTTCCCTGCGCTCTCGCGACGCCCAAGGAGCGAAATCCGCGCGAAGCGAAATCGTTGACCGCCGCGTCGGCATTCGCCTTCACCTCGCCAGTGAGGCTCGAGAGCGCGAGAATGACTTGGGGGGCGCCCTTGGTCACCTTGAAGGTGGAACCGTCAGCGCTCTTGACGGTGGCCTCGGTGCGCTTGCCGACCGCCTCGAACGGCTGGAAGTGCTCCACGTGGTACCCACTCAACGCGCTCTCGCTGGCGAGGCCACCGAGCACCGCGAGATCGATGGTGTCGTTGTCGTCGGCGCGCGAAGCCAGCGCCGCGTACAAAATAACGTCGTCGGGCGAGACCCCCTGGACGGTGAAGGGGTCGCCGAGGGTCAACTTGTTCTGGGTCAAGGTGCCGGTCTTGTCCGTGCAGAGCACGTCCACTCCGGCGAGTTCTTCGATCGCGACGAGTCGACTGACGATGGCCTGCTTCTTCGCCAGTAGGCGCGCACCGACTGCCATGGTCACAGAGAGCACCGTTGGCATAGCCACGGGAATAGCAGCCACGGTGAGTACGAGGGCGAATTGCAGCGTCGTGAAGAAGGGGTCGCCGCGAACCGTCGAAACGATGATGATGACGGCCACCATCGCCACCGCCAGGATGATGAGGTACGTGCCGATCTTCAGCACCGCGCGTTGGAAGTGACTCACGGTCACGCTGTCCTGGACGAGTTCTGCCGTCTCGCCGAAGAACGTGTTCGCGCCGGTGGCGTACACCAGGGCACCGATCTCTCCTTGGCGAATAATGGAGGCGGAGAACACCGCGTCCCCCGGACCTCGCGTGGCGGGCAGGGACTCACCGGTCAGCGCCGACTGGTCGACCTCGACCGGGTCGCCATCGAGGAGACGGGCGTCCGCGGGGACGATGTCACCCAGACGCAGTCGGATGACGTCGCCGGGGACGAGCTCCCTCGCTGGCGGGTTCGTCCACACGCCGTCGCGCATCACACGTGCCTTCATCGCCAGTTGCGCCTTCAGCGCGTCGATCGCCTTACCGGCCTGATGCTCCTCAGAGAAACCAATACCGGCGTTCGCGACGAGGAGCACGAAGATGATGGCGAAATCTGGCCAGTGGCCCAACACTCCCGAGAGAACGACCGCCACCTCGATCATCCACGGGATCGGCCCCCAGAAGTAGCCGAGGAACTTGAGGAATTGATTGACCTTCTTCGCGACGATCTCATTGGCCCCGTACTGGTCAAGGCGCCGGGCCGCCTCCGACTGGGTGAGTCCCTGGGGCGAGGAGGCGAGCTGTTTCTCGACCTCGGCGAGAGGCAGGGTCTTGAGATCCTGGCTATCGTGAGCGTCTGAGACACGGGCCGCAGAAGGATCCTTCGACGTCGGTTCTGGGGACCCTCTAATCGCCACGACGCACTCCTGCCCGCGACACTGGCGAGAATCCACGCATGACGGCGTGGCGAGAGGCGAACTGTTCTGCGCTCTCGCTTCGCTTCTCTCGTCCAAAGAGAATCTTTCGTTCGACACGACCTCGGTCGCTTTGGATCGGCGCCGACAGAGGGCACCCGTCCGCGGAGTGCGTACAGGCAATCTCGCCCGGTCCCTTCGACAGCCGTCGACACCGATCACGAACCCGAGCCGTCATAGGCGCATCCCGTACGAAACGGGTCCGTCACGATAGTCAGTGAGCGCCAGCCACTCGGCGCTGTAGCCCACGGCGTGCGGAGACACTCCGTCGTCGGGATTGCTGTAGCCATCGGAGTACTTGGCGATCAGCCGGTCCCCGAGGTCGTGCCAGGACTCGAGGACGGACTGGGCGTGTTCGCTATATGACTTGGTGACGTGCACGAGGTCCGTCGCGTCCCCGGTCCCCGCGCAGGCCGCGTCGCACGATGTGACGAGGCGAGCGCCTTCGCGTTCTAGGTGGCGCTGCAGTGGGGTGATGTCCACTCGGGTCATTCGTTCGTAATTCAGTCGGGCCCAATTGGCAACGAAATCGAAAGCCCACCACGCCGAGGTGCGGTCGTAGGACTGCGGGTTGCCTTTTTGATACTCGACCGGCAGACTCGCCATCTTGGATGAGAATGGAACGAAGCACGTGGTCTTGGAGACGTCGGGTCCGAACCAGCAGAGTCCCTTGTTCGCTTCGGGTACGCCCGGACGGATCTGGTTGACGTAGGTGTAACCCTGGTAGAACACCGAGACCGGCCGCTCCCACGCGCCCGATCGGTGCAACTGACCACCGACATCGTTCTGCGCACCGTCGTAGGGACCCGCGAACCGGTGGGGATCGCCGTAGGGACCCGCGGCGATGCCCCTGGTGAGGTCGAACTGCGTCCCCTCGTAATGGTCCCGGTAGAGGTCGAAGACCTCTTCGAGTTGCAGGGGACGAGCGGGACGGATGGAGAAGGGATAATCGGTGGCGTACCCACCATCGGCCGGGTCGGAGTAGCCGCGCGTCACCCACGGGCTGAGCGCCAGGTCGGGATTGACCCGGTCGAGCACGCGCCACACCCGTCGCAGCGAATAATAGGGGTGGTTGTATTCACCCGCGCTGACGGCCGGGAGCCAGTCCAAGAAACCCGGGGTCGACGACCGGTCCCACCAGCCGAGTCTCTCGAGACCCGGGAAGAGGAATTTCGAGTACAGCTGAACAGGTGGCTTGCCCGGGGGAACCGGGAGGTCCGCGTCGGTCGGCCACACCCCACGGATGCGGAACTCGTTCGCCGCCACGAAGATCTCACCGTCGGGGACTTGCTGGGCCACCCAGGCGGAGTGATAGATGTCATCGGGCAGCGCGCACATCTCAAAGACCCACGCCTCGTCCTCGTCGGCGACCAGGAGCGTCTCACCGGTCGAATAGAGTCCGTACTCCTCGATGAGCTCCCCCATCATCACCACCGCGTCGCGGGCCGAGACACAGCGCTCGAGAGCGATGCGAGAGAGTTCTTGGCTATAGAGCAGACGCACGTGGATTCCACGCTCCTGCGCCTCGGCGACCGAGACCGCTTCGGGCTCGTACTTCGTGCCATTCGTGCACTCACCGATCATCAGGTTGTGCTCGTTCATGATTGCGTAATTGCCGTCGAAGTACGCGTAGGTGTGCGCAGGTTGGGCAATACTCCCGAGCGGCAGGGCCCACGAGGGGACCGTGCCCGGCGCTGGTTGATACCCGGGACCGCGCTCAGACGAGACGATCCGAGGGTGCAGGTAGTGCTCGCGCAAGATGTCGCGGGTGGCGCCGGGCGCGTGATCCTGCGCCGGGACCCGGATGAGCGTCTGGTCGCCGAGTTCGTCGTCGTCAGAGTGGGTGACGACCATTGAACCGTCGGCCATCGCTCCCTTGGTGATGATGAGTGTTGTGCACATGGGTCCTACCTCTTTAGGTCGTGGCGACTCGAAGGTTCGAGCAGCGATGGATACTTCGTTAATGATGCCGACCCTCGGGGCCACTCTCGAGCGTGGTCGTGCGCCCTGGTGGAATCATTCTGAAGTGAACGAACGGTCATGGTCGGCTCAACTGATAGAGGTCGTAGGCGTGAAAATGCCGCACGAAGGCGCTCACCCGACCGGGGCAGTACGTGTCGAGGATCGCCAACTGACCATCGAGGACCTCTCGTTCGACCGGTAGCGTGCGTCCCGCGGTCGCCCCGACACTGAATTGCTGGTTGAAGATCGCGTCGGTCAAGTTGTAGCCCGAGGTGTCGCAGACTCCCGCGGCACTCGTGCCCAGTGAGTTCGAGATCTCACTCAAACTCGTGGGCAGCGGCAATCCCTCCTTCTTTAAGAGAGTCTCCAACGCGACCGCCTTCGTGGTCGCCGTCGCGTTGTTCGTCGGTCGAGTGAAGGTCACGAAACTGACGATGATGAGCACGGCGATGAAGACCGCAGTAAATGCGTAGAGCGAGCGGTTGTTATGGGTGTAAGCGTGTCGCTCGGGGATGGGGTGCTCGCCGACGGGTGACGAAATGTCGAGTTCTTGAATCATCACCTACTCCTTTGCGTCCGTGGAACTGGTGGCGAACGCGCTCATTCCGGTACTGGACTGGAAGGTCTTCCAGTGGGGCTTCTTGATCTTGTCGAGCAGCAGTGCCGCCCCGGGACCCATGATCCCGACGCCGCCCGCCACGATCAATATGTAGACGAGCGTGCCACCACTGTGGAACTGTGATGGTGGGTCGAAGCCCAAGAAGAACGCCGCCACCGTCGTGAAGATCCCCATACCACACATCGTCCTGAGCGCCGGAGTGCGGTATCCGCGCGGACGATCGGGTTGTGACTTGCGCAACTTCATGGCCGAGAGATACATCAACAAGTACATGACGAGATATATCTGGATGGTCATCACCTCGAAGATCCAGTACGCGTCAGAGACGACGGGAATGAACGCGTAGAGACACGCGATGATCGACGTGATGATCCCTTGCCAGATGAAGATGTTCATCTGCATGCCCTGCTTGTTGAGCTTCTGGAAGTAAGGAGGTATGAACCCCTCCTCGCGACCGATCAGGAGCAACCCCGTCGAGGGACCGGCCAGCCAGGCGATCATTCCGCTCAACATCGCGAGGATAATCATCACTCCCACGACCGGTGTCATGAAACCGAGGTGGAACACGCCGAACAAGTTGCTGAAGGCCTGCATCACGCCGGCCGTCAGGCTGACCGTGCTGTTGGGAACTACCCAGGCGACCGCCAGGGCCGAGAGGATGAAGACCAGCATGCAGATGCCGATGGACCAGAACATCACCCTGGGGAATTCGCGCTTGGGGTCCTTCAACTCCGACACGTGCACCGCGTTGACCTCCATCCCATCAAAGGAGAGGACGTTGTTCACCACGAGCACGAGACTCGCGATCCCGGCCCAGGCGGGCAACAAGTCGTGCACGTGCATCGGAGCGGCCGACGCGTGCCCTCCGGCGAGGTAGGCAATGCCCAGTCCGACGAGCACGATGCCCGGAATGATCGTTCCGATGATGCTGCCGGCGCTCGACAGTCCCGAGACCGCCTTCATCCCTCGACCCGAGATGATCGCCGCGGCCCAGTAGACCCCGATGATCACGATTGCGGTGAACATCCCGCTGCTGGCCAGTCTCGGATCGACGACGTAGGCGAGGGTGCTCGCCACGTAGGCGAGCAACGCCGGGTAGTAGAAAATTGTCTGCGCGTACTGGCACCACACCGCCAAGAGTCCGATCTTGGGACCGAACGCCTCGGTGACCCATCGGTAGATGCCACCCGGCCAGGCCGATGCGAGTTCGGCCGAGATCAGAGTCTCGGGCACGAAGAACAACACTGCAGGTATGGCGTAGAGGAGGATCGAGCCCAAGCCGAAGACCGCCATGGTCGGGGCGGCGCGCAGGCTGCACACCACCGAGACGGTCATGAACGTCATCGTCTTCCAGGAGATGACGTTGCGCTTGGCCACGATGCGCAGCGGCGCGGCCAACGTGCCCGCCGCCTCAGAGGGATTCGTCGCGGCGACGCTCATGTCGTAGCGCCAGTGTGTGAGTGAAGCGTGGTGGTCTTGCCTGACATTTAATTGCTCCTATCTCTGGCGGGGATGTGGCGGTGAAGAAATGGGTGCAGCAGGGCTCGACCCAGCGGCGTCTCGAGGTCGCGAATCGACTCGCGCAACTTCTCGCGAGCCTCTTCGGTGGAGAGATTGCGTCCGTAACCGCGAAAGGCGTAGAGCGCGAAGCCAACCAGCATCGCCAGCGCAGCGGCTCCGAGTTGGACGAGGCTGTAGGAGAAGAATTGGACGACGCAGGCGATCCCGGCGACAATCGGGATCACTGGTCCACCGGGAATGCGGTACCCGGAACCAGGAAAGCCCCGGTGAGCGAGCACGGCCGCGGACGCGTTGACGATCACCATCGCGGCCAGCGCGACGATGTTGCACAGGACGATGACGTCGATGATGCTCGTGAACCGCACGAGCACGAGAGCAATGACGCCGATCAGACCGACGCTCATCCAGGGGAAGCCGTTCTTCGTGGTCTTGCCGAAGAATGCCGGAATGTCCGCGTCAACCACCAGACGCAAGGCGATCTCACTGCCGCCGAGCATCACCGCGTTGGCGCCCGACAGGGTTGACAAGCACGCGGCGAAGGCGACGAGTTGACCACCCCACGAGCCCATCAGGTGGTTCGCCGCTTGACTGACGCCGGCGAGGCCGAAGTGCGAGATGCCACTCTGGAGCATCGCGACGACCACGAGCATGTACATCGCCACCGAGATCAACACCGCTCCCAGGACCGCCCGGGGCACCGTTTTTTCAGGGTCGCGCAGCGAGGGCGCGATGTTGGTGACGACGTTGAAGCCGGTGTACGCGGTGAACAACAGGGCACTCGTGGTGAGGATCGACGTCGAGCCGTGCGGGGCGAAGGGCGAGAAGTGCGCGGGTGAGAAGGACGACAACCCCCAGCCAATGAACACGAGCAGCAACCCGAGCTTGATAGCGACGACCCACGTCTCGGCGCGCCCGACCCACACGGCCGGTCCCAGGTTGAGCCCGACGAGCAGCGCGATACACACAGTTCCGGCTTCGATAGTGGTGAAGGAGTGCAGAAAGTAACCATGCAGATAGGAACCAAAGGAGTCCGCCAGGAACGCCACCGCGGCTAGGGCGTTCAGGTAGAAGCCCCACATCACCAAGAAGCGCCACGGACGCCCCAGCAGGACGGTGATGGCGCCGTAGCCAGACTCGTCGGGCTTCGCACGCGCGGCGATCGCGACGAACGACAACGCTGAGAACAGCATGATCACTCCGGCAAGCGCGTAACTGATGAGCGCACCCGATCCGGCCCGGTCAATCGCGGTACCCGATAGGGTGAACACCCCGCCGCCGATCATCGCCCCCACCGCGAACGCCAGTGCCGAGACGAGACCGACCTTCTTCGCGCGTCCCGCGCCCGCTACGCCGGTCGCGTCCTGTGCGGTGACGTCCATTACCGGTTGATGTTCGAGACTACGGTTCGAGGTAACGGGCCGTCTTCGCGAATGGCATCGCGGACGAACGGATTGAACACTTCAGCGTTGGGGTGCGACAAACGTCTCACTGAATCTCCTCGGGCACGTAATCGCCATTTTTGGCATCCGCCGCCGAGATCCAGAGCAACGGTTGGAACATTGGTCCCAACTGGTGTCACCTTATCGCACACCACCATCGCGTGACCCACTCGATGAGGTTTCGTCGTGACGACGGGGTTCGCGTTCGAAACGGTTGTGATTCGACGCGGGCCCCATAGGTTGGAAGTGACGCACGTGACGTGACGTCTAAAGGAGCGGCGACATGGAAATCACCCGAAATGCTGACGGCAGCCTGCTGGTCGCCATCCCCGAGGGGCGACACCACGACGGCGACGACACCCCCAACGTCGCGGACGCCGACGGCGCCGACATCGTTGACGCGCCCACGACGCGGCTACTGCACCCCGGTGAGGGTGGTTACTCAGAAGCACTGGCGCAGTGGGATCTTGAGCAGAACCCGGATCGCTCTCCCGCCGTTTCGACGGCAAGCGGACGAGAGGAAGCCATGAGCGTCGTTCACGCCCTTGCCGAATCCTCCGACCACGATGTCGCCGGCGCGCTCGGCGATGTGAGCGATTCACAAGCCAGCGGCGAAGCTCTTCGACACGTGTTGATCGGGGGCACCCATTCGGTCGAAGCCTTCTCCGACGAAGTCGCGAACGCTGAAGGTGGCGCACCG
>Ga0302320_10028868_pt1 | contig 10630 bp, 10 predicted proteins | sample Bog_T0_3_FD_202130 | JGI IMG/M metagenome (GOLD analysis project Ga0302320, IMG submission 202130) | Peat permafrost microbial communities from Stordalen Mire near Abisko, Sweden - Bog_T0_3 | ecosystem: Environmental > Terrestrial > Soil > Wetlands > Peat | place: Sweden: Abisko, Stordalen Mire... | reverse complement strand
CAAACAGCGTGGGCATCAACGTCAGCCGCGCGGTCGGACCGGCGATCGGCGGTCTCCTGGTCGGGGCCATCGGGATTGGCGCGCCGTTCTGGCTCAATGCGTTCAGTAACATGGGCGTCATCGTGGCCCTCGTGCGGTGGCGAGCGCCGAAAAAAAGCGGCACTCATCTGCCGCCCGAGCGCTTCGGCAGCGCCATGCGCACCGGCCTTCGGCACGCGCGATACAACCCGAACCTTTCGGCGACTTTGATCCGGGCAACTGCGTTCTTCGTCTTTGCCAGCGCCTACTGGGCGCTACTGCCGCTGGTTGCACGCAGCCAGATCGCCGGCGGCCCTGCGCTGTACGGGATACTGCTCGGCAGCATCGGGGCCTCCGCTGTGGGCAGCGCATTCCTGCTGCGATGGCTCAGGGGGAAGTTCGGCGCCGATCGGCTCCTCTGCATCGCCACTGTGGCAACCGCCGTGGCGACGGGGCTGTTTGCGCTCGCCCGAGCCTCAATGTGTCCGCACAGATTGCGTTGCCCGAATGGGTGCGCGGCCGCGGCCTCGCCGTCTACGTGACTGTGATGTTCGGTGCATTGACGATCGGGAGCGCGATCTGGGGCGAACTTGCGGCCGTGGTCAGCTTGAGCGCCGCTCTTCTCATCGCAGCGGCGGGTGCAATCATCGCGATTCCGCTCACGCGGGCGTGGAAGTTACAGACGGGCGCGGTGGACGATCTGTCGCCCTCGATGCACTGGCCGGCCCCGATCACGACCGGTGCAATAGAGCCGGATCGTGGACCGGTGCTGGTGACAGTCGAATACCACATCGATCCGAAGAACCGTGAACCGTTTCTGCACGCCCTCGGGCGCAGCGCGCGAGAGCGCCGCCGTGACGGCGCTTATGACTGGGGCATATTCGAGGATCCCGCCAAGGAGGGCCGTTTCATCGAGACATTTCTGACGGACTCCTGGCTCGATCACCTTCGGCAGCACCAGCGCGTGACGAAGGCCGATCGCATCCTCGAACAGGTCGTTCGACGCTTTCAAGTCGGCGACGGGCCGAAGACGACGCATCTGGTCGGCGCACAATCGCGACGGTAAATCGCCGCCCGCGTTGCCAATGTTTCAACTGAAACGAGCCTGAGGCGCGCTGACATGAGCGCGCCAGGGGCCGGCCGCATTATTACCCCGCAGATGCAGCACAGGCCGCAGGATGCGATGATTCCGCCTTCGATACCGCGCATCCGGCCTTCATAGAAATGCAGGTCCGTGCCGCAGATCGCGCTCGAGGTGATGCGTAAAAGGACGTCGGTCGTCTCACGCATCTGCGCGTCGGGCTACTTGAGAAGGTCGACTGTCGCTACTTCAATAACCGGCAACTCCCAGGGATGGGCTGCTGCCAGCATTGCCACCAGCTCTGCAAGACGCTGTGCGCTCGTCTCAGCAGCCAAGTAGGTTGTTATCACGATAGTCGCCAAACAGGTGCGCTTATCGAGCGTTCCTGTGCTGGGATCGGCGCCCGGCCCGGGGACGAAGGTTTCTTGGCCCAACGATAACTCGAACACTGACCGATACGGTCCAATGCGCCCAAAGTCGATGTTATTGCGCAGTACCGAAAACAGTGCATCGAACGGCGATTCGAACTCCAAACGTTGCAAATTGCCGGCGGCAAACGCTGCTTGCGCCGCATCAGACGCGGGACAATGCACCGTTACTCGCTTTGCTGCGGTCAAGTGCAGATTTTTCTTCAATAACACGCGAGCGGCCACTCTGTTCGGCGATTGTGGGAGCGGGCAGTCTTCTGAAACTCATCCGCAGGGTGACCGTTTCGAGAGCTTAAATCAAGAGACCGTTTTTAGAGAATGTAACGCCTTTTCCAATGCATTCATGCGCGCCTACAGCCGAACGTGTTCACCTTGGCAAACAAGCCGTATTACGACACTGCGTACTACACCCAGGCCGCTGACGATGCCTTCGACACGCGCTCGATCAACGCGTCGATTCTCGAGAGAAAGAACTTAAGCAGAGGCGAGGTATTGGCCCGATGATGAGCAGCCATCAATCCGATAGTCGGCGGCTCTCCTTCGATCGGCCGACTGACCACGGACCAGGGCAGGAAGTTGGTCGCATAAATCGGCAGCAGTGCGACGCCTCGGGTCGAGGCCACCAGCGAAATGGCCATCGACAAATTGTCTACCTCATGAGCGGGTACCACCTTGAGATTCGATCGTTTGAGATAGTCTTCAACGATTGCGCGAAGGACGGGGGCCGTGTTCGACACACCGATGAAAATTTCCCCTTCGAGTTCCTGCGGTCTCACGCAGACGCGTGAGGCCAGCGGGTGATCGCTCGGCAACACCACCACCAGCGGCTCCTCCACCACGAGCTTGAACACGAGATCAGGCCGTTTAGGTTCGTGCCGAAGAAACGCCAGGTCGAGCGTGCCCTTCATCAGCGCATCCGCCAGACCCGGGGAGTACTGGCTCGACACAGTGACTTCGATGTTGGGCAACTCATCCCGAAGGATGTGCATTACCTCGGGGAGCCAGTCCATTTCCTGTCCCGTCAGGAAACCGAGGGCGAGCTTGGGCTTGGCAGGCTCAGCGAGCCGGCGCGCGGCCACGCACCCCGCCTCCACTTGCGCCAGCGCCATGCGCGCATGCTCCAGGAAAACTCGGCCCGCGTCGGTGAGTTCAATGCCTCGCGCATTGCGGGTCAGCAGCCCCGCACCCACCTGGTACTCGAGGTCTCGGATCTGCCGGCTCAGCGAGGGTTGCGCCGTATGCAGGGTCTGCTCCGCGGCAACCGTCAGGCTTCCCGCTTCGGCGACCGCGATGAAATAGCGAAGATGTCGCAGCTCCATCGATTATCCATACTTTTTAAGCATGTCTCATAACTTACAAAGTCTTGTTCAGGAACGCAAGAAGGCCTCATATTTACTGCCGTCGGCAGCGCCGCTGCGTCAACGAGAGACTATCATGACCAACCTTTCAGGTAAGACTGCCCTGGTAACAGGAGCCTCGCGCGGCATCGGCCGGGCCAGCGCCTTGGCACTGGGAAAAACCGGCGCCCAAGTACTCGTTCACTATTCAAGCGGTGAGGCGCAGGCCAAAGCCGTGGTCGCCGAAATCCGTGCCGCCGGCGGCCGCGCCGATGTCATCGCCGCGGACTTGAGCAAGCCCGACGGCGCTCATCAATTGGCCAAACGGGTTCGAAGCGTGGTCGGCGATCGGCTGGACATATTGGTCGCCAATGCCGGTGTCTCGACGAGCGCCACTATTGAACAGACCACGGTGGAGGAGTTCGATCGACTATTCGCCGTCAATGTGCGCGCGCCCTACTTCCTGGTACAGCAGCTGCTTCCCATCCTGGGCAACGGTAGCAGCATCGTGCTCGTTTCTTCTCTGGCGGCACACGCCACGGTGGGCACCCTTTCCGCGTATGCCGCAACCAAGGGCGCCATCGACACCCTGGTCAAGCATTTCGCGGCGGCGCTGGGCGAGCGCGGCATTCGCGTCAACGCCGTCGCGCCCGGGATCGTCGATACGGACATGTCGACATTCGCCAGGACCGATGCAGGCCGCGATTACGCGCTCGGCATTCAGACATTGAAGCGCGTGGCACAGCCCGACGATGTGGGCGACGTCATCGCCTTTCTTGCCTCGGATGCAGCGCGCTGGATCAGCGGCGATACTGTGCGGGTCGACGGCGGCTCGAAGCTCTGAACGCCCCCGGGGCCGCATTCGTTCAACTCTCAAGGAAATCCCATGACCACTCCCGTCGTACAATGTCGGCATGGACCAGACCAACGACTCTCCCGACACCGCACTGTCCGACGACGACTTACGCCACTGCGTGCGCGTGCTGCGCGCGATTCAAGCTGATCGCTCGCACCTCGTGCGCCTCACCCAGGACCAGCGGCGCGAGCTGCTCACTCTCGCCGGTCTGGTCGCGAAGCCCGAGGGGCACGAGCTGGTTAAGATGAGGAAGGCGTTCAGGCGCGCCGAGCGCGAGGCCACCAAGGCCCATGACCGCCAGGTGATCGAGCAGGCGGGATTGCGTATCCAACGACGCTCGGCCGTCTACGCACCCATCTGGCTGGAGCGTCCAAAGCCCGAGGCGCCCGCCGACCGGCCGGAGCTCAGCAAGGAGCGTGCATGCTATGTCTGCAAGAAGCCGTTCGCGAAAATGCATCGCTACTACGACTCCATGTGCGAGGCCTGCGGCGATTTCAACTATGCCAAGCGCGAGCAGACAGCCGATCTCGACGGTCACTATGCCTTGGTCACCGGTGCCCGGGTCAAGATAGGCTTTCAGGCCTCCCTGAAACTGCTGCGGGCCGGTGCGCACGTCATCGCCACCACCCGCTTCCCGGTCGACGCGGCCAATCGATACTCCCAGGAGTTGGATTTTCCGGCTTTCCGCGAGCGTCTCCAGATCCACGGCATCGATCTGCGGCATACGCCCAGCGTGGAGATTTTCGCCAGGTTCCTCTTGGAGCGACTGCCTAGGCTTGACTATATTTTGAACAACGCCTGCCAGACCGTGCGTCGGCCGGCGGCCTTTTTCCAGCACCTGCTTGCCGGCGAAGCCGAATCGATCGGCGCCCTTCCCGATGCCTGGCGCAGCACTCTCGCCGATCACGATGAGTTGCGGCGCACGCTTGAAGGGTCGCAGAGCGGCATCAGGACGGTGGCCGCCGAGGCGTTGGTCGCTCCGGCCGCGCAATGGCACGGCGAAGGATTGCTGCACAGCGCGGCATTGTCGCAGAGGCGCTACTTGGATGAAGACTTTCGCGGCGGCGAGGCGCTCTTCCCGGCTAATCGTTACGATGAGGATAGGCAGCAGGTCGACCTGCGCGCGGTCAACAGCTGGCGGCTACGCATGCACGAGGTGGAGACACCCGAACTCCTCGAAGTGCAACTGGTCAATGCCATCGCCCCCTATATACTCAACGCGCGGCTCAAGCCGCTCATGCTGAAGACCCCTCTGCGACACAAGCACGTGGTCAATGTCAGCGCCATGGAGGGTCAGTTCTATCGCACCACCAAGACCGACCGGCATCCGCATACCAATATGGCGAAGGCGGCGCTCAATATGATGACGCGGACGAGCGCGCTCGACTTCGTGAAGGACGGGATCCACATGAACGCTGTCGACACCGGGTGGGTCACCGATGAAGATCCCGCGGTCCATGCCGCCCGCAAGATCGAACTCGGTTTCGCGCCACCCCTCGACATCATCGACGGCGCCGCGCGCATCGTCGACCCGATATTCGTCGGGCAGCTCACGGGAGCGCACTTCTGGGGGCAATTTCTCAAGGACTACAAGCCGGCGCCCTGGTAATTCCGCGCCGCGCGGTTCAATGACCCACGGTCAGGCTGTCGATGAACTTCACCGTGTCCGCGACCGCCGGCGTGCGCCAGCGGGCCAGCGGCGCGAAGGAGGCCACCGTGTCCGGGTGACCCCGATGAGCATACAGATGCAGCTCCACCCGCACGTGATCGCGCGCCAGAGCGTCGCGCAATTCGATTGCTTCCTCCGGCAGCACCTCTTTGTCGTCGAGGCCATGCAGCAGCAGCGTGGGCGGTGCCTGCGCGTCGACGAAGCGAATCGGCTGCCAGTCCTTCTGCGTGTAGGGGGGCGGGAAAGTGGCGCGCAGAGTGTCGGTGTCGGGCACCAATACATAGGTCCCTGAAAGGCCTACCAGCCCGGAGATGGCCTGCGGGTTAGCGCCGAATTTCTCGAGGAAGGTGTGGTTCAACGCAAGGAACGCCGCGGTGTGACCACCCGCGGAATGTCCCATGAGCACGATATGGTGGGCATCGCCGCCGAATTCTTGTGCGTGGCGTTCGACCCAGGCCACCGCCCTGGCGCCGTCCTCGTCAAACAGCGGGAAAGTCACTTGCGGATACAGGCGATAATCGGCAAGCACCGCAACGAAACCGTGCTCGGCCAAGGTCGTGCCCACGAACCGGTAGTCCGCCTTGCTCCCCTCGGTCCACGAGCCTCCATACCAGAAAATGACCACCGGCCGGTTTACCGCGTGGCGCGGCGCATAGACGTCCAAGCGCTGCCGGGGATCCTGACCGTAAGCCAAATCGACGTGGCGATCGATCCGGTCGAGTTCCGTCGGTGCATTCGCAAGCAGGAATTCGCCACTCCTGCATCCCGCGAGCCACACAGCAAGCGCCATCACGACGAGACACCCGACGCTTCGGGGCAAGTTCAACTGCATATATCTCTTCCCCGCCCACCAAATCCATGACCACATCATGCGCTGAAATAAAGGCCGCGAACACCCGGTCCCCTTCCTGTCACTCAACCAATTGGATTCCAAAGGGGGATCGATCATGATCAAAATTCACTCGATTCGCTCGGCCATCGTCTTGATGGCCTGCGCGTTTACGCTCACTTACTCGGTTGTATCGCTCGCGGATGACGTGGCGTCCTTTGCGACGGGCGGCTATGCCCGCGGCATGCATAGCGAGAAATTGATGCACAAGGTCGACACCAACGGCGACGGCATGGTGTCCAGGGATGAATGGATCGCTTATCAAGAAAAAGTTTTTGCGATGCTGGACAAGAACAAAACCGGCACCCTCGACGCAAAGACATTCGTCGACCCGAGCGGCGGCGAGTTGGCGACCTTCGCCACCGGCGGCTACGCTCGCGGACTTCGCACCAGAGCCATGATGCACAAGATCGACACAGACGGCGATGGCACGATCTCGCACGATGAGTACATTGCTTACCAAACCAAGATCTTCGACATGATGGATACGAGCACCGCTCACAAGGGCATGCTGGGTCCGCAAGAAATGTTCGCGACCGGCGGTGCCAATCGACACTGACCATCGATTATCGCCAAGCATGGCGCCCGGCTCACTGCTGGGCGCCATGCTCACGGCAAGGCGCCATGCTCACGGACGGCGCCGCCCGCGGCCTATCGCGCGACGAACGACCTCTCGATCACGTAATCCCCGGGCTCCCCCACACGGGGAGATATGTGGAATCCGCGCGCATCCAGCAAGGCGGATAAATCCGCCAGCATGGCGGGACTGCCGCAAATCATGACGCGGTCATGCGCGGGATCGAGCGGCGGCATTCCGATGTCTTGAAACAGCTGCCCGGTCTCGATCAGCGAGGTGACTCGCCCTTGATACCGAAAACGCTGGCGCGTGACGGTGGGGAAATACACCAGCTGGCTCCTGACTTGTTCGCCGAGGTATTCATGGTGGGTCAGTTCCCACTCGATGAAATCCCGGTACGCCAGTTCGCTGCGGTAGCGCACGCCGTGGACCAGGATGACTTTCTCGAAGCGCTCGTACACCGCCGGATCCTTGATCAGGCTCATGAACGGCGCGAGACCGGTGCCGGAACTCAATAGATACAGGCGCTTGCCCGGTTTCAGATCGTGCAGCAGCAAGGTTCCCGTGGGCTTGCGGCTTACCAGAATGTCATCCCCCGGCTTGATGTTTTGCAGACGGGAAGTCAGCGGTCCATCGGAGACCTTGATGCTCAAGAATTCCAGGAATTCTTCATGATTGGCGCTGGCGATGCTGTACGCGCGCATCAACGGTTTGCCGTCGACGGGCAGCCCGAGCATGATGAAATGCCCGTTCTCGAAGCGCAGACTTTGATCGCGCGTGGTCGTGAAGCTGAATACCGTCTCATTCCAGTGATGAACCGTCAATACCTTTTCGGTGCCAATCGTTGCCATTATCTAAAATCCTAAACTCAATTGTGGTTGATCGGTTGCCGGCGGCCTGAACAGCGCGGTCGACAATTCGTGCCGTCGGCTCGTGGATTCGAATCCGCACTTGCGCCGCGCCAGTTCGAAGCGAGTCCGCAGCAGCTCGGCGTAGGGGCCCGTGCCGCTCATGCGCTGACCGAATTTGGAATCATAATCTTTTCCGCCCCGCGTCTGGTTGATCAGGGACATCACGTGCTTGGCCCGGTCCGGGTAGTGTTCCGCCAGCCATTCGCGAAACAGTATTTTCACTTCGTGCGGCAGCCGTAGCAAGACATAGCCGGCACGGCTGGCACCCGCCTCCTTGGCCGCGGCCAGCATATCTTCCATTTCGTGATCCGTAATGGCGGGGATCACGGGGGCCAGCAGCACGCCCACGGGAATTTGCGCCTGCGCGAGCTGCTGAATGACGCGAAGACGGGCCTGCGGCGAGGCGGTCCGCGGCTCGAGAGTTCGTTTGATGTCGTTGGTCAGTGAGGTCAGGCTGATGGTCACCGACACCAATCCATGCTGCGCGAGATCCGTCAGCAAGTCCAAATCGCGCAACACCAGGGCACTCTTGGTGACGATGCTCACCGGGTGCCGGCAGCGCGCCAGGACGCCGAGAATGCTGCGCGTCACCTGCATTCGCTTTTCCAAGGGCTGATACCCATCGGTGTTGATCCCCAGGGCGATCGGCTTGCACACATACCGGGGCTTCGACAGTTCGGCCTCGAGAAGCCTCACGGCGTCCGCCTTGTAAAACAGTTTCGTTTCAAAATCCAGACCCGGAGACAGTCCCAGATACGCATGGGTCGGGCGTGCGAAGCAATAGACACAACCGTGACTGCATCCGCGATACGGATTGATGGATTGGTCGAATCCCACGTCGGGCGAATCATTCGTGGAGATGATGCTGCGGGCGCGGTCAGGGAGAACCGTCTCGCCAAGATGCGGGGCTGTCTCTTCCTCGTACCATCCATCATGGATTTGTTCGAGCGACAGAGAATCGAACCGCACGGCGGGATTCGAGACCGCGCCCCGCCCTTTGAACTGCTGGTGACCGAAGAATTGTCGAGTCATGGCGAAACTTTACGCGCCGTCCGGGCAACCGTAAATCCAGTACTGGCGGGGGCCCGGTACTGTATAGGGCAGCGGCCCCGCCGCCAATGATTGCAGCGGCGCTCGCGCAAATACCTAGCCGCCGCCACGATCGGCGGCCACGGGAAAGTCGGCGACCATGGGCAGCGAGGACATGACCCGAAACCCACCCCCCGGTTCGCTCGCCAAGCTGATCGAGCCGCCTAACGCAGCTACGCGCTCGCGCATTCCGACCAGCCCCAGACCGGTGCGCGGCGCCTTCATATCCGTGCCGCGGCCGTTGTCGGCGATGAGCATGTCGACACGCCGGGCGCCGCGAGCGTCCTCGATCTGCTCGATTCGAATTTCCACCCGGGTGGCCTGGGAATGACGCGCGACATTGGTGAGCGCCTCCTGGACCAGCCGATACAGCACCAGTCCGCGAGTTTCATCCAGGCTAGCCAAATCTCCGCTGATCGACGTTTCTATCGCGGCCGTGGGGAGCCGTGAGCGCCACTCGTTGATGCAATGCTCGAGCGCTGCCGCAACTCCCAAATCATCGAAGCCCACGGGCCGAAGCCGGCGAATCAGACCGGTCACCACACCGTACACCCGGTCGATATTGGCGATCATCGCGCGCGCCACGTTGGCCGCCCCCGGATGTACGGGCAGCGTCTCGCCGATCGAGACCGCATCGAGTTTGATGGCATTCAAGTATTGACCCAATTCATCGTGCAGATCACGGGCCAAAGCCTTGCGTTCGTATTCCTGCATGTCGATATAGGTTTGAGCGAGGCGCTGGTTCTCAGCGAGCGCCTCCGCCAACTTCTCCTCCGCGGCTCTGCGCAGGCGAAGCTGGCGGTTCGCCTCGAAGTAGCGCCGCGAGGAGAACCAAATCAAGCTGATGGCGATGACCAGCAATACGGCAGGAAGCTCATCGAGCTGCAGGCCTTCGAAGGGACGCGTCCAGCGCAGCAGAGTTTCGTTGAAGTTGAACTTGATGCAGACGATGGCGGCGATCACGGCGAATATCACGATCAAGCTGATATCGCGGCGCACCGAGATTTTCCGCCCCGCCTCGTCCGGCGTTAAGTTGTTCATGGCAAATTCATCCTACCTTGCTGACACCGCGGTTTACCAGCGTGGTAGTCTCTCCCGCCCGCTCAGTGCGGCGCGTCGGGCGCGCTCAGAACTTGCGCGGCAGCTCGCGAAGGTAGGGGAATTCCTTGGTGGGGCGGGGCCTGGCGATATGGAAACCCTGCGCAAATCCAATTCCCAGCCGCCCGAGTTCGGCCAGCACTTCCGCCGACTCGACGCGCTCGGCAATGGTCTGAATGCCCATGGCTTTGCCGACTTGGCCGATGGCCTCTACCATGCTGCGATCGACCGGATCGTGGGTCACGTTCTCGATGAACTGTCCGTCGATCTTCAGATAGTCGACCGGGAGGGTCTTGAGATACATGAACGAGGAGAGGCCGCTGCCGAAATCGTCCAGCGCGAAATGACAGCCGCGCGCCTTGAGCTCGCGCATGAAATACACCACATTGCCCAAGTTGGCGATGGCGGCGGTCTCGGTGATCTCGAAGCACATTGCACCCGCGGCCAGGTCATGCTTGCTGAGCTCCGCGATCAGGTATTCCAGAAAACGTTCGTCATTGAGCGAGGTGCCCGACAGATTGACGGCCACCGTGAAGGGTTTGATGCCGGACCCGGCGCGATGCACCACCCGGTCGAGCGCCTGGCGAACCACCCAACGGTCGATCGAGGGCATGACGTTGTACCGCTCCGCCGCCGGTATGAATTCCGCCGGCGCCACCAGGGCACCCGTTTCATCC
>Ga0302320_10028867_pt1 | contig 10630 bp, 7 predicted proteins | sample Bog_T0_3_FD_202130 | JGI IMG/M metagenome (GOLD analysis project Ga0302320, IMG submission 202130) | Peat permafrost microbial communities from Stordalen Mire near Abisko, Sweden - Bog_T0_3 | ecosystem: Environmental > Terrestrial > Soil > Wetlands > Peat | place: Sweden: Abisko, Stordalen Mire... | reverse complement strand
GGTCAACATTGCGGTCGAATTGCTGGATGCTCGAGACGTTCAAACTTTCATCATCGGGGGAACGGTGCGCGGAGAATCGGCCTCCATCAGCGGACGATTCAGCGAAGAGATGTTCGATCAGTTCTCGGCTGACAAGCTGTTTCTGAGCGGAGCCGGATGCGATCTGGAATTTGGTATCAGCGGAGCAAACCTTGAGGAGACGATGGTGAACCGGGCCATGCTTCGGATCTCACGCGAGATCATTCTCGTAGCTGACGCCAGCAAGTTTTCGAAGCGCAGTATGACCCGCATTGCTCCTTTTTCCGAGATCGATACCGTAATCAGCGATACCGGTCTGCCCGAAGAGACTCAGGCTAAGTTGTGTGCCCTGGGCTGCAATCTGATTCTGGTGTAGCGAACCGGGCTCCCGTCGCCCCCGCGCGAATTGGAAGACAATTCCCTTCCACAGTTTTGGGGGTGTGCGGAAGTGCCGTCTCGTTCAGGCCACTGGTGTCATCTCAAACAGCATACGTCTCGAAATGACACCAGTAAATGACCAGTTGGCAGGTGGTTATATCTGGGGGGCTTGATGGGAATGGGGAACGGAAGAGGGCAGAAAACAACTATAAATTATTGATTTTAATGGAGGAGAAACTTCCAAGCAGGTCGAGATACGTCAAGTCAAGTCGAGATAAGCGGGATTAGTACTTGGGTTATTGGCTGCCCGTCAGGGATTCGAACCCCGATATGCTGCTCCAGAGGCAGCTGTCCTACCGTTGAACGAACGGGCACCAAGCTTGATGCGAGGCTGGTCTCGCGGCCACATTGGCTTCGACCCCGGCAGGGCGCCAGATCGGAAAAGCCAACCTATTCATCATAAGTGCTTTCCCGGCCATGGTCAAACCCAACTCTATTATTGAAGAGCGCCCAGCAACGCACTCATAGGACACTATACGGCGATGAGATAAGAGAACATCCCTCGGGGGTCTAAACAGGCGGCGAAATGAGGGCGAGACCTGGGCGAGATGCCCTAAAGGCATATCTCAGGGCCTGAAGGCCTCATCGATTCGGGGCAACTCATGCCGGGGTTGAAATCCCGGCCTACCGCCTGAGCGAGCTTGACCGCGGATTTTCGCAAATCCTTCATTTTATTGTGCCAGCCACGCGCTAGCGCTCTGGATATACACGTTTTGTGATTTGCGTCATGTTCCGGTCGCCCGGCAATTCGGCGAGAGTGATGCGAAACACTTGTGATGGGGCTCACAGCGGGTCGTTATTTGTGGTGCGTACTTTCGATCACGTCAGTCGGCGAGATCCTGAATTCAAGAATCTGTTCGTTCAGCCTGAGGAGATCGCCTTTACCTGCACAGCGAGCGAGGTAGGCATGGGACAGTCGATTTGGAATTCGATGGAGCAGAAGGGCTACAGCCGCAGAGACTTCTTACAGTTCTGCGCCGCGGCCGCGACGGCAGCAGGATTCGGTCAAACCGGAGTTGCGCAGGTTGTCTCTGCGTTCGAGAAGAAAGAAAAGCCCGCAGTGGTTTGGATGCATTTTCAGGAGTGCACCTGCTGCAGCGAGTCGTTCATACGCGCGTCCCATCCGATTGTGTTGGATGCGCTGCTGGACGTTTTATCGCTGAATTACTCGGAGACATTGATGGCCGCGAGCGGCTTCCAGGCGGAGAAGAGCCTGAACGACACGATTGCGAACAACAAGGGCAAATACATTGTGCTGGTGGAAGGCGCCGTGCCCACCAAGGACGACGGGGTTTACTGCATGATTGGCGGCAAGACGGCGGAGTCGATTTTGCAGACGGTGGCCAAGGATGCGGCGGCGGTGATCGCGTGGGGCAGTTGCGCGTCGAATGGATGCGTGCAGGCGGCCAAGCCGAATCCGACCGGGGCGACGCCGATTTACAAGCTGATCGACAAGCCGGTGATCAACGTGCCGGGCTGCCCGCCGATTGCCGACGTGATGATGGCGGTGGTGACGCACCTGCTGGTGCTGGGACAGGTTCCGGCGCTCGACAGCCAGGGACGGCCGAAGGAATTTTATGGACGGCGGGTGCATGACACCTGCTATCGGCGGCCCAACTACGATGCGGGGCTGTTTGTCGAAGCGTTCGACGACGAGAATGCGCGCAAGGGATATTGCCTTTACAAGATGGGCTGCAAGGGGCCGGTCACTTACAACGCCTGCTCGGTGGTGAAGTGGAACGAAGGCACCAGCTATCCGATTCAGTCGGGTCACGGATGCATTGGCTGCAGCGAGGCAGGCTTCTGGGACAACGGGCCGTTCTACCAGCATCTGCCGTCGTTCCCCGGGTTCGGCATCGAGAGCACGGCCGATACGGTGGGGACGGTGGTGGGAATAGCCACAGTGGCCGGAGTTGCGGCCCACGCGGTGGTGACCAACATTCGCAAGCGCAAAGTGATTGCGGAAGTGCACGCTGAAGATCAAAAGGAGTCGTGAAAGCCTATGACACGCGTAGTCGTCGATCCCGTAACTCGTATTGAAGGCCACCTGCGCATTGAGGCGGTGGTTGAGAACGGCGTCATCACCGACGCTTTCAGCGCAGGCACCATGGTGCGCGGCCTGGAGAAGATTCTCATCGGCCGCGATCCACGCGATGCCTGGGCCATAACCGAGCGCGTATGCGGCGTTTGCACCACGGTTCATGCGCTGACCAGCGTTCGCGCGGTGGAGAGCGCCCTGGGCATCTCGGTCCCGCCCACGGCTGAGCTGATCCGCAATATCATGATGACCACGCAGTATGTGCAGGACCACGTGATTCACTTCTATCATCTGCATGCGCTGGACTGGGTGGATATTGTCAACGCGCTGAAGGCCGACCCGAAGAAGGCCGCGGAGCTGGCGCAGTCCTTCTCCAAGTGGGACAAGAACACTGCTGCGTATTTTTCCAGCGTGCAGGACAAGATCAAGGCCTTTGCGGCCAGCGGATTGGGAATTTTTGCCAACGGCTATTGGGGCCATCCGGCCTACAAGCTGCCGCCGGAGGCGAACCTGATCGCTGTAGCGCACTATCTGGATGCGCTGGAGTGGCAGAAGGAGATCGTCAAGATCCACACGGTGTTTGGCGGCAAAAATCCGCATCCGAATTACCTTGTCGGCGGCGTCCCCTGCTCGATCGATGTGAATGAAGTGGCGGCCATCAACTCCGAGCGGCTCAACCTTGTTTCGAAACTGATCAGCCATGCGGATGAGTTCATCAACGAGGTCTACATTCCGGATCTGCTGACAGTGGCTTCGTTCTACAAGGACTGGGCGAATTACGGCGGCGGGTTGAGCAACTATCTCAGCTACGGCGAGTTTCCCACCAAAGGCTACGGACAGCCGGAGTCATTCAAGTATGCGCGCGGCGTGGTTCTGAATCGCGACCTGAGCACCGTGCATCCGGTCAACGCGCGCGATTCGCAGGAGATCAAGGAATACATTGCCTCCTCCTGGTACAGCTACGATGGCGGAGACAGTGTCGGGTTGCATCCCTGGGCCGGAGAAACGAACCTGAACTACACAGGCCCCAAGCCGCCCTTCGAAACACTGGCGGGTTACGAGAAATATTCGTTCCTGAAGACGCCGCGCTGGAAAGAACAGGCAATGGAGGTGGGTCCGCTGGCGCGGCTGGTGGTCAGCTATGCGGCTGGACGCACGGACGTGCAGGAACTGGTAAAGGACACTCTGGGCAAGCTCAACGTGCCGGTTGGGGCGCTCTTCTCCACGCTGGGCCGGACCGCGGCGCGCGGTTTGGATGCGGCGCTGGCAATGATCTGGCTCAAGGAGTACTTCGCCGAACTGATGGGGCGCGTGAAGATCAACGAAGTCTCCACGTTCAATGGCGAGTTCTGGGAACCGAAGAGCTGGCCCAAGGATGCGGAGGGGGTTGGCCTGACCGAAGCTCCTCGCGGCTCTCTGGCGCACTATATCAAGATTCACGATGGCGCTATTGCGAACTATCAGCTGGTTGTGCCCACCACCTGGAACGGTTCGCCGCGCGATGCCAAACAACAGCGCTCTTCGTTTGAGCAGGCGCTGATCGGCACGCCGGTGGCGAAGATCGACGAACCGGTCGAGATTCTGCGCACCATCCATTCCTTTGATCCGTGTCTAGCCTGCGCCGTGCACTTGTACGATCCGCAGGGCAAGCACCTTCACCAGGTTTCCTTCGAGTGAGGCCCATGAGCACTCCGAGTACAGTCGCAGGCAATGGTTTTTCCGACAACGCGATTCATCCAGTCGAGTACCGGCGGGTGTATGTTTGGGAACTGCCGGTGCGCGTGTATCACTGGATCAACGCGGTGGCCCTTGTGGTCCTTTGTGTCACTGGCTACCTCATCGGGGCTCCGCTGCGAGCTTTCTACGCGGCGGAGGCTTATCAGCAATATTGGTTTGGGTGGGTGCGGTTTCTGCACTTCCTGGCGGCGTTTGTTTATGTGTTTAACTTTGCCGCACGACTCTACTGGGGCTTCGTCGGCAACAAGTACTCGCACTGGAATGCGTTCTTCCCGCTGAAGAAGTCGCAACAGCAGGAGATCGTCGACGTCATCAAAGCCGACGTGCTTGAAACCAGGATGCACGGGCCCATCTCCACGGGGCACAACGCGCTGGCCGGCCTGATCTACTTCGGCACGTTTCTGGTATTTGTTTTCCAGACCATCACCGGCTTCGCTCTCTATTCCAGCATGAGCAACTCGTGGCTGCCACGGATGTTTACCTGGATTGTGCCGCTGATGGGCGGGGAATTCGCCGTGCGCTTTTGGCACCATCTTTTCCTGTGGTTCTTTGTCACATTTGTTATCGTTCACGTGTATCTTGCCTTCTATCACGACTACATCGAGGGGCGCGGTACGGTATCCTCGATCATTGGCGGATGGAAGTTCGATCGGGAGAAGAGTGGCAAGGCAGGGAACAGGAAATAGGGAACAGGGAATAGTAGATCAGGGGTTGGGATGCTTTCAGGATTCCAGGGCCGGCCTTGGTGACTAGTACCACGACCATATCAATCTGTAATCTCCCAGGTCCCAAAATCGGGACCTGGGGCACCCATTCTGTTTCGATCAGAAATACCAAATCATGCAGTCACGGTACTAGAGGTGTTGGTGGGTACAAACGAAACGACGCTGGTGCTGGGATTGGGCAACGTCCTTATGGGCGATGAAGGCATCGGCGTTTACGTGGTGCGCGAGTTGGAGAAGCACGCTCTGCCGGCTGGCGTGGAGTGTCTGGACGGCGGCACCGGCGGCTTTACGCTGCTGGAGCCGCTGGAGAACGCCGACCGCATTATCCTGATCGATGCGGCGTCGGATGGCAACCCGATCGGCACCATCACTCGCACTACGCCGCGCTTCTCGCGCGATTACCCGCCTACGCTCACAGCTCACGATGTGGGCATGAAAGACCTGCTGGATATGTTTTATATACAGGGCGGCACGCACGAGATTGTCCTCTATGCGATCACCATCGATCCTCAGCAGCCAATCCGGATGAGTCTTTCGCCCGAAGGGGAGATTGTGGCTGCCGCCGCCGTGGAGCGCATTTTGGAGGAGTTACGGGCAGACGCCGGCGAGGCAGCGTAGCGTCCGGCTCAAAATTCCCATTTGCGTTTACCCGATCTTCCGGCTACCATAATTGCTATGGACGGTAGGACTTGTTGTCGCTTCTGTACGCTGCTGTGCGCGCACAGGTGACCTTGGTCTGAGAGTCCGGTCGTAAATCCAAGATTTCCCGATGCCCGCGATACAGCCTAGCTGCCGCGGGTTTTCTTTTCCCGCCGAAGATGCTCGACACAAAAAGGAAAAAATGACACAAGCTGCTGAAGTGAAAGAGACGAAGGCCCAGCGCGCTGAGCGCCTGAAGCGCGAGAAGAATCCGTGGGAGACATTCATCGAGGTGCGCGAGTTCGCGCGGGCAGGACGCTCGAGCGTTCTGCCCGATTGGGCGAACATGTATTTCAAGTGGTGGGGCATCTATACGCAGGGCGATGGCGTGGGCGCGGTCGGCGGCAAGGGCGGAGAGGGCGTGACCAGCGATTGGTTCATGATGCGCATCGGCATTCCCAACGGCATTGTATCGGCAAGCCAACTGCGGGCCATCGGTGGACTGACGCGCAAATATGCGCGCAACCTGGCCGACATTACGGTGCGGCAGAACATTCAGCTTCACTGGCTGACCATCGAAGATTTGCCGGAGATTGTGGATGCACTGGATGCCATCGGCATGTCGCCGAAGGGCGCGTGCGGCGACGTGGTGCGCAATGTGACCGGCTGTCCTCTGGCTGGGGTTGCTGCCGATGAGCTGACGGACGCATCGCCGATTGCGCTGGCGATTTCAGAAGAGCTCAAGGGAAATCCGGCGTTCTACAATTTGCCGCGCAAGTTCAAGATTTGCGCGACGGGTTGCCCTTCGTGGTGCAGCTATCCGGAGATCAACGACGTTGGGCTGACGGCGGTGAAGCATGAGGGCCAGGTGGGTTACTCGCTTCGCGTGGGCGGAGGGCTCTCCAACGAGCCTCATCTGGCCGTGCGCCTGGATGCATTTGTGCTTCCCGATCAGGCGGTGCGCGTGGCGACGGCAGTGGCGGAGATCTTCCGCGATCAACAGGGGCTGCGGGAAAGCCGCGACCGCGCGCGGCTCAAGTATCTGTTCATGAAAGAGGGCTGGACGGCGGAGAGGTTTTTGACGGAACTACAGTCGCGGCTCGACTTCAAGCTGTTGCCGGGCGTGCCGGAGCAGGCGCCGGACGATGTTCTTCGCGACCATACCGGTATTCATCCGCAGCGGCAAACCGGGCTGAGTTATGTGGGCGCCTCGGTGCTGCGCGGCCGGCTGACAGGCGAGCAGTTGGAGCAAGCGGCGGAGTTGGCCGAGCGCTTTGGCAGCGGGGCGTTGCGGGCGACTGTTTCGCAGAATCTGATCTTTATCGACGTACCCAATAGCAAAACCGCGGAGCTGGCGCGGGAGCTGAATCAGATCGGTCTTCAGGTGGATGGCTCAAACTTCTGGCGCGGCGCTGTCGCCTGCACGGGTACCGAGTTTTGCAAGCTGGCCATCACGGAGACCAAGGGTTTTACGCGCTGGCTTGTGGACGAGCTTGAAGGGCGACTACCGCAGTTCGATCAGCAGCTCAAGCTGAATGTGACGGGCTGCCCCAATGGCTGCGGGCAACACTGGATTGCGGATATTGGGCTGGAAGGCAAGAAGATCAAGCACGACGGCAAGATGACGGATGCTTACTACTTCTGCCTCGGCGGTGCTGTGGGTCAACATGCAGCAGTCTCACGGCCGGTCGGTTATCGCAGCCCGGCGGCGCTGGTTCCCGAGGCGATCGAACGGCTGCTGCGGCACTATCTTGCGGGGCGGCGGCAGCAAGAGAATCTGCGCGCGTGGTTTGGCCGCCACACGAACGATGAACTGCGCGCACAGCTTGCCGGTGAGGTTCTGGCTCCGGTGGAACGCGATTTGCCGACGGGGCGTGTGCCGCACGGAGTGGCGGAATAACAGTGGACAGTGAACAGTGGACAGGGAACAGGGAACCATACTATGGGCTTGTTGCCGATTTTTCTGAAACTCGAGGGACGACGGTGCCTGCTGGTCGGAGCGGGGAATGTGGCGCTGGATAAGATCGCCGCGCTGCTCAAGACGGGGCTGCGGCTGCGGGTTGTTGCGCCGGAGGCGCGGGCGGAGATTCGCGATTTGGCTCGGGAAGACAAGATCGAGTGGATTCAGCGGGCATTTGAGGCGTGCGATGTGGAGGGGAACTTCCTGGTCATTACGGCAACCGATTCGCATGAGGTGAACGGCGCGGTTTATCAGGAGGCTTTGGCGCGGGACATTCTTTGCAACAGTGTGGACGATATTCCCAACTGCGACTTTTTTTTTGGCTCGGTGGTGAGCCGCGGGGATTTGCAGATTGCGATTTCGACGGCTGGGGAGAGCCCGGCGTTTGCGCAGCGGCTGCGGTGGGAGATCGATGAGCAACTGCCGGAAGACCTGGGGCCATGGCTTGCCCATCTGGGCGAACTTCGGCGCGAGGTTTTGGCTTCTCATCCGCGCGGGGAGGAGCGCAGGCTATTGCTGCATGAGTTGGCGCAACGGCAGATTTGCGATTCGGCTCTTTGCGGCGCGAGAAAGATGGCGAGGAATGGCAGAGGTCCAGGGCGAGCCGTTGAAGGGCGAGTCTATCTTGTGGGGGCTGGGCCGGGCGATCCGGAATTGCTGACCGTGAAGGCTGTGCGGTTGATCGAATCTGCGGATGTGATTCTGCACGATGACCTTGTGCCGCAGACGATACTCGACCTGGCGCCGGACTCGTCCGAGGTTGTGAATGTGGGCAAGCGGTGCGGCGCGAAGACGATTTCGCAGGACGAGATCAACGCGCTGACGATCGGCTATGCGCGCGAGAATCGCGGCGTGGTGCGGCTGAAGAGCGGCGATCCGCTGCTGTTTGGAAGGGCTGCGGAGGAGATTGAGGCGCTGACCGAGGCAGGCGTTGCTTTTGAAGTTGTTCCGGGAGTGTCGGCGGCGTTTGCGGCGGCGGCGGCCATCGGTTGCTCGTTGACGGATCGGGAATGGGCTTCGAATGTGATCTTCTCGACGGGGCATCATGCGCAGTCGCAGAATCGGGCGGCGCTGCCGGCACTGGAGGATGCGACGCGGGTGGTTTATATGCCGGGACGCGATCTTCGATTGCTGGCGGAGGAGTGGCTGCTGGAAGGATTGCCGGCGGATTTGCCGTGCGCGGTGATTTCGCGGGCCGCGCAACCGGGGCAACGGGTGGTGCACGCGACACTGGGGGCGCTTGGGGAGATTGAGCCCGCGGCAGCGCCCAGCCTGCTGATTGCCGGTTGGGCGGTGCGGGAGCGAGAAGCTTGGAAGCGCTCGAATGTGGTTTTGCAAGCTGCCGCTGACTGAGGTATTTTCGATGGAATGGATTTTGAAGGTCCGCATTTTGCGCCGTCCCTACAGGACTCCTGGCATTTGAGGGGCCGCTCACCCAGCGCTGAAGCGCTGGGCTAACATGCACTGCGCCTCCGGCGCGGGTCTTCATCTCGATAATCACTAAGGTACCAAGTTTGCACAGATCGAGGATTTTTCGCGACAGCCTTGATAGCTGGTAACCTGAAAGCATGAAATTTGGTGTTCTGGTATTTCCCGGCTCGAATTGCGACCACGATACATATCATGTGATTGCCGAAGTGGCTCGGCAACCGGTGACGTTTCTCTGGCATGACTCGGAGGATCTGCAAGGCGTGGATGCGGTGCTGGTTCCCGGCGGATTTGCTTATGGCGATTACCTGCGGACGGGCGCGATTGCGCGGTTTTCGCCGGTGATGCAGTCGGTAAAGAGGTTTGCCGAGAGCGGGGGGCTGGTGCTGGGCATCTGCAACGGATTCCAGATTTTGACAGAAGCTGGATTGCTGCCGGGGGCGCTGATGCGCAATGCCGGGCTGAAGTACATTTGCAAACAGGTTCATCTGCGCACGGAGACCGCCGACAGTCCGTTCACCAACCGGTTGACCAAGGGCGAAGTTGTGCAGATGCCGATTGGGCACATGGAAGGGAATTACTTCTGCGAACAGGATGAACTGGATCGGCTGGAGGCCGAGGATCGGATTGCGTTTCGATACTGCACGGCTGAAGGCGAGACGACCGCGGAAGCCAATCCCAACGGGTCTTTGAGCAACATTGCCGGGATTCTCAACGCGGGAAGAAACGTGCTTGGCATGATGCCTCATCCCGACAGGTCGAGCGAGCTGCTGCTGGGGTCGGCGGACGGGTGGAAGGTTTTTGCCTCCATGGTGGGGGTTCTGGCGGCGCGATGATCCACTGCTGAGGGCCTGGAGACAGGGAAGAATGATCGACATTCATCATCACCTGATCTATGGGGTAGACGACGGGTCGCCGGACCTGGAGACCTCGCTGGCCATGGCGCATGAAGCCGCCAAGGACGGCATAAAGCACATCGTTTGCACTCCTCACGCGAACGATGAGTATCCCTATCGACAGGCGGTGATCGAGGAACGGCTCGCGGAGTTGCGCATGCAGCTCAGTGGCGTGATCGAAATGAGCCTGGGATGCGATTTTCATATGTCCGCGGAAAATATCTTTGCGGCGCTGGGCAGTCCGTATCTTTACTCGATCAACGGCCACGGATATTTGCTGATCGAGTTTCCCAACTCGCCAATGACGCCGCAGCTCAGCGATGCGATGCAACGGCTGCAATCGGCAGGCTACACGCTGATCGTGACCCACCCGGAGCGCTATCCGAGCGTACAAAACGATCCCGAGGTGCTGGCGGAGTGGTTGCGGATGGGCTGCCTGGTTCAGGTGACGGCGAACTCGCTGTATGGGCGCTGCGGGAAGATGGCGGAAGACCTGGCAAACGAGATGCTGCAACGCAGTTGGATTCACTTTCTGGCTACGGACGCGCATCGGTTGACGTGGCGGCCTCCGCATTTGAAGAAGGCCTATGACTATGTGGCCGAAAAGGCGGGGGAAGAGACGGCGCGGCGGTTGTGCGTGACCAATCCCATGGCGGCTGTGAATGGGGACGAGTGGCCGGAACAACCTGACGCGCTGGGAATATGGGAGCACGTGCCGTTGAAGTTCAATGCCAGACGCTATACGGAGAGC
>Ga0302320_10028866_pt1 | contig 10630 bp, 11 predicted proteins | sample Bog_T0_3_FD_202130 | JGI IMG/M metagenome (GOLD analysis project Ga0302320, IMG submission 202130) | Peat permafrost microbial communities from Stordalen Mire near Abisko, Sweden - Bog_T0_3 | ecosystem: Environmental > Terrestrial > Soil > Wetlands > Peat | place: Sweden: Abisko, Stordalen Mire... | reverse complement strand
TTTTTAGCATATATTCAGCTAGTGGAAGTTGGACTGATAATTATTGTTTAGGATGGATTGAATGTGATAATGGCGATGTGATGAATCCTAATGCTTGGAAAAAAAAAGGACCTGTTTTTTCATCTGCAACACAAGCCTATGGTCCTGGACACGCTTCTTTTACATTTTCACCTGATGGCCAAGAAGATTGGATTGTTTATCATGCATGTGAGATTTCTGGAGCTGGTTGGGATGGGAGATCAATTAGAATGCAAAAATTTTTGGTTGATGGGAATGAAACTCCCTTCTTTGGAGAACCAGTTGAATGTGGTGCTGCTTATGCTGAGCCTTCTGGAAGTCAACTTTTTTATCATAAAATTTAAATATTTTAATAGCAGTATTATAGAAAATTTAAAAAAGCATGAAAAAAATTGTGCTAATTCGATTGTTAAATTATGGGGAATTTTATTAATTTTTCAGTTTTTTTATATTTTTTCTCTATTTTATTAATAAATGTAAGTTCTTTTAATATTTTATAATTTTTCTCATCAAAAATTACTTAAAAAAGACCTTTTATTTTTTTAATCAAAATCAACAATTACCTACTCTTTTTAGACAAATTAACTTAAAATAATTAAACTATTTGGGCTTTTCTCATCGCTTTGAAAAAATCTTGATTTCTGGCAATCTTTGGAAATCCCCTTTATTATTGTTAAGCCTTTGGATTTTCCTGATTTCTTCCAATTTCGGTAAAACCATATCAAAGGTTTTTTTATTGAGATTCTTCATTTTCTCAAGAATTCTCCAATCTCCTTTCAAATCCATGCTTTTCGCTTCTTTTGTAGCTTTCGGCCTTCTTAATCTCATCATTTTCTCACCTTTTTTCCGATCTTCTTCCATTCCCAAAAACCTTTTAAACTTTCTATTTTCCTCACCATTTTCAACCATTTTCAGGTTCTCATCCATGATCCTATCAAACATCCTCAGCCTTGAGATTTTTTGCGATTTCATTGGAGTTTCTTTGGGTTTTTCTTCTTTGAAATCGAGTATTTTGTTCATATCCAATGGCTTTTTCTCAATTTTATCGAGATTATAAAGTCTCACAGCTTTTAATTTACCGCTTTTCTCAGCGTTTTTCTTAATATCCTCAATTTCCTCTTCTATATTTATCTCTGGGTTCTTGTTTTTCTCCTCTTTCAAGTCCTCATTCGTGCAAAGTTTCAAATTGAAAGGATTTTCGCTTTTATTAGATATTCGTTGTGATTTTTCAATGCTTTGCCTTGAATGTTTTTGCAATTTCTCAATACTTTTCCTAATTTCTTCTATATTTCTATCGCTTTCAAGAATTAAAACTGACTTTCTGATTGATGAAGGAGGACTTTCTTGTCTTCGTGCTGAGAGTTCTAAATTCGATGATAATTCCGGAGATTTCAATTGAAAATCCTTCATAGTTGATAATTGTCTTAATAAGGGTTCGACCTTTATATTGGATAGATTTGAGTTCTTAAGCATGATTTTCTCCTTTAATTTGCTGTTTTCATCGTTTTTTATATCATTTTTATAAAGATCTTGTATGTTTATTAGATTAGCAAATTGTCCAGTCCTCATACTAATATCAAGATCCTTATTAATCACCTGATCCAAGACATCTTTCCTCATGGATCTATAGGAAATATAAGTGATCATTGCACTGAAAGATAAAGGCAAATAGACATTCCTATCTTTCTGAGGTCTTTTTTGATCCTCTTTACGCACTTTCTTCATTATCTGATTAAAAACATATTGGCCTTGTTCAGAAAGGGCACAATTCTTGAATTCATCGAAATTCAAAGCATTATCCTTATCTTCATCCATCACATCGAACAATTTCTTCAAATCGTCTTTTTCCATATTGATATTAAATTGCTTAAACATTTTCACCAATTCAGCGATGTCTAAAGAATTGCTATTATCATGATCGAATGATTGGAAAATCTCTTTAATGTTCTCATGTTGCAAAAGTTCCTCAGGGAAATAGAGATATTTCAAGGAAGTTTGTAAGGGGAAACGTTTTTTAAGCCAGGAGTTTATCGTTCTGGTATGGAGTTTCGTTCTTTTACCAGAGGATAATAAAGACATCAGATGTTCGATATTAGTGGCAGTGATGTCATTTTTAGAAGAATCAAGGGAATTGTTCATGAAAAAATAAATAGGAAAAACTAAGTATTTTATCTATAAAAAGTAATAAAAAATGATGAAAATTGTGAGTTTTTTTCCTTAGAAAGCAAGAGAAAAACCACAAAATATTAAAAACTAATAAAAAAATAACTTCTATTCAAAATAATGGAAGAAGAAGGCAAAATTTCCACCCAAAAACCGAAGAAAAAAACCATCCAATTCGAAGAAGAACCTGATATTAAAAAGCCTGAAGAAAAGCGGGTTATCATATCTCCAACTCAGGAGAAAGGTGGGATTTTAAAAAAAAAGAATAGTCCTGAACCCCATTATTCCATCCCTGATAATGAAGATGAAGAAGATGAGACTCAAAAGCCTGAAAATGAAGAAGAAGAGGTTCAAAAGCCTGAAAATAAAGAGGATGTCTATTCTCCTGGTAAAATCCCTTTATTGAATTTGAATTTCGATGAGGTTGAAAATAAAAAGAAGAAGTTTCCAAAGGACCAGAAGCAGAAAAGTAAGCCAAAACAGCTCAAATTGAAGAAAAACACTGATATCAAAGCAATTTCTGAAGGGACCAGCGAGAAATTCGAGAAGCTTAATGAAGGATTGGAGATGTTGAGAAAAGAGCAGAAAATCGAGGATTTAAATGAAAATAAGATGAAAAAGTTAAGAGTTCCTCAGGATGCGGATTATATAGAGGAAAATATATATAAAGCACTTAGAGAAGGAGTGGATGAGATGTTTTTGAAAAAACCTAAAAACCCGATAAAGTTCTTAGGAGTTTTCCTGATGGAATATCAGAAATAGCTCATAAATATTGTTTATATTGTAGATTTAATAAATAAAGGTTTTTTCTTTAAATACTCAAGTTTCTTCTTTCTTTTGCAATTATATTAAAACACAAGATTTTCTTCTTAGCTTTAATATATTTTTAATAAATCAGACGAATATTCGTATTCATTTATAAAAAAACCTTAATTATTTGAAAAAATGCAAAAACTCGATCTCGATTTCCTCAATTCGCTCCCAGATAACGAATCTTTGGCTCTCCATTTGAAATCGCTTCCTCAAAACACCCTTCATCTATTCCTCAACGATCGTTCAGAATTCCTTTTAGAAACTCAGACTCTTGAGGAAAACTATCATAAAATCCTCAGTTTTTTCCTTGGTTTTTTAGAGAAAACGGATAAAATTCTTCTTGAGAAATCACAGGAAATCGAAACTCTCAATAAAGACTTATATTCCATTAATTATTCTCTGGAAAATAATCAAAAAATAACCCATGATTTCTCTGAATGGAATCGTAAATTGCAGGAAAGAACACAAATTCTCATTTCGAAAAACCAGGAATTGGAACAATCAAACACCGAACTCATGACAACAAGCAAAACCATTGAAAACCCTGAAAAACCCATGCCTTTTCTCTCTAATATAGAAGAAGATGAGGAATTTCTGAAAGATTTCTTCCAAAAGGAAGATAACATGAATTTCCTTAAGAAATTAGGCTTTCACTGCGAATGTTCAATCAAAATTCATCGATTGGAAGAGGAAATCGTGAAACTTAGACAAATGAATGATATGATATCTTCAGAAAATGAGGCTTTAAAGGCGAAAAATCTTCATTTCGAGAAGAAATTAAATTTCCTATATAATGATTTCAGAAGGAGCCAGATCGAATTGACCAGATTAAAGGAAAAAGGCAAGATTTATGAAACATTCAAGTTCGAATTCCTGTTGAATTCCAAGAAACCGCTTATCGATTTGGAGATTCAAAGCGCTTCTAGAGTGGATAATGATAAATCTGAGAAAAAGCGAAGATTAAAGCTAAAAAAAAATAGCTTGATTCCTGAGCATTTATCAAATAAATCGAGCCAAAATTCTATGACTTTATTAACTGATATTGAAAAAACATTGGGAAATAAAGAAGATGATCATTTTGAAGAAGAAGAGATATTTGAGAACAAGGAGGAGATTCAATGTAGAATCGAAAACAGAAAAAAGAGAATGGCGATGTTAGAATGTCTAGGGGTAGAAGAAGTCAAGAAAAAACACGACATTGGAGTATTTAATTCGAAACTCAATGCGAAATTCATGGATTTATGGATGTTTTTTATCATTTTTCTCATGAATTTAACAGTAAAAGTCAAGAGATTTAATGTGAGGGAAATGAATATAAGGAAACTTGTGGTCTTTTGGCCGAAATTAATGGTTTTGGCTATGTTGTTATATTGGATGAATGTGATGAGAATTATTATGATGTTTTATGAAGGGGCTCACGAGATTTCATTGAAAATATTAAAGCTTCCGTTTTTTGTGTTAAGGAAATTGATGAATGTCTAAAATTAATTAAATAAAAAAATGACTTTATTAGATTCAAATTTTTTTTTTTTTTTTAATAATAATAATAATAAATTAATTTCTCATATTCATTTTTTAATTTTAAAAACAGAAAAAAATTATTTGCTCAAATAACAAACAATATAGCCTATTTTTTTATTTTCTTTAAATTCAAATCCTTCAAATTTATTCATAATTTTATTTAAAATAAGGGCAATGCTTCTCAAAACCTTCAAGCCTCTACATTTCTCCTTTGCAACAGTGTCTTCAGTTTCCGATATCGTTTTCAAATTTCGTCAAGACCTGACTCTTCACGAGCACGAATCTTCTCGTTTCATCATTCCCCAAAATCAACTTGTTCCTGTGGATCGTCAAGAAGCCAATAGTCTCTCGACAGGTTTCTTGGCCTCCAATACCGAACTTCGTGTTTTTCGCTATCCACCAGAACCTCCCAAGGACCAATCAGTCAATTACCCGCGGAACTCTTTCATTCAAATTCATTTGCCATTGGGAGAAAACGATGATCTTAAGAATAGATACATCAGATTTAAGCCAGGTCTCGTAAGAGTTGGGCGGTTATTAGAAGCTCTAGATTTCACAGCAGGACATGTTGCCTATTTCCACACTATGAGTAGGCCATTCAGTTACACTTGCACTCTGATGACGGCATGTTGTGATCATTTGAAGTTTTTCCGCCCTATTCGAGGTGATCGTAATATATTGATCAATGCATATCCAACTTACGTGGGGAAAAGCACAATTGAGGTTCGAACTGATTTAATGCAGAAGATCGATGGTGAGAAAGATGAGACTTTAGCAGCAAGCGCCTTGTTTTTATTAGCAGCTCGTGACACTAAGGACTATTCCAAATCTTTTAATTTGACGAAGATAAGTTTTGAAGGCGAAAATGATATTGAGAAATGTCTCTTAAGATCAGAACTAGGCAAATTGAACCAAGAGAAGAGGAAATCTATGGGTTTGCAGAATTATTTCAAACGTCCTCCAACCCAAGAAGAAAGTCTACGTCTTCATAGTATTTTCATGAATATGAAGGAAAAATGGCGGTTGAACGTGGATTATTATCTGATGCGTGATACTCGCAAATCCAAAAGCATTTTAATGCATATTCAGGATCGAAACATCCATGGAAAAATCTTCGGTGGTTATTTGATGAGAGAATCAATAGAATTAGCCTGGCTTGTGGCTTATAAATACGCAAAATTCGACCATCCTGAATTCGAAGCCATTGATGATTTCACATTTCATGTGCCTGTGGAAATCGGAAGCATCTTGGAATTGGACGCTACAGTCACTTATTCAGAAGCTCAATTCATGAATATCACAGTAGAAGCTACCAAGGTTATGAGGAATGAGACTGAAGGACGTTGGGAAAGGAAAAAATGCACAGAATTGCATATTTCATTTAGATGCCCGGAAACAGCCATTATTAAACCAGTATATCCGGCAACCTATGCGGAAGCCATGAAGTTTTTATATTCTAAAAGAAGGATGGGAAGACTTTAAATTTAAAGAAAATATTATTTTAGTGTTTTTAAAGGTTTTTTTCAGCAGAAGGATTGGTTATTATAGGATTGTTAGATTCATTGGTTTCGGAAAGTGGCCTGATTTTGTTCTGCATGTTGTATTTGTATTTAATGACCTCGACTTGGTAAAAGTAGTTCTTCCAAAAATCGTTTTCCTGGATTCTGAAAGAATAGAAAAATTAAAAAATGATGAAAACATTGAAATTTAGAGACTTTTTCGGAACTAAACGGTTACGTAAACGACCGAGATGAGGGTCCGTTTCAAGGATTTTTATGGCAATGTAGATGTATTCATCGATATTAAAGAGAAATTCATACATGTAGTTATCTTCTTCTATGAGGAAATTCTCTTCATTCTATGAAAATTTTTGAATTCGTAAAAAGATTTTTTTTATTGAAAAAATAAAGAAGGTTATTGAAATTTATGAATAATTCGATAAAAACCTGGGATAATGCCAATATTTCCTCCTTCACTGCATCTGTGAAATTCCCGTTAGTTGAAGCATTGATTTGACGAAGGTTTTCCCATGGAAGCAAGGCGTTTTTTTTACCTAAAATTAAAATTTTTAGAGAATTTATTATTTTTGAATAAACGATTTTCTTCATCTTCGTTTTTCTTCGCTAATTCCTCATTTTCTTTTGTAAGCTTATTATATTCTTCCTTCAGTTTCCCTGCCAAATTGCTAGTTTTTTCCTTTAAATTCCTAAGGAAATTCATTGTTGCTGCTTTTTTCTCAAAAGTTTAAATATTTCGGAAATAAATATAAATATCTAAAAAATTAAACTCTTAATGTTAAAAACCTCATATCGCAAAACTAAAAGAGGCCGTGTCCATAAACTCACCAAGGAAGTTTATCTCCGGAAAGATATTCCCTGTGGATTTGAATCTTGTCCTTTTTGTGACCAATCAAGTAATATCATAAAATTTTCTTATGATTTTCATTCATTTTCTTAGTATCAACACTCAATTTTGAGTCCGAAAATGAAAAGTTCATATTCATCCCAGATCTTGACACCTTCCTCAATCAAATGGATTTGATACAAAACTGCCCAGTTCTAAGAAATGTCGTAGTTTTCCAGACTATTTTCGAAGAATTGAACTCCAAAAAGCCTTCAGCATTTACTATTCTCAAAAATCTAATAGAAGTGGAAACATACAGAAAATTTTACATCTTCCCAAATGAGTTCTTTGAATCTACTCATATTGATCTCGAGGGCACTGAAACCATAGAACAAAGGAATGAACGTGCAATATTAAAGGCTGCATTATATTACAAGGATCATTTACAGGCACTTTCCTACATTTTATTTAGAAATTATTATATTAAAAATGGAAGGCAACAAAAGCTGAAGTGTTGTTTATAACTAATTCATATAAATCACATACCTTGGCACAAAAAATCGGATTAAATTCTTTGACCATCCATGATTTCGTTAATCAACAATGTCAAGATTATCCTGCATTGATTGATTATTTGGGTTTCTATGAGGATGAAATGGAAATTGAACCAGACCCAACAATTAAGACGTTCTATGAGCAACATTTGGATTTGGGGGTCTTGACACAAGGAGTGAAAAGTGGTGAGTTTTTCCAAGGGAAAATCTCAACTGATCGTAACTCTGCAGAAGAAGGTTCTTTAAAATTTACACTTCTTATTAAAATCTTTTAAAAAGCCAGAGTTTTTCTTCATAAATACGGAATGGAAGTCAAAATCAAAGGACGGAAAAATCTAAATAGAAGCATGAATGGCGATATAGTGGTATTGAAACTGCTTCCAGAATCAGGTAAACAATATTTATTTTACTCATGCAGAATTTTCTCATTAAAAAAAAAAGAATGGCAGAAAAAAACGAATGCAATAAACGCAATAATTGATGATAATGAAGAACCCCAGGATGATCCATCAAGTCATTTGATTCAAGAGTCGAATAATTCTGATGATTCACTGAAACACATTATTTCAAAAATCCATCAATTTAATCTCGTTCCTTCAGCGAAAGTTCTTGGTGTTTTAAAGCATCAACAACGGAATTTTTGCGGACATATTATTCTTCCTGCAGAATCTCAAGAAAATAAGACAATTTGTGAATTTGTGCCTGCGGATTCCCGTTACCCTCATTTTTTCCTGAGACTTAGAAATAGTCTAGTCTTCGCAACAAAGAAAATCGTCGTTGGGTTCAATAAATGGGATCCTAATTCAGAGCTTCCGTTGGGGCATTTTATCGGAGTCATAGGTGATATAGGTAATCTTGAAACTGAAAGCAAAGTGATTCTGATGGAACATAATGTGGAGACTCGCGAATTCTCAAAGCAAGTCCTTTCCTGTCTTCCGAAGGAAGATGAAAAATGGAGAATCACTTCAGAAGAATTGAAAAAACGATTAGATCTACGAGAACTAAACATCTGTAGTATTGATCCTCCTGGTTGTAAAGATATTGATGATGCTTTACATTGTTTTCGATTACCAAATGGTAATTTTCAGGTGGGGGTGCATATTGCAGATGTGAGTTATTTCGTTAAAAGTGACACCCCTATTGATTTAGAAGCTGCACATAGATGTACGACAGTTTATTTGGTTGAAAAGAGGACTGATATGTTACCTAAGCTTTTGACTGAGACACTTTGTTCTTTGAAGGGAGGGGAGGAAAGATTGGCCTTTTCAGTATTATGGGAATTGAACAAAAACGCTGAAATTGTCAATGTTGACTTCAAGAAAACAGTAATAAGATCAAAAAGAGCTTTGAATTATGGAGAGGCTCAGAAAATGATAGATGATGTTAAGGATAATTCCGAGTTGACGAATTCTATAAGAGATTTGAATTATCTAGCTAAGAAATTAAAGGCGAAAAGGGTTGAAAACGGGGCTTTGCAATTGGCCTCGACACAAGTAAAGTTCACTTTTGATGAGGAAACACATAATGCGACTGATGTGGCGTTTTATCATTTATATGATACTAATTCTTTGGTTGAGGAGTTTATGTTATTGGCGAATGTTGCTGTTGCTGAGAAAATAGTTACACATTTCCCTTCGAATTCAGTCTTAAGAAAACATTCTTCACCTAAGGCTATTCAAGTAATAAATTTATTTAGTTAAAAATTGATTTCTAATAATGTAAAATAATGTTAGATCAGGGATTTTGCGAAATTGCTCACCTCTTTACAGTTTCAACTTGATTATTCAAGCTCTAAGTCTTTAGCAGATAGTCTTGATGGAATAATCAGAAAAAATGACCCTTTTTTCAATCAATTGATTCGTATTATGACAACACGTTGCATGAATGAAGTATTTATTTTGTCTAACCCAATAATATATCTAATAAAAAGGCTGTTTATTTTTGCACTGCTGATGAAGACCTTCCTGAATTCCACCATTATGGTCTGGCCTGTCCTCTTTACACTCATTTTACATCCCCAATTCGTCGTTATGCAGATATTTTGGTCCATCGATTACTTGCTGCATCGATAGATCTTGAATCCTTACCCAATACACTCTCAAATAAACAAAAGGTTAAGAAAGTTTGTGAGAAAATGAATATGAGAAACAGAATGGCACGATTCGCCAGTCGAGCCTCAAGCGATTATCACACTTATTTATTCTTCAAGGGGAAAAAACTAATCGAGGATGCTATGATCACTAATATAAGAAATGATGGGTTTTCTGTGATTTTGCCAAGATATGGATTGGAAGGTTTTATTGAGATGGTTTCAGGAGAAATCGGGAAAATTGAGGAAAAGGAAGAGTTTAGAACGAGAGTTAGTATTAAAGGGAAGGAGTTCAAGATATTTGATCATATTAAGGTGAAAATTGAAGTCGAGTTGAAAAGCTTTCATAAACAAATTAATTTAGAATATGTGTCAGAGTGAAATTATTTAGAAGAATAAAGAAAATTATGGCTTTTAGAATCGTCAATTTTTATAAAAAACAATTTTTTGAAAATAAATTCCACAAAAATTTTAATTGATTTTTAAAATAAAGAAAATATTATTATTTACCATGTAGAAAATCTGATAATTTTTCTCTTTCATTTATTAATGTATTTTCTTTGTCTTTTTATTAATTTACTTTCTTTTTAGTTTTTGCTCATTTTGATAACATATTTTCTTTTTCTACTTCATTATTTTCATATTTGTTTTTAAAGATGAAACGACAATCAGATTTTTTTTAGATGCCTTAAAACATATTCACTACAAAAGTTAGAAAACAATAAAATTCGAGCCAAACAGCCAGAAAATTTTGGAAATCCTGATCTGACTGCAATGGAAACATACAAAAAGATCATTTTAGAAAAATCTTTTCAGAAAAGAAAGGACCTTTTTACAGTAGTTTATAATGATTACGAAGAAGAAATTGCCATTTTGAAATCCCTAAAAGATAAAAATTAGAAAATATTTAATATAGAAATTTAAAAAATCTATTATAAAAACACAATGAAAAATTTAAAAAGAAAAATTGACGAAAGAAATGACACGGTAATTTGCACAAAAGGCTTGACCAATGAGAAATTAAAGGAGTTGGTAGATTACATGAATGAAAATGATTCGATTGTAGACTCGTTGGTCTTGCCTGAAGGTTCTTTATCAGGGGAAGGAATACAATATTTAGCAAAGAATT
>Ga0302320_10028865_pt1 | contig 10630 bp, 9 predicted proteins | sample Bog_T0_3_FD_202130 | JGI IMG/M metagenome (GOLD analysis project Ga0302320, IMG submission 202130) | Peat permafrost microbial communities from Stordalen Mire near Abisko, Sweden - Bog_T0_3 | ecosystem: Environmental > Terrestrial > Soil > Wetlands > Peat | place: Sweden: Abisko, Stordalen Mire... | reverse complement strand
ACAGGGCAGGAAGGAAATTTCCGGAATGATTAGACTTTATTGAGTTTGTCATCCTGAGCGGAACAAACGCTTGCGCGCAAGCATTTGTGTAGTCGAAGGATCTCTATCTGCTGGCGCGGCCATAAGCGCCCGCAACGCATTCCTGTGACTGCCGTCCTACTTCTTCTTTCCGCCATCCTCCGCGATATACATAATCTCGTGCTTAAAAATAAACAAATTCGGAGCACCCTCACGCGTCAGCCGAACCATGTGCTTGTCGTAATACTCGATCCAGCCGGTCACCGTTTGGCCATCCATCAGCTTGACGCTTACTGACTTCTGTTTCTCACCGAGAGCTTTCAGGAAGCTGGCTTCTTCGAAGGTTTCTTCGGGAGGCGGGGTGCGGCCGCGCTTGTTGGCGTTGGGATTTCCCTGCGCGCGGAAAGGCATGACGACATTGTACACGGAGACGACGCCGCACCCGGTTGCTCGATGCCATCATCCGATCTAAAAGCTGATGCGCAGCCCAAACTCAAACTGCCGCGGCGCGCCCAGCGCGTAGGTGCCCGACTGGAAGCTCGCCTTGAACGGCGTGAAGCCCGATCCTGGCCTGATGCCTCCAATCACATTCGGCGCAAGGTATCCGCCCGGCCCCGGCATCAGAGAGGCCGACGGCAGGTCGCCCGGCATGAACGCGTTGGCGAGGTTGAAGACATTGAAAACGCTCGCGCTGGGCTCGATGGTGAGGCGTTCTTTCAGCTTGATGGGCCACGCCGCCTTCAAGTCCAGGGACTTCAGCCACGGGATTCCCACCGCATTCGGCACTACCGAATTCAGCCCTGGCAGCGTCCAACCCAGCGCGCTTAAGTCGCCGGGCGTCATCACCGCTGGACCGTCCGTCAAACCAGGGCAGGTGAAGGGATTACTTCGAGGCAGATCGGGGCCAAGAAGGCAGGCGCCTGCCGGCGTGTAGGTATTGGCGTAGTTGTGGTTGTAGGTGTTGATCGCGCTCTCCAGGTTGCTGATGTTGATGCCGCGCTGGAACTCTCCAATTTGAGTTCCCGGCACCGGCTCCGGCGGAGCCGAAGCGCCCAGCCCCGCACCCAGCCAGTCGGTGGCAAAAATCTCCCCGCCGTTGGTGAGTTCGGGGAGTCGCAGGTTCCCGGCGAGCGGGCTGTAAAAATGTCCGATCATGCTGATCCTGGTATAGAACGGCAGATCGAAAGTTCCACCGAATGAGATCTGATTTCTCCGGTCGAGCGCGTTCGGCCCGGTGAACCGCGTCGGGTTAGCGTTGTCGGTAGCCAGGTTCGCTGCGCCTTCGTCTTGCACCGGACTGACGTATTTGGAGTACACGTAAGAAAACTGGAAGTCGGCCGACTTCACCCCGTAAACCGGCTTCTCGATGCGCTGCACCAGCTTCACCTGATAGCCGCTGTAGAGCGAGCGCCCATCCGGAAACTGCATATCGACGCCGCCGACTGCGCCCAGGTTTCCCGTGATCGGGTTCGTGCCGGGAAACGCGCAGTAGTTACAGGGAGCTCCGCCCGTGGTCTGCAGGTTGGAATCAAGTCCGGCGGCGGAGTAGGCAGCCTGCGCCCCAGCTTGGCCTAGTTTCCCGATCATGCACGTCGCCTGACCGAACCCCGTGGGGCAGCCATTCTCCGTTTGGGCGAAATCCCGGGCCGCAACGGCATTGGCCTGATTGAAACTCGCCGCCGACCCGCTATGGTTGATGTCCCGGGCAATCAGAAAATGCTCACTGATGTTGCGCACGTAATCCACGCTGAGCACGGTGCGCGGGGTAAGCTCTTTCTGGAATCCCAGATTCATCTGGTACGAACGCGGCGTCTGATAGTTGGGGTAGATGAGGTCAGCATTCGGATTCAAGGAAGAGCGAGCGGTCCCGACGAAAGCGCTGTTCGGCTGACTACGCGAAACGCTGCCCGCCGCAGCCTGGTAAGCGCTACTTAGCGCAAGAATTTGAGGCGCGACGGTGGAGATGGTCCCGCCGCAAAAGTTGGGCAACGCCTGCAACGCCCCGGTGGTGGGGTTCGCGACCACGGTAGCCGCCCCGCCCGCAATCGGCGTACCGGCAACCCCGGGATTCGTGGGCCAGGGGAATGGGCTTGCCACTCCGCTCTGGCAAACTTCCGGAGCGTCGGCGAAAATTCCCGTGGCCTGCCGCGCCGGGCTATCGAGGCGCACCTGGTTCCACAGCGTGTTCTCATAAAAGAGTCCACCACCGCCGCGGATCACCGTTTTGCCGCTGCCTCCCACATCCCAGGCAAAGCCAACCTGCGGCGCGAAGTCGAGGTTCGGATTGCGCACTCGATTCCCGTATCCCGCACCCCACTGGTTCAGCACTGGCAACGATCCCAGCCCGCTGTCCGTGCGGCCAGTGTCATGCAGATACTTCGTTCCAAAGGTCAAAGTCAGGTTTGGGGTCGTCTTCCATGCATCTCCGACGTAGGCTTCCAGCCGGTTGTCGGATCCAAGGCCCCCCGCAGGCAGGCCGTAGGAGGACTTCGCCGTGGTGAAACCGTTTCCATTCCCCAGGCTCACCCAATCCGCCGGGTAGGAAGTTGGATCGGCCGATATTGACCCAACCAGCGAAGTTGTGCCCGCCTGCGGAAACTCAGAGTAGGCGGCAAAACGCGCTCCGTCGATGCGATTGAACGTGGCCCCGTAACGAATGACGTGGTTGCCCATCACCCGCGAACCGTCGTACTTGGCTTCCAGATTGGATTGCACGGTGTGTTGCGGCGCGAGCCAGCTGGGTCCTCCGCAATAACTGCCGCCATCGCTCAACCCGCAACTTCCCGCCGTGGATGCTCCGATGTTAATTCCCAGGCCAGGGATGGGATTGCCGGCTGCGCTGAGATTGCCGGTCACGTCTGCGATTTCATTGCGCAGCTTGAGATATTCAAAACGCAAGCTGTGCGCGTACAAGCCCGTACTAAAGTCGACGCCCAAAGTGTGCGACTGGGTGTTATCGTCGGTGCGCAATTGCTGGGAGGAGACGGCCGAGCCGAAGGGGCGTAAAGCGCTGTTCTGGGAAAAATTGAAGCGATAAAAAGCCCGCGTGCTTTGTTTCATGTTCAAATCCACGCGTTCATCGGTATCAAACGCGCGGTAAGGCTGGGACAGGGTGGCGTTCAAACCGTTAAACGGATAGGTGAAGGGCTCGGCCACCGTGAGATTTTGCTGGGCACGTTCGGCGTCCGCAAACCAGAACACTTTGTCTTTGACGATGGTTCCTCCCGCGTCGGCGCCGTAGAGCTCGCGCTGGAACGAGGGGGGGACAAGCCCCGGCAACGCCGCCGACCCCTGATTTCCACGGAACACTCCAAAAGCCTCGCCGTGGGTGTGGTCGCTGCCGGAGCGAGTAATCACATTGACTGCGCCGGAGGAAGTCAATCCAGTCGACAGGTCGAGCATGGACTGCGCCAGTTGAAATTCCTGAATCGCGCCGGCGGGAATATTTTCCGCAGCGGCTCCGGCGATCTCATCGCTGACGTCCACTCCATCCACATCCATCCTCTCTGCGCGGCCATACTGGCTTAAAAAAGATATTGAGGAAAATCCGTTCTTCGCGGGATCGAAGATGCCGGCGTCCTGCAGCTGCACTCCGGGCCGAAGCTGGGATAAATCCATAAAGTTGCGGCCGCCGATGGGCAAGATTGCGGTCTGGTCCCCGGCAAGCACGGCCTGCACCGTGGCCTGTTCGGCGTTCATCGGCGTGGTTGCTTCGAGAGGTCCTTCGGTGGCGCCGGCCTGCAGCTTTAAACTGCCGGTGCTGGTGTTGCCGACGCGCACGACGAGACTCCTCTCCGCCGGAACAAAGCCCTTGACGGCGACGCTGACTGCGTACTCCCCGGGCTGAATCGGTCCGGAGGAATACCAACCTTCGGAGGAGGTGATCACATGGATGGCAACGGCTTTGGCCTTGTTGGCAATGTCGACCTTGACCCCGACCAGCGCCTTGCCGGTGGGATCGAGAACGCTGCCCACAATGCTGCCTGTGCCCACGGTCTGTGCCGGCAGCGAGGGTGAGGCCAGCCAGAGCGCGACTCCAGCCAGGGCCGTCACTCGCAGAATCAAACGACGCGGAGAAATGAAACTTAGGATAACGAAGCTCAAATTCGAAATATTCACGGAACCTTTCTTATCTCCTCATTCGCCAGCAGGAATCCTAACTTTTTCGATTTCAACAGGATTCCCGAGGATATCAAACCTGCGGTTAATCTTCTCGGGCTTGACCGATGAACTCTATTTTTATTGGCTGCTGGCTAAGGGCAACCGATCTGCTTCAGAAGTTCGACTTGCTGGTGTAATACCCGGCACGGTTTCGCACGTGGAAAGACGACGCATCAGCTGGCCCAGAGATTCCCACCTGAATTCGCCGAAACTGCGAATTCGAGAGGCGTTGCGACGGATAGTAAGCCAGCAGATACTGCGTCCGAAGTTCGTCGCTGATTTGCCGGAAAGCGTCGTCGAGCTGCGCCATCGAAGTCGCGTAATAATACTTGCCTCCGGTATCTTCGGAAAGCTGGATCAGGGCGTGCTCGCCGCCGGTCTCCCGGCCCGCGCTGTTCTCGATAGGCACCACAATGATGCTATAGACCAGAGCTTCGGCTTCTTCGGCCGCGCGCGCCGCCTCTTTGTAATCGAATTTGCTGATGGTATCGCCGCCGTCGGTGATCAGCACCATGACTTTGCGGCCCTGGCGGCGGTCGAGCGAGCGCGATGCCAGGTAGACCGCGTCGAACAACGCCGTGGCCGCGCCCAGCCGCACATGGTCAATCCCTTCGTCAATGCGTTTCAGGTCCGCAGTGTAAGCACATGATTGCAGCACAGTCTCGTTGAAACCGAAGACGGAAAGAGCATCCACCGGCCGCATAATCGCATGCGCAAACCGCTTGGCCGAGGCCTGCTCCAGCGGGAGGTCGTGACGCGTGCTCAAACTGGTATCGATGGCCAGCGCAATCGAAAGCGGCACCGCGGATTCTTTATCGAATACCGAAATCTTCTGCTCCCGCCCATCTTCCTGCACGTGGAAGTTGTCTTTGGTCAACCCCGCCACCGGCGCGCCATGCGCATCGGTCACAGTCACGTAAACATTCACCAGCTTGACGTCGACCTTGAGCGTCTCCTCCGGGGTCGGAGCCGATTGGGTCGGAACCGATTGGGCTGCAGCCGGAGCCTGCTGCGCGTAAGCAGTGCAAGCCAACAGCAGCAGGATCACGGTGGCAGATTTTCTCATTCAGTAAAAGAAGTATACGTTGCAAGGTCTCGACGAGGCGAAGGCAGCCCGCTCACTTAGATGCGTCCTCCGCCGCGGGGCTGCCTTGCGCCGGGGAATTTCCGCGGCGAATTTCTGCGGGAAAGGGCTCGCCATCGGCCCAGACCGCGCCATCCTCGAAATATTCTTTCTTCCAGATCGGCACCGTGCGTTTGAGCGTGTCGATCAGCCATCGGCAGGCCTCGAAAGCTGCCGCACGATGCGCCGAGGCCACCACAATCAAGACGCTGGTTTCGCCAATCTCCAGCCGCCCCAAACGATGGACCAGGGCCACATCGCGCACTGGAAACTGTTGCAAGGCCTGCCCGGCCAGCGCTTCCATCTGGCGTAGCGCCATCTCCTCGTAGGCCTCATAGTCGAGATAAAGTGTCCGGCGCCCGTGCGTCTGGTTGCGCACCACGCCTTCGAACACTCCAGCCGCACCGTCTTCGCCGCGCTTGATCCGGCTCAGCACACCCTGGGTGTCAATGGGATCGCGGACGATAGATGCCCGCGCTCCCGATCCTCCACTCACGGGAGGCAACAACGCCACCTCGTCATCCTCTTTCAGCACGGTCTCCACGCCAGCGTATTCCTGATTTACCGCGACCGCCAGCGAAGCCGCCAGGTCCTTCATCTGCGTGCTGGGAGAAAAATAGCGCATCATCACATCGCGGACCGATGCATTCTCGGGCAACTCCAGCGCCTCGCTGGATTTCCCCAGAACATCTTTCAGCACGCCGAAGAATAGAACGCGCACCCGCATAGACAGTTGCTATTCGCCCGGCTCCAGTTTAACGCGAGCGCGCCTCTTGCCCGTGTCTGTGTTTACGAGAGTGGCTGGAATTTCATCAGTGGTTGCAGAATCTTGTAGAGTGGAGCATGCGCCGGCAAAGTGAAGAAGCTATGGCGCGGTCGGCCTAGCTGGCCAGCTTCCGCAGGAATTCCTGCTCGTCCATGCGGTACTTAAAAGCCTTCTGTCCGTCGATGAAGACCACCGGCACTTCATCGTTGAACTGCCGGCGCAGGTCGCTGTCGCTATCGACATCGATTTCGTGCCACGTGAAACCACCGCGGCGCGCGAGCTTGGCAAGGCTCTCCTTCACCAGTTCACAAAGGTGACAGCCTTTGCGCGAATAAACCACGACCTGACGGGACTCCGGCACGCCGCGATTCTACCGTTACCGCTACACTATCTTTCAAGAGAAAAGTTGCAGGTACTCGGCACATGCGGCGCTTCACATTCCCTTCTGGGACCGGGGGTAAGAGCTCGGCAAGCGAAGCTCGGGAGTAAAATCCGAAAATGATTTCTCCCGATCCCAAGCCTCTGCGCGGCAAAGCCTGCCTCATCACCGGCGGCGCTCTTCGTCTCGGCCGGGCTTCCGCCCTCGCTCTCGCCCAGGCCGGCGCCGATGTCGCAATTACCTTTCGCAATTCCGCCCGCGACGCGCAGCACACCGTGGTCGATCTCTCCAGCCTCGGCGTGCGCGCCTTCGCTCTGCGCTGCGATGTTAGGGACGAAGCCAGCGTGAAATCCATGATGAAAGACGTGGGCCGCGAACTGGGACGCATCGACATTCTGGTGAACAATGCCGCCAACTACGCCACCGCCGACTTCGAACGCCTGACCGTGCAACAGTGGGATGACATGTTTGCCTCGAACACTCGCGGGCCATTCCTGGTCTCGCGCGAAGCCCTGAAATGGATGCGGCGAAAGCGCACCGGCGCGCGGCGCTCAGAAAGAATCGAGGCCAAAATTATTCATATGGGCTCGCTCGGCGGCCTGCGGCCGTGGGCCACGCACGCGCACTACTGTTCGTCGAAAGCCGCCCTGCATATGCTGACTAAGGTCATGGCCAAAGCGCTGGCCCCGGAAATTGCCGTCAACGCGGTCGCGCCCGGCATGATCGACCTGGGCGATAAATCAGCCGCGGCGTTTATGAAGCGCATGGCCAAGGAAACTCCCATGCGGCGCAACGGTCGCGGGGATGAAATCGCCGCGGCCGTCCTGTTCTTCGCCACGGCCCCGCAATTTATTACGGGGCAGATTCTTGCAGTCGATGGCGGCCTCGGCCTCTAACTCATGCCTCGGCCGAAGTCGGATCGATGATCCGCTTCACTTCCGAAACCCGATTCGCCGGGAAGCCGCCCTGTTTGGCATGTTCCCTCACCATCGCTTCGTTGGGCGCGATATAAACGCAATAAATCTTGTCCTGGGTAACATAGCTTTCGAGCCACTGAATCTGCGGTCCCAGGTTCTTCAAAACGCTGCATGATTTCTGCGAGATTCCCAGCACTTGTTCCGGCGTCAAGCTTCCCGCGTTCGGGATCTCGCGCTCGATCACGTATTTCGGCATTTCTTCCTCCGTTGGATGGCGTATGACTCCGCGCCGGACAAACCGCGCCCGGAAGATTCTATTCGGGGGAGTGGAAAATAGCCACTTGATCCCGGAATTGGGTAGCGGGTCAGTTTCCAAACCGCGGATCACGAAACCTCACGAATTCCCCGGCTCATTGTTTTCCTAAGTATTCCTTCGTATAGTGGGGCGAATGAAGAAATCCAGACCGGCGCCTCCTTCGAAAATCTCACCACTTTCCCCGCGCGTCGCCATCGCCATCCTGGCCGCGGGCAAGGGCACGAGGCTCAAGTCGCAGCTTCCCAAGGTGTTGCATGAAGTCGGGGGCGGGCCCCTGCTGGCGCACGTCATCGCCGCGGCCACGCGCGTGGTTCCAGCGAACGATGTCTTCGCCATCGTCGGTCACGAGGCTGACCGGGTCCGTTCCGCCGTCGCCGGCACCGGGGTAAATTTCGTTCTGCAAACTGAACAGCGCGGCACCGGCCACGCCCTCATGGTCGCCCGCGATGCGCTCTCCGCCTACGACCACGTCATCGTTCTGTCCGGCGACGCACCGCAGATCACGCCCCAAACCATCGCGCGCCTGCTCAACTTTCACCTCGACCAGCACGCTGCCATGACCTTGCTCTCCGCCGAGTTGGACCATCCCGCAGGCTACGGCCGTGTGATTCGAAAAAGCGCCCGCAGCGCCGATGTGCAGGCTATCGTCGAAGAAAAATCTGCCACTTCCGCGCAGAAAAAGATTCGCGAGATTAACGCCGGCTTCTACGTCTTCTCCATCCCGCAATTGTTCGCGCACATCGAGAAGCTTTCCACCGCCAACCCGCACGCGGAGTACTACCTCACGGACATGGCGGCTGTCCTGGGCAAAGCCAGACAACGGGTTGTAGCCTGGAAAACAGAAGACTCCAGTGAAGTTCTCGGTGCCAACACCCGCGCCGAACTCTCAGTCATCGACTATCAGATGCGCATGCGCAAGTGCTATCAACTCATGGCGGAAGGCATCACCATTTTCTACCCCGCAACGTGCGTGATCGACGAGGATGCCGAGATCGCCTCCGACACCGTGATCGAGCCTTTCGTTCAGATCCTCGGCAAATCGCGCATCGGCGCTGGTTGCCGCATTCGGTCTTATTCCGTGATTCGCGATTCCGAAATCGGCGATGGGGTCCTCGTGCGCAACGGCTGCATTCTCGATGGCGCCCGCGTCGGACCCGGCGCTGTTCTCGGCCCCTACTCGCATCTGCGTCCCGGGAGCGAGATCGGCGAAGGCGCCCACGTCGGCAATTTTGTCGAGACCAAGAAGATCAAGCTGGGCAAGGGATCGAAGGCCAACCACCTCACCTATCTGGGCGACGCCGAAATCGGCGCAGGCGTAAACATCGGCGCGGGGACCATCACCTGCAATTATGACGGAGTTGCGAAGCACCAAACGGTGATCGAAGACGGAGCCTTCATCGGCAGCGACAGCACGCTGGTCGCGCCCGTGCGCGTAGGCAAAGGCGCATACGTTGGCGCCGCGTCATGCATCACCGAAGATGTCCCTGCAGAAGCGCTGGCCGTGGGACGAGGACGCCAGATCGTAAAAGAAGGCTGGGCCCGTCAGAAACGCGCCGCGCGCAATCAAAAGTAAAGGTCGGCACAAAAACACAGAGAAGAGATTGTTTTCAAAAACAAAAGCACTGAGACCCGGTCGTCTCAGTGCCTGCTTGGTAAGTTTTTGGGGGTTCTTACCGTGAAACCGCGGCAAACAGCGGGGAATGCATCAGCGCCTGAAACTGCGCGTCGCTGTCTTTAAAGTGCATGACAAACTTCGCGCCGTCGTTATCGAAAGTCGCCATGTCCATGGCCGCCTTCTCAACCGGTGAGGCGCTGCTCTTCTTGTACATGATGGTGGCCTTCATCACCATCGAGAGCGTGCCTGCGGTCATGGAATCCGAGGTCACAACCGTGAGGTCGAAGTTCACGCCGCCATTGAAGTCCATCGTGTAGTAGGAACCCAGGACGCGTTTCTTCACCGTCTCGTAATCGGCGATCTTGGCGGCATCGCCCAGCGCCGACCGCATCATATTCTGCGAGCCCAGTTGGTCCAGAATGCTCCAGAAGGGCGCAGCGTCCACGCTGCCCATCATTTCGGCCATGCTGGGGTTGGTATCCACGTTCAGGATCTCTCCGTCGCGCGTATCCAGAGCGAGTTTCACCGCCGAAGGTTCGCCAAAAAGCAGCGTGCTGTCGTCGAGGAACATCATCACAAAGCCACCGTCCATGGGGTAGTAATTCGAGGTGCGGTACTTCGTAGGCTTGATCTTCTGCAGGGCCAGCTTCTTGAGTGCGGCCTTCATGTTGAAAGGGCCGCTGGCAATGTAGATGGTCCTGACGCCTTGTTTGGGAGTGCGGAAATTGGCGGCGGTTATGGTATCGATATCCTTATCGGGATTGATGCCGACGCCCTTCAGCGCGCCCTCGGCTTGCTGCAGGTTCTCCTGCGCCGCCATCAGTTGCCCCTTCAGAGCGGTCGCGGTCGGCGAATCCTTCATGGCCCGGTAGTCAATCGAAATCAGCTGTTGCAGATCGGCGGGAATCACCGCCCGCGCCGACGAATTCAGTGGCATGGCATTCGCTACGCCCGCAAAAAACACACTCGCCATCACACACGAAAGAAACGCCTTCACAGTTTTCATAACGCCCTCAGACCTCACATAAATATTTGCTGAACACACAATGAACGGGCTTGGGCCTAAACCTTGCGATTTAGATGCCAAGTCCGCCGCTCCCGTTACCCGGATCGCTTTATTCTAAGCCTGCCAACCAATTCCCTGCTTGAACAAAGGTGCTAGCCCGTGACCAATTTGGCACGGGCCTTGGTGCTTCCCGAAACAATTGCGCTAGCCAACGGCAGCAAAAGGTGTAAGATTCTCCCTGACTGTACGCTACCGCACCCAGACGCCTTAGCCTTCCCGGCGCCACAGAAATCAGGAAAAATATTGAAAATCCTCTTGTACAACCCCGA
>Ga0302320_10028864_pt1 | contig 10631 bp, 8 predicted proteins | sample Bog_T0_3_FD_202130 | JGI IMG/M metagenome (GOLD analysis project Ga0302320, IMG submission 202130) | Peat permafrost microbial communities from Stordalen Mire near Abisko, Sweden - Bog_T0_3 | ecosystem: Environmental > Terrestrial > Soil > Wetlands > Peat | place: Sweden: Abisko, Stordalen Mire... | reverse complement strand
TTACAAAAAAAACTCAACTTCGATGGCAATGACCACCTGGTTATTTTCAATTACAAGGATCATGCACCCCGTTTCGTCAAGCAGGACGATTTGTACGATCTCAATCCCATGACCGGCCAGGTCGGCACGTTCAAAGGCGAGCAACAGTTTACCGCCGCGATGCTCAGCCTGATCGAAGGGAAGGTCTCCAAGGTTTATTTCACCCAGGGGCACGGAGAGCATTCCATCCAGGATAGTTCATCGCCGGGCGGCTACGGGCTCGTCGGAGCCACCCTCAAAAATGATAATGTGGAAACCGCCAGTCTCAATCTGGGACAAAAGGGAGATGTGCCGGATGATGCCAATGCGGTGGTGATCGCCGGGCCATCAATCGCCTTCTCTTCCATCGAAATTGAGGCCCTTGACAAGTATCTCGCCAACAACGGCAGGCTGCTTGTCCTTCTCGACCCCTATGTCACCTCAGGCCTGGACGATCTCCTCAAGAAATACGGCCTCCAGTATGATGACGACCTGGTGTTGTACCGTGTGCAAACCACCACCGGTACGGAGATGACCATGCCCCTCGCCCTCATCTATCAAGGTGGTTTTTCATCCCATCCAATCACAACCAAGTTTGCCCAGGAAAACTATAATTTGGAGATCGACGACGCCCGTTCGCTCACGCTCCTGCCCGGCGACAAGAGCTCTCCCTCAAAGACGCAGTTTCTTCTCCAGAGTCCTCCGGAAGCATGGGGCTGGGTCAATAAGGATGGGGCATCCCCGCCGGATCCCAAGCAACTCACCTACAACAAGGCCACTGATATTGCCGGGCCCGTGACGGTCGCGGCGGAATATGATGGCGGCGATATCACTGACCCAAACACCAAGACATCCGGAACCGCAACCCGCATTATCGCCGTCGGCTGCGCCAAGTTCCTCGAAAATGATACGGCGGTACAGGTCGGGGCGAATTTCTTCACTAACTGCGTCGACTGGCTGGTGAAAAAGAATGCCGTGCTTGATATCAACCCCAAAACGCCCGAGGACTATGGAGTTTCCCTCAATCCCATTTCGTTCCGTACCACGGTCTGGTGCGCTCTTCTCATCTTCCCCGGAGCAGCGTTGCTGGCGGGCATTTACACCTGGTTCTCCCGCCGCAAATAGAGATTTCCGGTTATGCTCCGCAACAGTTCCACCTACCTTTATATGGCCTTGTTCATGGGCCTGCTCTGTTACCTCACGTTCATCGACAAGAAAATTCCCGGCACCAAGGAGCAGGAAGAAGCCGAGAACCAGTTGTTCAACCTGAATGAAGATGAAGTCACCGGTCTGGAAATCACGAACGTCCATGGTCAATTCATCTTTCTCAAGAACAACAACCATTGGGAAATCAAGAAGCCGGTAGATACCCCGGCGGACAGCTCCACCTTGGATGGCATCATCGCCCAAATTGCCCACGCTCAACCTCAAAGGACGATCAAGGTCGAAGGCTCGGAAAGCGACATGGCTAATCTGAAAGAATGGGGCCTGACGCCGCCAGCCGAACGCGTGGTCGTGCACACCAAGGACAAGCAATATGAACTACTGCTCGGGAGAAAAACCGCCATCAGCGACAGCGTTTACGCGCGTGCGTCCGGTAAAAAGGATGCATCCGTCCGGGTGATCCCTAACTCCGTGAAGGAGGCCCTGCAAAAGAACCTCTCCGATTTCCGTAGCCGCGACGTCTTTAACTTTGACGTCGATAAAGTGACCAAAGTTTCAACTCGCATGGCCGATTCGACCAGCGCTCTCGGCCAACCTTGCGAAATTGCCCTTAAAGATGGGAAATGGACTTTGCAAATGCCCCTCGTCGCCCGGGCCTCGGACGCGGACGTTCAGGCCCTTCTGAATAAAATCCTGGGGACGCGTGCAGTTGATTTCGTCACGGATGATGCCAGCAACCTGAGCGCCTACGGGCTCACCTCGCCGAACGCGATTCTCTCCGTCACAGTCGGTCCCAACCCGACCGCCCCGCAAGAAGAGATTGTGCTCCAGATAGGAGGACCTGTACCCGATAAACCTGACCAGGTCTACGCGCAACGACTTAAGTCCAACTCGGTCTTTACGCTCGCGAAAAGCAGCGTGGATGATCTCTTGAAGGCCGTACCGAATGTTCGTGACCGGCGCATCATCCCCTTCGATGCAGGCAAAGTTACAGGCCTTATTTATTCCTTCGGCACGAAAGAAGCGCATGTTCGCAACGATCATGGCCTCTGGAACACGGTGGGCGCATCCGAGGGACGCGCCGACGTGGGCAAAGTCACGGATCTCCTGGCCAGGCTCAGCCAGTTGGACACGACGCCGGCCATTAAGGATTCCGCCACCGATTTGAAGCCATTCGGGCTCGACAAACCCGAGGGCAAAATCACCCTCCAATCGCCCGAATTCAAACCGGATTCGACGGTGACTCTTCTGATCGGCAAAGACGTGAACAAGCTGCTTTACGTGCGCAATTCCACCGAACTGTTTATCTACACGATTCCCGAGAACGCCCTCGATTTTCTCTCTACGAACAATCTTGAGCTCCGTGACGCCAGGGCGATCAATCTCGAACTTCAAAAAGTGAAGGGCATGACCATCACCCCCGGTCCCGGACCGTCTGTCACGCTGACCCGTAGCAGCGGAGGTACGTGGAGCACGGCAAACGTCAAGGACCGCATGGTCGATTCGACCAAGGCCGACACCCAGGCCAGCTTATTTTGCCAATTGCAGGCGAAAAACTGGCTCGGCCCGGTTCTGCCCGCGTATGGCCTCAGCAAACCCGTGCTGACGATTGCCGTTCAGACAGACAAGCCTGACCAAACGGTACTGCGCATCGGCGCGCCCTTGCCGGATAGTGGCCACGCTGCCCAGGTTGTCGGCGAATCGACCGCCTTCGAGATCACAGACGGTGATTACGGCCGGCTCAATGCCAGTTCACTTCAGCTCATCCCCAGCGTTATTTCGGACACTAACGTGCCTCCCGCAGTGCCGGCCCCACCCGCCACGAATGCAGCATCGACGACTCCGGCTAAAAAGTAAGTAATCGCACTTGTGCACGTGCGATTCCCGCCCGCACAGGAGGCTACCTCGCGGAAGTTCGCTTCGGTGCGCGTCGTTGGGGTTGCCCCGTCTTGATCTGGCTGCGGGCCTTTTCGCGGGCCTCGGTCGTACGCCCCCGCATCACAAAACGGAGCGGACAGCCGCGCAACTCAAACGCCTCGCGCAACTGCAAATCGAGGTATCTTTCGTAAGCGGGCGTAAGCAGGTCAGCGCTGTTGACGAAGAGCTGCAAGGTTGGAATCTCGCGCGAGCCTTCCTTCGGACTTAACTGCGCCGCGTAGAGAACCTTGAACCGGCGACCCCGCACCAGGGGAGGAGCGTATTTTTCCATCGCGCGGCTAATGACGCGGTTAAGCGGTCCGGTCTGGAAACGGAAGGTGCGGTTCTTTGCAATGGCCGCCACCGTCTTGAGCAGTCCATCGATCCGCTCGCCGGTCTTCGCACTGAGAAAGAGGACTGGCGCGTAGGAGAGAAAAAAAAGGTCGCGTTGCACCTGCTCGTAATATTCCCGTTCCTTGGTCTTGCTGGCGTCACCAAGTTCACGCGCGAGGTCCCACTTGTTCACCACGATCATGCAGGGTGCGTGAGCTTCCTGGATCAGCCCGGCAATCTTCTTGTCCTGCATCGACACGCCGGTTGAAGCGTCAACCACCAGGATGCAGACATCGGCCCGGTTGATCGTGTGCGCAGTGCGACCGGTCATCGCGCGTTCGAGTTCATCCTGCACCCTGCGCTCCTGGCGCATGCCCGCAGTATCGATGAAGAGGAATGGCTCGCCCTTCCAGGAATAGGCGATATCGACGGCATCGCGGGTGGTGCCGGGTATCGGGCTGACGATGGCGCGTGGTTCGGAGACCAGCGCATTGATCAGGGATGATTTACCCACGTTGGGACGACCCACGATGGCCAGCCGGGTGGGACGCGCGGGACGAGCGCCGGGTTCATTCTCGACCTCAGATTCAGTCCAACCGGAAATGAGGGCATCGCGTAATTCTTCCAGGCCACGTCTGTGAGCAGCAGAAACAGGATAAACCCCTTTGAAACCCAGACGCGAAAATTCGGAATCGAAATTCGCCTGTTTTTCGCCGTCTACTTTATTGGCCGCGACGAAAACCGGCCGATGGCTTTTGCGCAAAAGGCGGGCCACCGTCTGGTCCAGCGGGGTCAGGCCTTCACGCGCATCAACGACAAAAATAATTTCAGTGGCTGCGGCCAGGGCCAGTTCCACCTCGTGCGCTATGGCGTCACCGAAACCTTCGCGGTCGTCCACCCCGATGCCACCGGTATCAATCAAGGTCAGGCGACGGTGGCCCCAACGGGCGCTCGTGACGAGCCGGTCGCGAGTTGTACCAGGACGGTTAAAGACAAGGGAGATATCGCGCCCTGCCAGACAGTTAAAAAGGGCAGACTTGCCGACATTCGGGCGTCCCACAATCGCGACAGTATGATCCATCCCGGCAGTCTAGCGGTCGTCTTTAAGGTTAGCCACGAAAGAACACCGGGAATTTAAAGCAAAGCCCGCTACCCAAACCACAGGTTTTGGAGGTAGCACCCACTGGGTGGGCATAAATCTAAGTCTTTCTTACCCCTGTGTTCCTCGCGGGCCTTCGTGGCTGAGTTTCTACAAAATCTTATGGCCCCGCCTTCACCTGAGCCTTGGTATATCCGCTCCGGCTGAGCAGACTCAGCCCTTCCCGCACATAGATTACCGTGCAGACCAGGGCAAATCCGGCACCCAGCGCGCAGAGCCAGGGAATCCACGGCCCCATCTTGAAGAGCACCGAGCCGATGGCCATAAGCGTAAAGACCGTGCTGATCTTCCCCGTCCAATGAGGATGGATTTCCATCGGAACACTGAAATGACGCAGGACGCAATAGCCGCCTAACAGGAGCGCGTCACGACTGATAATGATGGCCGGGAACCAGATAGGGAATGATCGCAAATGATCCAAAGGGATCAGACCGAGCGTGACCAGCGATGCAAACAGCAGAAGCTTGTCGGCGATCGGATCGAGCAAGGCACCCAACGCGCTCCGTTGGTTCCAATGGCGGGCCAGGTAGCCGTCCAGAGCATCGGATAGCGAAGCGACGACAAAGACGGCGATGGCTGCGTAGCGCCAGATCTCTTCCGGGTGGTTCTGGCTGGTCGTGTCGTTGTAGGTGATGATAAACGTAACAAAGAGCGGGACCAGAATCAGGCGGAGAATCGTGATGCGGGTGGCCCAAGTCATGGAGTTCCTAAAGGGGAATGTTGTCGGCACAGAGATGGCTCGACAGCCGTGGAGCGAGGAGCATAACCACAGCCCTTGCCGACGGGCAAGCGGCAAAGGAGGATCGCCGGACAGGACGAAAAATAAACTGCCTCCTGCAAAAAAACAGAAAAACTATTGCGCCTGTGGCTGCGTGGTATAAGATTGCTCTTCCAAAAGATTATGGCTGACGTCGCAAACCGCTATCCCGAAAACCTTGCTGGCAAGTATTATGTCGATAACCAGTGCATCGACTGCGATCTTTGTCGCGAGACCGCTCCGAGCAACTTTGGCCGCAATGATGATGGCGGCTACTCCTATGTTTTTAAGCAGCCAACTACTCCCGAAGAAGAGAAGCTCTGCAAGGAAGCGATGGAAGGCTGTCCCGTGGAAGCCATCGGCGATAACGGTAGCTAATCCGCTACCCTCCTCTCCGCCACTGAGCAGGTGGCAGCCTAATTCACGACTGGCTTGGGCTGTAGACGTCCCGGAAAGCTTCTGCTTTCAATCCATCGTCGCGCAAAAGCCCCCAACGTGATGCCAGCCACTAGGGTATGGCGGGCTTGGGTCTCGCCAGCGGCTCCAAGGTAGTCTTGGGCGTGTAATCGTTCAAATCCGAGGGAGTGGAAGGCGGGTTTTGCTGTTGCTTGAGCAAAGACGGCCCCTTCCAAACCAGAAGTCCGATCACAACCACAATTATCGCCACCATCCCGATCATCAGCCACATCTGGTACTTGGCTCCTTCGGCGGATTCGATAATGGCTACATCCTTCTTTTGCGCTATGCGGAAGTTAGGATCGGTAATGCGGCGCTTGGCATCCTCCAATTGCTCTATAAAAGCAGCGTACGATTCATAGCGGTCCTCGGGATAGCGGGCCATGGCCTTGCTCACCGCATAAGCTGTCTGGTCCGAAATGTCCGGCACGAAGGCCTTTAGCGAGATCACATTCCCGTTGAGATGTTTCATGGCCACGTCATTGGGATCTTCTCCTTCGTACGGCGGCCGGCCGGAAATGGCGTGGAACAGCGTCGCCCCGAGACTATAAAGATCACTGCGAAAAGTTTCTTTCTCTCGCTCAAGTTTTTCCGGAGCCACGTAATAGGGCGTGCCCCAGATTTCACCATCAAAATGGTCTGTCGTATCGAATGATAGCGAGAGACCAAAATCCACCACTTTGGGCGTGTTGTTGGCGTTGAAGAGAATATTGCCCGGCTTGATGTCACGGTGTATTAGCCCCCCTCGCTGCAACGCGCATTCGAGACCACGGGCCACGGCGATGCCAATCTCGATTCCTTCCAGTTCCGTAATCCGGCCCAGGCTGGCAATGCGATCGTCAAGCGAACCGCCCTGGATATACTCAACCACCATGTAGTAGACGCCTTCGTGCTGGCCAAAAGCGTAGACTTGGACAATGTTCGGATGATTGAGCGATGCCGTGATTTCTGCTTCGCGCAAAAAAGTGGCCATGAATTTATGGTCGGAAACCAGCTCGGGCTTCAAGACCTTCACCGCCACGACCCGGTTGAGGGTCACGTCGCGGCCCAAATAAACCGCACCCATGCCGCCCGCGCCGAGCTGGCGTTCGAGCAGGAAATTGCCAAACTGGCGGGTGATGACAAATTCATTGGCACAATACGGACAGGTGATGCCATCCCCGGGCTCGAGTCCGGTAACATCGATGGCGTTGCGGCAACGGGCGCAGACGATTGTGACTATTTTCTCCGGCCCCGGAATTTCCATTGGCGGAAAGTGCCATGAGTAGGGTCAAATTGCAATTGTTGAAACCATGATCTCATCCCGCACACCTCATGCCTTTGGTTCGGAGGAAGTGCGCCCTTTTGTCGGGCAACGCCTCGATGTGTTTCTCGCCGCCGCATTACCCCGGTCCCGCAATCAGGCCCAGGCTCTGCTAAAAGCCGGACTCGTCCAACTCACCCCCACGTCCGCAAAAATCGCCGCGAGTTACCGCCTAAGGTTGGGCGACACGGTGGTCGTTCATCAAGGCGATACTCTACCGGCTAAGGCTGACCTCTCGGGAGAAGCCATTCCCCTCGACGTCATCTATGAGGATGACACCTTGTTGGCACTCAATAAACAAGCCGGACTCGTCGTCCATCCCGCCGCCGGCCACCGCTCCGGAACGCTGGTAAACGCCCTGATCCATCATTGCGGTGAGCAACTGGCGAAAGGCGGCGGCCATGACCGACTCGGCTTGGTGCATCGCCTCGACAAGGACACCAGCGGCGTCATGCTCATTGCCAAGACCGACCTGGCCCATGAGCGACTGGGTCGCGCCTTCGCGGAACGCAAGGTGCGCAAAATCTACCGGGCGCTTTGCTGGGGAACTTTCCGCCGCCCTACAGGGGAATGCCGCGGTCCCATTGGACGGCACCCGGTGCACCGGAAAAAGATGGCCGTCCTGAAAAACATTGGACGAGGCCGGACCGCTTGGACCGATTATCGCGTTCTACAACAGGGGAAATCAGGCGCAGAAGTTGAATGTCTGTTGCATACGGGACGCACCCACCAGATTCGCGTTCATCTCTCGCATCTCGGGCATCCCATCTGGGGCGATCAGGTTTACGGCAGCCCGCACCCGCTGTCCGATGATTTTAATCCGCCGCGCCAGATGTTGCACGCAGCTCTGCTTGAAATCGCGCACCCCCTCACCGGTGAGCTTCTGCGCCTGGAAGCGCCCCTCCCAGAGGATTACCTCGCAAGCCGGAAGCAGCTTTTGGAAACCTAATCTCCTTACCTGACCTCAGCCATCTCTGCCACAGCCCCATGAACGGGAATCGCGGAGGGAAGGACGATCGGAACATCAGACTTGTTAATGGCGGTCATCGCGGCAGGTTCGAGCAATCGTTTCGGCGGGGCTTGAATATCCCAGACAATGCCTAGCTTTTCCAAGCCGAGGAGAATGTAGTACGTGATGTCGATTTCCCACCAGAAAAAGCCTTGCCGGGCCGAAAGCGGATACTGGTGGTGATTGTTGTGCCACCCCTCGCCCATCGTGATGATGGCGAGCCAGAGGCTGTTCTTGCTCTCCTCGCCGGTCTCGTAACGACGCGAGCCGAACATGTGGCAAAGCGAATTGATCGCGAAGGTTGTATGATAAAGGATGACCGTGCTGATGAAGAAGCCGACGACCAACCCCATCATGGCGTTACCGAACCAAAAATGGCCGGCAACAAAGCAGAACGTGCCGGCAGCGACCGGCGGAATAAAGATGTACTTATCGAGCCAGACGAGTTCGGGAAACTTGTTCAGGTCGCGAACGACATTGGAGTCATAGGCCTCGTACTCCTTGGAAAGCACCCAGCCGACATGCGACCAGTAAAAGCCTTCCAGCTTGGCTGAATGCATGTCTTCATCGGTATCGGAATGCTTGTGATGATGGCGATGATGGGCCGCCCACCAGAGGGCTCCTTTCTGTGCCGCTGCGCCGCCAAGAAACGCGAGGCAAAACTGAAAGAACCGGCTCGTCTTGTAGCTGCGATGAGAGAAATAGCGATGAAAGGCTCCCGTGATGCCAAATTTACGGATGAAAAACATGAAAGCGCAGAGCGACGCAGCCTGCCAGTTGATGCCGGTCCAAAATACGGCGAAACACGCCACGTGGACCATGACGAAAAGAATACCAGGGAGGGAAACACTAAGACTACGATGCATAGGAAGGGACGATTATGTAGCAAACGCACCGGGGTACAACTTAAAATCGTGGTATGCACCGATTCCCCGACTGATGTCAGAGGAGAGGAGTCAACTTTTGTTGTGAAAATGTCCGCCAGTGTTTCATAATTTTGCAGCCTTTCTCCAATTTCACTTGAAGTAGAGTGCTTAAGTCGGTTTCCAGGCAAACTGCAGGACAACCTTGCCCACCGTTCAAGGCGCCCCCTAATCTTACTCTCGATCAAACTACAAGCATGCGTACCACCTGTCTATTTACGTTCCGCCCACGAGGCACGCACGGTTTTCCTGTTAACTTGCTCTTCAGCTTCATCATGGTTCTGGGGACCTCGTTCACACCCGGACTTCACGCCCAGGATCCTCTCCCCCCTCAGCACCTCGAAATTACGGGCAGCCATCAATTGCGCCTCACTTACGATTGCTCTTTTACCTGGCCTCAACAGGCCGGCACCCGCGCGGTCATTTATTTGCCCATTCCACCAGACACCGGCGGGCAACGCATCGACCAATTTACTTCCACGCTTAAGGGGCAAATCCAGACTGATGACGCCAATCCACCGCATCGGCTCATGACCACCACGATCCGCCACGACCGCGGCGACGCGAGCCGTGTCTACTGGCGCATAGAAATCATCGGGCGCTTCCAAACCCGCCAACTCGTTGACGGCCCTCCGGCCGCTGCCTCCCCCCCCATCACCAGCCCCGGTCCTTGTGAATTCCTTGACTCCTCAGAATCGATCAACTGGAAGAGTGATGCCTTCCAGGACTGGCTCAATTCCTCCGGCCTGCGTCGCTCCGCCAACGAAACGCCTGCCCGCTACGGTGCGCGGATCTTCGCCTACTTCCGGAGCCATGGCCGCTACAGTTACCCGCCGGAAACCCTTTGGAATGCGGGGGCAGTCTGTCGCCACCTCCGCACCGATTGCGGGGGATTCTCCCTAGTTTTTACCGCCGCCTGCCGCGCCAATAAAATCCCCGCCCGGCTCCTCGTCGGTCAGTGGTTTAAGACCCGCGAACTGGCTGGTGGAACGCTCGACCTGACTGGTCGCCAGGCCCACGTCATCGCCGAGTTCTTCGACCCGGCTATCGGCTGGATTCCCGAGGACATCTCCTCGACTCTTATGGGAATTTCCAACAACGGCGACACCAACTATTTCGGACGCGATCCAGGTTACTTTTTCACCTGGCATGTCGACACCGATTTTCGCTTGGACACTCCTCAAAAGCCCAATGCCCACGTCCAATGGATCCAAAACCCCTCACCCTGGTTCAGCGCAAACGCGTCTGACGTTTACGATTCCCTTTCCCACCACTGGACGCTCGAGACCTTGAATTGACGCTATGTCCACTACTTCCCCATGAAACTCTTGTAAAGATCCGACGCCTTTTGCGCGGCTTGATCCAGTAACCCGCTGCCCTGCTGCAAGCCGACGGCCAGCAACCGGGAGGTGAGATCCTCTTGGAGATGATCAGGAGTTCCCGTCAGATGCACGTCAGCCCAATTGAAATCCTCAAGCTGGACGGTGAAGATTTGATCCTGCAAGGGAGGAAATTTACTGGTAATGGACGACGGTAGACCCAGCTTGAGTTTACCATCGATTTGACCGGTCGGATCTATATCCACCGCACCG
>Ga0302320_10028862_pt1 | contig 10631 bp, 8 predicted proteins | sample Bog_T0_3_FD_202130 | JGI IMG/M metagenome (GOLD analysis project Ga0302320, IMG submission 202130) | Peat permafrost microbial communities from Stordalen Mire near Abisko, Sweden - Bog_T0_3 | ecosystem: Environmental > Terrestrial > Soil > Wetlands > Peat | place: Sweden: Abisko, Stordalen Mire... | reverse complement strand
GCGACTTTGGTGTTCAGGATGTTGTTGATGGCGCCCTGAATGAAGATCTGGCGGAGGCTGGCGGGCTGAACGGCGGCGGGTGCGTCGGCACGCGGCCGGGAAAGCAGGATGCGCGCGCCGAGATACACGAGATAGCCAGCGCCGAGATAGCGGAGCGCCTGGTAAGCGACGGGCACGGCGCGCAGGAACTCGGCGAGCCCGAGCGCGACGGCGAAGATGTGGAAGAAGCAGCCCGCTCCGATGCCGAGCGCGGAAACGATTCCCGCCGTTCTTCCCTGCCCGGCACTGCGCGCGATAACATAAAGCATGTCCGGCCCCGGAGTAACGTTAATCAGAAGCATGGTTGTTACGAAGAGGAACATTGCTTCAGTTTAGAGAACTCCGTCAAACCTAAAATGCCTGTTTCTGAGAAGAAGGTCCTCGCGGTCATGACCGATCTGTTTTTCTCGGCCAAGATCATCGACATTGCCAGGAAACTGGGGATGTCGGTCGAATTCGTCAAAGATCGAGATGTCGTGCTTGAGAAGGTGAAAGCGAAGCCGGCGGTGGTGATTTTCGATTTGAATTATGAGGCGCTCGATCCGGTGGGGATGATCAGAATTATTAAAGGCGACCCGGCGACGAAGCGGGTGAGCACGATTGGGTTTGTTTCGCATGTGCAGACGGAGCTGAAGTTGAGCGCTCAGGATGCGGGTTGCGATATGGTTGTGGCGCGTTCGGTGTTTGCTTCGAATTTGCCGATGATTTTGAAGCGGCACGCGACGATTGAGGTGGCGAACCGGGGTTAGGAAGAAGTCGCTTTGCGAAGGCTGGCGAGCTTGCGTTTTGCGGCGCCGGAATCGATGGATGCGGCGGCCATGGCGGCTCCTTCGCGAAAGCCGGAGGCTTTACCGGAAGCTACGATGGCCAGGCCGGCGTTGACGATCACGATGTCCCGCTGCGGGCCCCGGTCGCCGTTGAGAATCGATTCGGCGATGGCTCGGTTTCGGTCGGCATCGCCTCCCAATAACTCTTCACCGGCGGGCTGAGCGTCGATGCCGAAGTCGGACGGCATGAGCGTCATGCGTTTGATTACGCCCTGGCGAATGGACCAGACTGCCGACGGTCCGGTGACGGTGATTTCTCCCAGGCCATCGGAACCGTGGACTACGAAGGCGCGATCAATTCCGAGGAGCGCGAGCGCACCGGCGATCTTTTCCGCGGCCTCTTCCGACCATGTTCCGCAGACCTGAAGCTCGGCGCCGGCGGGGTTTGTGAGCGGCCCCAGATAGTTGAAGGCGGTGCGGAATTTCAGTTCGCGGCGTACGGACTGCACATGGCGGGTAGCTCCATGAAAAGCGGGGGCGAAGAGAAAGCCGATCCCTTCTTCAGAAATGCAGCGGGCGACGACTTCGGGCGGGACATCGGTTTTGACTCCGAGGGCTTCCAGAAGATCGGCGCTGCCGCACTTGCTGGTGATGGCGCGATTGCCATGCTTGGCGACGCGAACGCCAGTGCCGGCTACCACAAATGCGGCCACTGTCGAGATGTTGAAAGCATCGATTCCATTGCCGCCGGTGCCGCAGGTATCGAGCAGCGGGCGATAGGCGGGGTCGATGGTTAACGGCACGGCGGCGGCGCGCATAGCGCGGGCGAAACCGGCCAGTTCCTCGACCGTCTCGCCTTTGATTCGCAGGGCGGTCAGGAATGCCGCGGCGACGGTCGGGCTGGTTTCTCCGGTGAGGAGCGCACCCATGGCGGTCTCCGACTCGGATTGAGTGAGCGACCGTCCGTCGATAACGGCATTGAGCAGTTCAGGCGTCATGATAAAGTTGGGGATTCGGGTCTTCAACACCAGCATAGTTGGTTAGGGTGGGAGATCGGAAAAACTACGCGCCCCGCACGCCGTTCTGTGCTTAATTGAAATGAAAATCCACGAGTATCAGGCCAAGACAATCCTGGCCAAATACAAAGTTCCCGTGCCTCGCGGGGAGGTGGCGTTTACCGTCGCCGAAGCCGAGGCGGCTGCGAAAAACATCGGCGGCAGCGTCGTTGTGAAGGCGCAGATTCACGCGGGCGGCCGCGGGAAAGGCGGAGGGGTTAAGGTTGCCAAAGACGCGGCCGATGCAGTTGAGTGGGCGAAGAAGATTCTTGGGATGACGCTGGTGACTCACCAGACGGGTCCGGAGGGCCGGGTTGTCCAACGACTGCTGATTGAAGAAACGCTGCCGATCGATAAGGAACTGTATCTCGGCGTTGTGCTCGACCGCGGGACGGGCGACATCATTTTCATGGCGTCGGCGGCGGGCGGCATGGATATCGAGGAAGTGGCGGCGCATAATCCCGAGGCGATTCTCAAAGAAGCTATTGACCCGGGTTTAGGATTGCAGCCTTATCAGGCGCGCAAGCTGGCTTTCGGGATCGGGATACGGCCGGCGGCGATGGCGGGCGCGGTACAGGCGATGATGGCGCTTTCGAAGGCGTGCCTTGAGATGGACGCGTCGCTGGCGGAGATCAATCCTTTTATTCTGACGAAGGATGACCGCGTATTCGCGCTGGATGCGAAGATCGCGTTCGATGACAATGCGCTGTTCAGGCATAAGGAATTGCTGGAGCTGCGCGATCTGAATGAAGAAGATTCGCTTGAAGTCGAAGCTTCGAAGTTCGGCCTGAACTACATCAAGCTGGATGGCAATATCGCGTGCATGGTGAACGGCGCGGGGCTGGCGATGGGCACGATGGACATCATCAAGTACGCGGGCGGGGCTCCGGCGAATTTCCTGGATGTGGGGGGCGGCGCGAGCGAAGATCAGATTAAGAACGCATTTCGCATTCTGCTTTCAGACCCCAGCGTGAAGGCGGTGTTCATCAATATTTTCGGCGGTATTCTGCGCTGCGACCGGCTGGCGAATGGCGTGGTTGGCGCGGCGCGCGAGTTGGGAATCACGGTGCCGATCGTGATCCGCATGGAAGGGACAAATGTGGAGGAGGGCCGGAAGATTCTGGAAGAATCGGAGTTCAACTTCACGGTGGCGGATGGCATGAAGGACGGGGCCGAGAAAGCGGTTGCGGCGGCGGGAGGGAGGCTGTAAATGAGCGTAATGGTGGGTAAGAATACGCGCCTCCTGGTGCAGGGTTTTACGGGCAAGGAAGGCACGTTCCACGCCACTCAGGCGATCGCTTATGGCACGCAGGTGGTGGGCGGCGTGACGCCGGGCAAGGGCGGGTCGACGCATCTGGATCGACCGGTGTTTAATACGATGCAGCAGGCAGTGAAGGAGACTGGCGCGAATGCGACCGTGATTTTCGTGCCTCCCCCGTTTGCCGCCGATTCGATTATGGAAGCGGCCGATGCGGGAGTGGAGTTGATTGTCTGCATCACCGAGGGGATTCCGGTTGTCGACATGGTGAAGGCCTGGAAGTTTCTGGGGACGAAGAAGTCGCGGCTGCTGGGTCCGAATTGTCCGGGTGTGATTTCGCCAGGGAAGTGCAAGATCGGGATCATGCCGGGGCATATTCATCTGGAAGGCAATGTAGGGGTGGTTTCGCGGTCGGGCACTTTGACGTATGAGGCCGTGGGGCAGTTGACGAAGCTCGGGATCGGGCAGTCGACGTGTATTGGTATTGGCGGCGATCCGATCATTGGGACGACGTTTCTGGATGCGATCAAGATGTTCGACGGCGACCCGGATACGCACGCGATTGTGATGATCGGTGAGATTGGCGGCAGCGCGGAAGAGACGGCGGCCGCGTATATCGGGGCACATGTGAAGAAGCCGGTGGTGGGTTTCATCGCGGGACAGACGGCGCCTCCGGGACGGCGGATGGGGCATGCGGGCGCGATTGTGTCGGGCGGGTCGGGCGCGGCATCGGACAAGATTAAGGCCATGGAAGCGGCGGGGATTACCGTTTGCTCGTCGCCGGCGCAAATCGGCGAAAACATTCAAAAGCGGCTTCAGGCAAAAACGGCTTAAAGGTTAAACAATGCAGAAGACATTTTCGATTATCAAACCGGACGCGGTGGCGTCGGGCAAGGCGGGGAAGATCCTCGCGCTGCTGGAGGAGAACGGGTTTCGGATTGCGGCGTTGCGGATGGCGAAGCTGAGCCAGTCGCAGGCGGAGGGCTTTTATGCGGTGCATAAGGAGCGGCCGTTTTATGGGAGCCTGGTGAAGTTTATGACGGAGGGGCCGGTGGTTTTAATGGCTCTGGAGCGCGAGGACGCGGTGACGAAGCTGCGGGAAGTGATGGGCGCGACGAATCCGGCGAATGCGGCTGAGGGGACGGTTCGGAAGCTGTTTGCAGAGAGCATTGAGCGCAATGCGATTCATGGGTCGGACGCTCCGGAGACAGCGGCTCAGGAACTGCAGTTTTTTTTTAATTCGGTCGAGTTGAATCAGTTGTAGGGTTGAGTTGCCGCCGAGCAGGTCGGCGGGATCGCTCAGCGGCGCAACTCCTCCTGTCGGGCTGTCAGTCGACGTCAATGCACCGGTACTAATTCCGCTCGGCCGCGGCTCAGGGTTTAACCAGAATCTGGCTGGCTTCCGCGCCGGCGGGGGCGTCCTGATACATCAGTAGCAGGCCCGTCTGCGACGGAGAATTGCCGTTATACGGACCGGAGAAGAACACATGGCCCGCGTTGTTCGGGAAAATGGTCAGCAGAGATGACGAGTTTGCCGGCACCGTCGGATTTCCCGCATAAAATTGCGGCATGTCCAGTTCGTACTGCATGGGCCCAATCTGGTCGGTCAGGTTTCCCGTGTAGAAGTTGTCGAATGCATCCACGACAAACGTGAATGGCGTCGAAACTCCCAGACTCAATCCGGCTGCCGTGGTCAGTGCGCTGAGCGGAACCGTCAGGATCGCGTTCGCCGAATCCAGATCGGCGACGGTGTAATAGTAGGGGCCCGTAGCTGTATTGGCGGCGAGATCGACCACAAAGACCCCGTTCTGGCCGCTGTTTGTTCCGGTCGTAATGGCTCCAATGTCGCCGTTGAAGACATCCAGATCGGGAACGCCGTCGTTGTTTACGTCGATCAGGACGTCAAATTCAGCCGGAACGTCCGGATGCGACCGCTGCCCGAAGGTATTAACGGCAAACTGAGCCGCGAAGGTGGTGCAAGCCTGGTCTACGCAGACGAGGCGAACGCCGACTGCCTGCAGATTGATGACGGCATAATCGGAACCCGGCGCGGGCAGCACCGACGCCGGGAACTGCGTCCCGGTGCCCGTGAGGGAAAATACGCTGACTGCACCGCCGACCGTTGCGTTGTTGTTGAACAGCGTCAGGTTCGCCGGACTTCCATTCAGCGTGACCGAAGTCGCCGAGGGGGTCACATTGGCGGCTTTGTGCGGCAGAATGTGCCAGGGAACGTGGACGGTCTCGGCCCCACTGGTAAACGTGAGATAGCCGGCGTATTCGACCGTGTTCAGCAGTTCTCCGCTGGCTCCGTTGCTTCCTCCGTTGAGCGTCCAGACCGGAAGATTGGCGGGCGCGACGGTCAGGCTCAGTGTGAAGCTGATGCTGCCATTGGCAGGCACGGGCACGCTTGCGGGCACCGCGATCGTCACGCCGGTCATGTTTGGCGCGTCCCGGTAGGTATTGGCGATGGTGTAAGTCCTGGCGCTCGCGCTGTAGTTTCGTACCACAACTTTCTTCTTGTAGGTGGCGCCCGCATTCAGCCGGAAAGTGCCGAATGAAAGGCTCACGGCCAGCGGGTCGCTGGCATCCCATACGGCGGTGCTGGCGGCGGCTGCCTGGTTGACGCGCAGTTCGCCCGCTCCCGCCCGGCTCATCGGCGCAAGCACTCCGGGTTGGGTCTGGACATTGTTGTAAACGGCAGTGCTCGTTGTTTCCATCAGCAGGGCTTTGATGTCGAGCGGAGCCAAGGTACGATTCTTTGACAGCAATAAAGCCGCGGAACCGGCGGTCAGAGGGCAGGAAAACGAAGTGCCCTGTTCAGTGGTTTGCCCGGTACCTGTACCTACCAGGGCGCCCGTTACAGTCCCAGGCGCGCTCATATCAGGTTTGAGCGAGTTGTAACTGTAACTGGGTCCGCGCGAGGAGTAACTGGCTACGTTCCCTGCTGTTGAGAAGGCGTTGTTGGAGCTCAGCGTCACACTGACCGGCGAACTTCCGAGTGCCGTCTTGATCAGGCTGGCGTTGCTCTGGATAATCACAAGCGTCGGGGGGAAGTTCGAGCCGCCGCCGGCCGAGAAGGTAACGGCATCGCCCGGCGCAACCAGACCGACCAGCACGCCGATCGCGCCCGCGTTGGCGACGTAATCGACCTTGAGGCTGACCGCACAGGTACCTCGGTCTACGAGCGCAATCGCGCCGGTCGGGTTCGCGAGCAGCGTATCGCCCGGGCAGGCGCGTCCCACATAAACCACATTCCCGGTAACCGTGCCGACGATCGGCGCCCAGCTCACCGTGGCGGTATCCGGATAGGTTCCGGCAATCGAGCCGGGGGAGTTGACGACGAGCGGGATGGCCGACGAATTCGGAGCGGTCGTGGCGGCGACCGAGATCACCTCCGGGGTGGACGATGGGCCGCCGACGATATAGGGGATATCGCCTGAATTACCTGCTGAAACCACGCTCACGACGCCAAAATTAACGATATCGGTGAAAGTCTCGCCGTCGTCTTGTTCACGCATGCCGAAATCTCCGCCGATCGACATGGTGATGACATCCACCGCGTCGTTCAAAGTGCCGGTGTTGTTGGGATCGAGGGCGAATTCGAGCCCCTCCAGAATCGCGACTCCGCTGCAGGACGACGCGACGGAACTACAGACTTTGACAGCATAAAGCTGCGTGCCGGGCGCGACGCCTACGTGGAGTCCATCGAGGCTGTGGCCGCCTAAAGTGTCAGAGGTCAACGTGCCATGGCCGTTCAGGTCGATTGGATTAGGATCCGGAGCCAGGGGCCCGTTCGGCCACGTTTCACCCGTGAAGTCGTACCCTCCGATTACTTTCGTAGTCGGAAACAGGTTCACGGGAGGCGTACCGCTTGCCGCAGCCTTTGCGGCCTGATAGTCACTTACATTTCCCGAGCCCCCCAAATTGTAATGCGTATAATCAATCCCCGTATCGAGATGGGCGACGCGTATTCCCTGCCCGGTGACGCCGGTAGCCTGGACCGCGGCCGCGCCGATGTAGGGAATCGATACGTCGCTGCCGGTCATCGGAATGTCGGCAACCGGACGCACCGCAACAACGCCGCTCAGGCCTTTCAAAGCCTGCACCTGGCTGACGTCGATGTTCGCCAGAACCGCGTTGTGCGCCTTCGTGAGGCGCGCCAGTACCGTTCCGCCCAGCGCGGTGATCTGCGCTGCGATCGGGCTCTGTTTCGCTGCCAGCTGCGCCAGATAAGCCTGCTGCTGGGCAGCCGTCATCGTGATGCCGGTCTGCTTCGCATTGGTTCCCACCTGTACTACGAGCGGCGGGTCCGAGAGCTTGACTGCGACCTGGACCAGACCGCTCTTAGCCGCGTTATAGCTCGCCGACGGACTCACATTCGAAACCGGACCCGTATACACGTAAGTAGAAAGATTCGGGGGCGCATTCACATTCTGCGCCTGCGCCGATATGCTTGCGATCGCCAACGCGGTTGCTACCCCGAACTTGAGAACCAGGCCTGCTGCCTTCAAACGACACCTCCGCTTCCCTGGGACTGCATTGCATCCTCGGGGAGTCCCATTGATATCAGCGCGAACGCGCCCCGATGTCAAGTCTGCGTGAACTTGTCTGCGGGAACCTGTAAGTAATGGTACGGAAACGATTTGATTTCTGCCATTTGGCGACTATACTGGCTGAACAGTGTCTAACCGAGGAATCATGCGTTTGAGCCGTGTCAGTGTTATCTTGACAGTTCTTGTCGCGGCGCACTGTGCGGCCTGGGGCGCGACGGTAACCGCAAGTGGCGCGGGGCCGTTGCTGTCGAGCGCGGAGAACTTGTCCGGCATCTTTCTCACCGAAATTCGGGGCAGTCTGACGACTGACCTGAATTCCGTCAGTGTGTTTGAAATCGATATTCTGAACGCTTCCGATTTCTCGGCTCTGACAGTGAATGCCGGCCCTTTTGGGATACCGGATACGGAGCTGTTTCTTTTCGATTCCACCGGGGCAGGAGTTGACTTCAACGACGACCTCAGCGGAGCCGATACCCTGTCCTGCCTGCCGTCGGCAGATTCGGCGAACCCCTGTTCCGTGTCTGCGCCGGGTTTGGGTCCCGTTTCACCCGGCATCTACTATCTGGCAATCGCCAGATCCGCGGATGGTCCGTTGGATGCGGCCAGCAACGAGATCTTCACCAATGTACTCACCACTGACGTGGTGGGACCAAACCTGGGCGTGGGTCCTCTGGCAGGGTGGGACAACGGCGCATTTTCGCAGCCGAACTTCGACCTGGTGAACTACGACATTATTCTGACAGGCACCACGCCGGAGCCGGCCACATGGACATTGGCCGCCGCGGCACTCCTTGGCCTCGGACTCTTTCAAAGGAAACTACTTCGCCGCTGAGCTCGAATCCCGGACCGACGGAGAATTCCGCCGACAGTTTGCCTGGGGTTGAATTCCGGTGATATATCCGTCCCGCAGGCGACGGCAGCGCTGTCTCGCTGAATTGAGGGATTGAGCGTCATCTGCCTACATGACGCGCCACCCGGGAACTGCTTAATTATCGGCCGGTTTCTGCTCGACATGATCGATGACGAGTTTTTGGAACGAGCACGTGGATCGGGCGCTATTGAAGTTCGCGTTTGAGCCGGTTTATTTCTCAAGGGCTTCGAATAAGGGACGGCTCCGGTGGGGTCGGACGCTCCGGAGACGGCGGCTCAGGAATTGCAGTTCTCTTTTTAATTTGGTTGAGTTGAATCAGTTATGTTATAGGGGCGGCAGCCCGAGGCGCCCGACGCTACTTTTGGTTTGGACCCAAATTGGCGAGGGCTTTCTTATCGATGCGCGCGACGACGTGCACCAACGGATCGACGACCTCCGCAACGTCGTACTGAATGGCCGTGCCCAGCACAAGGGCGATTTCATTTGAGGTCAACTTGTAATCGTCCGCCAGCCACTGCGCGAGATTCGTCGTCGCCTGTTGTAAGGCCTCCGGCAGCGAGTTCGCAATCCCCGACGCCATGCGGTACTCGGCGTTTTCCGCGCGCGGCATGTTCAGGCCTTTGCCTTTGATCAAGTCGACGGAAAAGCTGAATTCCATCGACGTCTCAAGCGCGTCGCCGGTCAGCTCGCCGGCGCCTTGCGCTGCGTGACCGTCGCCGAGAAAGAGCAGCGCGCCTGGATGATTCACGCCGAAGTAGAGGGTGACGCCTTCGCCGAACTCGCGATAGTCCATATTGCCGCCCCAGGGCCCCAGATATCCCGAACGGAACGACTGCTGCTGGGGAGGCGCGACACCGATGCATCCCAGCATCGGCTTGAGCCGCACCGTATAGTCCTTCATGTGCTCCGACGGCTGGGCGGGACGCGCCACCCCGTGCTCGCGATCCAGGGTCCACTCGCCGGAAAAATGCTCGTCCGTTTTCAGGTTTCGGAAATAGCCCGGCCCCAGCGCGCTCGGGACGATCCCGGTACCGCTGCCTGCCGTGCCGCGATTCAGGCGGAGGCGCTTCAGATGTACAACCAGCGTATCGCCAGGCCACGCGCCTTCCACATAGAACGGTCCCGTCAGCGGATTGCCGCCGGGCGCGCGGCGGACGCCGTTCTCGTCGCTGCCTCCGGCGTCGACACTTTTGGTTTCAACAGTGTCGCCTGGGTAGATATGCAGGGCCGGCGTGATGTTCCAGGCGAAGTAGTTGTAGAAGGCAGTCGGCTCGAATTTATACGTCTTTGGCTCGCCGGGAGGGGGCGCGGGCGGGCGTTTCCCGATGAACGTGAACGCGCCTTCGAGGTCGGAGCCTTCCCCCTTTATCTGGTCGCCATTCAGAGTGATCTTCACTTTCCCGGCACTGGGATTGTCGTTCTCAGTTACGGTGCCTTCGCATACGTTGTCGGTCAGGTTACAGTGCAGGCTCTCGCCTTCCCATTTCGCGGTGGCCGCAGAGCCTTCCTGGGTGACCGAAACGCGGATGTATTGAGGGCCCATTTGATCCCAGGTGAGCAGCCATTCTCCCGTCAATGTACCGGTCTGGGGCGCGAAGGCAAGAAGGAAAAGAGTAAGGGTTAGGATCATTTTGGTCCTGTGAAACCGACTCAGTTATCGACTGGTTTTTGCTCTACGTGATCGATGACGAGTACCTTGATCGGGCGCTTTTGAAGTTCGAGTTTGAGGCCGGTTTGTTTCTCGAGCGCTTCGAATAAAGTGACCGCGCCGGTGGGATCGGACGCGTCGCTGACACCGCCGGCAGCGGGTCCGGCGTCACCGCCGCCGCGACCTCCCCGGCCCGCCGCCAGTGCGTTGCCCATTCCGGCGGGGCTGAAGCTCAGGGTGAAGTCGTAACCGCCTTCGAGTCCCGTGGCGTTGAGGACCGGGCTGTGGATATAGCCGGGGGCGATTCCCTGAAGCTTTTCGGCGAACTGGTCCATGGTCATGTTCTGGCAGTTGACCAGCCTCGAAAGCACCGGGTTGGCCTTGCGCGGGTCTTTGGCGTCGGGCGCGGGTCCTTCTTTGTAGTGGGTTCGGCTGGCGGA
>Ga0302320_10028860_pt1 | contig 10631 bp, 8 predicted proteins | sample Bog_T0_3_FD_202130 | JGI IMG/M metagenome (GOLD analysis project Ga0302320, IMG submission 202130) | Peat permafrost microbial communities from Stordalen Mire near Abisko, Sweden - Bog_T0_3 | ecosystem: Environmental > Terrestrial > Soil > Wetlands > Peat | place: Sweden: Abisko, Stordalen Mire... | reverse complement strand
AACGAGGTGTAGCCGCCGATGGCCGGCTCGAGCACCCGATGCGGCTTTTCCCCGGCCGCGGCGACGCGATACAAGTTTTCCTTGCCCGCGTCCGGGACCAGGAGATAAACGGAGCGGCCGTCGGCGGTGGGCGCGTACTTGGCGGTTTCGCGATCGAATTCCCGGGTAACGAGCGTGGGCTCGCCTCCCGCGGGCCACGCCACCCGATTGAGCTGCGCCAGGTGATAGATTTCCGTGTCTTGAGGGGCGTATTTGAAGAACAGCGTCTTGCCGTCGTGGGTGAAAGTCGCTGCTTCGTAATCGCCTGCGGCCGGCGAGATGACGCGCGGTTCGGCGCCGCCGTCGGCCGGCATGCGATACAGATGGTAGCCCACCGGCGCAAAAGCAGCGTTCCAGCGCTCGGTCGTGGCGGTGAACACCACTTCCCGGCCGTCCCGGCTCCACAGTGGCGCGAGCGTGTAGTTGGTTTCTGTTTCTCTGCCGCCGAAGCCGGTCATTTGCGCGAGCATCGTCGGCGAAAGAATGTCTTTGGCGATCGCACCCGAGTCGGTGGATTGCACCAAGAGGGTGGGTTGCCGTTCGTCCAGCCATTGATTCCAATAGCGCACGGGAAAATGTTCGTAGACGCGGACGTTGTATTTGCGATCCTTGCGCTCGGCGGCGATTTTCTTATTGGCTTCATCGTCCAGGGTGTGCGGGTAGACGCGCGATTCGAACAGGATGGCCTTGCCGTCCGGCCGCCATTGGGGGCTCTTGGCGCCGGTTGAAATGTTCGTCAGCCGACGCGCCTCGCCGCCGCCCGCCGAGAGATTGAGCACATAAATCTGCTCCACGTCGTCGCCCTCGCGCTTGGTGGAGAAAGCAATGCTCGCGCTATCGGGGGACCACGCGACGTCATCTTCCGGCGCCCTGGTGTTGGTGATGCGCCGTGGCGGCTGGCTGCCGTCAGCCGGTACCAGCCACAGATCGCTGATCGCCTTGTCGGCATCGTACGCGGGCTCGAGGACTGGAAACACCACCCATTTGCCGTCGGGGCTCACCGTCGGCGAACCGACCCGCTTCATCATCCACAGCGCTTCGTGGGTGATGATTTGCGGGCCCGCGGCAGCGTGCGCGCTCGGCCCCAGAGTCGCGGCGAGACACGCGGCCCAGCTCGCGGAGCATTTAGCAAGATTCATCGGGATACTCATGGTTCGAGAGTTGCGCGAGTGTAACGGGTCAGCGGCGCGGCAGCAGCCAGAGCGTGAGCGCCGAGGGGTGTTCGAGATCGTGATACACGGTGTTGTCCACCGCGATCTCGCGGCGATTCGCGCCCAGCGCCTCGCCGGTATTGGGATTGACATCGAACCGCGGAAAATTGCTGCTCGAGACATCCAGCCGGATGCGGTGGCCTTTCTTGAATACATTCGCGGTATCGAACGGGCGTATGCGCAAAGAATAGACCTGTCCGGGCGCGAGCAGCCGGCGCGTGGGCGATTGGTCGCGAAAGCTCGCCCGTAGGATACCGTCGGTGAGATTCATGTCGAAACCCTGCGGGAAGCTCTCGCTCGGCGGATAGACGTCGATGAGTTTCGCGGTGAAATCGGTATCGACGCCGCTCGATGCCGCGAACAGCGTGACCTCGACCGGGCCCGCGACGACGACATCGTCCTGCAAGGGTGCGGTTTCGAATACCAGAATGTCCCTGCGCGCGCGCAGCGGCAAAAACGGCGGGCGCGAACCCGGCATGTCCGGCCGTTCGCGCTGATCGTAAGCACCGTCCGAGAGGCGCTTGGAAACACCGCCGCCGATCGTCGGCACGGGGTGCCCCGGATCGAAGCGGTAGGTGGTGGATGCCGGCTCCGCCACTTGCGCCGGCCGGTCGGTCAACGACCCATCGCCGTGCAGGTAAAAATCGCTGCGCCTCGCCCGCGCGGGTGGCCATTGCTGTGCCTCGCGCCACTCGCCGCCATGGACCAGGCGGCCGTGCTCGTCTTTGTGGCCATCGCCGGTGCCCATCAGAAAATATTCCACGGGCGCGCGTGCGGCGGCGGAGGTGTTTCGGCCTTTCAGGTAATAATCGAACCAGCGCAAGTGAAACGCGGTGTCGAAATCTGCGATCGCGGCAGTGCTGCCGAACGCCACGTCGCCGGCGTAGTCCGTGGTGTTGCCATGATGTGTCCAGGGTCCGATCATGAGCCGCATGGGCGACTTCTTGATCGCCGCCAACGCCCGAAAATTCTCGATCGTGCCGCGCAAATAAATGTCGTACCAGCCGCCGACGTGCAGCATGGGCACATCGGCGGTTTGCGCGTAAAACTTTTGCCATTGCATGCCGAGCGTTTGCCAATGCGCGTCATAATCGGACTGCGTGGCCTCGTCCAAGTAATAGCCTTCGTAAGTCGGTGCAATGGCGAGGGGACTCAAGCCTTTGCGAAGCGGCAGCGCCGCATACCAGTCCGTGACTTTTTCTTTGCTGAGCATCGCTTGGGTGATCGGATCCTTGGCGTCTTCGAGTGCCTGCGACCAGGCCCAGGTCAGTTGCCGGCCCATTTCGAACGCGCCGTCGTAACGGACCGAGTGATCCCAGGCATTCGACATGCCGCCCATGTTGATGACCAGCGTACTGAGATGCGGCGGATGAAGTTTTGCAGCATCGGCCTGCGTGTGTGCGGCGTACGACGTGCCGTACATGCCGACTTTGCCATTGCTGTACGGCAGCCGCGCCGCCCACTCGATGGTGTCGTAGCCGTCGTAGGCATCGTAATCGTAGTACTTGACGAATACCCCCTGCGAATGGTGCCTGCCGCGGGTGTCCTGCAGCATCACGACGTAACCGTGCTCGGCCAGCGTCTCGGCAATGGCGACCGTCGGCGCCTCGGATTTATCGTAGGGCGTTCGGTGCAACAGCACCGGCAAGCGTTCGGACACGGCCGCGCCGTCTTTGGCGGGGCGATAAATGTCCGTCGCCAGCAACACGCCGTCGCGGGCCGGCACCATGACGTCGAGCTGGCGGGAAACCTCAGAGTAGGGCGCTGGCGCGCGCGACTCTGCCGCCTGGAGGCCGAACGGCAGGAGCGCCGCGAGCAGCAGGGCCGAGCGGCGGCTCAATGGCCACTGGTCGGGTTGATCGGATACTGCGCGGGCGTCTTGACCATGAGATACGTGAACGAGGCGTCGGCCGGGACGGTGACCGTATGCGGAGATCCCGCCGGAATCAGCACGAGATCACCCGGGCCCACGTCGTACGCTTTTCCGCCGCTCTGCTCGCCGCCGCGCCATTCATTCGCGGCGGTCTCGCGATTACCGGTGACGTGACCACCCACGACCACCGTGGCGTGGCCGGTTTCCGCGATGAGGATGTCGTCGACCACGCCATGCACTTCCACTTCGCCGGTTTTGTCGCGCCTCGCGATCAGGATGGTCGATTGGGGGCTGCTCGCAACTTCCTTGAAGTCGAGTCCGTTGACCGGGTGGACTACCTGCGATGCCAGTTGCGCCGCGGAGACGAACTTGCCATCGTTCACTCTTCTCAGATCGCCGCGGGCGACGCTCATCAAGAGCAGCAGCGATAAACCGGTCGTGCGAAGGATTGCCGTATTCATGAATGCCGCCTGTCGGTGTGGGGGAACCGAGAATGGTGCAATAATAATCCATTGTCAGCCCTCAATTTAGCAATGGATTCACCCGCGGCCCGATTCCAGGAGCTTGTGCGCAGGGTGAGCGAACTTCGGCGAAGTGGGCAATTAAAAGAGGCGCTGGAACTTTTCGAGGAGGTTTTGCGGACCGAGCCGCAATCCTTCGAAGCCCTCTACCGAGCGGGAGTGGTCGCGGCCCAACTCGGCATTCCCCATGTGGCGCTGGGATTGCTCGATAGGAGCATCGGGATCGATCCGGAAAATGCGGCCGCGCATTGCAATCGAGGGGTCGTTCTGCAATCTCTCGAGCGCTTGGCCGCTGCGCTTGCGAGCTTCGACACCGCCGTTGCGATAAAGGCCGACTATGCGCTGGCTCACAAGAACCGCGGCAATGTGCTCGACGCAGTCGGCCGATGGGAAGCCGCGCTCGAGAGTTACGACACGGCCATCGAGATCGATTCCGATTTTGCCGAGGCCCACTGCGGTCGGGGCAATGTGCTGCAGAAGCTCGGGCGATCGGATGCGGCACTGGCAAGTTACGATCGAGCAATACGCATAGACCCATACCTCGTCGAGGCGCATTCGAATCGGGGAGTCGCGCTCACTGCGGTCAGCCGCTTGAGCGATGCCTTGGCGAGTTTCGACAGGGCCATCGTGATCAGGCCGGACTATGCAGAGGCCCATGTCGGTCGCGGCAACGCATTCAAAGAATTGAATCGGTTGGACGATGCGCTGGTCGATTACAACCGGGCGATAACGCTGCGGGCGGACTATGCAGAGGCCCACTTCAGCAGGGCGATCACCTTGCTGCTGCGCGGGGACTTGGAGCAAGGCTGGCTCGACTACGAGTGGCGCCCGCGAAAGCGGGACTTGTCGCAACCGCCTTGGCTCGGCGCAGAACCGATCGCCGCAAAGAGCCTGTTGGTCCACAGCGAGAAGGGCCTCGGTGACACATTGCAGTTTTGCCGCTACGTAAAACTGCTGTCCGAGCGGGGCGCACGTGTGATCTTGCAGGTTCAGGCGCCGCTGCGCGATGTCTTGGCCACATTGGAAGGTGCATCGTGCGTCGTGGCGGAGGGGGACTCGTTACCGGATGTCGACTACCAATGCCCGTTGTTGAGTCTGCCGTTGGCATTCAAAACGACGCTGCAGACGATTCCCCTGTCACGCAAATATCTGCGCGCCGATGCTCACAAGGCCGCGGCGTGGCGTGCAAGGTTGGGCCAGCCCAAGAAACCCCGCATCGGTTTGGTGTGGCGCGGCGACCCGAACAATCGGGATGATCGTAACCGCAGCATCCCCTTGAGCGAAGTGCTGAAACATCTTCCCGTGAGGTTCGACTATTTTGCTCTGCAGAAACAGCTGACCGAGTCTGAATCAATGATGCAGGCCTTTCCTCGGCGAAGCGCGTCGATCGATGAGTTGGATTTCCCGCAGACCGCGGCACTTATCGAGTGCCTCGACCTTTTGATCAGCGTCGATACCAGCGTGGCGCACTTGGGCGCGGCGCTCGGTCAGAAGACCTGGATCTTGCTGCCGTTCAGTCCCGATTGCCGCTGGTTGTTGAATAGATGCGATAGTCCTTGGTATCCCACCGTGAAACTTTACCGGCAACACACCCTGGGTGACTGGGCCGGCGTGCTCGCGCGGGTCGCAGCCGATTTGGACCAAGAATTCAGCGACTCGTAACGCTGTCGGTTCTTCGCCTACCGGCCGAGTGAAGTCATATCGATCGAGAAGCGATACTTCACGTCGCTCTTGAGCATTCGCTCATACGCTTCGTTGACATACTGGACCGGAATGACCTCGACATCCGCGGCGATATTGTTCGCCGCACAGAAATCGAGCATTTCTTGCGTCTCGGGAATTCCACCGATGGCGGAGCCGACGAAATGGCGTCGCCGCAAGATGAGCGGAAATACCGAGATCGACAGCGGGTTTTCCGGGGCGCCGACTTGCACCATGGCGGCGTCGCGCTTCAACAGCTCGAAATAGGGCCCGAGGTCGTGATCGGTTGCCACCGTGTCGATGATCAGATCGAAGCTCGCGGTATGCTTGGCCATGTCTTGCGGTGATTGGGACAGGATCACGATATCGGCGCCGAGCCGTTTGCCGTCCGCCACTTTCGAGGGAGAGGTGGTGAACAGCGCGGTGGTCGCGCCCATGGCGTGGGACAGTTTGACCCCCATGTGCCCGAGGCCGCCGAGACCAATGATACCGACCTTCATGCCGGGGCCCGCCCGCCAATGGCGCAGCGGCGAGTACATCGTGATTCCCGCGCATAGCAGCGGGGCCGTGGCGGCGAGATTCATGCCTGCAGGGATTCGCAGCACATAGCCGCGGTCGACGATGATGGCGCTCGAGTAGCCGCCGAAGGTCGGGCCGCCGGTCACCTTGTCCGTTCCTCCGTAGGTTCCCGTCATGCCTTTTTCGCAATAGTTTTGCAGCCCTTCGCGGCACGAAGCGCATTCACGGCAGGAATCGACGATGCAACCGACACCCACGAGATCACCCACCTTGAAATCCCGTACATTGCTGCCCACCGCCGCCACGCGGCCGACAATTTCATGGCCCGGCACGGCCGGGTAAACGGTGAAATGCCACTCATTGCGCGCGAAATGCAGATCGGAATGGCAAACACCGCAAAACTGAATGTCTATTTTGACGTCGTCGTTGCCGAGGTCGCGTCGTGGGATCGTCAACGGCGCGAGCGGCTTCTCCGCACCGGGCGTACCAAAGGCAAGGTAATCGGCCATGCAAAAAACTCCCAAAAACGAACGCGGCAAAATGCCACCAGGCTTAGGCTAACAGATGAATCCCGGTGGCGGTCCGAATCCTAGTGTGGCGCCGCCGTGCGCGCGTCAAAAATGAAAATCCAACTGCGGTTCATCGCGTCGTGCTGTGACCGACCCGTCGCGGGCAGTTCAGCGACAGGCCCGACTGTGTGGGAGAACGAACAGACGGCATGTGAGGATTCGGGCTAATACTCCATGGGCCGTAATTCCGCGTTCGACATTGCACCTCCGCACTAATGACGGCTCGAGCGCAGGCAAGCCTACTCATGAAGAAATCCTCCAACGTCACATCCACCATAACCGCACGATCGGGCGTTTCGCGGGGCGGTCCCTCGGTTCACGATTGGATCAAGACGCCTGAAACGCCGAAATGGAGGCGTCGGTCTACGCTCCTCAGTGGCTATCGCGCGAGCGACGGGATCAAATCTGGGTCGTGGGCCCTGCGGCTGAAGGCCGTGGCCATTGAACTACAAAGGCGTTCGTCCCCGCCCGACAGGAGAGACTACAGTGACAACACAACTAACACTCAAGCGAGCTGACAATCACGAAATCGACACCCGGGATGGAAGCGATTTCGAAGACTCGAGGCTCGCGCGATATACCATGGCTTATAGCTACCCGGGCGACCCTTCTCAGCAATTCCCCTCCCGCGCATCGCATCAACCGACCAGCGTCCGAGTACAGCACTCAAAATATCATTTCAATTCAGATCGCGCGGCCGCCAACCTCGCGGAGTGGTCCACGTATTTACCCGCGGATTGCGTCGCGGCGATGATGAGAGACGGCTGGCAGCTGACTACTTAAGCGAACGCAATTGCGAATGGACCTGGACAATTCTCCGGGAAAGAGCTGTCAACAGCAGTCGCTGAGCCAAGCCTAACTTATAGCCTATGCGAGGCAGGAATCAGCGAACTGCGATTGGCGGCATGAGCACCGGTTAGCGGGAATTCGCTGCGGCAGAGTTCGCGAGTGGCGCGGCGGGCTCCGGCACATCGCCGGGACCAAACACGCGATCCAAGATCGTATCGCGTTCAAAATGCATCTCAGCATAGCTCCTGGCGCGCCGTCCCAGCGTCGACCTTAATTTCCCGTCGTCCGCCAGAGCGCACAGCGCGGCAGCAAACGCCGCCTGATCGCCTGGCGCAACAACCACGCCGCAAGTCTCGACAATGGTTGCGAGTTCGGTACCCGTGCGGCCCATGGTAATCACCGGTCGCCCACTCGCCAGCATTCCCGATAACTTGGAGGGCAGGACCAGATCGGCGGCGTCCGGGCTCTGGGGCAGGAGATGAATGTCGGCCGTGGACAGCAACTCGCCGAGACGTTCGAATGGCTGAAGCGGCAGGAAGTGTACGTTCGGCAAGCCTTGAGCGGCTCGCTGCAGTCGAGGCTTCATGACGCCTTCACCGCAGAGGATGAACACGATGTCGCGCCGCGCAACCACCAATCTTGCGACCGCGGGAATCAGCTCGAGGTCTTGCTTGCCGGCGAGCGATCCGGAAAACAGTACGACGATGGCATTCTGTTTTATTCCGAGTTCCCGCCGATAGGTCGAACGCGCCGAGAGCGGCGTGATGTGATCGATATCGACCCAGTTTGGGAGATAACACGTCCGGTCCTGCGATACTCCCTTCGTCAACAGCAGCTCCAGCATGCGGCCCGAAATCGAGGACACCGTGTCGAACCGCCGCAGGAGCGATCGCTCCATTCGCAGAGCGATCCGCTGCAGCAATTTTCCCTTGAGCAGGCCCATGCGAAATGCCAAGTCAACTTCAAAATCCTGCAGGTGCAGCCAGCTGCGCGCCGCGACTAGACGCGCAACCAAAAGCGCGATCGGCGCGCATAGGAATGCCGGCGCCACCGTCAGCACGAGATCTGGGCGCCAGACCACTTGGCGCAACATCACGGGGAAAGAACACATGACGAACGACGCCAGGTGGGCAAGTCGTGCCAGACCCCCCGGTGTCGAGGGCACCCACAGGGGAGCACGAAAAATCTCCACACCGTGCCATAGCTCGCGCTTGAAGAGCGGCCGCGCGTAGGCCGGGTCAAGCCGCCACGCTGGGTAGTATGGCGGTGCCGCCACTACCCGCACTTGATGTCCTTGCCGCACCAGCCAGGCGGCCATTTCGCCCGAGTATTTCCCGACTCCAACCGGTTCGGGCGCAAAGTTCGCGCTGTAGAGCAAAATCTTCATTTGTTTGAGAGGCTCCCGGGCGGCAATTCAACATGCTCGTAGCAGCGCAAGCGGCTGTGCTAGTTTGCCGAAGTCACCGAGCCATCGTCTGTGCGCTATCGCACCGAGCGACCGACGACGTATTTGTTGCGAGCCGCCTCATAGTCTTCGCCCGTGACGCCATTATCGCCGTGGCAAGAGCTCGGTCCGGCATTTATCACCGGCGCAGCCGACGATGACCCCAGTGGCATTGCGACTTACTCTCAGGCAGGTGCCGCTTTCGGCCAAGGCACGCTCTGGACCATGATTTTCGCGTGCCCGCTCATGGTCCGGACTCAAATCATCAGCGCTCGGATAGGCTGCGTCACAAGCGCAGGGTTGGCCGCGAATATTCGAACACATCACCCGGCGCGGCGTCCGCTTCCCGTGCCCATGGCGCTGCCCACATCCGCCGTGACTACTCGCGCGTTACCAATATGCAGATATAAATAAAGAAAAATACAATGCCGCAAATGAAGGCCGCGGATTGCCGATCCAACAGTCTGGCGATCAAACCGTGATGGATCGATGCGGCCGACTCGCAGCGTCGCGGCAAGAGCGCGATCAATCGGGTGGCGGTGACGGTAAGTTCATGGAAGGCTGGCTTCTGATCGGGGGCGGTGCCGATCAACGATACCAAGTGCTCGATCGCGGCGGCTTGCGGCAATTGGCTAAGTCTCGCGGCCTCTTCCCAGGGATCAACGTCGTGTCTCGCAAGAACCGAAAGCACACTCAACGGTAGCCCGCCGTCGTCCTGACGGACGGGTGAATAGAGAAACTCCTCGAACCCTGTTACCGGTAAACCGGTTGAACATACACGTGTCATGCGCGTCTCTGGTGGGAGCGGTGACGGCCGGTCAGGCGACTTTCCGCTTCACCGGATCGATGGCATACGCGCTGCGGCCATAGTGCGTGTAGATAAGTGCTTGCGCCGCAGGTTCAAGCACGACGGCAGGATCGTATGCTGGAGACTCTTTCACTGCTTGGCGCGAAAGACCCGTCGTGACCGTCGATTGCAACCAACTCACGCTGTCGATCCACTCTGGAGCGATCAGCACTTGGTGTCCGAGCCACCAATTGGAGGTATTCACGATGAGAAATCGAATGGCCCAAGACGTCTCGTCGATAAGATAACCTTGCAAGTGCCCGATCTCACCGTCGGACGCTTGCAAATAATATCGGGAAACCGCATTGCAGCTGCGCAGATGCGGATTCGCATGCTCGGCTCGTGCGTTGTGGGTTCTCGATGTGCCCTCACCCTTTCGAGCATTGCTTACCAGGATCTCCGGATAGGAGAGCGGCCCCCACAGACCCGTCCCACCCCAGTAATACGGGTAGCCATAATATCCCAGGTAGGCTTTTTCTTGTTGGCGGGAGACCGGCTCATCGACACCGATAATCGGGCTGTGCTCGACTTGCTCCCGAGTGATCGACAGTGGCAGCGCCTTACCCTGCCAATCCCAATTGCGGATCGAATGCGGAGAAATAAAGACTGTTCGATTTTTCAGCCACGTGCCTGTGTCGACGATGAGGTATCGGATGACCCATGATTCATCATCGAAGTAAAAGTCCTGCACGGTGCCGATCGCGCCATCTATGGCATCGACGCCGCATTTTTCCAAGTCTTTAACGCTGCGTAACATGGCTCGATTCCTCGGCGGAGCAGGGTGGGCCACCATACAGCGGGTAGGGCCGAGGGTCTGTTCGCTATCCAACACCGCGATACTGCGCCGCGTCGGCGGACGCGGCGCAGGTACCGTCGATCAACTGGTCTTTGCGAACGTTGGCTGGAACGAATGTCCTTGCAAGTTCTGCGGCGCCAGCAGCGGCAATCGAGCGATGAAGGTCGTGCCGCTTTCGCGGCTTGACGAGACGGATAATTGACCTCCATGGGCGCGCACGATTTGCGCGCAGATGTACAGCCCGAGGCCCAAACCTTGACGACTGGCGGAGACGTCGTGGCGCCAAAAGGGCTCGAAAACCTTGCCGATGCTCGCTGCGGGG
>Ga0302320_10028859_pt1 | contig 10632 bp, 5 predicted proteins | sample Bog_T0_3_FD_202130 | JGI IMG/M metagenome (GOLD analysis project Ga0302320, IMG submission 202130) | Peat permafrost microbial communities from Stordalen Mire near Abisko, Sweden - Bog_T0_3 | ecosystem: Environmental > Terrestrial > Soil > Wetlands > Peat | place: Sweden: Abisko, Stordalen Mire... | reverse complement strand
ATGTTCCATAATGTGGTACGTTGAGGATGTTTTCAATTTCATACCTCCCTGCAAAAAACTCTTTTGTTTTCAGCTCTTTAGTCGATGCAAATTGCGGTAAGTAATTTTGTTTCAGTCTACTTACAGCCAAAAAATACATAACAAAAGACTTAGAGGCGAGAATGCGGCCTGTAGCCGGCAGCTCGCAGCCTGGTTCCCCGGGAGACGGTGGTCAGGAGACCCGAAGGCGGCGGTAATGAGCCACCGCGCTCTTGGGTTTCTCTTTTGGCTCGCACCCTGAGGAGGGGGAGTTACTCCTTCGCCATTCCCCCTCCTACCCTTGCCATTTTGAGCTAAAGTCTTGATTCCAGACGAGTTAGATCTTGATTGGTCTCCCGTAAACCATTGAAAGCAAAAGAGTTAAGATCTAAAGTCTTCAAGAATCATGGGTTAGCTTGATCAGCGGGGTTCGCGGAGTTCTCCGGGAGCCCGGCCACGCTTCGGCCGCCCGAGATCCCTTTGCCCGGATTCCGTGTTCAGGAAACGCGAGCGCGGCGGGTGTGGGCCGCCGCGCTTTAGCCTGATTTTTGGCTTATGGGAACAGTATGCGCCGGAAGGGGGAAATTATATGCAAAACGGCGGGGGAATATTTTGGGGGCTGCGGCGAGGTGTGTAGTTGGGGAATGGAAGGGCGTTTGTCGGCGCCGATCCCGATAGACTGCGGGCTTCTTCCTGCTAGTTGAGGTCCGGAGTCTCCCCCCGCGGTGTCTCTCTTCTTCTTTTTGTCTATTGCATCTTGTACTTGTACGGTTACGCTTAAGCGTAACCGAAAACTCGCCAAATTGATAGTGGAGGTATTTGCGTTTGAAGAAAACCCGGGTGTTCCGCAAGGCATTATACCAATAACGACAAATTTTGTCAAGAAGATTATTTGGCTTATTCCGCTCCGTAGCGATATCGTCAGGAATCGTCAGATTTAATAGCGCTTCGAATTGAGCCATTGAAGTCTCATTCAGTCTTCTATGACGTCTCTAAAGACTGTCTGAATGCCGGGAGATCTTTCGAAGAGCTATTTGAAGAGATCTCGAAATTAAAGCGATATCGTTAGGAATCATCACATTTAATAGCATTTCGAATTGAGCCGTTGAAGTCTCATTCAATCTTCTATGACGTCTCTAAAGACTGCCTGAACACCAGAAGCTCTTTCGAAGAGCTATTTGAAGAGATATTGGAATTAAAGCGATATCGTCAGGAATCGTCAGATTTAATAGCGCTTCTAATTGGGCCACTGAAGTCTCGTTCGATCTTCCTAGACCTCTTTAAAGGCTCCTCGACACCCCTAGGAGTTCTTCAAACGCTATTCAAGGGGTCTCTTCGGGATTAAGGCAATATCGTCAGGACTCGTCAGATTTAATATTTAATAGTGCTTTCGATTGGGTCATTGAAGTCTCGTTCGAATCTCTAGAGAAGCCTTTAGATGGCTCTTTGAAGCTCTGGAGCGATCTCAAGGGCTATTTTCAAGAAATCTCTGAATTAGGGCGGCATCGTCAGGTCTTTAAAGAATAGGTAGTGGATCTGGCCGTTCCAGATTTGGCCAAAATCCCAAGTTCAATCAATCGACGCAAATACTGAGTTGCAGTTTCTTTTGATACCTTGATCGCTGCGACGATATCTTCGCTGCGAATGAACTTCTTTTTCTCCGCAAGCTCGATGATCTCCAGTTGACGAGGACTCAGCGCGGCGAGAAGTTGGCTATCTGCTCGCACCGCAAAAGGCGTTTGCTCACGCCCGAACAGTCTTACGATAAAAAAGCCATTCTCCACGAGAAACTCTGGAGATCGCAATTGATATGCCCGTAGGCGCTCCGGCATGTGCTTGATGCCAAAACCCCGAGCCTCCATGATGCCCAGCGAGAATGCCACCCGCGATGTCTTTGGGTTTCGTTGAATCGACTCTACCTTATCGGGGAACATTTCTATCGTTAAAGGTTCGACCGGCAATCCAGGGCTTTTTACCACTATCTGATCGCGAAACATAGAAAAATAGGTATGTGCCCCAGCCTTGTAATCTCTATGAACAAGGGCATTCACAATCACCTCACGAATGACAGTTTCTGGGTACTCTGGAACCTCTTCTCGCTGTGCTCCCCAGATCCTGGGGACTCTTCGAACGTTGTTGTTAAAGAATTCGAGAACCAGCTCAACCTGTTTAAATAACGGTCCTTCGATCTCCTTCTGATCAAGAACGCGTTCAATCGTTGCGGGTTCATCACCTGCAATGCCGAAATGGTCAGCCTTTATTGTTGCTTGCGGAATAAACTGATGTGGCTCTTTGCCAAACAGAACCATACCTGCAATTGTTGGTCTCAGATCCTTTTTTGTTTGCCCTTCTGCAATGAATCCGCTTTTCTTGAAATCCTCCCACAATTGGGGAGAGGGGACTTTGAATCGCTTTGAGGTCTTGTTTAGGTAGAGATTAATTGCTTCTTCCGAGAAGTCATGAAGGGTGGCTTGATGTAGTGGAAGATTTTCATGTCGATCAGGGCTCTTAATTGGGTTACTCAGTCGCGCCGCGCGTCTGTCTTGTTCCTCAATGAACTCTTTATTGTGAACGCGAATCTGATCGGCGAGATCTTGGTCAAAATTGTCGACCGTAATTCCAGCATCAAGGAGCTTCCTACTTCCCTTGCCGTAGATGTCGGGGTTAGGGTCAGCAATGCCTATAACAACATGTTTGATGCCTGAATCAACTATTCTGTCCGCACATGGAGTCTTGCCAGCTCCCCTTTTCGAGCAAGGTTCCAATGTCACATATATGACTGCGTCTTGAGGAATCTTAAGGCCTGATTTCTCCAAAAGCGTGAATTCCCCGTGGTCTCCGGGTCCATACTTTCCTCGATGAGCGCGTCCAATTATCTTCCCATTTTTGCGAACTAAGACTGCCCCCACCAAAGGGTCTGTCTTTCCAATTCCCTCGGATCGGGACTCAAGCATGACACTGATAGCTTCCGTCATGAAAGCGCGGTCTGGGTGTTTGATCCTGATTCGAGATTTCGTTTTCTCGACGGTCTTCACCCTCTTGCCTAACGCTGGCTTGAGTTTTCCCATGAGATTCAGTTTAACTCCTTGGCACCAAGCCGCACGTTTGCAACTGATTGCAAATTCCGTCGATTTCAGCCCTGAGCAATGTGCCGGTTGCCCCTAGATACAAAACCAATTCCGCCATGATTCACCAAACGCTGCTTAGTGCTGTTCCCGGCCGTTCATGGACTCGCCGGCGTCGTCGTGGCCGTCCACGATGTAAACCCAGCCGGAGAGCGGGGCGCGGCCTTGGGTCGCTAGAAACGAGTAATTGAAGCGCAGGTCGGTGAATTCGACCGTAGTCCAAGTGCGGCCCGGCGGCAAATTGGGCGGGTCCAGTCCCGGCACTGGGCCGGGCGCCGGTTCGGAGCCCACGTCGCGCACCACGGCCCAGGTTCCCCAATCGAGATAAACCTTTCCCAGCCCAGTCTGCTTCGCGGCTTCTACGGCGGCCGTGCCGGCCGGTTTGTAGAGCACATCGCGCAATGGATCGCTCTCGATCGAGCCGGTGCGTGTGTCGATCTCGGCGGTCTGATAGAGATTCGAGGTCTCGACGATCGCGTGCCAGCGAAATGGATTCACCGGGTAGGGCTCGGCGGCCATGCGCAGGGCGGGCTCAGCGGAGATCGGTGCATTGCTGACCATGACCAACGCCTGGGCGTGCTCGGCCCAGCGCCAGCAGCCCAGCACCAGCATTCCGGTGAGCGCAAAAATTGCCCAACCGCGGCCGCGAAATCTCTGTTTCCGCACGCCGATCTCGCGATCGGCAAGCCCCAGCACCCACGGCATGAATAGCGCCAGGAAGAGCAGCGCCCAGACGGCCGGTTCGTATATGTAGACGAAGCTGCCCGCATACCAGCGCGGATTGAAAGGAAAGAATGGCCGCAAGCCGTAGTTGTTGGTCCAGTCAAGCAGCAAGTGGCTAAGCGCTGCAATGCAAGCGGTGAGGTAGAGCCATCCCCAGTGCATCGGCTGTTGTGCGATCCCACCCATTTCATCCGCAACAGCGGACGAAATGGATGGGGCACGGGCAGCATTTCGGCGTCGCGTTTTGAGCCAGCGATCGAATAGCCACACCGCACCCACAGCCACGCCTGCTACTACGGGAACCGCCCAGAAGGTGTGCGTAATGCCGCGATGGTGCTTGAGTCCTTCCACGGGCCCATTGAATCCCCAGAGGACATCCAGGTCGGCGGCTTCGGCGGCAAGCACCGCGGCCAGCGTGGCGTAGGCCGTCTTGCGATTGAATCCCGCGCGGCCGATGCAGGCGCCGGTAAGAAAATGCGTGATCGGTTCCATGCGTTTTACGATCCGATCTAGACGGTGGTCGCCCACTCGCCCTGGCGCATGAGCGGCTCGGTGACGCCGGGCGCGGTGACGCCGTCGATGTCCAATTCGCCGGAACCGATCATCCAGTCTACGTGGATCAAACTGTCATTGGCGCCCTTGGCGGCGAGCTGCTCGGGAGTGAGCTTGTCGCCGTCGCGCACGCATGACGAATACGCCTGGCCAAGCGCGATGTGCGAGGCCGCGTTCTCGTCAAAGAGAGTGTTGAAGAAAACAAGACCACTTTGCGCAATGGGCGACGAGTGAGGAACCAAGGCCACCTCGCCCAGCCGCCGCGCGCCTTCGTCGGTGCCGATGAGCTTTTTTAGCACTTCTTCGCCGCGCGTGGCGCGGGCCTCCACAATCCGCCCCTTTTCAAAACGCACCTGGATGCCTTCAATCATCGTTCCCTGGTGCGAGAGCGGCTTGGTCGCGGTCACGACGCCATCGGCGCGATCCTTATGCGGGGCGCTGAAGATCTCTTCCGTAGGCATGTTGGCGATGCAATAGATTCCGTTGCCCGCTGTTGTGCCGCCGCCGAGCCATTCATGATCGTCGGCAAGGCCGAGACGGAAGTCGGTGCCGGGGCCGCGATAGTGCAGCGCGTAGTAACGTTTGGCATTCATAAAGGCGGCGCGCTTCTGCAATTCAGCGTCGTGCGCCCTCCACGCACTCACGGGATCGGCCCTGTCGATGCGTGTCGTGGCAAAGATGGCGACCCACAGTTTGCGTAAGGCCTCGTCAGGACTGTCGTTGGGAAAAACCGCCGCGGCCCACGCTGGTGTGGCGCTTGGGACGATGGTCCAATTAATCTCGTGCCGCGTAATGAGCTCGAGAGCGGGACGGTAGGCTTGCGAAACGGCGCGATTGGCACGGCCCACTTTATCCGGGTCCTCGTTGGATAGGAGCGCGGGATTAGCTCCAGAAATTGCCAAACGCGCTGCGCCGCTCTTGAAAGCCGCCGCCATGCCGTCATAGAGCCATTTGGCCGCGTGATCGAAGCTCGCGCCGGACGCGTGCCGGTAACGCAGCAGGGCAGAGTCCTCATCGTTGAAAAGCGTAGTTACCAGCGACGCGCCAGCACGATAAGCGTGTTCGGTAATGCGGCGAGTCAGAGCCAAGGCGTCGAGCGACGCGGTCATCAAGAGTTCCTGCCCCGGCCTGAGGCCCAACCCCACATGTACGGCCACGTCGGCGAGCAGATCCAGACCGTCGGCTTGCGTGCGAGCTTCAAGAGCAATTGCGGGTTGCGTCATCACTTCTCGATTCCTTCTGAATTCGTCTATCAATTGGCCGCCAGTTTTGGGTCCGCTGGCCGGATGTTGCTATTGTAGGGGGTCTTGCATAACGTACGTCACGGCACAAGGTTGTCGTACGGCTCGCGATGCAGAGTGAGAATCGGGTTCCACCCATGCCGCGGATTCGCCTACAATCAACGATGGATGAAAAGGCCTTTCGAGGGGCCATATTGCCATGATGAAGCTTCATATCATTTGGATGAAGAGGAGCATTTTGACTACTGGAATTTCGCTTGCCCTGGGGGCTGCGTCCGCTTCCGCGCAAGCGCAGACGGCGGTCGCTGTTTATGGGCCGAACAACCCTTTTTACGCGCCCAGCACCCTGCCGTTTCAGGCGCCGCCCTTTGACAAGATCAAGGACAGCGACTACCAGCCGGCCATCGATGCGGGCATGGCGACGCAGATCAACGAGGTTGAGGCCATCGCCAACAATGCCGCGCCGCCCACTTTTGAAAACACCATCGTCGCGCTGGATCGCTCCGGCCAGTTGCTCATACGAGTGATGCTGGTGTTCAACTGCGTTACCGGCGCAAACACCAACGATAAGTTACAGGAGGTGCAAGCGTACGAAGCCCCGCGCCTGGCCGCACAACAGGATGCAATCTACCTGAACTCGAAGCTCTTTGCGCGTGTGAGGGCGGTCTACGACCGGCGCGTATCGCTCCATCTCGATCCGGAACAGCTGCGACTAGTGGAGTACGACTATCAGCAATTCGTGAAGGCCGGCGCCAACCTTTCCGACGCCGACAAAACCAAGCTGAAAAAGCTCAATGAAGAAGAATCGACGCTCGAAAACACATTCCAGAATCAGTTGCTCGCGGCGGCAAAGGCGGGCGGGTTTTCCACCACGGACCCCATGGCTCTTGCCGGGTTGACTGAGGCGCAAATCGCGGCAGCCGCCCAGGCCGCACAGGCACGCAAGCAGCAGGGCTGGCTGCTGCCGCTGCAAAACACCACGCAGCAGCCGAATCTGGCGTTTCTAGCCGACCGCGAAACGCGCAAAGCAATATTCGACAACTCATGGAACCGCGCCGAGCGCGGCGATGCCAACGACACGCGAGCCGCGATCGCGAGGCTCGCCCAGCTGCGCGCCGAAAAGGCTGCGTTGCTTGGATTTCCCAATTACGCGGCTTGGAATTTGACCGATCAGATGGCCAAGACCCCGGAGGCGGCGAAGAAGTTTCTCGATGCGCTGGTGCCGGCATCCACGGCCAGAGCTACGGGAGAAGCCAAGGATATTCAAGCATTGATTGACGCACAACACGGCGGGTTCAAAGTTGAGCCGTGGGATTGGGAATTCTATTCTGAGCAGGTGCGCAAGGCGAAATACGATCTCGATCAGTCGCAGATCAAGCCCTATTTTGAACTGAATCGTGTGCTTGAGGACGGCGTCTTCTACGCAGCGCACCAGCTTTACGGTCTCACCTTCAAAGAGCGCAAGGATATTCCTGTTTACCAGCAGGACGTGCGCGTCTTCGAAGTCTTCGATGTCGACTCCAAGCCGCTGGCCCTGTGGTACTGCGATTACTTCAAGCGCGACAACAAAAACGGCGGCGCCTGGATGGACGTTCTCGTCGGCCAGTCGAAACTGCTAGGCCAGTTGCCGGTCGTCTTTAACGTGGCTAACTTCGAGAAGCCCGCGCCGGGCCAGCCCGCATTGCTCAGCTTCGACGACGTGACCACAATGTTCCATGAATTCGGCCACGGGTTACATGGCATGTTTGCCAACACGGTATATCCCAGCCTGTCGGGCACGCAGGTGGCGCGCGACTTTGTCGAGTTCCCCTCCCAGTTCAACGAGCACTGGGCCAGTTATCCCGCGGTCTTTCAAAATTACGCGCGCCACTACAAAACCGGCGCGCCCATGCCGGAAGAGCTCAAGGCAAAGATCGTAAAGTCGCAGAACTTCAATCAAGGCTACTTGTTCACGGAGATTCTCGCCGCATCCGAGCTCGATCTCGAGTGGCACATGCTCCCGACCAGCGCGCCTCTTCAAAATCCAGATGTCTTCGAAACCGAGGCGCTCAAGCGCACGCATCTCGACCTCAGCACCGTGCCGCCGCGCTATCGCTCCAGCTACTTCCTGCACATCTGGGCGAATGGCTACGCGGCGGGCTATTACGCGTATTCGTGGAGTGAGATGCTCGACGATGATGCCTTCCAGTGGTTCCTGGATCACGGCGGCATGACGCGCGCCAACGGCGACCGATTCCGGCAGATGGTCCTCTCGCGCGGCAACACCGAGGACCTGGAAAAAATGTATGCGGCGTGGCGAGGCGGCTCGCCCAGCATCGAGCCCATGCTGAAGGACCGCGGGTTGAAGGGGGACGCGCAATAAGCGGAGGGCGCAAGGCGAGCGGCGGCAGGGGGACCACTCAGTGGCTATCGATCCGAAAGGCGCCGCTCTTCGCCTCCGATCTTCGTGCGCGTCACTATAATCCATAGCTATGAGCGAGTCGGCTGTCGTGCGAGAAGTCGAAAAGCTGCGCCAGGAACTGCGCCGTCATGAGCATCTTTACTACGTACTCGATGCCCCCGAGATCAGCGATGCCGAATACGACGCGCTGATGAACGAATTGAAGAGACTGGAGGCGGCGCATCCTGGGCTGATCACGGCGGATTCCCCGACACAACGCGTGGGGGGCAAGCCCGCAGCTGGCTTCAAGAAGGCGCAGCACTCGCGGCCCATGCTCTCGCTCGACAACGCCTACAACGCCGAGGAACTGGCCGACTGGGACCGCCGCGTGCACGAACTTGCCGGTGCGCTACCAGTCGAGTACACGGCTGAGCTCAAGCTTGACGGGCTGAGCGTTGCGCTCAACTATCAGCCCGGCTCTGACGGCGACGCGCTGCTCTCCATGGGACTCACGCGCGGCGACGGCCAGACCGGCGAAGACGTCACATCAAACATCCGCACCATCCGCAGTATTCCGCTTTCGATTTCGGCGGCAAAACTCAAGAAAGCCCGCCTCCCGGAGTCGATCGAAGTGCGCGGAGAGGTCGTGATGCCCGAAGCGGCCTTTCAGCGCCTCAACGAGGATCGCGAGCGCGAAGGCCTTCCAGCATTCGTCAATCCGCGCAACTCTGCCGCGGGCACGCTGCGCACGCTCGAGCCTTCGATCGTCGCCAATCGCCGCATGGTTTTCTTCGCGTATTTTCTGCTCGTCGACGGCGAATATTTTGCCGCCGGTCAGACAGCTACGCTCGATGCGCTCATCACACTAGGCTTCCGCGTAAACCCACATCGCGGGAAGGTGAGCACTGTCGAAGAAATGATGAAGTTCATCGACAACGCCGAGAGTCAACGCGCCTCGCTCGGCTACGAGATCGATGGCGTGGTGCTTAAAGTCGATGCGCATGCCACGCAGCAACGTCTGGGCTACACGGGCCGCGCACCGCGCTGGGCCATTGCGTACAAATTCACGGCCAAGGCGGGTGTTACGCAGGTGAAGAGCATTACCGTGCAGGTTGGCCGCACCGGCAAGCTGACTCCAGTGGCGGAATTGACGCCAGTTTTCATCGGCGGCACCACGGTGAGCCGCGCCACGTTGCACAATGCAGATTTCATTCTTGGTCTTGGACTGAGAATTGGGGACTACGCAAGAGTCGAGCGCGGCGGCGACGTGATTCCTAAAGTCGTTGAAGTAATCGAAGACGCCGATCACCCGCGCGGCCTGCAGTACTTCGAGTTTCCTCCCGTCTGCCCCGAATGCGGCAGCCAGGTCGTTCGCGCCGAAGGCGAGGTCGACTATCGCTGCGTTAATGCAAACTGCCCTGCCAAAATCCGCGAAAGCCTTCTGCATTTCGGCCGTCGCGAAGTAATGAACATCGAAGGACTGGGCGAGGCGGTCGTGCAGCAGTTGCTCGATCGCGGATGGGTGCACAGCGTTGCCGATCTATATTCTCTGACCGCGGAGCAGCTCGTCAGCCTCGACCGATTCGCCGAAAAATCGGCGTGCACATTGCTCGCCGAGATTGCAGGCTCAAAACGGGCGGGACTTGCGCGCGTGCTCATGGGCCTCGGCATCCGCTTTGTTGGCGAACGCACCGCCGAGTTATTGGCGCAGCAATTCGGCTCCATGGACGCGTTGATGGCTGCAACAGCCGTGGAACTAGAACGCGTGGAAGAGGTCGGCCCACGTATCGCGCAGGCAATTCTGGAGTTCTTTGCGCAGCCCGCCAATCGCGCACTTGTAGAGAATCTGAAGCGCGCAGATGTCAACATGACCGCCGAGAGGAAGCAGCGCACTGCGCAACTCGCGGAACTGACCTTCGTGCTGACAGGCATACTGCCTACTATGACGCGTGATGAGGCCAAGCAGAAGATTGAAAGTGCCGGAGGCAAGACTGCGGGCTCGGTGAGCAAGAAGACCAGTTACGTCGTGGCCGGCGAAGAGGCGGGCTCCAAGCTCGACAAAGCGCGCGCACTCGGGGTTCCCGTGCTCGACGAGGCGGGACTGCTGGCGCTGCTCGCAGGGCAGCCGCTGTCGAATTAGTTCATCCCTTCGATCCTCAGTGCATGGCCGGCGGCAGGTTCTGCACGCGAGTCGGCCGCGTAAGCAACAGAGGAATCAGGGCGGCGATTATCAAAATCAGGTCAAACCACATAAATTCTTCTTTCGACTGCTCTTGCTAGGCACTGGTGCGGCGGCGCGCATCTGTGTCTGGCTGGTTTGCCGCGGCCCGCATCTCGCGCTCGCGTTCTCGCTCCCATGCTTCGGCGTGCCAGCGGCGCGATGCGTAGCGCAATGTGTCGGCGGGCAACGGCGGAATCTCCTTGGGATACGTCCGCGACGGCATGGTCACAATCTCCGGCAGCGGGCGATGAACCGGCTTGGAGGGCTCCTGTGCGAGCGGCGGCAACAGGCGCGCCGACGATTCGATTTCTGCAGCAACAGCCAGGCTGGTATCGGCCATCACGGGCATCTCCACTTCGACTTCGGTGGTCT
>Ga0302320_10028858_pt1 | contig 10632 bp, 12 predicted proteins | sample Bog_T0_3_FD_202130 | JGI IMG/M metagenome (GOLD analysis project Ga0302320, IMG submission 202130) | Peat permafrost microbial communities from Stordalen Mire near Abisko, Sweden - Bog_T0_3 | ecosystem: Environmental > Terrestrial > Soil > Wetlands > Peat | place: Sweden: Abisko, Stordalen Mire... | reverse complement strand
CGGCAAGTCCACCCTGCTCCATTCCATTTATTACGCGTTGCGCGGCGAACAGGTGGAAGGCTACATTTACCGCCTGGAACCGGGGGACGTGAAAATCGCTTCGACGTTCCTCTTCGACGCGGAGCAGCACAATCCCCGCCAGCAGCTTGAGTTCTTCGCCGGCCAGCCGGAGATGCTCGATTTCCTGAAAACCGCCAGCCACGGGCAGGTCATGCTGGCACTGTTCCGCGAGAGCTTCCCCAGGCTGCCGGAGGGTTCCATCCTGCTCCTTGATGAGCCGGAAATGGCGCTCTCGGTTTCCAACCAGCGGCGCATCCTGAAGATGCTGTTGGAACTGGTGGACCAGAAGCGCTTCCGGGTCATCTGCGCCACCCACTCACCGGTGCTCCTCGACGCGCCCGAAACCTATGTGATCGACCTGGACCGGCACATCAACCGCAACGTCGCCACCAGCGACATGGGGGTCCAGGGGGCCAGCACCATTCAATAGCCATGGAATGGATAGTCGAAGCCATGCAGGATTCCGATTGGCCGGCGGTGCGCGAGATTTACCGCGAGGGTATGGCCACCGGCGATGCCACATTTGAGACTCAAGTTCCCGAGTGGTCCGATTGGGATGCCGCGCACCTGCGTCACAGCCGACTGGTGGCGCGGGCTGGCGGCGCGATCGGCGGCTGGGCGGCGCTGAGCCCGGCATCGCGACGGGCGGTCTATTCGGGAGTGGCGGAAGTGTCGATCTATGTGGCGGAGGTCGAGCGCGGGCAGGGACTGGGACGCCGCTTGCTGTCCGTGCTGGTGGAGGAATCGGAATCGCAAGGCATTTGGACGCTGCAGGCCGGCATCTTTGCGGAGAACCGCGCCAGCATCGCTCTGCACCAGCGCCTGGGATTCCGCCAGGTGGGACGGCGCGAGGGCATCGGCCGGCGCGAGGGCTGCTGGCGCGATACCGTGTTGATGGAACGCCGCAGTCGGGTGGTGGGAATATGACTTGTTGTGCCCAATTCGAGCGCTTGGTGGACCGCGACCTGGCTTGCCATGCGCAGCCCTACCAACTCACCAACGGGACCATCATCACCGAGATCGACACCGAGTATTTCCTGGTCTTCGGCGACGAGCGGCGCCAGTTTGTGGGCGTGAACTATTGCCCGTTCTGCGGCCGGGTATTGTCGCGGGAGCTGTGGAACCTGGAGAAGAAGAAGTAGCGGGAGAATAGAAAAGATGCCACGGCTTGCACCCTCGGTAGAGCGCGTTCCACACTCACGCATTCGCGAACTGGCGGAGATCGCCATGGGGATGGATGGCGTACTGCGCCTGTATTTTGGCGAGTCCAACCTGCCCACCCCCGATTACATCAAACGGGCGGCGGTGGATGCCATGGAAAACGGCTACACCTTTTATACCGAGAACGCCGGTCTGCCTTCGCTGCGGCGGGCGATCGCCGAGAACTACCGCCGGCTGCATAGTGTGGACTTAGACCCGGCCGGTGAGATTGTGGTGACGGCTTCCGGGGTGCAGGCGCTGAACGTGGCCATCCGCTGCGCGCTCGACCCTGGCGACGAGGCCCTGGTGCTCACGCCGGCGTGGCCCAACGGCACTTCGAGCATTATGATGGCGAATGCCACGGCGAAGCAAATCGCGCATCCGCTGTGCGGCGACCGTTACGTGTGCGATTTCGAGGCGCTGGAAGCGGCCGTTACACCGCGCACGCGCCTGCTGTTGTACACGTCGCCCTCGAATCCTCTCGGCTGGGTGGCGACGGAGGAAGAGCAGCGCAAACTGCTGGAATTTGCGCGCCGTCACGGTCTGTGGCTGCTGGCCGACGAGGTTTACGACCGGTTGTACTACTCCGGCGCCGCGCCGGGCGATCCGGCGCCTTCTATTCTGCGGATGGCCACGCGCGAGGATGCCGTCATGGTGGTGCATTCGTTTTCGAAGAGCTATTGCATGACGGGCTGGCGCGTGGGATGGCTGGTGGCGCGGCGCGACATGGCGGCCAAGGCGACGGAGCTGAACGAGTTCATTGTTTCGCACGCTCCCAGCTTCGCCCAGAAGGCCGGCGAAACGGCCTTGGCGGACGGCGAGCCGGAGCTGCGGCGGATGCTCGGGCGGCTCCAGGAGAATCGCGACACGTGCCTCCAGGCGCTCGCGGGCATCGCCGGGGTAACGCTTCCCAAGCCGGACGGCGCGTTTTACGTCTTCCCGCGGATCGACGGGTTGCAGGATTCCTTTGCATTCTGTAAACGCCTCTTGGAGGAGACCCGCGTGGGCCTGGCGCCCGGGGTGGCATTCGGAGCGGGTGGCGAGGGCTCGATTCGCATTTGCTACGCGGCCGAGCGCTCGATTCTGGAGCCGGCCATGGAACGGCTAATGAAATTTCTGAGGGGATAGCGGTCAGCTTTCAGCATTGTCCCAGGCCACCCGATCCCGCAGTTTCAGACTACCTTCAGACCTCCTGATGTCGGCCGGGGATTTCGGATAGTTGGGGAAATTGACCTGAGCCATGACGTGGCGCAGACACTCGTGTCTGTGGCGCCGAGACTCATCTCGGCGCTCCGGGACGGTGGATGCCGCTCGCGAAGAGGGTCGAGATGAGTCTCGACCCAGCAGGCAGGAGTGCCTGCGCCACGAAAACGGGCTCATCCCAAATTCCACGACATCAGGAGCTCTGAACTTCCCTGGGCCCGCTTGCATTCTCCGGCCGTTCTTTCGTGTCCACGAGCGATGTAATGGACCGCAATAGCAGTTACCCCCTCCGGCGACTCCGCAGAGCCGGCGCCCGCCCGCCGTGGTATTTTGGGTGCGATGCCCATCGACAATCCGTTTCAAGATCCATTGCGGTTTGAACGGCGCGTGCCGGAGTGCGCAGTCGTGATTTTCGGCGCCAATGGGGACCTGACCAAGCGCAAACTGCTCCCCGCTCTGTACCGTCTGGCGTACGACCGCCGGCTTTCCGCCGGCTTCGCGGTAGTCGGCATATCCCGGACCCCCATGACCGACGAGGCCTTCCGCGAGAAGATGCTGGAGGCCGTCAAAGAGTTCTCCGAAGACACCACCTTCGATGCCGACGTGTGGAAGGCTTTTGCCGCCGGGCTCTTCTATGTGGCCGGCGACATTGGCGACCAGGCCCTCTATCAGAATCTCGCCGGCCGGCTGGCGGAGATCGAAACCCTGCGCCATACCGGCGGCAACGTCATGTTCTATCTCTCCACCCAGCCCAGCCAATATGCGCGCGCGGCGCAAGGACTGGGCGGCGCGGGTTTGGGGAAGGGAAGCGGGTGGCGCCGGCTGGTGGTGGAGAAGCCCTTCGGGCACGACCTGGCCAGCGCGCGCGAATTGAGCGACCGCCTGCACGAGTCGTTCGACGAATCCGAGGTCTACCGCATCGATCATTACCTGGGTAAGGAGACCGTGCAGAATATCCTGGCATTCCGCTTCGGCAACGGAATCTTCGAGCCGCTGTGGAACCGGCGATACGTCAATCATGTGCAGATTACCGGGGCCGAATCCATCGGAGTGGAGGGCCGCGGCGCGTATTACCAGGAAGCCGGCGCGCTCGACGACATGATCCAGAACCACCTGTTGCAGGTGATGGCCACCATCGCCATGGAGCCGAGCGCCACTTTTCGAGCACCCTCGGTGCGCGACGAGCGGTCGAAACTGCTGCGCTCCATTCGCCCCATGACGCCCGATGAGGTCCGCCAAAATACCGTGGCGGGACAGTACGGGCCGGCCAGCATCGGCGGGAAGGACGTGCCCGGCTTCCGCCAGGAAACCGGCGTCGGCCCGCATTCGCAGACCAACACCTTCGCGGCCGTGACGCTGTTCGTGGACAACTGGCGCTGGGCCGGAGTGCCGTTCTATATCCGCACCGGAAAGCGCCTGGCCAAGCGCGTGACCGAGATTGCCATTCAGTTCAACCCCGCGCCGCTGCACATCTTCGACCACGATGGCGCCGGCAGCGCGCCCAATCTGCTGATCGTGCGCATCCAGCCGGAGGAAGGGATTTCGCTCAAATTCCTGTCCAAGCGGCCCGGCTCCGGCATGACGCTGCGGCCGGTGTCGATGGATTTCAACTACGGCTCGAGTTTCGGAGAGCGGTCGCCCTCGGCGTATGAGACGCTGCTGCTGGACGCCATCGTCGGCGACGCCACGCTGTACACGCGGCAGGACATGGTGGAGGCGAGTTGGGGCGTGGTGGAACCCATTCAGAACGTGTGGCGCGAAAGCCCGGCCGACTTCCCGAACTATGCGGCGGGGACGTGGGGGCCGTCGGCTTCCGATGCCATGCTGGCGCGGCACGGGCACGTGTGGAGGAAACCGTAATGGGCACGACAGTCGCTCCCGAGCAGATCCTCAAGGAACTCTCCGAGCTGTGGGTGGATAGCGGCAAGCAGGGGCAGGCCGAGGGCGGCACGGGCGTGCTGCGCGCCTGCTCCATGACTCTGCTGGTGATGGCCGAAGCCAGCGAGGACACGCAAAGCCTGGGAGAGACCATCGCGGCGCTCATGCCGGAGCACCCGGCGCGCGCGATTCTGGTGCGGCTCAGCGGCGCGGGCGATCGCTCCTTGACTGCGCGGGTGTACTCGCAATGCTGGATGCCTTTCGGACAGCGGCGGCAGATTTGCTGCGAGCAGGTGGAGATCGCCGTGTCGGACGCGGCGTTGGCCGATTTGCGGTCGGTCGTCTTGCCGCTCACGGTGCCCGACCTGCCGATGATCGTGTGGTGCCGCAGCACGCGATTGCTCGAAATGGCGGCGTTCTGGCTGATCGCGGACATGGCGCGGAAGGTGGTGCTCGACAGCGCATCGGCCCCCGACGCGGCGGGAATCCTGCAGCGTGCGCGGGAAGTAGTGGAGCGCGGGGTCATGCTGGGAGACCTTTCGTGGACCCTTATGACGCGTTGGCGCGAGATGCTGGCGCAAGTGTTCGAGAACCAGCAAAACGCCGCGCGACTGTCCTGCGTTTCGAGCGTGGGGGTGGAGTGGGGCGGCTCGCGCTACATTCCGGCGTTGTACCTGGGAGCGTGGATTCGCGATTCGCTGGCCGCCGTGGACGTGAACCCGGCCTTGCATCTCTCGCGCGCCGCGGACGAGGACTTTTTGCGGGTGCGGTTGACGGGCGAAGGGATTGCCGCCGTGTTGGAGCGCCAGGACGACCGCATGGTGGTCACGCTCAACGGGCAGTCGCAGTGCACCAATCTGCCGCAGCCCACCGACTATCTGCTGATGCGCGAAGAGCTGGGAATTGTGCGTCACGACCCGGTTTTCGAGAAGACGCTGGCGTCCGCCGCGCAACTGGCGCATCCCATAGACAAATGAGCGTACAACAATTCACCGCGCCGGATGCTTTGGGGGCTGCCGAAGCCTGCGCGCGCCACATTTTCAGCCTGCTGGAGGCCGCGCTTGCCATCCGCGACCGCGCGACCCTCGCGGTTTCCGGCGGGAGCACTCCCAAGCTGCTCTTTCAGAAGATGGCGGCGACGCCCTTCGCGTGGGATCGCGTGCACCTGTTCTTCGTCGACGAGCGCTCGGTGCCGCCCACCGATTCGGCCAGCAATTACAAGTTGGTGAACGACAATCTGATCGGACCCGCGCACATTCCCGGCAGCAACGTGCATCGCATCGTGGGGGAGATCGCGCCCGCGGAGGCGGCCGAACGCTACGCCGCGGGGATCCGCGAGTTCTTCGGCCGGCGCGATGGCGAGATGCCGCGGTTCGACATCGTGCATCGCGGCATGGGGCCGGACGCCCACACCGCCAGCCTTTTTCCCGGCGACCCGCTGATCGACGATCGCACGGGAATCGCCGCGGCCACTTTCGCGAAGAAGTTCAATCAATGGCGGGTGACGCTGCTGCCCGGCGTGCTGCTGGCGGCCCGGCACACGGTTTTCCTGGTGGCTGGCGAAGATAAAGTCGAGGCGGTGCGGGCGGTTTTTCACGAGGAGTACGATCCCAAGAAGTTCCCCTCGCAGATCGGAAACGAGGGGGATTCGGTGGCGTGGTTTCTGGATGAAAAGGCGGCGGACGGACTGGCCTGAGACTGAACGGCCGCGCCCGAGGACGCCAAGCGAAGGCTCCCGTCGCGGAGTTCAAATTCCGAATGAAGCACCGGCTTCTGGTGGTTGCGGGCGGGCTGCTCCTCGTTTTCGCGGGTTTCTATAAGTTCAGCCATGGTCCTTTCCTGGGGATGAACTCCCGGCATCAGCCGGTGTATTCCACCGATCTAATCGGCATCGGGGCCCTGGTAGTTGCATTCGGCCTGGTTCCGACGTCATGGCTCGACAGAATGGCGAAGCCGGCCGGATCGAAATCGGTCGTCAGAGCCGATCCACAGGTAGAGGCGGTGACACGCTTAAAGCGAGTCGGTCTCATTTCAGACCACTCCACCAAGGCATTATTGCGTGCAATAATTGCGGTCCCGACAGACAGTATCCACAAAAGCCGGCACTGCCTTCCGAAGTACTCCAAGCTGTTCCGGTAACGTTCGCCCGAGATCCCGTGCCTGTTCGCGGAGTTTGTCGAAGACAATCGACGGCTCCAGGTCGTATAGGTATTTGAGAAAAGTGCTGGGCCCCTGCACTTCAATACCCCACGGATCTGTAGCCGCCGATGGAAAGTCGCGCTTGTTGTACGTGACGATGACTTGCGCACCGCACTTTACAGCCGCCGCGAGCACATGACGGTCCTTGGGATGATTATCCATGCCGGCAACGAGCCGCTCAAATCCGTGAACCCAGGAATCGGCGAAGTGCTTTCTCAACTGCGTCACGAGGTAATCGGTCTTCTCCGTGGAAAGGCCGATCCGATGCTGGAGATTCCGAACAGTTTCCGCGATGATCTCCTCCGACCAGCGCGGCACATACAGTCGAGGGTGCTCGGCCAAGCGGAGAAGAGTGTCCCGAAGCGGCGCCGGAATCAAGACGTTGGCGTCCAGCACCACCAGGAGATCCGCGGTCACTCCTCTGCGGCCCCATCGGGCAGAATCACCTTATCGTAAGTACCCGCTTCCATCTCCGATCTCGCCATATTGTTGATAGCTTCATGCCGGGCAGCGTCGCGCCGCCGCTTGTAGTCCAGCAAGTCGCGGAGATAGATCCGCCGGTGCCGGCCGACCATGTGGAAAGGAATCTCGCCAGCTTCCACAAGCCCGACCAGAAATGGCCGCGAAACACCGAGAATATTGGCGGCTCGCTGCGTCGTGAGTTGCCGATGCTCGGGCACGATCGAAATCGCGTTTCCCGATTGCAGGTTCCGGAGGATCACGAGAAGAAGATCGTGGAGCGGTTGGGGGATGGCTATCTGGCGGCCATCCGGTCCGACCAGCTTGGCGTCTCCCGACTGAATCAGTCGGCGGAGATCGCCGATCTGCTTCTCTTGGGCTGTTGGAATCGAGATTGGATCGGTAAGCGCGGACGCCATGGGTCTCCTTGCCTACAGTGTAGCATTATCGAAATATTCGAAACATTAGAAATTAACGCAATGCGTGCTCAGCGGAGATCCTTCGTTTCAAAGATGGTATAATATCGCACTGTGGAAACAAGGTATTGAGTTGCGTTTCGCCTTGAAGCGGGAAAGACTATGCCGACGAACGAGCACCGCGTTACGGTAAACTGGAGATTGGCGGGTGTTTATGCCTGACAAAGAACAGTCCATCTATCTTGACCCCTCTCTGCCTATTTCTGAATCGTTTGCGACGTTACCCGCTGATTTCAAAACTTTCTTAAGAGGAGCATTTGCACTTCTTGCTGCACTGGTCGCTACCGGAAAAACCCCAGAATTAGTGGCCCAGGTATCCTCCGATGAGGGGGAGCCCTGGTCGACGCTCTCCCGAAGTGCGGCCAATGCTATTGCTTCGCAGCTTGGTATTGAGGAGGATCGGGTCGGTCGTGTATTTTCTGCCGCTATGTTTTGCTCAGCGGCTTTTGTAAACCAGAAAGGGCTGACGCCGGAGGAGTTTGTATCGGCAGGCGTTCGATTGGGCTTCATCGCCGAGGCGGACAACCGCAACGTGCTATTGTTCGCGCAAGCCATCGCGGCAAACCGGGTTTCCCTAACGGACACCAACAAACAAAACCGACTTGTCCACACTCTGCTACCTTCGTTCGCTGCATTTCACACCGTTGTTGATCTGCGCCCTTCATTCACGGAGGACGGCACTGCTATAAAATTTACGGTTCCGGTTATTATCGCGCATATAGTAAACGATTCAACGGATGATGTTTGGCTTCAGATGTCAAAGAAGCAGGTTGAACGTCTCATTTCTGATATGCAGGATGTGTTGCGCAAACTTGAGGTGCTTGAGCGGTGGTCCGGAGGAAGGAATCGCCAAGAGCGGGGAAGTGATGATTAAATTTGAGCACCCTCTCTGGCTGGTCGCGGCAACGTTTTTTGGTGTTCTGATCTTGTGGTGCAAAGAGCCCCCTGGAAGCCTTCGTGCGTACAAATTAGCAGAGATTACTGACCGTATACCGAATGAGAGCGTTAGATATTGGATTCAGTTGAGTGTTTTCTTGATTATCGGAACTTTCGCCGCACTAGCTCTTACGAATCCATCCAAAGTGAGCCAAGCTTTCGCGGCTGGTCTGGGCTGGACCGCTGGTCTGAGCGGTAGAACAACTGGCGCTCATCCGAAAAAATCGCGGGTGACGGCTGCTGGAACCCAACCCGCTCTATAACTGGGAAGCGGAATGACAACTAGAGCGTACAGATTCATTGGCAACTTGAGTTTTGCACTAGCGATTGCAGCAGTCCTGACCTTTGATTCATTTCGGAGCCCCCTGATTCCGGGGTTAGTCCTGGTCGGGGCGGGCGCGCTCGCCATGGCGATACACACCCTCGCCCGGTTCCAACCACTTAAACCTGACAGCCTCGAAGCCGCCGATGGGCAGAGCGTCTGCATAACAACCACTGCCGAACATCCGCAAATCATCACAAGCGAAGAGGCAAAGCCCCGGAATCGTCGCCAAATTCAGGCAATTGAAACACTTCTCGAAGAAGCGGCAGCCGAAGCTGAGGCGATGGCAATACAAAGAGACGAGCTTGTGCCGGGCCGGCAATATGTTTTTCGGTATGTTCGACGCTCCCAGTTTTACGCTCGGCAATTACAGCAAGCACAGCAAGGGTGCCCAGACTGGCGCGCCGTGCACACAGCAATTCAAGTTGCGAAGACGCTTAATCCTCAGCCGACTGAATACGAAGTAATCTTAACGCGTGACGGCACTCTGAAGATCAGCCCCAAGTCGCGGGTTACTCAAGATGATCCACAATTGGAGGAACCCGTAAGGCCTCCCCGGAACGTGGGAGAATCAACACTGATTAATTGACCCCTGCTTTTGGGATGCCCCCCCGGCCCCGTGTCGGTGTCCCACAAAAAGGCTCCTTTCGTGACCTGAAAGACGGAGGGGCGAACGGGCTCAAACCGTCCACGGTAAACCTCCGAGAGACATCATAGATGTACTGGCCGTAGTGAATGGAGTGTCTGGTGTACGCGCTGCTCCTTTGTATACATCTGCATCAGATCGAAAGCCATTTGCCCCCAGTCAGCACAGACCGCCACGCGTTTCAAAAACGGCAAGTTCTGCAAAGCCCGCGGAGCCCCCAAATCAGTCTCTCCGACGTCTCGAAAGTCTGTCTCATGACAGGTGGTGAAATCCCCTCGTGGCTGAGTCTGGACAAGCGAGTGGCGCCGTCGAAAAAGTCCGCCTCGATCTCTCGATCGGAGATCGTATTCCAACCCGAATTGTGCAGCCGTTGCCACTGCCTTCGTCTCTCGGCGTCAACAACACCAGATGGTCCGAAGTCCGGCTCTGCCGGTAAACTGAAGTAGTCCCAAAGGAACGGCGCGCGGGCGCCCCCAATCGAGATAGACCTCGCCAGGCCGGCTGGTAGCCGTCATAGGCGAATAGTTGTAATGGAGCCACGGGGCAGTAACGCTGGCCTGTGTAAGTGGGGCCATCAGGAAGAGGCAACCCCGTTCCCTGATCTGGGGGAGCGGGGGGCTACTGCCGGCCCTGAGCAAACAGCATTGGAATGGGAAGTTCTGCTAACCCGGGGGTGGGCCGTCGACCCACCCCGCCGAAAAATCACTACGCCTTCGCCGCGACCGCCGCGCGCTCTTTCAAGGCTTCCGCTTTATCCGTCGCTTCCCACGTGAACGTATCTTCCGTCCGCCCGAAATGGCCGAACGCCGCCGTCTTCCGATAGATCGGACGCCGCAGTTTCAAATGCTCGATAATGCCCCGCGGAGTTAGCACGAAATTCTCGCGCACCAGTTCCGTGAAACGCTCGTCGGGGATCACGCCGGTGCCGAACGTGTCCACCCGCACCGACACCGGGTCGGCCACGCCGATGGCGTACGCCAGTTGCACTTCGCAACGGCTCGCCAGCTTCGACGACACGATGTTCTTGGCAATATAACGCGCCATGTAGCAGGCCGACCGGTCCACCTTCGTCGGGTCCTTGCCGGAAAACGCGCCGCCGCCGTGACGGCCCATGCCGCCATACGTGTCCACGATGATCTTGCGGCCCGTGAGACCGGTATCGCCGTGCGGACCGCCCACCACGAAACGGCCCGTGGGATTGATGTGGTACTTGGTCTGCGAGTCCACCATGTCCGAGGGGACGATCACATCGA
>Ga0302320_10028857_pt1 | contig 10633 bp, 10 predicted proteins | sample Bog_T0_3_FD_202130 | JGI IMG/M metagenome (GOLD analysis project Ga0302320, IMG submission 202130) | Peat permafrost microbial communities from Stordalen Mire near Abisko, Sweden - Bog_T0_3 | ecosystem: Environmental > Terrestrial > Soil > Wetlands > Peat | place: Sweden: Abisko, Stordalen Mire... | reverse complement strand
CACGATTGCCGCTGTCCTTGAGCTTGAAGAGCACGCCGCTGGCGGTTTCGTAACGGCCGCTTTGCTGCCAGATTTCCGGGGGCTGGAGCGCGGGCATGAGCACTTCGATGGCCCCGGCGCGGTCCATTTCCTCGCGCACGATCTGCTCCACTTTGCGCAAGGCGCGGAGGCCAAGGGGCAGAAAGGTGTAAACGCCGCCAGCCAGTTTGCGGATGAGACCGGCACGAAGCAACAGCTTGTGCGAAAGGATTTCCGCATCAGCGGGGGCTTCGCGGAGGGTCGGAATCAACGTGTGTGTCCACTTCATGTGGCGGGGAATTTAACAACAAACGCGCCGGGGGTGAACCACGAAATATTTGAAAAAAGAATCCCCCCGAAACAATATCGGGGGGGTGCAATCGGGAATTAGGAAATACATTTGCCCGGATTGCGTGAATGGGGTGCGAGGTGATGCTGATGCGGTCGAAACTTAAGCGGTCACCTTTCCTCAAATTTTTCGTTCTGCCGGCGCCGGGCGGTTCGCGCTGAATCGTTCGCGGGGCAGGCGGGACGCCTGCCCCGCTCCCTTCATGCTTCGGAATCCGCGGTTACCAATTCGCCTGCAAGCTCTTCGTCCAGCGTCCGGCCAGCGTGTTGGCCGTCGCCCACCTCGGCGTTCCATTGCAAATCGGGCTGGGGCTGGTCAGCACAATGGAAGCGGAGGCTAGGGCGACGGCCAAAGTCCAGGGGGGCGCGGCCATGTAAAATCTCACGCGTGGTCACTCCGATCACGATGGGTTGCTCTTCCGGAAGAAATTCGATCTCAATTTTCATAGGTTACCCTCGGATGATTGGTGTCGCAGGCGGCGGAGCATGGCGGGAAAGGAAAACGGATTCTGCGGTTTCCGTTGCTGTTGACAACCCCGGAGCGATCCCAGCGGGCTACTCAGATGGCGCCGCTTGCTCCGCGAATGATGATTTCTATTTCCGTTCATACCATTTGTTCCTGTTTTGCCGGTTTGTCCACATTTCCTGTCTCCACCACAAATTTAACACCATCGCGCCAAAACCTCATAAAAAAGGGACGTTCGTGATGGTTTTCGGGGTGAACAGGCGCGGGCGTGGGGTGAGATCAGGGTCCGGTCAGCCGCGGGACGAACGCCGAATTCGATGGGAACGCCGGTACCAGGACAAACAGATCGCTGCCGACAAACCCGCATAAATTTTTATCGAAATGTAAAAAATGCCGCCTGGCTTGCCCGCCTTTTTATCCAACCTCTCGCACCCGGAGAAATCAAATTTTTCACGCCGCCGTCCACCAAAAAGAATCCCCCCCGAAACAATATCGGGGGGGGTGCAATCGGGAATTAGGAAATATATTTGCCCGGATTGCGTGAATTGAATGCGATGAGATGCTGATGCGGTCGAAACTTAAGAGGTCACCTTTCCACAAATATTTCGTTCTGCTGGCGCCGGGCGGCTCGCGCTGAAACGTGCGCGGGGCAGGCAGGTCGCCTGCCCCACAACCTCAAACTTCGGAATCCGCGGTTACCAATTCGCCTTCAAGCTCTTCGTCCAGCGGCGGGGCAGCGTGTTGGCCGTCGCCCACCTCGGCGTTCCATTGCAAATCGGGCTGGGGCTGGTCAGCACAATGGAAGCGGAGGCTTGGGCGACGGCCAAGGTCCAGGGGTAGGGGGGCGCGGCCGTGTAAAATCTGTCGCGTGATCACTCCGATCACGATGGGTGGCTGTTCCGGAAGAAATTCGATCTCAATTTTCATAGGTTACCCTCGGATGATTGGCGCCGCAGGCGGCGGAGCATGGCGGGAGAGGAAAACGGATTCTGGAGTTTCCTTTGCTGCTGACAGCCCCGGAGCGATCCCAGCGGGCTACTCACATGGCGCCGCTTGCTCCGCGAATGATGATTTCTGTTTCCATTCATATCATTGGTCCTGTTTTGCCGATTTGTCCACATTTCCTGTCTCCACCACATATTTAACACAGTCGCGCCAAAACCTCATATAAAAGGGACGTTCGTGATGATTTTTGGGGTGAACAGGCGCGGGCGTGGGGTGAAATAAGGGTCCGGTCAGCCGCGGGACGAAAGCCGAATTCGAGGGGGTCTACTTCAGCTTCCGGATGGTACCCAGACACAAATCGTTCACTCACAGCAGGCAATCGGCCGGTCAGAAAACGGGTGGAGATTCCGCCGGTGCCGGCAACCGCCCGGCGACGCAGCCGGGCCAGATAGGCGCGACGCCCCGCCGCCGGCAGCGCATTCACCCGCGCCCGCTCGTCGCCGAAGGCGCGCTGGTGAAATTCCCGCTCGATGCGTTCAATCGCTTTCGCTGCGGCCACTTTCATCGCGATTCAGGTTGTGCCACCAGACGGGAAAAATGAAGTCCTACTTCGGGCAGCCACTCCGCCAGCGCCGGGTCCAACCCCGCCAGCAACCATCCTTCCGCGTGGCCCGCTTTCAACAATTGCAAGCCCAGCGCGGTGGCCTGGTCCCAATCCTTGCGCCGCCGCGTCCGTTTCATTTCCGCCACCGTTTGCCGGTCGGCGAAATGTCCCCGCATGCGCCGCTGCCACGAACCCGTCACGCGCGGCGGCACGCCGAACACATTGAGAAACGGATTTTCGCCGGCGCCTTCGTCCCGGAAAAAATGGCAGGTCCAGCCGCCTGCCAGCCACGGTTGGGCCAGCGGGCGCTCAAGGCTCCGCGGTAATGACAGCTGCGGCCTTCAAACTTCGGAATCCGCGGTTACCAATTCGCCGTCACGCTCCTCGTCCAGCGGCGGAGCAGCGTGTTGGCCGTCGCCCACCTCGGCGTTCCATTGCAAATCGGGCTGGGGCTGGTCAGCACAATGGAAGCGGAGGCTCGGGCGACGGCCAAGGTCCCGGGGTAGGGGGGCGCGGTCAGGCAAAATCTGGCGCGTGATCACTCCGATCACGATGGGTGGCTGTTCCGGGAGAAATTCGATCTCAATTTTCACAAGTTATTGCATGGCGGTTGCCGACGCCGTATCCGGTCTGGCGCCCGGAGCCATGGTTGGCCGGGTGGTGATGATCATCGCCATCGGAGCGCCTGGCGATGCGGCCAGCACAGGATTGGAGTGCTTACTTTTAAGCATTCCAATGGCAACCCCGGACGTGATCAGGACCGCAATACCAGCGACCATCGCCACGACCGGAATGGCTCGCCTGCGCGCCGGAGCCCCTGGCAGGGGTGAGCCGGAAGCGCCCGGGTTGGGCGCCGGTGTGGCACTCTGGTTTTCACAGGGGGTTGCGGGCATTTCAATCTCCTGCATACACAGGGGACAGGCTACGCGCCGGCCGATATAAACCGTGTCACAAAGGATTCGCTGGCGGCATTTGGGGCAACTGGAGATGAACTCGCTCATACTGGTATTGGTTTTTGGTTATATTTGACGGTTAATTTATGTTTGTAATATGGGACACAAAAGAGCAATTAATGGGTAAAATTCAGCGCAGGAAATCCGGAGCATGAACTTCGGCGCAATATTGGGCCGATTTTCCACAACGATTTCGCCCCACTTGGCGCCGGGCGGCTCGCGCTAAAGCGCGCGCAGGACAGGCAGGTCCCCTGCCCTGCCGGCCGGGCCGGGTTCAAACCTCAAAATCAGAGAGCACCAATACGCCCTGACCCTCTCCCGCAAGCATCCGGGCGGCGTGTTGGCCGTCGCCCAATTGGGCATTCCAGCGTAACTCCAGCTGGGGCTGGTTTGTACGATGGAATGGGAGGCTTGGGCGACGGCCATGGTGCAGGGGGGCGCGACCATGAAAAATCTGGCGGGTGATTATATGGATCACCATGGGGGGTTGCTCGGGAACAAAGTCGATGGCAATTTTCATAACATTCCTCAGTTATTTTCGAATGGTTGGCGCCGCACGCGGCGGAGCATTTCGGAAAAGGAAACCGGCTTCTGCCGCCGCGGGCACCGCCGCTGCGATCGCAGCGGGTGGCTTAAGTAACGGCGCTTACTCCGCGAATGAATGTTTCTTTTTCCTGACATGGCATTGTTATTCGTTAGCTGACTGTCCAATTATCGTCTCGCTCCACACCATATTTAACACAGTCGCGGAAAAGCCTGTTAAAAAAGGGACATCTGGCGGGAATTAAGGGGTGAATGGGCGTTGGCGTGGGGTGAAATTCAGTCCGGGTTGGAAGCGAAAGTCGGAAGCAGGCGATGGTTTGAAAAATACTGCCCACAGACCATACACCGCGTGAAAACGCGCTGCGGCTGTGCTTTCAAAATGAATCAGGGGCACCAGCCGGTGGCCGGCAGCATCCGGAGCCCCGCTGGAAACAAAGGAAAAACACTTTCGTCCGACCCTTGCGCGGCAAAAATCCGGTGCCTTTCTTCATTCCGTCCGGCGCGTCGCCGGTCGGTACCGGCGGGTCGCCAATATCATCCCTGGCCGTCCCCGGCCCCCTGAAAAATCCGGACTAAAATTCCTTCCAGCCGGTCACGGTATATTGGTTGCCCGAACTCGCGGCGAGACCCTCGTCATAGTGGAAGCTGCCGCCCCCACCAAGCGCGATGGAGTAACCGATGATGGCTCCGGACATGTCGGCCCCGGCGGAAAGTGTGGCGTTGACGTTGGCATCGGGCGTGTTGACGATGGCGATAAAGGGGGTGGCGGGAGCGAGCACCATGTCCGTGCAGAAGGTCAATCCATTGATGACGCATTTCGTCGCCTGACCCGAGCTGTTGTTAATGGTGCCGGCGACGGTACAGTTCAGCGCCACATACAAGGTGAGACTGGCCCCGGGGGCAATATAGATGGCGCTGCCGCCATTGACATTAAAACCGCCGTTCACATAGAGCACGGCGTTGCCCGTCACCACCATGGTTTGGCCGCTGTTGAGGGAGAAGGCGCCATTCGTGATGTAATTGCCGGTGCCCAAACCATAATTAAAGTTGGTGCCGTGATAAATATAGTTGCCGGCGGCAAATCCAATGCCGGAGGTGTAGGGCAGGACCACCTCGGCGATGGTGGTGGTGAGGGTGTTGCGATAATGTCCGGATTCGATGCTGCCAAGGTGGGCGGCATTGGAGTCGTAAGGAATGTCACCCACCACACCTTGAGTTTGGAGCACAATGGAGTTGGAGGCATAGCTGGGCGGGACAATAATGTATCCATACAGAAAGGAGGCGCTCAGATTGATGGTGGAGGACGTCGAGGTGCTCCCGATGCCGGCATTCGCCCGCCGTTTGCTGACGGTGTAAAAACCGTTGGTGCTGTAAAGGGGATCCTGCGAATCATAGCTGTCAACATAGGCGCCGCCGGTTGGGTTCAAGTTGATGGTGGATTTGGAGAGCAGGCCGTAGGAATAGCCGCCGTTCAGCACGGTCTGCACGGAGACGACGCGGCTGATGTACTGCCCCGAGGACAGGGGCGCCACCACGCTGCCGGTGGCAATAAGCGTGGGGCCGTATCCGACCGCGTTGGTGGCCGGCAGCTGGATGACGGCGGTGTAATAGCCGTAGTTCACGAAGTTGGTGCGGGTCTTGACGAAGGTGTTCCCAACGGCGGTCCAGCCGTTGGTGCCAAAATTGGTGCCGCTGGTGAACTGCAACTGGGTGAGGCCCTCTTCCAGGCCGGCCTCGGCAAGCGGGAACGCATCATTCCACTTCATGGAACGTTCCACGCCCATCCGCCGGCTGCTCATCATCACCAGGCTGCTGGCCACCAAGGCGGACAACACGACGGTGAAAATGAGCACGGTCAACAGGACACTGGCGGACTGGGATGGTTTCTGAGCAACACGCATAGGTCAGTGGTTACGGAAGACAATTTTGGCACTTTGAAGGCTTTCGCTGGCGCTGGCACGATAAACCGCGTTGGAGGACAACGTCCAGTTGACCAGCACGGCCCGACAATTGGTCACCGAACCGGTGACATTGGTGTTGTCGAGCGTTCCCGCGCCGACCATCCCCCCATACATTTGGAACTGCGCACCATCGCAACCGGTGATTTGAAACAGTTGGCTGTTGGTTTTGGTCAGGCTCAAGGTATTCGAGGTGGAATCGAAGGTAAGCACCAATGGATTATTGTCCACGTCAACGAACGTCATGGAATCGGTGCTGTAGGCCGACACGGCGCGCACCTGGCGCAGGTCCCGCGTGAGATTGTCCACCGCCAGTTGCTCCTCGGTTTCCAGGAGCGTGTGATTGTTCATCGCCGAGGCGCCCTGGCTGATGTAAAAACAAAAGGTGACCGCCACCCCTAGCACCAGCAAACTGAAAACCGAGGAGATCATCACCTCCACCAGCGTGTAGCCGTAACGAGGGCGATCAATTGATGTAATTGTGCAATCCATATTGGGATACGAGGGTGCTCGCTGAATTGGAGAAAACGCCGCTGGAGTTGGTCCACGTCAACTGTACCGTCACCATCACGACACTCGAGGTGTAGGTTTCGATCATGTCGGGGGGACTCACGGTCACCTGGCCGCTGAAAACATTTGAACTGCCGTCATTGCTCGTGCTAACGAAGGTGCTGGCAATCGAATTGGACAGGACATCGACGTTGGTGACCTGGAGGAGGCTGTTGGTAATTTGGTTCCAACTGTAAAGGCGGATCAAATCCAGTTTACCGACCAGAATTTGTTCCGCCTGCAGCTTGTCCGTGTTCGTCCGCACCAATGCATACTGGGCGACCATGCCCGAATACACTCCGCCAATCACCAATCCCAAAATCGCCACGCCAATCGCCAATTCGACGAGCGAAAAGGCCGCCTCGCGCCGACCGCGAACTTCCGGGACCCGCAAACTTCTGCCCGACTCTTTCGCGCCGCGTCGCTGATGAGTTCGTTTTCTAAAATTCGTGTTCATGTATAGGATTTGCCAATAGCGGCGCCACTTCGCATTTGAAGCCAGGCTGCCACGCTGATTCTCCCTAGTTTGCACCCCCAAAGCACGGAGTATGCCATCGGCGGATTTAACCAACACCCCGCCCGCCGTCGGCATAAAGAATTGATCCACTCAACTGATGATCCCTGGAAATGGGTCCAAGTGAGGGAGCCCCGTTCCCAGCCGCAAGTCGAATCGAGACTGTACTTGCAACCACCTTTCCCCAAGTTATTTACACGCTATAATAAATAACATTTATGAACCGCAAAATTTGCCTTTTAGCTTTAGCACAACTTACTTTTAAAACTGCCCAGGCTTCAGGGCAAGATAATCTTTTCCCAAGCCAGCCGAGCGAATGCTTGGCTGGCGCCGTCTTCTGTGGCTGTCAAAAATGTAGATACCAGGGCAACAAAAATGCGTAATTCTCTTAAAAAATAGACACCAGGCTTGATTTACGAGGTGAATTGGCCCGGGCGCGGGGTGAAATTCGGTCCCAGACATCCGTGCGGCAGCGCCGGTTTAGGATTTACATCGCACCCGGATTTTGCCCAATCTGCATCATTGCGTGAAACAAATTTTCCCCCGACCTGAAAGGCACTGGCATATGACGATGCATCGCCTCTGGATGGTTTTTGCCGTGTGCCAGCTCGGTTGGATCGCCGGGCCAATCCCGGTTTTGGCCGCCGAGGCTGCTCCCCGCCAGGAATTGAGTCTGAACCGGGAATGGAAGTTCACGCTGGGGGATGTTCCGGCCGCGGCGGCCCCGGGATTTGCGGATGCCGCCTGGAGTTCGGTGGGCGTGCCGCACTCATTTAGCGAGCCGTACTTTCTGTCGCCGGAGTTTTACACCGGTTACGGCTGGTACCGAAAACATTTCACCGTTCCGGCGGAATGGTCGGGTAAGCGGCTGTTCCTTGAATTTGACGGGGTTTTCCAGGTGGCCGAGGTGTTCATCAACGGCCGGCCGGCGGGGCGACATCAGGGCGGTTACACGGGGTTTTCCCTGGACATCAAGGAGTTCGCGCAGGCGGGCGACAATGTGCTGGCGGTCCGGGTCAACAATCTCTGGAATCCCGAACTTGCGCCCCGCGCAGGCGAACACGTTTTTTCCGGCGGCATCTACCGCGACGTGCGGCTGGTGGCAACCGGGCCATTGCACGTGACGTGGTATGGCACGTTCGTGACCACGCCCGGGGTTTCAGCGGCGTCCGGTGCGGTGTCGGTGAAAACGGAAATCCGCAACGACGCTGTCACCGGGAAGGATTGCATGGTGGAATCGGACGTGGTGGATGCGAACGGCGGGATTGTGGCCAGCGTGAAGACGGCGGAACCCGTGGCTGCGGGCGTGGTGACGACCTTTGATCAAACCACCCCGGAGGTGACCAAGCCCAGGCTCTGGTCGCCGGATCATCCAAATATGTATTCGGTGCGGACCAGGGTTTTCGACGGCAAAACGCTGGCGGACACGTATGAAACCAGTTTCGGCTTCCGCTGGTTCAAGTGGACGGCGGACCAGGGATTCTTCCTGAACAGCGAACATCTTTATTTTCGCGGGGTGAATGCGCATCAGGATCACGCGGGCTGGGGTGACGCGGTGACGGACGCCGGGTTTGCGCGCGACATCCGCCTGATCAAGGAGGCGGGATTTGATTTCGTCCGCGGCTCGCATTATCCGCATGCGCCGGCTTTTGCGGATGCCTGCGACCGCCAGGGGTTGTTGTTCTGGTCGGAGAATTGTTTCTGGGGGACGGCGTCGTTCAAGAATCCGTGGGGCGCCAGTGCCTATCCGCCCCAGGCGAAGTTCCAACCCGGCTTCGACCAGAGCGTCCGGGACAGTTTGCGCAACGAGATCCGCATTTTCCGCAATCATCCCAGCATCATCGTGTGGAGCATGGACAACGAAGTGTTTTTTACCGCCGGCCCCACCCGGCCGAAGGTGAGGCAGCTGCTGACCAATCTGGTCGCGCTCACGCATGAGCTGGACCCGACGCGCCCGGCTGCCATCGGCGGCGCCCAGCGCGGGGAAATTGACAAGCTCGGTGATGTGGCGGGCTATAACGGCGATGGCGCGCGGCTGTTCATGAATCCGGGCATTCCCAGCGTGGTGAGCGAATACGGCTCCACGGTGGCGGACCGTCCGGGCGAGTATGAGCCAGGCTGGGGCGATTTGCAGAGGACGCCCTTTCCCTGGCGCAGCGGACAGGCGCTGTGGTGCGCGTTCGATCACGGCAGCATCGCGGGCCATTTCGGTTGCATGGGCATGGTGGATTATTTCCGGCTGCCCAAGCGCCAATGGTATTGGTACCGCAATGAGTATCGGCATATCCCGCCTCCCGTCTGGCCCGCTGCCGGCACCCCGGCCAGATTACAATTGACCGCGGACAAAACGATCCTTCACGGCACTGACGCCACGGACGACGCGCAACTGATCGTCACCGTATTGGACGGGGACGGCAAACCGGTGAGCAACTCACCGGACGTGACGCTAAGCATAGAATCCGGCCCGGGCGAATTTCCGACGGGGCCGGCCATCACGTTCAGCACGAATAGCGACATCGCCATCCGCGACGGGCAGGCGGCGATGGAATTCCGTTCCTATTACGCGGGGAGCACGGTCATCCGCGCCCATGCCGACGGTCTGACCGACGCGACGTTGAACCTGGTCATTGAGGGTTCGCCGCAATTTGTTCCCGGGCAGACGCCCGTCGTGGCGGCCCGGCCTTATGTGCGCTTCGCCACCCCGAGAATAAATGCCGTGGAGCAAATGCTGGGGAAAGACGCGCCGACCCGAGCCAGCAGCGAAACTCCCGACCATCCTGGCCGCCTGGCCAATGACGGCGACGAAATAACGTTTTGGTCTGCTGTCAACAGCGAGCCAGAAGCATGGTGGGAGGTGGATTTGGAACGTATTTGCGTCATCAAGGGGGCGAGCCTCACCTTCCCGTCCGCGGGCAATTACCGTTTCAAAATCGCAACCTCGGACGATGGGCAGCAATGGCATCTGGCGACCGACGAATCCCAAACGCCGGACACGAATCAAACACGCATGGAGGCTTGCGCACCGAACAGCAGCGGACGACATGTGCGCATCACCTTTACGGGACTACCGCAGAACACGCCAGCGCGGCTCAGCGAAGTGCGAATCCTGGGAAACATCATTCCGCAATGAGTCGCGAATCAGTAGAATATTAGGCCAACTGAGCGAAAAAGGACCTGGCGTTACCGGGGCCTAAAGCTTTTCACGAAGGAATCGCGGGGGTCAAATGCCCAATGCTGTTACATTCGGTGAAAATATCCGTCCACTTTTTTGCTTTGTGTCCATTTTATTGACGGATTTCAGCCAATGCGCGGCCGGTTGCCTGCTGGGAGAAGCACTTGCGAGTTGGCAGGAATCCTGCTTGAAGAATGTCGTTGCCAAAATCCCCGGCAGCAATCCCCTGATTCTTCGTACCGCACAGGAAAACCATATACGAGACGGACGAAGAAAGGAGAGAAGTATATTGATTTATGAAGACAGGTTATTTAATTGACATGGACGGCGTGATTTACCGGGAAAACCAATTGATTCCCGGTGCGGCGGATTTCATCCAAGCGCTGAAGGACTCCGGCACGCCGTTTTTATTTCTGACGAACAACTCCGCCCCGACGCCGGAAGACCTGACGGTGCGGTTGAACCATTTGGGAGTGCAGGGACTGTCGCCGCGGCATTTTTACACCTCCGCGATGAACACGGCGGATTTCCTGAGCGAAACGGATCCGGGCTGCACGGTGTTT
>Ga0302320_10028856_pt1 | contig 10633 bp, 12 predicted proteins | sample Bog_T0_3_FD_202130 | JGI IMG/M metagenome (GOLD analysis project Ga0302320, IMG submission 202130) | Peat permafrost microbial communities from Stordalen Mire near Abisko, Sweden - Bog_T0_3 | ecosystem: Environmental > Terrestrial > Soil > Wetlands > Peat | place: Sweden: Abisko, Stordalen Mire... | reverse complement strand
CTTGTCAACTTTGAATGATCCCAATGGACCTATTCTTTTATTTTGGGTGGAAGATTTCTTTTTGGAAATCAACTTTTTGATGATTTCTCTTTGAAATTTTTCAAGATCATCGGTCTCTTCTTTAATTTTTATTTCAATTTTTGGGGGTTCGTCTTTGATTATGATTGGTCCTCCTCTTGCATTCCGGGTTTAATAACTGGATTTTCTGGATCCGGTTCTGATTTCACTTCACTTTTGACTTCATCGGCTATGTTGTCAATCGGCTCTTCTTTTACTTCAATTGGGAAAGACTCACTCATTTTTAATTTTTAATGCAAATTCAAAAGCTTTATTATTATGTATTATAGCTTTGAATTTTTCGATAACTAAAATTTCAAAAACTATAAACTATAATTCCCTTTTTTTTTCTTTAAATTTCCAATATTTTAGGGAATTTGAGATCAAATTTTTAATAATACAATTAATTCAAATTCAAAAATAAAAATAACAAAAATTAGTTTTTTCTTTGAATTTTTTGTTATTTATTTAATTTTTTTAAAATCAAAAGCAATTTCATATCGTTCTTCCTGTAATATGTTATGTTTTTTGGCTTAATCTGGAAAAAATCTAAATTTTACAATTGGGTTTGTATGATTGGTTTGGGGATTTTTATTCCTGGGTATTCATTTTAACGATTGTCAATTTCTTTATCCTTGCCGAAAAGAGAAGATTGCCAAAACCTGGATCAATTTTAAAAATAAATTTAACGATTATTATTGCATTCCTTGACAGTGTTTCAATTTCTTGCATTGGTTGAACAGCATTGACTTTAAAATTCTTTATCGTAACTAGATAATCGTGCAAATTAATTATAGAATATAAAAACAAAAATATAAAAAAATATAAAATAAATGTAGAAAAATTGTTATATTTATTTTCTTTCTTCAAATTATACATTTTCATGAATTAATAATAAATTTTTTCTTTCACATTAAAAAAAGGTATATTTAGAGAAATTTTGGTATTTTTATTTACATATTTAAAAAAAAAATAAGTTGAATTGTTCATTTATTCTAACTTTTTTGTTCAAGAACAAGAATATATCTGCCAGAAAATTTTACTCTTCTTGATGTTGCTTTCTTGATCGTTTCCTTCCATCCTGTTCTTAATTCATTTGGTGTGACATTCTTTATGAATCTCGTTTTACTTCCATCAGTTAATAAATCAGCATCTGTTTTTTTTTTTAATGCTTCCAATAACACAAGAAGATCTTGCTATCAAATCTTCGCTTATGCTTCAATTTGATCTCTCTTTGATTTTTTTTCAACCAATCCTGCTACTCCTTAAAGGAAAAGGCTACTCTTTCTCCTTTATCACATGGAAATAGATCTTATTTTCCACGGGAACATGTCGCTTCCAAGTCTATTGCACATTAATTTCAGCATAGTTGCATTCAACATGATCCCATATATTCGGACAACATTATGAAGAATTCTTCCCAACCAGACATCTCTCATCATTGTCACGTAATACAACATATTCCTCAGGATCTTCGTTGAGACACCAAGAATCAGCTCTTGACAACATCTCTGTGATAATTTTGGTGGAATTCTCGACACTTTTGGTTCAAAAGCGCTTTGATTGCTAAAGCGCAGCGATTTTCTACCCTAAATGCCTTGGTAGAAGTCCTTTAAATCTGTATTATCTTCAATAGCGTACAAAATAATAAAAATATTACAATCAGAAGATTCGTCCTCCTCGAAGAATGATTTTTTATTCGGGAGTAAAATGATCGTAAACCTTAGGTTTTCGAGTTCGTTTCCCCAGATCCTTTTTCCAAAAAGTGGTTTCGTATTGGCTTTTGTGACCTGTGATGTATAGAATGGTTCTATTGCCTTCTTAGACCGGAACTTGTTAGTCATTAACAGTATTGATATTAGAAAAAACGAAGAGAAAACATTCTCTTCTTTTTGTAAAAAAAAAAATTATTTCATTTTAAATGAAAATATTGAGAGAAAATTTAACATATATTTTTTTTTGAAATTTTGTGAAGGGAAAAAAAAATTAAAATAAAATATTCATCATGAAAACATTTTTTTAATTATATAGCATATTTTTTTTTTTTATGTTTTTGATTTTTTTTAATACAGATGATGATTAAATTTTAAGGGGTCATCTATTAGGAAACATTTTCCTTGACTCGGTCAGGTCGGATAATTCATATTTATTATTGGGTATATTCAGCACGAATAACCATCACTGCTCCATCTACAATCTCAGCAAGTCACCCAAACTTCGATCTTGATTTAGTCATGGTCGTTGGTCATTGGTCTTTGGTCATTGGTCATTGGTCTTAAAACTAAAATAATTTAAACCCAAAACAGAGAAATAACTATAATCAATTATTATAAATGAATTCTAATATTTCTCCTTTTTCGTCCGAGATTGTTAGACTTTCGATTTCTGGCCAAATAGTTCGAGATTCACTTTTGTTTTTTTTTGCAAAGTATACGCCAAATGATACGCATGATCAGCAAATCATAACATTCCATCAAAGGGTACAGAGCAAAGTATCTGAAAAAAAAAAAAAAGATAAACGTTGCAACGGGAGTGATATTAAAATAAGCTTGAACGATATTAAGAATATGGAAGAAAGACAAAAAATTACAGATAAGATTGTGAACTTTTATGACTTTTTTATTGCTGAATTAATGGCGAAGTACCAAGAGCAGATTGACGCTGATGAGAAGAAAAGGATATCTGATAATATGAATATCCTAAAGAACTTTCAATTGTATTTGAAAGAAGAAATACAGCCCGGATTAGAAAAGACGGTTTATAAAAAGTTAGCTCAAAAAAACCGGGTGACACAACATCATCCTTTGGAGAACAAAAGACCAATTAAAGAGTTTAAAAAACAAACTTTATTTATTCTAGAAAAAATAACTAAATTGATAAAGTTTTAGGGATAATAGCTCAAAAAATGAAGGCAGCCTTGGAGGTTTTGATTCTGATGAAGAGCAAAAAACACAGAATAAAAAGCTGAAAACTTCAGCAAATACCAAGTTAGTTTACAAAAGAAACTTTATTTTTTCTAAAAAAAGTAAATTGATAAAGCTTTAGCACGAATAGTACAGAAAAAGTAGGAAGTGATCAAGAAACAGATAAAACGATGACCTCATCTCTCTCAATTCAAAGAAACAGTTCCAGAATATCTGAACTTTCTATATTTTGTCAAGACAAAATGAGAATATTGAAAGAGCACAATGTTGATGATGTTCCAATTTTATGGAACATCCCTGGTATCACCATAGAAAGAACGAACCAAAAAAAAAACCAATACATTAAAATACTTAAAATTGGTGAACATTATGAACGAACATTAGATAATAACAAAATTTCCTTTTATTTTGAAAAGATATTAGATGAGAAATTTAGTGATGATTTAACTAAAATAAATGAGATAGAAAAAGAAATGAAATCTTTAAGGAAAATAATGGACGGGAAGCTAATGGAAGAATTGTATATTAGTTTAAATGGGTCATACACAAAATTGGAGAAATATTACGAAAACCTTATTAAAGAATTTGTTCAAAACCATCCGAATTTCCATTATGATAATATTACTAAGAGTTTTGCGGAATTTAAACATAAGGTCATCGACGATTTTTTCCCCATTTATCAATATGATTTTGATTCAAATATAGTGTTATTGGGACTAACTGAGGAAGTAGATTTCGTTTCCCATACATTTATAAAAATAGAGCTCATGAACGAAGAAAAGATGACAAAAAACTTGGAAGAAGAATTTAGGAATGAAATAAATGATGACCATTTTTTTAAAAGCGATGAAAGCGATGAATTTGAAAACATTTTAAAATTAGAGGGAAAAGGAGACCAATTTAAAAGCAATGGCGGTAAGCCGACAGAATGGGTGTGGAATAAGTTGAATAATTCCAAATGCGTGTTGAATAATTCAAAATGCGTGTTAATTAAGGAAAGTGCGAATGAAGGTGAGAGGGAAGAGTTGGATATTCATACGCAGTTTATAAAGGATCAAGGACACCATGGTGATTATAATGCTTACCATGGGAACATATAAATAAAATATTAAGAAATTAAGAAACTTTGATCCCTTATTTGAACAAGTAATAATAATTTAACATTTACAACCAAATTATTTTGGAAAATTGGATTTTCCAAAAATTTATCAAATTTTTAAAAATTTTAAATAAAATATAAACATTCAATCCTTTTGGTAATTAAAATTTAAATTTAATATAAAAAAAGGCAAATATTTAGCAAATTTCCTTCAAAATTAGTTTTTTTTGAGCTAAAAATAATTTAAAACAAATTAAAATTCTTCAAATTAACTATTAAAATTCCAAATATTCATTTCTTGGTCCCCGCTGAGGTCAGATTTTTCTTCATAGTCAGCGTTGAATAATACTTATTATTAAAATCATTCTTATTCTTGATAACAGGAGTTGAAATTTTAGCTCTTTCAGGCGAAATCACAGTCTTGGTTCTCATCGAGGTCTTCAATTCTTCTTCCAAATCATGCAATTTCCTAACTTTTTCATCCAAATTCACCTCTCTTCGTTCATTTCTTTCGCTTTGATTCAATTTATGATATTTTTTCGTAAGCAAATTCTGCAGATTTTCGATATCTTCCTCATATTTCCTTTTTTCCTGCACCTGTTCCATGTTTTCTTTCTCAAATTGGCTGTTTTTCATGTTGTATTTTATCAATGCCTCTTCATATTGATGTGATATTTTGCTTTTTTCATTGCGAATGGAATAATTTTCTTCTTCTTTCCTCTTATTTTCGCCTTCTAACTTGTTGATTTTGCCCTTGAGGCCATCAATTTCATTGTTTTTCTCTGTGATTTCTCGAGTGAACCTTTCTTTATCTTGTCTGATTTGAGATGTCATTTCCTCGAGATTTTGATTCATCATATAAAGATTATTCTCATACCTAGATATCGTTCCATCCTTCTCCTCACTAATTTCACCTATATTCCCTTCTAAATTGCTAATTATACTTTCATAATTTTTGCATTTCCCTCGAAATTCATTGATAATTGCTTCATATTCATTGAGTTTTTCCTTCAATATATTGGCTTTATCCATAAAACCCTTATTGAGAACCTTCAATTCCTGACCATATTTCTCCTGTAATGCCTCAACTCCCTGATTTATCTCATTCAAATTAGTCATATTCCTTTCTTGTAACCCATCAATATCCTTTTTTAATTTTTTCAATTTCTTCTCATTTTTCTTGGCCTTTGTTTCGATTTTCTCGCGAAATTCATTAATAATTTTATCTTGATTTCTCTCCAATTCCCCCTTTTCTTTGCTAACCAATTGATTCATATTCAAAGACTTTTCCAATTCCCCTTTCAACAACTCGATCTCCTTACAATATGCCTCTTTTTCCTTCAAAAGACTATAAATTTCCCCTTGCATTTTCTTTGAATTGTTTTGAATGTCCTCCATTTTCCTCGTCAATTCCATCGATTTCCTATTCCACTCCTCAAATTGCCCCTCGAATTTCTTCTTCAATTCCTGCTCATATCCTTCATTTTTCTCTTGAATATCTGATAATTCCCTTTGATATCTTGATTCCAGCTCATTTTTCAATTTTTCAATATGTTCTTCCATTAAAATCAATTGATTTCTCTTGAATTGATGGATTTCTTTCGGCAATTGGCTGAGATGTTGTTTAATGAGCCCTTGATATTCCTCGATAATTGTCTCACAATTGGCCTTTAATCTTCGCATATTGGCTCGAACATCGCTGAATTTCTCTCTAATTATTGAGAAAAACCTCCTTTTCAATTGTTTTATCTGGGCAAAAGCCTTGTTTTTCTCATTTTCCTTATTATTTATTAAAATTTCAGATTTATTCAATGCCTGGACAGCCGCCTTATGCTTATTTTCAAGTTCTTTGATATTTTCTTCGTTTTTCTCTTGATTTTTAGTTAAAATCTGGATTTTCTCCTCTTTTTCATTGAATTTCAACTCGAAAACATAGATTTCTTTCTTGAGGTTAGAGAAATTGCGTTTTTCCTCTTCTAATTTCTCTTGACTTTCTTTTTGTTGTTGTGAAATCCTTTGATTTAGGCTCTGATTTTCGAAAGTGATCATTTCAAGGCTTTGCTTGAGCAATTTCGCGTTTTCTTTGGCTGAATTTTCGAAATCTGCGAAATTTTTCTGAGAAATAAAAAGGTCGTTTTGCAATTTCTCGCTTTTTTCCATATTATTAGCCAAAATTTTCTGTAATTTCTCTATTTCTTTATATTGATTCTTCATTAAAGCTTCTTTTTCCTCTAATGATTTGTTGAGAAATTGGTTTTCTATGGTCAATCTTTCATTGGTTTCTTGATTTCTAGTGAAAATTCCTTCTTTTTGTTGAAAAGTTTCTTCTAATTTCTCTTTGATTTCTTCAATTTCTTTGAGTTCCGCTGTGATTTGCATTATTTCCTCTTGTTTTTCCTCTAAAATATGAGAAAGTTCCTCAGATTTCCCAAGACTTTCCTTGAATTTCATCTTAGATTCTGAAAGTTCTGCTTCAAGGAATTGCAGTTTTTTCCTTTCTTCACTGATTGAAGCTTCCAGAAGCTCAACATTTTCTATAAAAAACCAAAATTTATCACATATTTCTTAATATTTTCTATATAAAAACGATAATAAGTCTTGAGTTTTTGGTCATATTCAGAGGCTTTTTTGGCCTCAATGATCTCTATTGATTTCTGGAGCTTTATCTCTTGATCTTTATCATAGGAAATCAATTTATTGGTTAAATCCTCTATTATTTTATCCTTTTTAGAGACCATTTCTTCAAAGGTATGACGATCCATTGAGGATTTCTCTAATTCCATGAGTTTCGCTTCAAAATGAGAAATGAGGGCCTTTTTCTTCGATTTATATTTGGCATGCTTTTTCTCGAAAGTTTCATGAAGATCACCTTCAAGTTGCTTGATTTGGGCTTCGATTTGCGATTTTTCTTCATTCTTTTAAAGAAATTCAAAGAAAAATTCCACATTTTTATAAAATTAAAGGATTTTATTAACAATTTACCAATTTCTCTTGATAAAATGTCTCTATTTCTTTGATTTTTTCATGAGTTTGTTCATCTTTTTGATTGAATTGGGTCCGGATTTGCTCTTCATATTCAAGAGAATGTTGTTTTTCCTGTGTGAGAACTCTTTCGAGATCATCGACTGTGTTTTGGAGATTCGCGTTGATTTGTTTATATTCAACTAGTTTGCTTTTATAACTTTCGAGCTTTTGCTTCGTTTTGAGTTTCTTGGATTCGACGAACTCTTGGAAGCTTTCTTCATTGAATTTGGTGGCCTAAAAAATACAAAATTATAGGAAAAACTTAAAATTTTATTAGAAAAAACATTAAAAGTTAAGAAAAATACAAAAAATCAGCCTAAATACAATACATCATGCATATAAATAACCTTGACCCTGTATAGCTATATAACTTGGTAGCTCAGGGATAAATATATATATATAATGATGATAAATATATATATATAATGATGATAAATATATATATATAATGATGATAAATATATATATATAATGATGATAAATAATCATGGATATATAGATATATATATACTTTTGACAATTTCAGAGATATATATATATACTTTTGACAATAAATAAAAAGTTGCTACCTCTTCTAATTTCTTTAATTTTGCCTGATATTCCTTCTCAATTGTTTCGATTTTCTTCATCAACTCTCTATTCTCATCGCTTAGGATATCAACCCTATTCTTGAATACCATTTCCTTCTCCTCCTTCTCGTCATTTATCATTTGAAGCTTCTTATTGTTTTCCTCCAATACACCAAATTTCGCCTTCAACACCTCATTCTCATGTAAAATCTCTTTACCTTTCTGTCTTTCAGTATCCAGATCATTTTTCAATGTTTTTGTCCCTATCGTTGAATCCTTCAATTGCTTCTGCAAATGCTCAATTTTGGTTTCATATTCCAACTTGCCCTCCAAACTTCGCTGCAAATCATAGTCTTTTTTCTTCATATTCTCATTGTAATTCTGCGAAAATGACTGTAGTTTCGCCTGTAATCTCTTGTTTTCTTCCTCCAAGGCTTCATATGACTTCTGTAATTCTCTTTTCTCTGTGATCAAATTATCAGATTTCCCCATATTTTCCTCTTTTAGAACGTCTAAATCCTGACTAGTCTATAAAAATATGGATAAATATCTATTTTCAAGCAAAATAATGAACCTTCCTCAATTCATCCTCCAATTGCTTATACATCCCCTTCATATAACTATACTGTGACATAATTTTATCAATGTAGATTTCTCTTTCATTTTCAATGACCTCATCGAAGATTTCCTTTACCCTCTGATTCACAAAATCAGTGGATGAAGAGTCTTCCTTCATCGCTACCAATAGCTCATCTTCCATTATCTGTTGATAGACCCCTTTGATCGTTTCTTGTAATGCCTGGAAACGAATTTCTCTGAGATTTCGTAATTCATGGCAATCAGGATTTTGACCAGAAGCCTCATTGATGAAATTGGGAGACCGGGATAGATATGATTTGGATGGTGAACGCGATTTGGAGTCGAATTCATGGGTCTTCAATTGGTATTTTGACTGGTAAGGCACAAAGGGCACGGATTTCATAAGATGTCGTTAAATGGCAATTACGAAATTAAATAAAAAAGAAAATGAGATTTTTTTTTTCGGTTGTTTTTTGAATTTTTTTCCTAGGTTTTTAATTCGAAATTGTCATGATTTTCACATTTTCTTAAACCAACGTTTAATTCGCTCAAAAACTAAACTCATTTTAATTAATTTCATTTTTTATGCAAACTATCAATTCATTTTTCGATAAAAAAACTGCTATGGAGGTATATTACCTCCGTAAGCAGCTTCCAGAGATGGCCACCATCCCTAAACCCCATATGACCCTTAAAAACTTCGATTTCTATAAAGATGCGGACAATATTTGGAATAAAACAGCTCGCACTTCTAAGAAAATGTATCAATTTTATCAAAAATATAACGATCTGAACAAGAAAAACATCGACCATCAGAAGGAATTGGGTTTTTTCGATGAAATTCGGTTGCAAGATATTAGGAAACAACGGCTTTTATCGGAAAAAGGTGAAGATCGGTCTCGATTGGCCACTAGAAAACTTGAACGTAAGGTGTTACAATATGAATCCCATCAGAAATTAGACTCTTTTTGTGATATTGATGAAGATTTGAAACAGACCCTTAATAATAGAGAAATTACAGAGAATCTCTTGAATAAGAATATAAGGCTAAGTTCAGCTGGCAGAGTGCCGAATTTATGGAATGATTTGACGAAATCTTCAATGAAATCTATAAAAATTGAATGCACTAAACCTGTGATTATGAAAGATGAGGCTGCTATAGTATCTATTCAGAATAAGATCAATAAGGAATATGAATTAGAAAGGGTCAAAAAGGATATGTTGAAGGAAAATAGAGAAAATATTAGAAATAAGTTCATTCAAAAACATAATGACAACATGGATTTTGAGAAAAAAGTAGGCCTGTTCCGAGAGGCAGAAACCAATAAAGTTGATGATTCCTTCAAGAAAAAATTTATCGTTTTAAAGAATAAAATTAATGAGCGCAATGAACATTTGGACAAATTATCACAGCCCAAAACAGTAAATTTTAGTTGATTTTTTAATAAAAATGACTTAAAAATAGTGTTTTTGGTAAATAAAGATCTACATTCCTGGAAACCCATTAGACACTTATATGGATTTCCATGGATTATATGGTTCCACGATAAATGACCGAACAGCGACAAAGAATAACTTATGTTTCGTGAAAACGATGCTTGAAAATAGCATCGTCATGCAAGAAAACGTTCAAAAATTGAGGAATAGCAGGCCATGCACTCGAGAAACAAGACCTAAAACTGCCATTTCTACAATAAAATCGAGAATTAATTTTGAAGAGAACAAAGAAATACAGGAAAATCTTGACTTGGATAAAAATTATGAAACAATGTTTTTAAAGAAAGATGTATGTTTTTTTTAAAAAAAATTCTTAAGTATTTCGATAGAATATTTTGAGAGAAATGGAATTATTTGGCCGGAGATTTGGAGGGATGAGGAAAGTCGGTTACCCCAAAATTGAATTGAATTCCAGGTTTCAGGATAAGTTATGAGTGCTTTTTATGATTTTTGAGTTTTTCCATAGAATTTTAAATTTATTTAACAATGAAATTTTTTTTGAAAAATTAATTTTCGATCATCCATTTTATTTGCTACCTTTGATTAAATTGAGATCTTTTTCAAACGGAGACCCATCAAATTTCACACCAGCAGTATTTGAAAAAAGGTAGGATTTGGGTTTTTCCTTGATTTTTTTCGGTTCTCCAGACACATGGAAAGTGAATTCTTTTCTCGTGGGGTACAAAATGAATTTCACCGAAATTTCATTTTTCATTATACAACAAAAATACTTTGCAAAATCCGATTTTTTTGGATTTTGCAAAGTTTAATTAAAAAAAATTTTAATTAAAAATAAATTAATAAAAATTTTTAAAAAACAAAGGGAATTTTGATCCCTCCCCGTTTTGAGGGGTTTTAATTAAATTAAAGGTAGGGAGAGCGCA
>Ga0302320_10028855_pt1 | contig 10634 bp, 9 predicted proteins | sample Bog_T0_3_FD_202130 | JGI IMG/M metagenome (GOLD analysis project Ga0302320, IMG submission 202130) | Peat permafrost microbial communities from Stordalen Mire near Abisko, Sweden - Bog_T0_3 | ecosystem: Environmental > Terrestrial > Soil > Wetlands > Peat | place: Sweden: Abisko, Stordalen Mire... | reverse complement strand
CTGGCTGGCGATCTTGAGCCGGGCGGCCTGGTCGATGCGGGCTTCCTCGCCGAGCAGGGCAGTGAGCGCCTTGCGGGCTTCCTGGCGGATGGTGTTGCGATCCTCCATGAAGCCGACCTGGTCGATCTCGGCCAAGGTGTCAGCCACGGTGTGGGCCAGCTTGTTGAGCTTGTCCGGGGAGATTCTCATAGGACCGCCTTGTACTTGCGGGCCAGCTCGGTCTTGACCTTCTTGAACATCTCGGCGTACTGGGCTCCGGATTTGCGCATTTCTTCGGAGTAGGCGTCAAGAATGACGCGCACTTCCTCGTTGATGCGGTCTTCGAGGGAGAGCTCTTCGATCAGGCCCTGGGTGACGCGCGCCTCCACCGCCTTCAAGTCCGTGGCGGTGATGAGCTTGGCGTCGGTGAGGTGCTTGACCGTGCGGCGGGCCAGATACCCAATGTAATCGCGTGAAAAAATCATGGGCTAAGCGATAGGATAGCGCACCGGGCCGGGGGGTGTACACCCGGGGGGTGGGCTGGCGCGCTTTGGGCGGATGCGATGAGCGGGTCAGCGCCCGTTCTGCGGGCAAGCGAGTCAGCAAGTCAGCGGGCGTTTGGAGGGAGCAGGGGCAATCATGCCTCTGAGCAGCGCAGCGGAGAGGTTGGCCTTCAGGCCAGGAGATTGTTCTTGTCTGGAAGATAGGAGTAAGAGCCCGGGGCTCTACATGCTGCGGAAAAACTCGCCCATAACTCGATTTCAAGAGGCTTTGTAACAAGGGCACGGCTTCAGCCGGGCCGTAAACGGCACAAAATAACGACTGGGCTCTAGCCCCTGCAAGAGCAAATAGTCGAACATCCCTCTTCCAACGCTTCTTTCCGCAGCCTGTTTAGCCCTGTCACTTCAGGCGTCGGATTCAGGGGCATGAATGCCCCTGCTCCCTCCAACGGCTTCGGGTAAACTGGTAGAGCCATGCTCGACTTGGGATTTGTCCGCAACAACCTGGAAGCGGTGGAAGAAAAACTGCGTGCGCGCGGGGTTGACCCGGCGGCGCTGCTCGGCGATTTTCGTTTGCTTGATGTGGAGCGGCGCAAGGCCATCACAAAAGCTGAGCAGGTCAAGGCCAGCCTAAACCAACTGAGCCAGCAGGTGGGCGCGCGGAGGCGAGCAGGTGAAGACGCGACGGCGCTGATGGAAGATGTGCGCAACCTGAAAAGTGGGCTAGAAGCCTTGGACAAGGCCGCCTCCGAGTACGATGAGGAGCTTCGGCTGGCGCTGGCGGGCGTGCCGAACTTTACCCGCGATGAGGTGCCTGCGGGCAAATCGGAAGCCGACAACGTGATCGTAAAGAGCTGGGGCGGGAAACCCGCGTTCCCGGCCGACTACACCCCCAGGCCGCACTGGGAAATCGGCGAATCCCTCGGCATCCTCGACCTGGAACGGGCTGCCAAACTCTCCGGGGCGCGGTTCGCTGTGTACATGGGCGCGGGGGCGCGGCTGGAGCGGGCCTTGATCAGCTTTATGCTCGACCTGCACACGGCCTTACCCGCGAACGGGGGACACGGCTACACCGAAGTCTTGCCGCCGTTCATGGTCAACTCGAAGTCGCTGTTCGGGACCGGGCAGTTGCCCAAGTTTGCCGAAGACTTGTTCCGTTGTGCCGAGATTTTGCCGGAGCATGACAACGTTCGCAAAATGATTTCGGGGGCATTTGAAGGCAGCGGGGAAGATCCTGATGACTTTGGCCGCTTCTCCGACCACTGGCTGATTCCCACCGCCGAGGTGCCGGTGACCAACCTTTACCGCGACGAGATTCTGGACGAGGCGCGGCTGCCGATCTGCTTGACGGCGTATACGCCGTGCTTCCGCGCCGAGGCCGGAGCGGCAGGCAAGGATACGCGGGGGATCATTCGCCAGCACCAGTTCCAAAAAGTTGAGCTGGTGAAGTTTACCCGGCCCGAAGACTCGGATGCGGAGCACGAAAGGCTGACGCGCGACGCCGAGGAGATTCTAGAAGCGCTGGAGCTGCCTTACCGGCGGATGCTCTTGTGCGCGGGCGATACGGGCTTCTCTTCCGCCAAGACCTTCGACCTGGAGGTATGGCTGCCCGGGCAGCAGGTGTACCGGGAGATCTCCTCCTGCTCGAACTTTGAGGGATTTCAGGCGCGGCGGGCGAATATCCGCTACCGGCCTGCGGGCTCTGATACGAAAGGCAACGCAGGGAGCGGAAAGGCCAAGCCGGAGTTTGTGCACACCATCAACGGCAGCGGCCTGGCCGTGGGGCGCACCTGGCTGGCGATTCTTGAGAACTATCAGCAGGCCGACGGCACGGTGACCATCCCGGCAGCACTGCGCCCGTATATGCGCGGGTTGGAGCGGATTGTGCCCGAAGCCAGAGAAGCCGCAAAGGAAGCGCCGAAGGGAGTAAAACAACTCTAATGCAGCCCACCAACCCAGCCGTACCCGTTACGCAGGCCGGCGACCAGCCGCGGCGCCCAGTGAAGCAGGTGCTGCTTAGCTACTTTTACTGGACTTACTCGCGGGGAAGCTTTCACTACGACGTGATGGTGACGCTGATTCTGCTGTTCATCTTCCTGACGCCGTGGGTTCCCGGCTGGAACTACGGCGACAAGCCGACCAGCGCGGAAGGGTTGAACTACCCGATGGAAGTGATTGGCGACGGCGGGCACGGGGTGATCATCACCGTGCGAGCCTCCTATGCCAATGTCCCCGCCGGCGCATCCTATGCAGTGGTGAAGAAGGCTCTGCGCAAGGCGGTTGAGCCCATCACCGGCGATGCGGTGTTTGTGGAGAAGTGGGAGACCTTTCGCGACGCCCAGGGCAACCTGACGTGGCGGGTCTGGGCGCACCGGTAAGACGATTTCGCGCGGCCCACGGCACATTTCATGATTCTTCCCCGGTGCTGGGGCGTCCAATCATTAAAGGAATCCAATGCATCTAAGAATCAAGGTTGTACTGGCAGTGGTGGTGGCGCTTGGGTGCTTCTGTTGCCGGGCCGCGCTGGCCGCCTCGCCCGACGATCTGAAGAGCGTATTAGACCGGCTTAATGTGGCCGCAGCCAAATTTCACTCCAGCGCGGCCGATGTGGAGTCTGACGACGTTACGACGGAGCCGATCTACGACAAAGACGTGTTCAACGGCGTGGTGTACTACGACCGCAAGGGGACGGCGTTCCGGATGGGAGTGCACTTCAACAGGCATGACAACCGGGCCTCGACCAAGGCGTATACGTTTGTCGGTGGCGTGCTGAAGCTGCACGAGGCAGGCTCGGGCCAGGAGACGACCTACCCACAGGCTGCGAAATATGAGAGCTATGTGATGCTGGGCTTTGGCGCCAGCGGGAACGACCTCGAGGTCAAGTGGGACATCAAGCTGCTGGGCTGGGAGACGATCGACGGGGTGCGGACGGCGGAGCTGGAGCTGGTGGCCAAGGACCCGGCGGTGCGCAAGAACATTCCCAAGGTGACCGCCTGGGTTGACCCTGATCGCGCCGTAAACCTGAAGGAAGTCCTCACGCTTAGCGCGACCAGTTCCAAGACCTATCTATTTTCGAACTTCAAGCTCAACCAGTCGCTGCCCGGGGACGCATTCACCTTCGCGGCGGAGAACAAGGCCGACAAGCACTGAGATGAGTTTACGGGCACAAAAAATGGGGGATGGATGGAATCCCTCCCCCCGAAGCAGGTTCGAGCTTAAAACTCAGATTAGAAAAATCTTAGGCAACGGCTGAAGAAGCTGCCTGCTGTTCGACTTCCAGCTTGCTGCCCACCTCGGCGGCCGCCTGCGCCAGGACGCGATGGTGGATGGTGAACAGGGCCAACTCCAGGCGGTCGCTGACGCCGGTTTTGTCGTAGATGGAGCGTAGATAGTTCTTGATGACTTGCTCGGTGGTCTTGAGGCGGATGGCGATCTCGCGGTTTTTGCAGCCCTGGACGATGAGGGCGACGATGCGCATCTCCTTGGGCGTGAGGCGGTCGCGGACGCGGGTGCCGACCATGTCGTCTTCCGGCGAGTCGGGTTGCATGAGCTGGGGCGGGAGCCAGGTTTCGCCGGCCGCCACGCGGCGCACACACTCCACCAGCGCGGGGCCGTTGACGCTGCGGAAGACCACACCGCGGAAACCCTGGTGCAGGTAGGTGCCGGCCTGCTCGTCGTTTTCGGCGATGACGATGCCGCGGCTGCCGGTGGTATCGAGCAGCATGCGGAGCCGGACCATATCGGGGCGCAGCGAGGCGGCAAAGAGGACGATTGAGCCGGGAAAGGTGGTGATGGCGTGGTGCATGCGGTCCAGATCAGTGCACTGCGCGATGATGCGCATGTCCTCGTCCGTGGCGAGGACCTTGGCGGTACCGGCCCGGAAGATCGCCTGCGAGTCAGCCAGGATAATTTTGTTCATGATATCTGCCTCATGCTCCCAAAAAGACAATGTGTTGCACGCTTTGGCCTTACCGCCGGAATTGAACGGCTTGAGCCGGGGCAAATGTTCCTGCCTCTTGCGGTACTATCGGCAGAAATAGGGTGAGCCTTGCAAGTGACCAAAATTGCAACAGCCAAATTTTATCCATGTCCCGGTTCCCGGTTGAGGAGGGGGAATGGGTTTGCTCCCAATTTTTCCCTCCATGGGACGGCGCGGGCCGCATTTCTGATGGCTCATGACCACCGTAGGCGGGCGGGAGCGGAAGGTCAATCCCCTATTAGTGGAAGGTAGGCTCTAAAATCTGTATATGGCAAGGCCAATTCTGCTGGCAGTGGACGACGATGTAAACGTGCTCGAAGCGGTAGTGCAGGACCTGCGCCGCCAGTACGGCTCCGTGTACCGGGTCATGCGGGCGGCGAGCGGCCAGGCGGCGCTGGACACGCTGGCCCAGCTGAAGCTGCGCCAGGACCCGGTGGCGCTGATCTGCAGCGACCAGCGGATGCCGGGGATCACGGGGGTGGAGTTTCTGGGGCGGTCGCGGGAGCTCTATCCGGATGCGCGCCGGGTTTTGCTGACCGCCTATGCGGACACCGAGGCGGCGATCCAGGCGATCAACTCGGCACGGATTCACTATTACCTGAACAAGCCCTGGGATCCGCCGGAAGAGAAGCTTTACCCGGTCATCTCTGATTTGCTGGAGGACTGGCATGCCGGCTATCAGCCGCCTTTTGAGGGGTTGCGGGTGATTGGGCATCGCTGGTCGCTGAAGGACTTCAAGGTGCGCAGCTTTCTGTCGCGCAACCTGGTGCCGTATCGCTGGCTGGACCTTGACTCCGGCGAGGAAGCGCGCAAGCTGCTGAAAGATCACAATTTGGAGGCGGACCAACTGCCGGTGGTGCTGTTTGCCGACGGCAGTGCGCTGGCCGACCCGACCGCCGATGCGCTGGCGGCGCGGGTGGGGCTGAGCGTGCAGGCGTCGCAAGAGTTCTACGACCTGGTGGTGGTGGGCGCCGGGCCGGCGGGTCTGGCGGCAGGGGTGTACGGCGCGAGCGAGGGATTGAAGACGCTGATCATTGAACCATTTGCGCCGGGCGGACAAGCGGGGTCGAGCTCGCGGATCGAGAACTACCTGGGCTTCCCTTCCGGCGTGACCGGAGCTGACCTGGGGCGGCGGGCGCATATCCAGGCAACGCGGTTTGGAGCCGAGTTCCTGACCCAGCGAGCGATCGGGCTGCGGGTGGATGGGCAGTACAAGTTCATGCAGCTGGCGGACGGGCGGGAGGTTTCAAGCCATGTAGTGCTGCTGGCGGCCGGAGTGAACTACCGCAAGCTGGACATTCCAGGGGCGGAACGGCTGATGGGACGGGGGATCTACTACGGGGCGGCGCTGGTGGAGGCGGCCTCGTGCAAGGACGAAGAGGTGTTTGTGGTGGGGGGCGCGAACTCCGCGGGGCAGGGGGCGCTGCATTTTGCCCGCTTTGCCCGCAAGGTAACCATGCTGGTGCGCGGAACGGGGCTGGGAGCCACAATGTCGAAATATTTGATCGATGAGATCGGCAGAACATCGAATATTGTGTTGGAGGCTCACACGCAGGTGGTGGAGGCCTTTGGCGAAGAGCGCCTGGAGGGATTGCTGGTCGAGGATCCGGATGGGCAGCGGAGAGTGCCGGCTTCGTCGCTGTTTGTGTTTATCGGTGCAGCGCCGGCAACGGCATGGCTACCGGACGTGATTGTGCGCGATGAGTACGGATTTGTGCTTTCGGGCCCGGACTTGCGATTGGATGGCAAGCTGCCGGCAACGTGGCGCGAGAAGCGCGAGCCGTTTCTGCTGGAGTCAAGCGTGCCGGGTGTTTTTGTGGCCGGCGATATACGCCACGGGTCAATCAAGCGTGTGGCCTCGGCGGTGGGTGAGGGATCAATTGCGGTGCAGTTTGCACATCAGTATTTGGCGGGGTTCTAACCGATGGCGTCGATAAGCCAGGGCGAAGAGACACTGCGGATCGAGCGCGTACCGCTGGAAGCGGTGGCAGAGGCATTGGCGAAGACGCTGCCGTTTGCACAGCTGGGCTCGGCGGGGGCGGTGGCCGCTCTGGGCAGCTCCATGGACGTGGACCTGATTCATGTCACGGCCGGCGCGGTGCTGCTGCGGCCGGGCGAAGCGCACGACATGTACTGCGTGGTGCTGGAAGGCGAACTGCGCGTCGAGCGGCCCGAAAAGGATGGCTCCTTCTCGCCGATGAGCGTGGCTCATGCCGGAGAAGGCTTTGGCGAGACGCCGCTGCTGATCGGCAAGACGGTGTCCACATTCTTGATCATCGCCCTGCGCGATTCTGTGCTGGTGCGGTTCACGGACCAGGACTTCTGGAATCTGCTGGCATGCTGCCCGACGGTGCGGACGGTGGTGCTGGCCAATATGGCGCAGCGTCTTCAGTCCTACCAGGCCGAGGCTCTGCACCGGGAGAAGCTGATCTCGCTGGGCACGCTGGCGGCGGGGCTGATGCACGAGCTGCACAATCCGGGGTCGGCGGCCAAGCGGGCATCGGGGCAGCTGCGGTTGAACCTGCTGCGCCTGCAGGAGCTGAGCCTGCGCTTTGCCGACGAGCCCAAGACGCCGGTGCAGCTGGAGTGCATGAAAGCGCTGCTTGAGCACACCATGAGCGGCTGCAGCCTGTCGGCGATGAGCACGCTGGAGCAGTCAGAGGCCGAGGAGGCGATGGCCGAGTGGCTCAGCGCGGCCGGGGTGGAGAACGCTTTCTCGATTGCTCCGGCGCTGGTGGGCATTGGGCTACGGCAGGATGAGCTGGTCTGCGCCAAGGATGCGTTTCCGGCCGCGCACTTCTCCGATGCGCTGAACTGGCTGGAGGCGCTGGTCTCAAGCGTCACGCTGGTTTGCACCATTGAGGAGAGCATTACCCGGGTGTCCGACCTGGTGATGGCGGTGAAGAAGTTTGCCTACGACGAGAAAGCGCCGGCCAAGCAGCTGGACGTTCACGACAGCCTGCAAAGCACGCTGACCATCCTGGGACACAAGCTGCGGCTAAAGGGCATCCAGGTGGAGAAGCAGTTCACGGCAAGCCCGTCGATCATCCACACCCGCGGCTCTTCGTTGAGCCAGGTGTGGACCAACCTGATCGACAACGCGGCGGACGCATCGCCGGCCAACGGACGCATCCGGGTGGAAACCTGGATTGAGCAGAGCAAGCCGGGGGGCGAGGGAAACAGCGGAGAGGACACGCTGGCGGTTTGTATTGAAGACCACGGCTCGGGGATTCCGCCGGAGGCGCTGCCGCGAATCTTTGAGGCGTTTTTTACCACCAAGGCCGAGGGGGCCGGAACCGGTCTGGGCCTGGAGATTGTGCATCGGATTGTGACGCAGAAGTTTGGCGGGGCGATCGATGTGGAGTCGGAGCCTGGGCGGACGCGGTTTATTGTGCGGCTGCCGGTCGAGGGCGCGGCGTGCGCGATCAAAGATTGGAAGGCGAAGGATTGGGCGGCCAAGGTCTGAGCTGGGCTGGTTGAATTCCCTGCTCGGCGTTTGCCCTGCCTTTCGGCATCGCGGTTCCTTCCTCGATTTTTACCTCGCTTGATTCCCATTTCAGATTCTAGGTTTCTCATCCTTTCGGTCGCCGCGGCGACCAAAAGGATGGGGCACGAAGTTCTGTGCGCATTCCCGCAACTGCTCTTCCCTGCTGACTGTCTTGCATAAGAATGAGCTTTCTCTCATTCTGATTCCCACCGCAGAAAAATCAAGAAGATCCGCACTCTGCCGATGGAGGAGACAGAGGGGTGCGGATGAGCGACCGGGCTGAGTTGCTGGAAGCGACACTGGACAGTCTTCCCGAGGGCATTGCTCTGCTGGGAGACGATTGCCATGTCGTGTTCTGGAACCATGCGGCGCAGGCGATCACCGGCTTCCCTTCCCTGGATTTGGTGGGCCGCCCCATGCCCCGTGGGCTGAAGCCGCTGCAGGAGCACTGCGATGCGTGCGCCGGTTCGCGTTCGGGCGCGGAAGGCGGGCCGATGCCCGAACCGGGGCGCGGCTTCCTGGTGCATGTGCAGCACAAGCTGGGACATGAGGTGTCGGCCATGGCGCGGCTGCTGGTGCTACGCGACGGTCTGGGCACGCGCATCGGCACGGCGGTGCAGTTTCATCCAGCCGAGTGTCTGGACGCGCTGCCGCATGGAGAGACGGGCGAAGACGAGGGTGTGGGAGCGAGCCAGGCCGATCTGACCGACCGGCTGGAGTCGCTCTACCAGGACTTCAGCGCGGGCGGCGTCCCGTTTGGCGTGCTGTGGATCACGGTGGACCAGGCGCACGAACTGCGCAAGACGCACGGCGCCGGCGCCTGCGAAGCAATGATCGCCAAGGTAGAGCACACGCTGGCGCATGGGCTGCGTCCGGGAGAGCATTTGGGCCGCTGGGGTGAGGATGAGTTTCTTCTCATTTCGCATGAGCGCACGTCCGCGATGCTGGCCGACCACGCCCAGGTGCTGGCCGGGCTGGCGCGGACGTCGGACTTTCGCTGGTGGGGCGACCGGGTGTCGCTGACGGTGAGTATTGGGGCAGCGCAAGCCGAGTGCGGCAGTTCGCTGGCCAACCTGCTGGAGCGCGCCAGTGCGGCCATGCATGCCAGCCTGCACGGGGGCGGGAATCAGATTACGCGAGCGCTGGAGGGGCATTCATGTTCGCCATCATAGGCATTGTGGTTGTGTTTGGAGCGGTAATCGGCGGTTTCTTGATGGAGCACGGCAAGATGGCTGTGCTGGTGCAGCCTGCGGAGCTTCTGATTCTGCTGGGGGCGGCTGTGGGCACGCTGCTGGTGGCCAATCCCATTCACGTCATCAAGGGGGTTGTGGCGGGCATGCTTGGCGTGCTGAAGGGTTCTCCGTTTGACAAGAAGCGCTACCTGAGCACGCTGAAGATGATGTACCAGTTTCTGAACAAGGTGCGCAAAGAGGGATTGCTGAGCGTGGAGATGGACGTGGAAAAGCCGAAAGAAAGCTCGATTTTCAAGAGCTTTCCCGAGTTTCTGGCTGATCACCACGCCAAGGATTTTGTTTGCGACACGCTGCGCACGGCGATCACCGGGGGCGTGGAGCCGTTTGACATGGACCAGATGATGGAACTGGACATGGAGGTGCACCACCACGAGGCGACGCAGCCGATCTCCGCGCTGAGCACGGTGGCCGATGCCCTGCCCGGACTGGGCATTGTGGCCGCGGTGCTGGGGGTGGTGATCACCATGGGCGCGCTGGGCGGGCCGCCGGAAGAGATTGGCGAGCACGTGGCGGCGGCGCTGGTGGGCACGTTTCTGGGCATCCTGCTGTGCTATGGCGTGACCGGCCCGCTGACGGCCAACATGACCAAGACGGCCGATGCGCACAACGAGTATCTGCATGTGCTGCGGGTGCTGATGCTGGCGTTTCTGAAAGGCTCGGCGCCCATGATTGCCATCGAGATGGGCCGGCGCGCGATTCCGGCACACGTGCGGCCGAGCTTTGACGAGATGGAGAAGAACTGCAAGGGCGGCGGGGCTGAAGCGGCCGCCGCCTAGCAACTCTGTTTAGCGTCCCGTCATCCTGTTCCGAGAGAGAGAGCTGCACCATGGCGGCCAAGTCGCAACCGATCATCGTCATCAAGAAAAAGGGAGGCCACGGTGGCCACCACGGCGGCGCGTGGAAGGTGGCTTACGCGGATTTTGTCACCGCCATGATGTCGCTGTTCATTGTGCTGTGGCTCATGGGATCGAGCGAGAAGGTGAAGAAGGCGGTTGCCGGCTACTTCAACGATCCCAAGGGCACGGGCAGCCAGTTGGGGACCACGATGACCGGCACCGGCGAGACGGTTGCGCAAATGGACACCAAGGACCTGGAGAAGCTGAAGGAGAAGCTCGAAGAAGAGATCAAGGCGCGCAAGGACCTGGAGAAGCTGAGCAAGCAGATTGAGATCAAGGTGACGCCGGAAGGGCTGCGCATCGAACTGATCGAGGGCAAGGACGGAACGTTCTACGAGATTGGCAGTGCCAAGTTGAGCGAGAGCGGGCAGGCGCTGCTGACGCTGCTGGCCTCGGAGCTGAAGACGCTGCCCAACTGCCTGCTGATTGAGGGCCACACGGACGCCGCACCGTATGCGAGCAATAACGGATATAGCAACTGGGACCTTTCGGCGGACCGGGCCAACTCGGCGCGGAGGATTTTGCAGCAGGACGGAGTGC
>Ga0302320_10028850_pt1 | contig 10634 bp, 11 predicted proteins | sample Bog_T0_3_FD_202130 | JGI IMG/M metagenome (GOLD analysis project Ga0302320, IMG submission 202130) | Peat permafrost microbial communities from Stordalen Mire near Abisko, Sweden - Bog_T0_3 | ecosystem: Environmental > Terrestrial > Soil > Wetlands > Peat | place: Sweden: Abisko, Stordalen Mire... | reverse complement strand
CGCGCCGGGATGCTGAAAGGTTGATTGAGATGCGGCAGGTGCTGTCGAGCCCCGCCAGAAGGACAATGCGGTTTTCATGACTCACTCTCCTGGACGCGGCTGCTCGGGGCATCCGTGTCAGAAGAGACGTTGAGGCCGAATCGTGATTCGGTCAAATTGCCTGCATATATTGATCGGTACCCGTGATGCCCAACTATATAGGGGTGGCGAAGGGAATCGCGGCCGCAGCATGAGCGCACCCTGACGGCAATCTCCGGGCATAGAACATCTGCACTTCAAGCCGACACTCGTACTGCATATGGCTCGTTAATCGCAAAAGCTGGCAATTCCTTGCAATGGAGATGCATAGCCTCGCAGAGCATAGATTTCTTCGTCGCAGAATCGCTGAGAGCGCCGTGCGGAAATATGTCAAACGCACAATGACATATCGGGATCGATTATTGGTCAAACGCACAGTGACACATTGGGACCGGATATTGGTCAAACGCACAATGACACAACCGGACCGATTTTGAGTCAAACGCACAGTGACATATCGGGAACGGTTTTATGTCAAACGCACAATGACATAACCGGACCGATAATTGGTCAAATGACCGCCCGATAGGCCACGCGACCAGGGCCACCACTGGAATCTGAATCGTGCCTGTCATGTTGCCTCGCAGCGGCCACTGTACACAACCTGGCAGGCCAGCACACGGGCATAAAAATGCCCCGGTTCTGACGCCGGGGCATTGAATGCGGATAAGGCGATCCTATTGGCCAGCCACTCTGTGCAGTCCAGTCTGGCTCTCTTCATGCTTGGTAAAGACAATGTAGATCTTCGTGTCGGCGGGGACCGAGACGATAATTCTGCTGGTCGCGTTCAAGCTCATTAGCTCAGAGTCGCCCGCGTTGCCGACGTTCTCCGCCACTCTTTGGCGCAAAAGGTCGCCCTCAGAGAACGCCGCGCCGGAGTTGTTGCCAACCAGCATCGCGGCCAGTGACCCGACGCCCGACGCAGCCTTGATCATGAAGTTCTTGCCGGTGTTCTTCCCGTACACGGTTCCCTTAATCGGCCCAAGATCAAGCCCCGCGCCGATGGCCTCGATCTTCTCTCGCTGCCCATCCAGCAACTCGATCTCATCGAACTTCACGCCGACAAATCCAGATCGGTCCGCCTGCCGCAATTGCCCGTAGACGCGTGCACCTGCCGGCACAACGACGCGGTCGCCAATCGCATAGGTGTACTCGACCACAGCCACAACCGGAGCCAACACTGCGCTCGAAATCTGTGTCTCCAACTTCGCCTCAATCCGCGAACCTGGCGTCATCTCCAGAACCGGCACCGTATCCACCGGCACGTGAGTTACAGTGCCCACAGGCTGCGACTGCGCAGGCGTACGCACAAACACCAGCGATGCCTCCTTCAAAGCATTCTGCGATTGCTGCACCTGAACAGGCAATGCGTGACCGGCATCGCCATACGGTTGCGGCTCTTCCCACTTTTGTTGCGTGTCGGAGAACGATGGGATGGCGCCCAATGTATTCGCGCCCGCCGCACTCCCTGCATGTGGCTTTGCAGGCAACGCAGCGCCGGAGTTATCCCCCACGCCCGGTGCCGGAGTGCTGGTGCGCTTGATGTCGCCCGGATGCACCTGCCCGGAGGTATTTTCCTGAGCGTTGGTCTGAACGGTCTCCATCAAGGGCGTGACGCTTCCCTTGGATGGGCTTGACGCTTGCTGCTGCGCCGGATGACTTAGCTGCTTCTCGGTGGCCTTCTTTGCAGTGGACGAGTGGTTGATGAGGCTCGTGAGAGCAAGAAAGAGGACGGCAGCAAGCAAGCCGCCGCCAAGCATAATCAGCTTGCTCTTCTCGATGCCGGACTTGCCGTCGCTGCCTTCTCTCGTTGCATGACTCGTGGGTTGTTGCGCATCCGTGCGGTCTTCAGCCAGTGTAGGCTCCGTCGGAAGAGGAGGCCCCGGACGCGGCGCTTCCGCTGAATCCTCGCTGTTTACCTGGGCAATCCCTAATCCGATTCCGGATTCATTGTTCTCTTCGCTGTTCATAGCATCTCCTTTTTCCTGGGTCAGCTTCTACCGTGCTCCGCCTGCGATAGGCGGCGTAAAGGGCAGCCGAATGAGTATCGGTCGATCCACTTGATCAGCCTGCGCAATCTGAAGGAAAAGCTTCTCCGTCGATTGCTTGAAGTTTGGGCGATCAAAGACGACGACTCCATCCGCGCGCGCGCCGGCCTCAATCCTTGTCGTGCTCAGCCTGTACTCGCGAATCAACAACTGATCGGCAGTCAGACTCTTGCCTTCCTTCTTCTTTTTCTTCACCGCGCGCCCGCTGATCTGAATTTGCGGCGGCACAACCTCTACCGGCTGATCGGAGGCGTTGAGGATAGAGAATGAAATGACCGTCTCATTGCTCCATTGCCGTATGTCGCCGAGCGAAGTTTCAATCTGCTTGCCTTCCCATTTCGTCCAATCCGGCGCATTGACGCGCATCTGCAACTCATACTCTTCGTCGATAGCAGAAAGCAGTTTCGCTGCGGCGGGGATTCGTGACGAAGCCGAAGATAGTGTAGTTCCGGGCTGTTCTACCTTCGCGTGCTCCGCGCCTGCACTGCCAGCGATCAGGAAACTCCTGGATGTGCGGTACTCAATCAAGAAGTCAACGGGTAGCGCAGATCCGCTCGCGCCAACCCCATCGCTCATCAACTCCAGCGTCACATGCAGGCCGGATTTCGTCGCGATCAACAGGTTCGATTCAGCGGCCTCTTTCGTGATGGGCTTCACGTACACATACTCCGGCTCACCCTCGTTGTGTTCCGCTTTGAAGGAACCGGGACTGCCGATAATCACAGACGTGATCTCCTCCGGCATATGGATCGTCGACTCGAACTCTGGCCGCAGGTGCAGCGTCGTCACCTCCGACGGGTTAATGGTGATCGTCGCAACGCGCGGCTTGACGGCGTTGTCGGCAGCGAACAGACGCAGTGGAAGCAGCACTACGAAAGGGAAAAACCAGGGAAGTCTCATTTCCAGTTACCTCCTGTGCAATGAATTTGCAGCGAGCTTGCGCGCCACATAATGACGCCGAATCGATTCGACGTAAGCAATGACATCCGGGTTGTTGTAGTCGAGTTGCCGCTTGCCAACCCAGCGATCGCCGGCGTAATAAGCTGCGGCCACGAGCCTCAGATCGCCGTGAAACTCCCACATCAGCGTGGTCAAATAGCGCGTTCCCGCCGCAATGTTCTGCTCTGGATCGAAAGGCTGGTAAGCGCCAAAGCGCCGCGCAGTCGCCGGCATCAGTTGCATCAAGCCGAGAGCGCCCTTGCTGGAAACAGCGCGCGGATTCCAGCGCGACTCGACATCAATGAATGCAGCAACCAACTCCGCAGGCACACCGTAATGGCTGGCGTAGTGCCGCACACAGTTCTCCGCAAGAGCAGTGTTCGCCTGCGCCCAGCCAGCGATTGGAGCAAAGACAAGAAGCGCAAGAAACCATTTCATAAAGCCGCGCCTCCTGAAGGACCGAGATCCTGCGCATACCGCGCCCCATCGACCAACAGGCTTTGGAATCCCTCGCGCAGCAGCAGATGGCGACGGTCCTTTTCGGTCTTGGCCAAGAAGGGCAGTAGCACATCCCGCTGTTCTTCCGTCACATGATCGCTGCCCATCAACCGCAGCGCATTGGCGAAGTCGATCATCTCCGAGACCGAAGGCGGTTTTTCCAGCGAATAATTTCTGAACGAGCGCGCAATCCCGGCGATCTCGCGATGAAACTCCACGCCAGCTCCTGGAGTGCGGCTGGCAATGATCTCTGCCTCGCGCTCCGGCGTAGGATGCTCGACCCGCACATACAAACTGCGCCGCCGGATCGGGTCGCCCAGCCGCCGCTCCTCATTGCTGGTGAGCACCACAAACGGAATGCTCTTGGCCTCAACCGTTCCAAACTCGGGAATCGAGAGTTGCCACGCCGAGAGAATCTCCAGCAGCAGAGCCTCGAAACCCTCATCCACCTTGTCGAGTTCGTCGATCAACAGCACACACGGCTTCTCGCATTCGAGCGCCCGCATCAGCGGACCCGGCCGAAAGAAATCGCGCCCCTTGAGGTTGGCCTGCAACTCGCGCCAGCTCCCGCTCTCTCCGTTCCCCTTCGAGTACTCCATATAAAGCCGCTGAAGGCTCTCATCGAATCGCCCGATGGCTTTGTCCTCAGTGACACCGCGGTAGCATTGCAGCCGCTCGATATGCGTCCCGGCCGCCTGCGCAACGGAAACCGCCAATTGCGTCTTGCCACTCCCCGCAGGTCCCTCAAGCAGCAGCGGCTTTTGCAACTTCGCCGCCAGATAGACGACCTGTACCATGACCGGATCGATGAAATACCCGGTCGCCTTGAGCCGTTCCATCAAATCGTCGAACGATTCAAACATCCTGCCCCACCTCATTTACCGGGGACAGGATCGTTCAGGTCGCCAACTCGGTCAAATCCCAGGAGTCTGCGAGACCGAGACACGATTTAGGCGCCAAACAGTCGATTGAAATCACCCGTTTGGGCTACACGTGGAGATTGCGAACTTGCTTCTCAATACCAAAATTGTCCGTTTGTTGCCGATTTGACTGAAAAGGAAAACGGGGAGATGCTACCAGCGCTTGGGACCGGGTCAGACTAAGCAAATTCTGCAGCAGGCGAGGGGCAAATGAGATATCCGACAGAATCATTGGATTTTCAGCAGCAAGTCTCAACTCGAACACCTCAACCAGAAAACCGGAAATTGAGCGCGTTTGAAGAATTGCTCGATCTCCGCGAGACCGCTTCGTTGCTTGGAATGCACTGGAAGACGCTGGAAACAATGGCACGAGGCCGACAAATTCCTGCACTGAAGGTGGGCAAACGATGGAGATTCAGGCTGAGTTCACTAAACATTTGGTTGGAGCATGGATTAAACTCGAACACAACCAACCATGCTGCTCTGACTGGACAGGAGCAAAATCCTTGAAGTTCAGACGGCAACGATTTCAGAGAGGCAGTCTGCGCCGAGTGGCGCGGGCTAACAACAAATGGGCGTGGGAATACCGCTACAAAGATCCCGCGACCGGAAACGAAAAATCCATGTACCTGAGCACAGAGAAGTTCCCCACGCAAGTTGCCGCCGAGCGGCATCTGGAGGCTTTTGTGCTTAAACTCAACTCAGAAAACCCCACCCTTGCCATTCTGGAGCCGACCTTCAACGCCGTTTTGGACCGCTTCATCGAGGAGGAAAGGCTGCTCGAAATCAGGCAGCGACGCCCCGGTGATCTGTGCGACGAGGGTGAACTCAGCTATTCGACAGCCGTCTCCTATCTGAGTGTCATCAAACAAGTTCGCGCGAAGTGGGGAGGAACCCACATCACGCGGATGAAGCCCGTTCAGGTTCAAGATTGGTTGAAGAAGATGGATGCCGCACCGAAGACCAAAGGCCATGTCAAGGCCATCATGCACAGGCTGTATGAGAAGGCCATGCTGTGGGAGTTGGTCGAGTGGCAGCGGAATCCGATGGAACTGGTCGAGGTCAAGGGGATCAGCAAGCGTCAGAAGAAGCCGGTTGTTCTCACTGTCGAGCAGTTTTACCTCATCGTCGCTCTGCTGCCGGAACCATGCCGCACGATGGTCATGGTGGCGCAGTGCACCGGCCTCCGGGCCGAAGAGGTGTTGGCGCTCGAATGGCAGGATATTGACTTCGAGAACCTGAGCATGAGAATTTCCCGGGCTGTCGTTCACGGTCGGGTCAAGACGGTGAAGACGGAGTACTCGGAAGACGAGTTGCCGCTCGATCCCGATTTCGCGGTAATTCTTCTGGAATGGAAGATGCGGTGCGAGAGGGAAGCCAAATCGGGCGAAAAAACCCAGTCTATTGGGTTGAAGCTGGTCTTTACGAGTCAGGTCACCGGACGGCACTACCATACGGCTCCCCTCCAGCAGGACTACATCCGGCCTGCTGGATGCTGCCTGATGGAGTGCCCGAAGTGCGGTGCCGGTTCAGGTGTCTGGTGCATGACCGATAGTCCGACGCCGAACGGCAAGCGGTTACCGCTCCACGAAGAGCGTTGGAGCATCGCTGGCAGGTACGGCAGCGTGGGGTGGCACACCTTCCGCCACACCTATCGTTCGTGGTTGGACGATACGGGCGCACCTGTGGGGGTGCAGCAAAAGCTCATGCGGCACGCCCAGGTTTCGACCACGATGAATGTTTATGGGAACGCTTTGATGGGTGCCAAGCGTGAGGCGAACAGCAAGGTAGTCAAAATGGCACTGAGGAGCGCATAGCCATGAGAACCCTGCAAACAGCCCAAGAAACCCTCGGCGTTTTAGCGGGCGCTGTTATTTTGGGTTATCTTGGGTTGGCCTGTCGGCTAAGTGGTTGCGGGGGCTGGATTTGAACCAGCGACCTTTGGGTTATGAGCCCAACGAGCTACCGGGCTGCTCCACCCCGCAGTTCCAGTCTACCAACTGGCGGCAAGGGGGTCAAATAATGGCTGCGCCGGGCGCGGGCCGCTTCCGGTAAACTGCTGAGGACCCGATCATTCCGGCCCGGAGCGCGCGTCCATGTCTTATCTGTATATCGCTGTTCTGGCGGTCATTGCCGCTGTCTTGCTGGCGGTGGCGCTTGATCGTGGCTGGCGGGTGAAGACCAAGGCCGATTATCTGGTGGCGGGCCGCTCACTGCCGGCCGCGGTGCTGGTGCTTACGCTGCTGACCTCGTGGATCGGCGCGGGGTCGCTCTTTGCCGGGGCGGAGAATGCCTACAAGAACGGCTTTGCCGCGCTCTGGCAGCCCGCCGGAGGCTGGCTGGGACTGCTCGCGATCTACTTCATTGCGCCGAGGGCGCGCAAATTCGCTCAGTTCACGCTGCCCGATCTGCTGGAGGCGCGCTACAACCAGACGGCGCGCGTGCTGGGCACGATCGCGATCCTGTTTACCTACATCGGCATCACCAGCTACCAGTTCAAGGGCGGCGGCGATGTCTTGCATCTGATCTTTCCCGACGCGGTCTCGCCGGAGATGGGCACATTCATCATCGCCGTCTTCGTCATCGCGGCCACGGCGCTGGCGGGAATGTCGTCGGTGGCTTACATGGACGTAGTCATCGGCTCGCTTGTGACCGGAATCTGCATCATCGCCGCGCCCTACCTGTTTCTCCAGGCCGGCGGCTGGACGGGGCTGCACACGGCATTGCCGCCCGAGTATTTTCAGGTATTGGGCAACTACCGTATCGACGCGCATGGCCTCCGGCAATCCGCGGGAGTGGGTCTGACGCGGGCGCTTGAGTTCTTTGTGCCCGTCCTGCTGTTGATGCTGGGCAATCAGGTAATGTACCAGAAGTTCTTCTCCGCGCGCAGTGCTCGCGACGCGCGCCTCTCGGTCGTCGGCTGGGTTCTGGGCACGGTGCTGCTGGAGACGCTGATTGTGGCCATCGCGGTCTTCGGCCGGGCGCTCTATCCCACCGGCGAAGTCGCTCTCCATCCGCGCGAGATCATCCCCTACACGGCCCGTCACGGCCTGCCCGCGGTGATGGGCGCGGTGCTGCTGGGCGCGGTCTTCGCCAAGGTGATCTCGACGGCCTCGAACTACCTGTTTTCGCCGGCCACAAATCTGGTCAACGACGTCTTCGTGCGCTATATCGCGCCGGGGGCGTCGAACAAACGCGTCCTTATTGTCTCGCGGCTCTCCGTGGTGCTGCTGGGCTGCTGGGCGCTCTATCAGGCCGTCGGCGATGACAGTATCCTGCGCAGGATGCTGTGGGCTTACACTATTTATTCCGCCGCGCTCACACCTGTCGTGCTGGCGGCCTTCTATTCCAAACGCGTCACGGCCTGGGGCGCGGTGGCGGCGATCGCCACGGGAACCGCGGTCACACTGGCCTGGGACCTGCCTGCCGTCAGAGGCCTCTTCCCGGCGATTCTGGCCGAGCGCGACGCCATCTTTCCCGCGCTCTTCGCGGCTGTGGCGGCGTTGGTCGTGGTCAGCCTGCTGACGCCCAAGCCTGCGCCGGAGCAGTTGGCGCAGTTTGCGGATTAGAAATTCTTCACACGGTTGCGCCATTCGGGCTTACACTGTCGGTGTAACTCCTGTGACGCCATGCCGGTCGCCCTATTGACTCTGGAAATTCGCATTGAGCACGCCCAGTCGCTCAAGGACCGGCGGCAGGTGGTGCGCTCGATGAAGGACCAATTGAAGCAGGGCTTCAACATCTCGGTGGCCGAGATGGACGAGGCGGTCACCTGGCAGTCGGCGACGATCGGCGTTGTGGCCATCTCGCGCTCGCGCGATTACCTCCACGGCCTCATCGAAGAGGTCGAGCGCGCCGCGCGGCGCATGGCGAATGAACTGGGCGCGGAGATCGCCGACGCCTTCTGGGATTACCTCGAACAGTGAACAGTGGACAGTGAACAGGGGGCGGTTGAAGCCCACTCCCTCTCAAAACTTCAGAGCCTTCCTCACGCGGCAGGCGGCTGTGGGCGCTCATGGATCAGCATCCACAGGATTCCAAACTTGTCCCGGAGCATGGCGAAGCGGAGCGCGAAGAAGGTCTCCGCCATCGGCATGATTACCTGGCCGCCCTCGGCAAGCAAGGCGAAGATGCGCTCCGCCTCCTCGCTGCTGTCAAGCGAAAGCACAAGATAGGCCGAGCGCATCGGCTGAAAGCCGTCAGTCGGCGCGTCGCCGGCCATGATCGTTGTCTCCGCAATCCGCAGGCTGGCGTGCAGAATGCTCTGCTCATATCCCGGCGGAATATTCTTCGGCTCCGGCATCTGCTCATAGGTCATGCTGAAGAGAATCTTTGCGCCCAGATGCTCTTCGTAGAAGCGCAGAGCCTCAGCGCAGTTGCCGCCATAGTGCAGGTGTGTGGTCAGCTTCATGGTTGTGATTTCCTTTCGGGGAATGGAATGGAAACAGGCGCTGAATCGCAGAGAAACCCATGCGATGGCCTCTTCAACCATACGCTACACGTCGATCAGGCACTTGGCAATCCTGTTGCGCGGAAGAGCAGGCTGTATTAGATCGACAGCGGAGCGGCCTGCTTGTGCGCGGCCAATTCCACAAGTTCGCAGCGCAGCTTTTCGATGACCTGCGACCAGTCCCCCGTGCGGGTCTGGCGGAATAAGCGCGCGGTCGGATACCAGGGGCAGTCCTCGCGGTCCAGCAGCCAGCGCCAATCGGGTGGGTGGCAGAGCAGGACCCAGAGCGGACGGCCCAGCGCGCCGGCCAAATGGGCGATGGAGGTGTCGATGGAGAGAATCAGATCCATCTGCGCCATCTGCGCGGCCGTGTCAGCCATATCTCTGGTAAACGGAGCCAGATTGGTGACAGGCGCCTTTCGCGCAGCCAGCTCCGCGACCGCTTCGCCGATCATCAGCGAGTAGAAGTGAACGCCTTCCAAATTGAAGAGCGGCTCCAGCAGTTCCAGAGAGACGCTGCGGGCGCGATTCTTTGGGTGGCTGGCTTTTCCCGTCCAGGCCAGGCCCACGCGCAGCCCCTCGGCGGGCCACGGTAAAGCGGCTGCGGCCTGGAGCGCCTCAGGAGGAGCCGCGAGATAAGGCACGCGCGCCGGAATCGTCTCCAATGTAGTGGCGAAAGCCAACGGCAGGCTCAACAGCGGGCAGCGGCAATCAAAGCGCGGCAGCGGCTCGCCGGTTGAGACCAGTGCGGCCAGGCCGGGAATCTGCGCGGCCAGACGGCGCAGGTTGGGAGGAATGTCGAGGATGACCCTGCCCCCGGCGGCCTGCACCATCGGCACATAGCGGAGAAATTGGAGCGAGTCGCCCAGACCCTGCTCGCCATAGAGCACGATGGTGGCGCCGTTGAGCGGCCCGCCCAGCCAGAGCGGCTCATTGAAGAGGCGCGGCGTGTAGACCTTCCAGCGCACCTCGTAGTTGCGCCAGCCGTGAGCATAGTCTCCGTGCAGCAGTTGCAACAGGCACTGGTTCATCAGAGCATCGCCGTAATCGGGCTTCTGGGCCAGCGTGCTCTCGCACCAGGCGACGGACTCCTCCAGATTGCCCAAATCGAAGCAGGCGTTGCAGAGGCAGTTCGACGCCTTCAGATGCTGTGGATTCAGCTCCAGCGAGCGCTTGTACCATTGCACCGCCTCTTCCACATTGCCCCGCACATGAAGGGCGTCGCCGAGGTTGCAGCAGAGGTCGGCATTATCCGGGATGATGGCCAGCGCGCGGCGGAAGCAGTCGATGGCAAGGTCGAGCTTCAGTTGCTGGCGGTAGATGGCGCCCAGGTTGCACAACGCATCCGGAAAGCTGGGTTGAATCTCCAGCGCGCGCTGGTAGGCGGCAATGGCCTCATCGTATCTCTTCCGGTCCATATAGGCGTTGCCGAGGTTGAAGCAGGCATCGACGAGATCGGGCTCGAGCTCGACGGCGCGCTCATAGCAGGCCAGCACCTCGTCGGTCTTTCCCAGCGCGCGGAGTGTGTTGCCCAGGTAAAGGTGATAGTAGGCCTGGCGGTTGTTGACGGCGATGGCGCGGCGGATCATGCGCTCGGCCAGCTCGAAGCGGTCGGTCTTGATGCCAGCCATCCCGAGTACATATAAGGCGTCGGCATGGCGCACGTCGAGAGCCAGGATCTGCAGGCAGAGGCGCTCGACC
>Ga0302320_10028849_pt1 | contig 10635 bp, 10 predicted proteins | sample Bog_T0_3_FD_202130 | JGI IMG/M metagenome (GOLD analysis project Ga0302320, IMG submission 202130) | Peat permafrost microbial communities from Stordalen Mire near Abisko, Sweden - Bog_T0_3 | ecosystem: Environmental > Terrestrial > Soil > Wetlands > Peat | place: Sweden: Abisko, Stordalen Mire... | reverse complement strand
ATGTCTTCGCGAACAATCGTGAACATGTTTGTTCTCCCTCGCGGTTCGCAGGCGGAGGCCGGAGCGCTCCGGAGTGCGCGCTGCAGTTCCGGCCCGAGTTCGTGCCAGGCGGGCATCCGGTTCGTGACATGCCTCCATGCGTCCTCGGGTGAAAGCCCTGCGTTAAGCGCGGTTGCGTAGTGCTCTTCGAGTTCCAGCGCGAGTTCTTCGGCGATCTCGGCCTCGCGCGCGCCGGGGAGGCCGAGCGGCGGCAGGTGGGCGCGGACGTAGGCTTTGAAATCAGGCACTGCCGACTCCGGCCGCGCGCTGCAGCGCCGCCATGAAGTTGCTCCAGCTGCGGCGCTGCTCCGCCAGCATTTTTCGCCCGGACGGTGTGAGCCTGTAATATCGCCTGCGCCGCTGCCCCGGCGCTTCCACCCATTTGCCCGCGATCAGACCTTTGCTCTCAAGACGGTAGAGGACCGGATAGAGCGAGGCGATCTGGAACGAGACCTCTCCGCCGGAGCGCCGCTCGATTTCGACGCCGATCTCGTAACCGTGGCGCGCGCGGGCTTCGAGCTGGGCGAGGATCAGAAGCTCGGCGCTGCCTTTCTTGCGCGCGTTGTCTTCGGCATCGGGGGAGGCCATATGTATGACTCATATATATATGACAGAAATGCCCGTGGGTCAAGAGGGTTCCGGCGCCGGTGTCGGAGATTCGTCGACGCGCGATGCCGCGCGACCGCTACGAAAGTTGCAGAACCGTGCGCAAACCCTTATCCACAGCGTGCTGCAGCCGCGTCGGCAGCACCCCGGCTTGATCAGTCAGGAAACCGCGGTCCACAGTCAGGAGTTGCGAAACGTTGACGACCGAGTCGCGGGCCAAGCCCGTCAGGCCTGCCCGCAGCATCACGTTGCCAGGGGCATCCGCCAGATCTGTGTTGGTCGTGATGACCGCCACGATTACGGTCTGAATGCGGCTTCGATTGAAGGAATCCGCCTGGACCACAAGCACCGGACGCCGGTAACCCGGCTCGGATCGGCGCGGTTCGGGGAGGTCTGCCCACCAGATTTCTCCTCGCCGGATTTCGTCCATGCTTACCAGGATTCCCGGTCGAGAGACGCCATCTGAGCGTCGTTCAAAACGGGGTCTAGCTTCGCGTCCAGTCGCGAATAAACCTCGTTCAGGCGTTCGGTGATGGCGTCGGTCTGCTGCCGGCCCAGGTATTCCGCAAGCGCGGCCGCATACAACTGACTTCTTGAAACCCGAAGCCGTTTGGCGGCCGCGTCCGCCAAACGGAAGAGATCGTCAGGTACAGATACCGCAGTTTTCACTTCTTAAGTATAACCCGCGTTATACCTCACACCCGCCAGCGTAGCCTTTGTCCCCGGTTACCGCGCTTTTCGGCATTCGCCGATACTTCCCCGCCGTTCGCCGATTCGCGCGTGAGTTCCCGCCCGCCGCGGCTTAGTCTGGAGATCGGAAGACACCACGACATGCGAATCTACTATCCCGGCGTTCTGATGATCCCGCTGATGCTGCTGCTGATGGGCATCCTCTCGGCGACCGACGGCTTCGGTATCATTCAGGTCGCGCGGCTCTGGAATTTTTGGCCGGTTACGCTGATTGCAACCGGACTGGAGGAAATATATTTATGGTCGACTTCGAAAGAAGACCGGTAACTCTCAAGGCCGGGCTGAGGGAAAACCTCTGCGCCTTAGGGCCGGGGACGTTCGTCGGACTGCTGCTGGTGGTGCTCGGCTCGCTGCTGTTCATCGATAATCTCGACCTGCTGCCGTTCAGCGTGGCGAGCGCGTTCTGGCCGCTCGCGATCCTCGCGTACTGCGGCATGACGTTCTACCGCACCGGCAGTCCCGTGGTGCGGGTTTGGACGCTCACCGGCATTGTCTGGGGCGCGCTGATGCTGCTCGACGACCTGCATGTGATCCACGTCAGGGGCGCGATCCTCTGGCCTCTGATTCTGATCGCGGCGGGCGTTGTTCTGCTAATGTACCGGATGCGCTGGCAGGAGGTTCCGTGGCATGAGTGGACCAGCTGGACCAATCGTTTGTCGATCGCCTCAAACGCGAAAACGCGCTCGGTCAGCGGCAGGCTGGAGGAGTACGCCGTGTTCAGCGCCGTGAAGCGCCGCATCGAAAGCGTCAACTTCGAGGGCGGCGAACTCACCAGCGTATTCGGCAGCATTGAACTGGATCTGCGATGGGCCTCGATAGCCACGCCGGATAAGCAGGCCGTGCTCGAAGCCAACTGCGCCTTCGGGGCGATCGAGCTGCGGATTCCGGAGACATGGCGGGTCAACCTGCAGGGCACGGCGGTGTTCGGAGCCTACGAGGATAAAACGCTCCCGCCGCGGCCCGACCCCGGCAGCCTGATTCCGACACTGACTGTCCGGGGCGGCACGGCGTTCGGCGCGGTTACACTCCGCAATTAATGCACCCGATTCTGCAGAGTTGGCGGCGCTTCGGACTCTGGATGGCGGCGTGGGTTCCGCTGGGCGCCATCCTGATCCTGGTGGCGCGCCTCTCGGGACACCTGAGTTTCATTGAAGCGGTGGGCGCGATGACGCCCGCCGTTGTGGTGATGGCATTCGTTTGTCTCTCGCCATTCTATGTATGCCGTTCCCTGCCGCTGCGTTCGACGGCGCGGGAAAAGATTCTGATCAACCACCTTGCAGCCGCCTTCATACTTTCGGGGGGCGTGCTGCTGGTGGGTCGGTTCACGGCGTCGCTGCTGACTCCGTCGTTTCTGGGTCTCGATGCGCGCTTCGGATCGGCGGTGCCCATGCTTGGTCTGGTAGTGCTGATGATTTACTTCGTCGCCGTCGCACTGCATTATGCGGCGCTCGAACTGGAGGCGTCGCGGCGCGCGGAAATCCTGGCGCGCGACGCGCAGCTCAGGGCGCTCAAGGCTCAGGTGAATCCGCACTTCCTGTTCAACAGCCTGAATTCGATCAGCGCGCTGACCACCATCGACGCCGGTCAGGCGCGGGAGATGTGCGTGCGGCTGGCGGATTTCCTGCGCACCTCTCTGCGGCTGGGCGAGCGCGTCACGGTTTCGTTCGCGGAGGAGATGGCGCTGATGAAAATGTATCTCGATGTGGAACAGGTGCGGTTCGGCAGCAGGCTGAGACTGAAGCAAGAGATCGACCCGGCGTGCGCCGACTGCGACGTGCCCGCGCTGCTGATTCAGCCGCTGGTGGAGAACGCGGTGAAGCACGGCATCGCGATGATGGCGGAGGGCGGCGAGATTGTGCTCTGCGGACAGCGCGAGCAGGACTGGCTGCATTTTTCGATCACCAATCCGTACGATCCCGAAGCGCCGTCGACCGGCAGGAACGGCCTGGGGCTGCGTAATATCCGGGACCGGCTGGAATCGCGCTACGGCGGATCGGCGCGGATGGATATCAAGGTGGAGGAGCGTTTGTATTCGGTGGCTTTGACGTTGCCGGCGAGGGCGCTGCGATGAACCTGCGCGTGGTGATCGCGGACGATGAGGAACTGGCGCGGCGTGTGCTGCGCGAGCACCTCAGGGGCGAAACGGATATCGAGGTTGTGGCGGAGTGTTCGAACGGCTTCGAGGCGGTGAAGGCGGTCAACGAGCTGAAGCCGGACCTCGTTTTTCTCGACGTCCAGATGCCGAAGCTGGACGGCTTCGAAGTGATCGAGCTGATCGACAGCGCGGCGGCAGTGGTGTTCGTTACGGCGTTCGATCAGTACGCGATGCGGGCGTTCGATGCGGCGGCGGTGGATTATCTGCTGAAGCCTTACAGCGCGGAGCGGTTCCGCGCTTCGCTCGAACGGGTGCGCGTCCGAATGCGGGAGGCGAAGCCCGTGGCAGCGGTGGCGCCCGATCTGAGGCTGGCGTCGCGGGCTCCGGGCGATTATGTGGAGCGGATCGTGGTGAAAGACGGGCCGAAGGTTCACGTGATCCCGGCGGGCAAGCTCGATTATGCCGAGGCGCAGGACGATTATGTGGCGCTGCGCAGCGACGGTCGGGTGTGGCTGAAACAGCAGACGATTTCGGGACTGGAGGCGGCGCTCGACCCGCGGCGGTTTATCCGGCTGCACCGGTCGTATCTGGTGAATGTGGAGCGGATCGCGCGGATCGACGCGAATACGAAGGACACGTGGCTGGCGGTGCTGACGGACGGGACGAAGATTCCGGTCAGCCGGGGCGGGTATGCGCGGTTCCGGGAGATTGTGGGAGGGGAGTAAACTCACTCCAGTTCCGCCTGCTTCGTCTCCGGCAGCGTGAAAATCAGCGCCGCTCCCAGCACGAAGAACGCTGAATTCAGCGCCAGCGAAGCCCCGATTCCATACCGGTCCGCAAAGAATCCCACCGTCCACGGGGCGAGCGAACTCAGCCCGCGTCCGATGTTGTAGACGAATCCCTGGCCCGCGCCGCGCAGCGATGTGGGGTAGAGTTCCGCCAGCATCGCGCCGAAAAGGCTGAAAAAACCCGTGCCGAAGAATCCGATTCCCGGCCCCAGCAGCAGCAGTGTGCGCTCCTCGTGCGTGGCGCCGTAGACGGGCGTAAGAATCGCCGCGCCCAGCACATACAAAACGAACGCGGGCCGGCGCCCGATCCTGTCCGCCAGCCAGCCGAACGCCACATATCCGGCAAACGCGCCGAGCTGCATGGGAACGATGAAGCCGCTGGTGCGGACAATGCTCAGCGCCGCGCCGCCGCGTTCGCGCGATGCCGAAAGAAAGCCGGGGATCCACGTGAAGAGCCCCCAGTAGGCGAATAACACCGACGTCGCAAGCGCGGACGCGAGCAGCGTCCGCCGCAGCAGTACGCCGCGAAAAATGCCGCTGGCGGCGACGCGCGGGCGGCCACAAGAGGCGCGCCAGATCTCCGGCTCCTTCAGCTTTCGCTGCAGCGCCAGCGCGCCGAAGGCGGGCAGCAGTCCGGTCAGGAAGAGCGCCCGCCATCCCCAGCGCGGAAGAATCAGAGCGGTGATTCCGGCCGCCAGCAGATATCCCAGCGCCCAGCCGGACTGCATGATCCCGACGGCTTTGGCGCGATGCTCCGCAGGCCATGTTTCCGCTACCAGCAGCGCTCCCGCGGACCACTCCGCGCCCAGCCCGATCCCGATTACGCCGCGCCAGAACAGCAGCGAAGCCAGGTTCCAGCTGAACGCCGTGCCCGCCGACGCCACGCTGTAGATAACGATAGACCACAGCATCGATCTGGCGCGCCCGATGCGGTCCGAAAGGATGCCGAACGTGATGCCTCCAACCGCGGAGAATGCCAGCGTGAACGAACTGACCAGGCCCGCCTGCGCCGCCGTAAGATGGAACCGGTCCCGAAGGACGTTGACCGCGAAAACGAACAGCAGGACGTCCATTGCGTCCAGCATGTATCCCGCCTGGGCGGCAAACAGATTCAGCCACTGCTGGTTATCGATATCGCGCAGGCTGCCGGGCATTCGGGCCATCTTAGCAGGACGGCGGGCGCAGGAGACTCCGGGCAGGCGCTGTTACAATTCGGAACGGTGATCGAATCCCCGCGGCAAACCATTATCGATGCAAACGTCAGGAACAGACCGTCCGCGAGAATGGTCTCGATCCAGCGGTGGTCGATCACGCTTTTGGTGGTGGGCGGCGCGCTGAATTACGTCGACCGGGCTACCTTGTCCGTCGCCAATAAGCTCATTCAGGACGAACTCGGAATTCCGGTGGCGAAGATGGGCCTGCTGCTTTCCGCTTTTCTCTGGGCCTATGCTCTCGCACAGCTGCCCGTCGGCGGCCTCATCGACCGCTTCGGCCCGCGCCGACTCCTCGGCCTGGGGCTCTTCAGCTGGTCGTTAGCGCAGGCGGCGGGCGGACTGGTCACCAGCTTCGGCGCCTTCCTCGTGGCCCGCTTCGCGCTGGGCGTGGGCGAAGCGCCCCTGTTTCCCGGCGGAGCGCGGGTGGTGCGCGACTGGTTCGGCATTCACCAGCGAGGCTTCGCCACCGGTCTTTGCCAGTCCGCATCGTCGCTCGGCAACTTCATCGCAGTCCCGCTGCTGACGTTCCTGATGCTGAGACTCAGTTGGCGCTGGATGTTTCTGATCGTCGGCGCAGCGGGCGTCGTGCTTGCGCTTGTGTGGTGGAGCATTCACCGCGATCCATCGGAGGTTCGCCTCACGCCGGACGAGACTCGCTACCTGACCGAAGGCGACGAAAATACCACATCGCGCGCGCCGTCCTTCGCCGAATGGAAGCGGCTTTTCGCTCACAGAACCACCTGGGGCATGATCGCCGGCTTTTTCGGGACCGTCTACACGCTTTGGCTGTACACGGGCTGGCTGCCGTATTACCTCGAGCACGAACGCCACATGAGCGTCGCGCGGGTGGGGATCGTCGCCGCCATCCCGTATTTCTTCGGCTGTATCGGGGCGGTGGTGGGCGGCTGGCTTTGCGACCTTCTCACCCGGCACGGCTGGACTCCCATCGGAGGCCGCAGGCTGCTGGTCTCGGTCGCTCTGTGCGGCATTGCGGCCTGTACGCTGGGAACCGCATTCGCGCAGGCAAACTCGGCCGCCCTCGCTTTCATTTCCGTTTCGCTGTTCCTCATCTATATCGCAAGCAGCGCCGCCTGGGCTACTGTCCCGATCGCCGCGCCCGGCCAGTACACAGCATCGCTCGGTTCGATTCAGAATTTCGGGGGCTATCTGGGCGGCGCGCTTGCCCCGACGGTGACCGGCTTCATTGTGCAGCGCACGGGCAGTTTCTCGCAGGCACTGCTGCTGAGCGCCGCTCTGAGCGTAGTTTCAGCCGCGACCTACCTGTTCCTCGTGCGCCAGCCCATCCAGTACGATTCTGTTGGGGAGGCCAGCAGTAATGCATAACTGCAGCTTAACTGTCTGTGCGTTGCTGCTCCTGACGTGCCGCCCTGCGCCCGCCGACGATACGCTTTCGGTAGTTCGGGACGCAAAGACGCCGCCGCTGATGAACGCGCTGAACCTGATCGCGGAGGGCGCGGGCTTTTACAAAGACGAGCATCTTAAGGTCTCAAACGTCCTGAGCGACGGCCCGGTCGATGCCCGCCGGATCTGCTCGAGCGGTACGGGCGACATCTGCCCCGTCGGCATCGAACCCCTCGTCGCGCCTGCCCCCGGCGGCGTTCAGCTGAAGATGTTTCTGGCGCGCATTTCGAAATTCGGCTACGTGATCGGGGTGCCCGAAGACAGCCCGGTCCGCACGCCGGCCGACCTGAAAGGTAAGAAGATCGGCGTGCATTCGGCCACCGGCACTTCGGCCGTCTTTGCAACGCAGTCGACCCTTTCGGCGGCGGGCCTCAAGCCCACCGACTATGAACTGGTGACGATCGGCCTGAACGACCAGGCTGTCGGCGCACTCACCTCGGGCAGTGTGGCGGCGGCGGCGCTGCCTCTCTATGAAATGCTTCCGTTCATGGTTGCCGGCACAAAGCTGCGCATCTTCCGTCACCCCACCCTCGGGGACGTGCCCAACTCCGGCTATGCCGCAGCGCCCTTTGTGTTTGCGGCCAAAGGAGACGCGCTGAAGCGTTTCTCCCGCGCCATTGTCAAGGCGTCGCTCCTGGTCCGCTACAATCCGGCGGCAGCCGCGCGAGCCCTGCTCGTCGGCGACGGCAAGGGGTTCGGCGATGCGGACCTTCGGCGAAAAACGGCGGAACTGACCGCCTGGGAGGACGATCTTCCGGCTTCGGATCCCGCCAACAGGCGGATCGGCGCGATCCCGCTCTCCGGTATGCAGGCCTACATCCAGCTGATGGCCGATGCGGGAGTGATCAAATCCGTTGTACCAGCCTCGCAGGTGGTCACCAACGAATTCATTGATTTCGCCAACGATTTCGATCGTAAACTTTTCGAGCAGTCCGCAAAGTCGGCCCCGGCGCAATAACCGAGTACGGCCACAGGGACCAGCCAGGTGGCCTCGCCTCAGTCTCCGGTCCGGGCCAGCTTCGCAGCCGACACCGCCTGGCCCACATGCCGCTGTCCGTGCTCCGCGATGTGAATCGCAAGGCCGGCCGCCGTCGTACGAAGCCTCTTTCGCCCCACCTCCCGGACGCTGCCGAACTCCGCGGGCGTCAATCCCCGCACCAGACTCTCATAGCAAGAAAACGCCCGGTCCACCGCTGCAATGAGTTCGGACGCCGATTCACTCCCCGTCCCTTCGGCTGCAATCGCGGCCAGTTGTTCCTCCGAGAGCTGCCTCCCTTCCAGATACGCGCAGAGTCGCTGCGTGCTTCCGGCCAGATGCTTGGCGTGGAATCCCGCGGAAGTCATGCCGTGCGGTGTGTCCCAGAGCTGTTCCGTGGTCAGCGGACGCAGGGCTTCGGAGAGATCCTCGCGGATCTGCTCCGCCGCCCGCAGCAGATGCCCAATTACGGGGTCAATCCCGGGAATGATACCCCGCAGCCACGCTTCGGTTCCCGGCATGAAACTAAAACCCCGCGCCGCCCGCCGCGGCATGCAGCTCATAATTCTTCGGCGGCTCCGCGCCCAGCAGATAGCGCACGAAATAATCCCACCGCCGCCGCACCATGTACGGCTCATTCCCGAATCCGTGCGACCGGTTCGGCAGCAGGATCAGATCGAAATCCTTATTCGCCTTGATCAGCTCATTCACCACCAGCAGCGTGTTGTAGGGAGGCACATTGGTATCCATGGTGCCGTGCGCCAGCAGCAGATGGCCCTTCAGGTTCTTCGCGATATTCTCGTTGGCCTGGTCGTCGTAGTTGGTGGTACCGTCCCCGTTTTTCTTCAGCAGACCCTGGTAGCGCTCGCCCCAGTCGTCCTCGTAGTCGCGGTTATCGTGATTGCCCGCCTCGGAAATTCCCACCTTGAAGAAATCCGGGTACCGGAACATCGCGTCGGCTGCGGCGAATCCGCCGCCCGAATGCCCGTAGATCCCCGCGCGGTCGAGATCCACATACGGATACCGCTGCGCGATCTGCTTCATCGCCGCTACCTGATCGGGCAGTGTATTGTCCCCCATATTGCCGTAGTAGGCGTCGTGGAATTTCTTCGACCGCGTAGGATTCCCCATGCCGTCGATCTCCACCACCACGAACCCCAGCTCCGCCAGCGCCTGCGCATCGCCCCGCGCCGCCGAGAAACTGCGGCTCCCCACGCTGCCCGCCTGCGGCCCCGGATAAATATGATTCACGATCGGATACTTCTTCGCCGGGTCGAGACTGGTGGGCACAAACATCAGCCCGTACACATCCGTCACGCCGTCGCGAGCCTTCAGCGTGAGCGGAACCGGCGGTTTCCAGCCCTCGGCCAGCAGCTTCGAAATATCGGCCTTCTCCAGCGTTGCAGTCAGCTTACCCGCGGCATCGCGCACCACCGCGACCGGCGGCACGTCCGGCGTCGAATAGCTGTCGAAGAAGAAATTCCCCGAAGGCGCGAACGTAATCTCGTGATTGGCGTCCTCGGGCGTGAGCAACCGCAGTCCCCCGCCGTCGAAGCCGATGCGGTAGAGATGCGTGAAGTAAGGATCGCCCTTCTCGCGCCCCGCACCGAGGAACCAGATGACGCGCTGTTTCTCATCCACCCTGACCACCTGCCGCACCAGCCAGTCGCCCGAAGTAACCGGGCCTTTGATCCGCCCCGTCCTCCAGTCGCCGAGATAAAGATGCCCGAACCCGCTGCGCTCCGAGTACCACAGGAATTCGTCCGATCCGTAGAGCACCTGCCAGTTGACCTTGCCGTCGCCCGATTCGTACTGCGTCGCGACGGACTCTTCATTAACCTCGCGCACCGCGCCGGTCGCCGCGTCCGCCTCGCGCAGGCGCTCTTCTTTGTGATCGCGGGAGGTTGAGACAAACGCCAGCTTCGAGCTGTCGGGACTCCACTGCACGTCGGCCCATTCGCCGCCGCGGCACTCAATGTCGTCGCACAGCGTGGAGCGGTGCTGATCGGGCACGATCTTCAGCCGCGTCACGGTTTTGCTGCCGACATCGATAATCACGCGCTGGATGGTTGTGACCACATCGTCGCCCGGCAGGGGATACTTCCATGCCTCGAGCTTCGGATGGCCCACTTGGGTGTTGACCAGATACATCTCGCCGACGCCGCGCTGATCCTGCTGAAAGGTCGCGATCTTCTTCGAATCGGGCGACCAGAGCAGGATGGCGCGATCGCTTTTGGTCCAGCCGGCGTTGTCGGTGGCGTAGCCGAAGTCCTTCACGCCGTCGGTGGTGAGCTGCGTCTCCGCACCGTTCGCCGTGTCGCGAACCCACAGATTGTAGTCGCGGATGAACGCCGTCATCTTCTTGTCGGGGGACTGCGCGGGATTGGCCCCGCCGAACCCTCCCCGTCCCCCGCCGCCCCTGCCGCCGCGTCCGCCGCGCCCGCCCGCGTTAGCGCTCGCGTCCGGGGCGCACTGGTAATCCGCGAGCGAGCACTTCCAGCCATTGCCCGCCGCGCTGAACGACACAGCGGATCCGTCTTCCGCCAGCGTAATTTCCTGAAACGGCAGCGCGCCGGCCTCGTATTTCGCCTTCGCCGCGGTCGAAAGCGATGCCGCGAGGCGCGCATGATCAAACGCCGGCGCGCGCGTTCCTTTCGCCGGGCCCACAAGGATGAATTCCGCGCCCGCGGCGCGCGTCACGCGATACCAGAAACGATCGCCCGGCAGCCAATTGGGCCGGATGCC
>Ga0302320_10028848_pt1 | contig 10635 bp, 9 predicted proteins | sample Bog_T0_3_FD_202130 | JGI IMG/M metagenome (GOLD analysis project Ga0302320, IMG submission 202130) | Peat permafrost microbial communities from Stordalen Mire near Abisko, Sweden - Bog_T0_3 | ecosystem: Environmental > Terrestrial > Soil > Wetlands > Peat | place: Sweden: Abisko, Stordalen Mire... | reverse complement strand
GACCGAGCAGTGCTGCGAAACCACCGCCCGGCTTGCGGCGGACCTGGGTTTCCAGGTGGACTTCGTCATGGACGCGACCCGCACCTTTCCCATCCCCCACCAGGTGGACGGACGCCTGGTGGGCGAACTGGGGGTCGACGAAATCATCGAAAGAACGACCTTCGCTCTCAGGGACCGATTTGCCAGAATCGTGGAAACCCAGCAACTGGTGCAAGAGCTTGGAGCGCTATGACCCGAGTCGTCTTCCTCATCCTTCCCGGCGTGGAACTGCTGGATTTCGCCGGCCCGCTCCAGGCCCTGCACGAGGCCCGGCAGTCCGGCGCCGCCTACGAGCTGCGAATCTGCTCGCCCTTTCCCGAGGTGCTCACCGATCAGGGCCCGGTGCTGGCACGGCTGGAACCCCTGGTCCCGCCTGAACCGGGCGACCTGGTGTTCATTCCCGGCAGCACCCAGTTCCACCAGTCCCGGCCTGCGCCGGAAGTGCTGGAATGGCTCTGGCAAGCGGATCGGATCGGAGTCCGCTTCTTTTCGGTCTGCACCGGAGCCTTCCTGCTGGCCGCGGCGGGACTCCTGGACGGGCGTGAATGCACCACCCATTGGTCCTATGTGGAAAAACTGCAGCATTGCCATCCCGATGCCCGGGTGCTGGCCAACCGCCTGTTCGTCGCCAGCGGCAACGTGACCAGCAGCGCCGGCATCGTGGCCGGGGTGGACATGACCCTGGATCTCATCGAGCAGGACCACGGCCCCCTGCTGGCGGCCAAGGTGGCCCGGGACCTGGTGGTCTACATCCGCCGGGACGGCTCCCACAGCCAGCACAGCATCTACCTGGACTACCGCGGGCACATCCACCAGGGCATCCATGCGCTCCAGGACTGGCTGGTGGCGCATCCCTGCGAGGACCGGCCGCTGGCCGACCTGGCCAAGCTGGCGGGGATGAGCGTGCGCAACCTCACCCGCCAGTTCCGGATCTGCGCCGGCATCTCCATCCATGACTACCTCACCCGGCTCAAACTGGAACGGGCCCGGGATCTGATGCGGGACCCGGGCCTGACCCTGGAGGCCATCGCCGGCCAGTGCGGCCTGGGCGAAGCCCGGCGGATGCGCCGGCTCTGGCTGCGAACGTTCGGCGAAGCCCCTTCCCGGACCCGGCGTCCGCCGGAAGGCTGAAACGCCCTGGAGGACCGAGCCCCTCCGCCCTGGAGAAGAAAGGGCGGAGGGGACCCGGTCCCCTCCGCCCGCTTTCAAACCCCGGCCCGGCCTATTTCAGCGGCAGCACCACGAACAGACTGGCGGCCTTGCGCTTGACCAGGAACAGGACGCTGCCCTTCTCCTTGGCGGCGCCCAGGGCGCTCTGCAGCTCGGCGACCTTCGCCACCCGCTTGTGGTTCACTTCCACGATCAGGTCGCCCTCCTGCAACCCGGCCTTGCCAGCGGGGCTGCCCTGGTCCACGTCGGTGATGAGCACCCCGGCCTTCTCGGTCAGGGCGTATTTCTGGGCCAGATCCGGGGTCAGAGCCTGGAGGGTGAGGCCAAGCTTGGTGGACGACTCCCCAGGCTCAGTCGGTTCAGCGGACTCGCCGGATTCGGCGGTCGCGGCCCCGATGGTCGCCGTCACGGTCATCTCCTTGCCGCCCCGGATCAGGGTCAGCCTGGTCTTGGCCCCTGGCGCGGTGCCTGCGATATGGTTGCGCAGATCCCTGGTGTTCTGGACATCCTTGGTGTCGACCCGGGTGATGACGTCGCCGACCTTGATGCCGGCCTTGTCCGCGGCGGAATCGGGAACCACCGAGGTGACCAGGGCGCCGTTGCTGTCGGGCACGTTGAACTGCTTGGCCAGGTCATTGTCCAGGTCCTGGATGCCCACCCCCAGGAGGCCCCGGGCGATCTTGCCGCCCTTGGTCAGGGTAGGCAGCATGGTCTTGATCATGTTCACCGGGATGGCGAACCCGACCCCGGCGGATTGGCCGCTGTTGGTGGCGATGGCACTGTTCATGCCGATCACCTGGCCCTTCATGTTCACCAGCGGACCGCCGGAGTTGCCGGGGTTGATCGGGGCGTCGGTCTGGAGGAAATCCTCATAGTCGGCGATCCCCACATCCGAACGCCCCATGGCGCTGATGATCCCGGTGGTCACGGTCTGGGTCAGGCCGAATGGGGCGCCGACGGCCATCACCAGCTCACCCACCCGCAGGGCATCGGAATCCCCCAGTTCCACCGAGGGCAGGTCGGCGGGAACCTTGTCCACGATCCGGATCACCGCCACATCGGTCTTCGGATCCGTGCTGACGACCTCCGCCTTGAACTCGCGCTTGTCCGACAGCCTCACCTTGATCTCGTCCACGTCCTTGACCACGTGATAATTGGTCAGGATGCGGCCGGTCTTGTCCAGGATCATGCCCGACCCCATGCCCCGCTGGGGCACCCGCTGCTCCTTGGGCGCGGGGGCGCGGCGCTGGGGCGCCTGCTGGCCGAAGAACTGCTGGAAGAAGTCATCCCCGAACGGAAAGGCATTGTCCGGCGCCTGGCGGACCATCTTCTCGGAATAGACGCTGACCACCGCCGGCTTGACATGGGCCGCCACCGCCACGAACGCGTTGCTCAAGGCCGTGGCCGGGGCGGTGATGGCCTCGGTGAGCGGCGGGGCGGGCGCCATCGCCTTGGGCGAGGAACAGCGGCCGGTTACGGCCAGCATGCCCCCGCCCACCAGCAGAGGAACAGCCAGCAAGCTGGCGGTATAGACGACAATCCGTTTCATCATTCGATCTCCTTTGGGACGTCCACCTTGGGGTGAGGGAGTCCGGTTTGGGGCACCGGATGGGTCCGGCAAGCTCTGGGCAAATGGGCAGGGCATGGAGCGGTTTCCTCCTTCCCTGGCCATACAATCAAAAACCGGGCCATCTGCGCAAGACTGAGGGCATTTCGATTCCAGGACCAGGACTGGCCCAGAATAGGGCATTTTTCCCTGTAGGCAGGGCATTTTTCCCAATCCTGCCCCCTTCCCCGCCCCCACGCGGCCTCCAAGTCTGGAAGAATCGCATTGGCCCTTCCTTTGCAAAGGGATCTTCAGGAGTTACGGGTGAACCAGTTCCGCAACGCAGCGTCCAATCCGGCGGGGCCCCCCGGGGCCGGTCATGGCATGGGCCGGCTATGGCTGCTCGGGTTCACCATGGTCCTCGCCCTGGGCTTCGTGCTGGGGGTGAACCTGTTCCTGGAAGCCCGGGAAGCCCGGGCCGCGTTCGACGATTTCAAGGAATCCCAGGTGAAGGTGGCGGAAGCGGCGGCCTGTGTGCTGCTGGCCAACCTGGAAGCCTCTCCCACGCCGCTGCCCTGGGTCCTGCGCGACCTCCACCCCCTGGAGCAGCCGGGGATCACGAGGATCTTCGTCCGGCCTCCGGCCCAGCCCTGGGTCTGCCTGGAGGGCATGCAGATCCTGGCCCCCCCGCTGGAGCGCTCGGGCGAAACCCAGCAACGCTGGTCCCTGGTGAGCCCGGGGGAGGCGATGTTCCTGGGGCTTCCCGACCGCACCGCCGCCCTGGCCCTGAGCGGCGCCATGGACCGTACCGGCAGGACCTGGATCGTGGCGGTGGCCGGGACGGCGTTCCGGGAGCCGGACCGTTCCCGCAATGCCCGCTGGCGCCTGATGGCCAGCTTCATCTCCATGGGCGCCTTCCTGTTCATCCTGGCCTGGTGGGCCCTGCGCTTCCAGAAGCAGGAAATGGAACTGGCCCGGGAGATCGAGCTGCGCGAACTGGGCCGGCACAAGGACCAGGAACTGAGCCAGGCCGGACGGGCCGCCACCATGCTGACCCTGGCTTCCGGCGTGGCCCACGAGATCGGCACCCCGCTGGGGGTGATCTCCGGCCGCGCCTCGCAGCTGGCGTCCCGGGTCCGGGAGGACGAGCGCAACCTGCGGCTGGCCCAGACCATCCAGGAGGAAGTGGAACATATCAACCAGACCATCCGCCGGTTCCTGGAACTGGCCCGGGGCGGCACCCCGAGGGCCGAGGAATTCGGCACCGGCGATCTGGTCCGTTCGGCCGCGACCATGGTGGAGCATCGGTTCCAGAAGGCAGGGGTCGACCTGGTGCTGGACGCGCCTGAGGATCTTCCCGGGATGCGGGGCGATTTCCAGTTGCTGGAGCACGTGCTGGTGAACCTTCTGCTCAATGCCTGTGACGCCTCCCAGAAGGGCGACCGGGTCGAGATCTCGGCCCGCCAGGCCGAGGGCAGGATGGTGCTGGAAGTGACCGATCAAGGCCGGGGCATTCCCGAGGAATTGGCGGAGCGGGTGATGGAGCCCTTCTTCACCACCAAACCCCAGGGCCAGGGCAGCGGCCTGGGCCTGGCCATGGCCAGGGAGATCGTCCAGATGCACCGGGGCGAACTCACCATCGAACGGCTCCAGCCCAGGGGCACCAAAATCCGGGTCGGCTTGCCGGCAGTATAGGGAGGGGAAGTGGCAAGGATCCTGGTGGTGGATGACCACATCGAAATGGCCGAAATGCTGGTGGAGTCCCTGACCGACGCCGGCTTTGACGCCGAGGCCCTGGCCTCGGGGAGCGCCGCCCTGGAGCGGCTGGAGGCCGGAGGGGTGGACGCCCTGGTCACCGATCTGCGCATGAACCAGGTGAGCGGCCTCGACCTGCTGGCCGCCAGCAAGCGGTTCGAACCCGAGCGCCCGGTCATCGTCATGACCGCCTACGGCGCCATCGACACCGCGGTGGAATCGATCCGCCAGGGGGCCTACCACTACCTCACCAAGCCGTTCCAGCCGGACGAGCTCCTCATCTTCCTGAAGCGGGCCCTGGACGAACGCAACCTGCAGCAGGAGGCCAAGCTTCTGCGCCGCGCCCTGCGCGGGCAACTGGGCAGCGGCGGCATGGTCGGCACCAGCCCCGGAATGCGCGAAGTGATGGACCTGATGGAGCGGGTGGCGGCGGTGGACGTCCCGGTGCTGCTGAGGGGTGAAACCGGCACCGGCAAGAGCCTGGTGGCGGGGGCCATCCATGCCCTGAGCCCCCGGGCCAAGGCGGCCTTCGTGGCGGTCAACTGCGCCGCCCTGCCCGAAGCCCTTCTGGAAAGCGAACTGTTCGGCCACCTGAAGGGCGCCTTCACCGGCGCCACCTCCGACCGCCCCGGCCTGTTCGTGGAGGCCGAGCACGGCACCATCCTGCTGGACGAGATCGGCGAACTGCCCCTGGCCATCCAGGCCAAGCTGCTCCATGTCCTGGAGCGGGGTTCGGTGCGGCCGGTGGGTTCGACCCGGGAGCGGCAGGTGGATGTCCGGATCATCGCCGCCACCCACCGGGACCTCCAGGAGATGACCCACCAGCAGAAGTTCCGGGAGGATCTGCTCTACCGCCTGGACGTGGTGACCATCGAGATCCCCGCCCTGCGCCACCGCCGGGAGGACATCCTCCCGTTGGTGGACCATTTCCTCGAAACCTTCCGGGCCAAGTACCCCTCCAGCCCGGTGACCGGCTTCACCCCCGCGGCCTTCGCCCGGTTGATGGACTATCAATGGCCCGGCAACGTGCGGGAGTTGTCCCACCTGATCCAGCGGGTGGTGGTGCTGGGCAAGGCCGCCGTAGTCGACCTGGACGGGCTGCCTCCCGCCCTGCAGCAGGACCTCCAGGCCCCCCAGGCCGGCTTCACCGAGGTGCTGCCGGCCCGGGAGCTCCAGCACCGCTATGCGGCCTGGGCCCTGGACCACTGCGGCGGGCACAAGAGCCGCACCGCCGAACGTCTGGGCATCGACATCAAGACCCTCAACCGCTGGCTCCAGGAACCGGGCAACGAGGAGAGCGCGAATCCGGCGTGACTACCGATGGTCTTCGTGGAACTGTTTCAGCCGGGCTTCCAGCGCGGGAAACTGGGACCTTGCGATAAGCGAGGTGCAGGCCCGCATGCCCTCAGTGCGCTCGCTGCCGGTGATATCCAGGGTGATGGCGCTGATGCCGTAGCGGAGGAGTTCCCCCAGCAGCTGGCCACCCTCCAGGCCCGGGTAGGCGAAGGTGAAGTAGAAGCCGTCGGCGACCGGCTGGTCCAGATCCTTGTCATAGACGATCCGGAACCCGTTCTCCTGGAAGAGGCGCTTCATGACCTTGGCCTTCTCGCCGTATTCCTTGACCATCGCCACGAAATCGATCTCGCCGTCGTTGACGCCCTTGAGCATGGCGGTGAGGGCCCACTGGGCCGAATGGGACGTGCCCGAAGTCAGGCCGTAGATGGCGCCGAACAGGATGGCGTTGCCCAGCTGGTCCGAGGCGAAATAGCGCAGGAGGTCCGGGCTGCGCATCTGCCAGACCTTTTCCGCAACCACCATGAGCCCGATCCGCTCTCCGGCATAGCTGAACGCCTTGGAACTGGAGATCAGCAGGATGTAGTTGTCGGTGTACTTGGCCACCGTGGGCTGGTACGGCGCTTGTCCCGGCCGGGAGTAGTCCTTGCGGAAATCCATGCCGAAGTAGGCCAAGTCTTCGATGACCACCACCCCGTACTGGGTGGCCAGTTCGCCGATGATCCGGAGTTCCTCCTCGGTGAGGCAGATCCAGGATGGATTGTTGGGGCTGGAGTACAGGATCGATGAGACCTTGCCGTCCTTGAGGCAGGATTCCAGCTTTTCCCTGAGCCTGGGCCCCCGGAAATCATAGATGTCGAACGACCGGTAGTCGTGGCCCAGCAGCTTGCACTGCTGCTTCTGGACCGGGAAGCCCGGATCCAGGAACAGCGTGCCCTCCCGGTCGGCCCACATGCGGTTGACGGTGAGGAAGGAGACCATGCCGCCCATCATGGAACCCACCGTGGGCAGGCAATACTCCGGGTTCACCTCCAGGTTCATGAACAGCTTGGCGAAACGGGCCACCTCCCGCTTGAGTTCGGGAGTGCCTTGGATATCCGGGTAGATGGCCGCCACTCCGTCCTTCAGGGCCTGGATCTGGGCATCCACCCCCGCCTGCAGCGCCGGCAGCCCGGGAATGCCCATCTCCATGCGCACGAACTTTTCGCCGGAATCGGCTTCGATCAGGTCCACCAGGCGCTTGATCTCCCGGATGGAAGCCTTGCCCAGATCCTCCAGGCCGCTGGCCTGGAGCCTCCGGCGCACCACGTCCGCGTCGATGGGCGTCTGCCTGTTGTCCATGGGTCCTCCTCCAAGGTCCAGGTCCGGGCAGGCGCGATCCGCCTGGTGGCCTAGCTGGTGATAACACTATACATTGTGAACCGGAAAGATCCGCCACGGCCCGGCGCCCCGAAGGGAGGATAGGGTATATCCTTGGGGGTGAACTTGATTCTGTCAACTTGAGTCAAGTGGAAATTCTGTTTGGCATTCAGCGACCCCGGTGGCCTGTTCCCGATTCCTGGGTGGGCCAAACGGTTGCACCCTGCAGCCATGAGGAAAACCTGATGAATTCACGCCTGATTTTCGCCTCTCTTATCCCGTTGGCCGCAGTTCTGCTTCCGCTGGCGCCAGCCTGCGCCCCGGCCAGGAGCACCCCGGCCAAGCCGATGGCCGCCGCCAAGCCCACCGCCGCCCCGGTCCAGCCCAGGATGCCGGCACCGGCTCCGCCCGCGGCCCGGCCCGCCCTGCCCGAAAAAGTGACGCTGGACGGGAAAGTGCTGAAGCCCATTCCCGGCGGATGGAAACTGGAGGGCCCGGGGCTCGAGGCCGTCCAGCAGGCCGTGGAACACGCCCGGGCCTATGGCCCGGGGTTGAAGGTGGTGGTGAACGGCTACACTTCCTCCAATGGCTCCCGGGCGAAGAACCTGGCCATCAGCCACCGGCGCGCCCAATTCGTGGAGCAGGCCCTGATCAAGGCGGGCCTTCCGCCTGGGCAGGTGGTCGCCCGTGGTCTCGGCCCGGATCAACCCATCGGCAACAATGCCACCCGGGAAGGGCGATTGAAGAACCAGCGGGTCGAGATCGAATTCCAGGGTCCGGATCAGCCATAGGAAGGTGACACGGTCGACTACCGAGTCGGCGCCGGCCGTCGTCTGCTGGGACAAGTCCCAATGACCAGCCGATGCGTCAGTCCAGGACCGTCGGACCGCAGGCGGCGCTCAACCGCTGCTGCAGTTCCCTCAGGGTGAACGGCTTGGCCAGCAGAGTGACCCGGGGATGAGCCTTGACCAGATCCAGGGCGGCGCGATCGGAACGGCCGGTGGAGAGCAGAACCGGAACACCGGGCCGGACGGCGCGGAGCCGCGGCAGGGTTCCGGCGCCACCCAAGCCCGGCATGTTCATGTCCAGGATGACCGCATCGGGCTGGCATCCGGCATCGAGCAGAGCCAGGGCCTCCTCTCCGCTCATGGCCGGGATGACCTGGTGGCCAAGCACTGCCAGCAGCTCCTGGAGGGAACTTTGGATCAATTCATCGTCATCGATCAAGAGCACCTTCAGGGCCCCGGAGCCCGGCACCGGAAGGGAATCGTCCAAAGGCTCAGCCGTCCGGTGGCCCCCGGCACAAACCGGGAATAGCATCCGGACCTGGGTGCCCCGGCCGGGCTCGCTGGCGATCTCCAGTTGGCCATGGTGGGCCTTCACAATGCTGTAGACCATGGACAGCCCCAGACCGGTTCCCTTGCCCATGGGCTTGGTGGTGAAGAAGGGATCCATGGCCTTGGCCAGGACCTCCCCGGGCATGCCACAACCGTCATCCTCCACCCGGACCTCGATCCTTTGCCCTTCCACCTGGCGGGTGGCCAGGGTCAGGGTGCCGGTTCCGGCCATGGCGTCCAGGGCGTTGATGCAGAGGTTCATGAAGGCGTGGGCCAGGGCACTGCCATCCCCCCGGATGGGCCCCAGGCCTGGCGCAAGGTCCAGCCCCAGCCGGACCTTGGCCAGGGTGGTGTGTTCCAGCAGACGGACCTCCTCCAGGAGAAGCCCGTTCAAATCCAGTTCCACCTCCTCGATGGGGCCCTGGCGGGCAAAGCGGAGCAGGCCCTTGACCGTGTTGCCGCCCCGGATGGCCGCCTGGGATATGGTCTCGAACGCACGGAAGGCCGCACTGCCCGCTGGCTGGGTTTCCAGGTTGACCGAGGCGATGGCGAGGATCGCCCCCAGCACGTTGTTCATATCGTGGGCGACGCCGCCCGCCAGGCTGCCCAGGCTTTCCATTTTCTGCACTTGTTGCAGCTGATTCTGGAGCGCGGCGCGTTCGGCCTCCGCCCGCCTGCGCTCGGAAATATCCCGGTGGAAGGCCAGGATGACGGATTTCCCCCCGGACGAGACCGCGCTGGCCGACACCTCCAGGGGCAGGATCTGGCCGTCGCGATGGACATGCTCCACTTCGAAGGTCAGGGCTTCCCCGGCCAGGATGCGGCCCAACCGTTCGGCCGCCTTCTCGGTGGATGCGGGGCGGTCGACATCCTTCAGCCGCATGTGGACCATCTCCTCCGGGGAATATCCGTGCATCCGGGCAAACGCTTCATTGACCTCCAGAAGCTTCCCGTCGGGGGTGTGGGTGATGATGCCCTCGCTGGCCAGGCTGAACTGGGTCCGGTAGCGCTGTTCGCTTTCCCCCAGCGCCGCCTCGGCCCGCTTGCGGTCGGTGATGTCCTGGATGGTTCCGATCAGGGAAAGCACCTGGCCTGCATCGCCGAAGGTGATCTCCCCCAATCCGTTCACCCACCGGGTCGCCCCGTCCTTTCGCCTTAAGATCCGGTATTCCCTGGCAAAGGGTTTCCTCCCGGCGAGGACCTCGTCCCGCAGGTACTGGCCCATGGGGGCCTGGTCATCAGGATGGATCAGATCCAGCCAGCCCCGGACATCTCGGCGATAGGTCCCATCAATGCCGAAGATGGTATCGAGGACCGCGGAGGACTCCCAGATGCCGGCGGCAAAATCCATCTTGTAGGAGCCGATGCCCGCCGCCCGCTGGGATTCCCGGAAGAAATAGTCACTCTCCTCCAGCGCCAGGGCTCCGGACCGGGGATGCTCCGGCTCCCCGTGGATTTCGGCAGGATTCGGCAGTTCCATTACGCCCGCTCCAGGATGGATTGAAGGCCAAGTCAGGCAGTGTTTTTCCCATTGCCAACATTGCACCATGCTATCAGCGCTGTTCCCGGGAGCGTAGGCCAGTCTCGCCCCCGGGTCCATGGCCGGCCCTCCACGACCAGCTCCTTCAAGGCTCCCCGGCACACTCCGGTATGGCGGGCAGGCGGATGTGGATCCTGGTGCCTTGCCCCACCTGGCTCCGGATCTCCAGGAACAGGACTGAGCGCGATGGAAATTCCTTTGGCATGCTGATCCAAATTCATTGGCGGAAGTTTGACTTGGATGCTACTGCCGATTGGAGGGGCAGCCAAGTTGGAAATATCATCCATTCAGCAGAACCAGGCCCCCGGCTCTTCACTCCGGAATGGTAAAAAAGAAGGTCGCCCCCTTTTCGGGTTCTCCTTTCGCCCAGACCCTTCCTCGGTGCCGGTGGATGATACGTTGGACGATAGCCAAGCCAATGCCCGTTCCCTCAAATTCACTGGTCGCGTGCAGCCGCTGGAAGGCATTGAACAACTTATCGACAAAGGCCATGTCGAAGCCAGCACCGTTGTCCCGGATGAAGAAAGTCCTTTCCCCACCGGGGGAAACGATCTCACCCATCTCGATCCTGGGGGCTCGGCATTTGGAGGTAAACA
>Ga0302320_10028845_pt1 | contig 10636 bp, 5 predicted proteins | sample Bog_T0_3_FD_202130 | JGI IMG/M metagenome (GOLD analysis project Ga0302320, IMG submission 202130) | Peat permafrost microbial communities from Stordalen Mire near Abisko, Sweden - Bog_T0_3 | ecosystem: Environmental > Terrestrial > Soil > Wetlands > Peat | place: Sweden: Abisko, Stordalen Mire... | reverse complement strand
TCCCGAACTCTTCAAGATGATCGACCGCCGTACCGCGGTCAAAAGCGAAACCGAGCCGGGCGGCGACTCGCGCAAGGTCGGTCTGCCAGGCTTTGGCGCCAGGGGGGGCGATGACCATGCCAAACAGTACACGGGCATCGTCGATTGGCACGATGCGGAAAAACTCATCGACCGTTTTCGTAATTGGAACGATACCCCGACCACGCTCCAGGTCATGCTCGCCCAGGAGGAACTTTGGGTCTATGAGGCCCTGCTGAAAGTCATCCGTAATACGAATGACAACAGCAAAGGCAAGGAAAATGACAAGACGCCCCTCACCCACAAGACCGCCCGCATCAAGGAAATCCTGGCCCTGGAAATCGGTAACGAGGCGGTGCTGAGTTGGACGGGCAGGGAAGGTGAGAGTGCGGTGATCATACTCCCGGCCGAAGGCGCCGCCGCGGACGCGCACGCTCCGCCGGCCAAAGCGCCTCCTCCGGCGGCCATGACCAGCCGTCCGACGGCCTCGTATCTGGATAAATCGGGCGCTACCGGCTCGCCGCTAGTGGGCCGCTACGTCGACAACAACGGAAAACCGCTGGAAGACCCTTCGCAGCAGCCCAACCAGGAATTCCGCATGATGCCCATCGATCTGCGGCTGATCATCGAGCAAAAGGCGATCCCCCGGCTCTTGGCGGAATGCGCCAATTCCAGCATGCGCATCGACGTTCGGTCCGTGCGGATTCTCGCCGAGAAACCGCCCGCCTTCGACATCACCTCGAGCAACAACCCGGCCCCCGCCGGTATGCCTGGCGGCATGGGCCGCGGATTCGGCGGACGTGATATGTTTTCGGGCGGCATGAGTGCCCCGGCCCGTGCTGGACGCACCGACAGTGGCGACGCCAATTCCGAAGAGGAATCGGCCGATTCCGTCTATCCCCCGGTTCTCGTGGAGATCCAGGGCATCATCTACATCTACAATCAGCCCACCACCGGCAACCAGGGCGAGGGCGGCGTCAACGCCGCTGCGGCCGCGACGCCTGCCGGCACCGCATCGCCTGCCGCGCCCGTCAATCCGCAGCCGGGGGTGACGCCGGGCAAGGCTCCGGCTGGCACTGGTGCGCCGGCACCGGTCGTTCCGGGCACGAATCCCCTGCCCGCCGCTCGCGGCCCCGGCGCACCGGGCACGGCCGCGCCGCCCGTTCCTCCAACCCGTGGAGTACGACCATGAAGACCAAACGCAAGATCGACCAGAAAGCGATTCAGCAGTTTTTCATCGACCATACCGAGAAGATCGTGATCGGGCTGGTCGGCCTGCTGTTCGTGCTGTTCACCTATAACGCCGTCATGCTCCAACTCTATGGCGGTTACAAGTTGACACCCGACGAGATGCAAAAGGTGGCGGCCAAGGCGGAAGCCACGATGCAACACGGTCCCACAACCCTGAAACCCCTTCCAGAACCTCATTACATCGAGGATATTGAGAAATTCAAGAACCCCGTCGATCCGACGCTCTATGACATAGTAACCTGCCCTGTCTGGAATCCGATCGCCCCGCGCAGCCTCCGCCCCGCGCCGGAAGTCTTGGCCGTCAAAGCTTTGCAGGCGACTCCAGGGCGCGGCCCGTTGGCGGCCAACGGCGCGAACGCGGCGACCGTCGGTCAGCGCTGGATCGTTGTCACGGGATTGGTGCCGGTCGCCGCTCAAACGATAAAGTTCCACGATGCGTTCGAAGGCAAGGCCGACGAGAGCAACAAAGAGCCGAAATACTACGGCTTCCTCGTGCAGCGAGTGGAAATTCCGCCGGGTTCGAAGGCCGAACCGAATTGGGACCAGGCGCCCATGACGCTTTGCAACGCGAACACGCTCAAGGTCCAACTGGCCCCCTGGAACGGGGTCGGCAAGGAAGTGGTCGCCTCGCAGTACCTGTATGACCCTGCGGCTTCGCCTTTGGCTTCGCCCTTGCCCCCGCTGGCCGCCGGGACCTGGGGCGGCGAAGTGGCACACATCCCCGAAATCCCGCTGGCCCCCGCGGGGGCTGTGGCCGGCCCGGACCTGCCGGGAGGCGGACATGCACGCCTGCCGATCGTGCCAGGCGGTCATCGTATGCCGCTTCCGGTTCGGGGCGGCGATACTGTCGCAGATGATCCCCTCGGCAAGACCCCCGATAAGGCCGATGCGACCAAGAACAAAGTCGACGAAACCGCTCAGACTCCTGACTACTACCTGCTGCGATACTTCGACTTCGACGTCGAGGCTGACAAGCAGTATGCCTATCGTGTCTTCGTCCTGTTGCACAATCCGAATTTCGGTCTTGACCCCAAGGTACTGGAGAATGAGGAGTCGGCAAAATCGCCGTTGATCGGACCGGTGCCGGGCACTGAAAAGAGAAATGACAAGGACGAAATCGTCGGGGTAACGATCGAATCGCGTTATCTTGAGGGCTGGTCGAAAAAATGCGATTCGCCCAAGCTGCCAGGCGATCTGCGCTTGCTGGCCGGCCCAACGGCCCCGCCCAAGGTACCCAGTCCCCAGGAATTCACGGGCGAGGCCCGCATCCTGCTCTGGGGCGAAAAGCTGGGACTCAATCAGAATTGCAGCAAGGCGTTGCAGTATCGCGGTACGCGATTGGACTTCAGCAATGCCGACATGAAGACCCCTGGCCAGACGCGGACGACGAAGCGCGATGTGCCGACCAACTGCCTGCTGGTCGATCTGGCAGGCGGCGAGTTGCTGTCGCCGCGGGACCGCGACAGGAGTCCTCTCAGCCCCGGCGCGATGCTGGTGCTGGACGAAACCGGCAACCTCGTAATCCACGACGAGATGAACGACGCCCTGGAATGGACCAACGCCACCAAGGAACCCGAGCGGCGCGGCTCCGAACGTGCCCCGCCTGTGCCGCGGCTGAAGCCGGGCAAGGCGGAAATCGACACGCGCGGACTTGATCTCAAAGACCAGATCAGACACTAGGGGCGGTAATCTCCGATCGAACATTGTTGCCATGTCCAACTACGCGGTCCGCATCGCCGGCGACAATCTGATCTTCAGCGCGGCCCATTTCATTGTTTTGCCGGGCGGCGTCTGCGAGCCGCTGCACGGCCACAACTACCGCGTCGCGGTCGAGTTGTGCGGCCCTTTGGACGAGATCGACTGCGTGATCGACTTCGCGGCGTTGTTGGAGATCATGAAGTCGATCCTCGCCCGACTCGATCATGCCGTGCTCTTGCCGACGCTGAGTCCGCGGATCCGGGTCGTCGCGGGCGAGGCGGAAATCGAGGTCCGCGACCCGCAAGGCGACCACGACCATGAGCTGGGCTCCCATGTACTCATGGGAAGGGTGCCCGACATGGTGCCCGCCCCGGCCCGCCGCTGGGTTTTTCCGCGGACCGAATGCCGGCTCCTGCCGCTGACGAGCACCACGGTGGAACTCATGGCGAACCATCTGGCCGAGTGTCTCCTGGAGAGTTTGTCGGCCCGCGGTTTGCCGCGGCCCTCACACGTGTGGATCGAGTTGGAAGAATCGCCTGGTTGTACCGCGGTCTGCCGGATCGAGTGCTCCAAACCGTAGGGTGGGACAATCGCAGCGCCGGCCCACCAAGTTCCGGCGATTCCAGGTGGGCCTATATTGAAAATTGATCGGCGCCCGGTACTACAATCGCCAAGTTGCCCCGCTGCCGCCAAGGTGGTAAGATTATCGAGATCGGGACGACGGTACGCTGGAACCGCTCTGCCGGCCGTCCCATAATGACGAATTCAACCCAGAGAACTTGGAGAATCATACACATGGCTATCGAATTGTCGCCCGGCGCTGCCGAGGAAATCAAACGCTACATGGACGCGGAGAAGGTCGAACCGGGCTTCGCCTTGCGCATGGGGATTGCTGGGGGCGGATGCTCCGGCCTGCAATACAGCCTGGGCTTTGCCAACGATTACCAGCCGGCCGTGGACGCCCGTTACGAGCAGCATGGCGTGGCGGTGGTCACCAACAAGAAGATGGCGCTGCATCTGGACGGCACGAAGATCGACTTCCAAGACGGCCCGATGGGCCGCGGATTCACGATCGACAACCCCAACGTCGCCAAGACCGGCGGCTGCGGAAGCTGCGGCTGCCATTAGAAACTGTCTTCCCTCTCCCACCTCTCGCTTGCGAGAGGCGGGAGAGAGGCACCATTTGCAAGAGCGGGAACTGGTCTCGCTCCGCAATCACTCCTCGTCGGCCTCCGCTTCGCTTTCTTCCCGCCGCTTGGCCTCGGCAAGCATGGGCTTGAGTTCGTGGACGAAATCGTGTACGTCCTCGAACTGCCGGTAGACGCTGGCGAAACGGACATAGGCCACCTGATCGAGTGTCCGCAGATGCTTCATCACCAACTCGCCCACTATGCGGCTTTCGACCTCCAGGTCCGACTGGCTTTCCAGGTCGTTCTGGACCTCGGTTACGATCGATTCGATTTGGGCGTCGCTGACGGGCCGCTTCCAGCAGGCCAATTCCAATCCGCGTTTGATCTTCGTGCGATCGAAGGGCTGGCGGGTGCCGTCCTTCTTGATCAACTTGACGATCGCGCTTTCGATGCGTTCGTAGGTCGTGTAGCGGTGGCCGCAATTGACGCACTCCCGCCGGCGACGCGTTGCGAAACCATCGTGACTCGCCCGCGAATCGATCACGCGGTCGTTATCTTCATGGCAGGCGGGGCATTTCATGGGCGGTTGTTTCCAGAGGCCGTGGCGGCAAGCATGGGAGGTGTCGAACCGACACCCCGGCGGACAAGACTGCCGTTAGGCCATTTTCAGTATATATTCTATGGTCCCCTCGTGGCTAGGCCGCCCGGCTGGCGGCGATTTTTCTTGCCTTGATCCCAGGAGGGGGATGAGGCGCTGGGGGCTTGGGCTTGGGGACGAGGGATTGGGGGTTACGGATGGGATGAGGGATTGGAAATGAGGGATGAAGAAAAGCTGCCTCCCGGCTGTTTCTCTCAGCCGTTGAGCACCACGGTATTGGCTTGCAGGAATTGCAGGATGCCCAGGTCCAAGGCCAGCAAGCCATCGGTGGTGTCCGCCGGGAAACCTTCCGTCGCGTCGCTGCCCAGCGTGCCTTGGCCGTCGGCCGCGGGCGTGACTGTCATGTTGTTGGCCGCAAAAACCTGCTGTAGAACGTCGTTGATTACGCTGGCCGACGCGCCGACCAGCGTGCCGCCGTTGGCTGCGCGGACCGCCGGCGCGATTTGCATGACCATCCCACCGGCGTCGAATATGGCCGCTTCGGGGTCCTGCGGGTTGATGATGCCCCCAAGGGAATTCAATACCGCGACGCCGGCCGCCATCCGCTGGTGGAACAAGATGTTCCTGGCATGAGCGGCGGCCGCAGCCGCGGCCTGCGCGGCAGCCTCCGCCGCCAGCACCGCCGGATCGACCGGCGGCGGACCGTCATCGCCGAGCGTACACGTCCCGCCGCCGGAACCGGTGGTCGTGGAATCGCCATGGCCGCCGGTCACTTGCGTGCTGCCCTGCGATGGCGCGCTAACGATCGGCGCGGTCTCGCCGAACGCGGCCGGATCGCCGATCACCAGCGTCGCGCCGACCGAAACGGCGCTCTGTTGGTTGATCAGAAGTGTGCCGCTGACAACGTAGATCGTGCTGTAGGTGTTCGTCCCTGTATCGCCGCTTGCCGTGCCAAGCGTGACCGTAGGCGCGTATTGCTGCAAAGCGCCGAGCACCAGCGCGCTACTGCTGCCGCCGACCTGGCCCACCAGCGAAATCGACTGCCAGCCCTCGTCGTCGATCGTGCCCACGATCGCCGAGGCCGGATCGCCCATGACGACCTGTCCGCTGCCGGTGATGAGCACCCCGCCCGGCGCGGTCAGCGTCGCGGGGCCGTTCTGCCCGACGGTCAAAATGCCGCCGTAACTCACCGTCACCACGCCCTCGACGGTCCCCGTGCCGCTCCAGTAGCTCGGAATGCTGCCATTCACGATGCTGGTCACGGCCAGAGTACCCATAATAATAGTCGAGCCGGATCCCAGATTGATCGATCCGCCGTCGTTAAGGGCCAGGTCCCCGCCGATTTGCGAGCCGTCGGCACATTGCAAGAGGCCGTTCACGCCATTGACGTTGATGTTCGCAGTGGTTGCCAGTGCGAGGGGATCGGTGGTTTGCAGGGTGGCGTTGCTGATGTTCGTATCGCCGGTGTAGGTGTTCGCGGCGCTGAAGACCACGTTGCCGTTGATCGACACGCCGCACGACGTGTTGTTGTAATCGGCCAGTACGGACGCCACCGTCAGCGTGCCCGGCCCGCCGCCAAACTGGTAGCTATTGAAAGTGCTGTCGGGCGTGATGGTTCCCGAATAGGTCGCGTCTGTAGCGGCAGCCCCGATGCTTAGACCGGGGAAACCGTTCAAGTCGATGGATTCGCTGCTGTCGCCCGCCAGCGCGAGCGCGCCGGTGGAAGAAGGATCAATCAGGCCGCTGGCCAGCCAACTCGTGACGGGGGTGCCGGATTGCCAGAGGTCGTTCGTCTCCAACTCGCCGCCATCCTGGATTGAAACCAGCCCGCTTGTGGGCAACGAAGCGGTCGAGGAAAACACGAGCATGCCGCTGGCGATTTGCGTCCCGTCCGTGTAGCTATTGTCGCCCGCAAGCGTCACCGATCCCCCGCCGCTGCTGTTCGTAACAATCAAGTGCGCACCACCCGAAATCTGGCCGGAAAGGACCACGCTGAACCCGTTACTATCAAACGTCGCGGAGATTCCGGTCGCGTCGGGCGTGGCGATGTTTTGCGTCAACGAAAGATCATCCAGGGCCTGCAAGGTGCAAGGGCCACCGAAAGTGACCGGAGCATCGCCTAGCGCGTTGGCCCCCACCGCCAGAGTCGCGGTGTCGGTGGCCGAAGTGCCGAGCGTGACACTGGTAAACGTGTTGTTGCCCGTCATCGCGGAGTAGCCGCCGGTCGCGATGAGTTCTTGTGCGGTCACGTTCGCATCGACCTCGGCACTCTGCACCGTGACCGTGCCCGTCACGATGATGCTTCCGTTGGTGACGCCACCATTGATCACGTTCAAGCTCGCAACGGTGACGGTCTGGCCTTGCAGATTGAGCGTGGTCGCATTATCAAGTGTCACGTTCGCGTTTGCGGACACGCCCTCGGACCAATAGACCGTCGCGCCATTGTCGAACGTCAGGTTGTCGCCGGTGCCGCTGTCCGAAAGAATGCTGTATTCGGGCACCTGCAGTCCGTAATACTCCACAGCGACGCGCGTGGGGAGCGGGAACCAGAGCGTGGACCAATCGTAGGCGCTGCCACCGTTCACCACTGGCGTGTCGCCAGACGTGGCATGCGTCAGCAGCACATCGTTATTACCGCCGCCCGCGTAGATATACGACCACTGCGTGGTGCTGGCATCGACGTCGAAGACATTGTTTCCGTTTCCCGCCGTGACCCTGAATCCGCCCGTGCCGAGGGAGATGGTATTGTCGCCGTCGCCGACCCAGAGGCCGTCGTCACTACTGCTTCCGCAGACGATCGCGTTGTTTCCGCCGCCTGCGACTATTCTGTCGGAGCCGTTGCCGGCCACGAGGCTGTTGTCGCCGTTGCCAACGTCGAGGATGTCGTTACCGTTGCCCAACGTGACGTTGTTATTGCCGTCTCCTGCGATGACCCAATCGCCGCCGTCGCCCGCGGTGATGAGGTTATTGCCGTTGCCGGCCTGAAGAATGTCGTTACCGTTCCCGCAGGCAACCGTGTTGTTCCCGTTGCCAGCGTCCACGGAATCGTTGCCGTCGCCCACGGTGATAATGTTATTTCCGTTGCCGGCGGTCAGGGTGTCGTTGCCATCGCCGTCGGTAATGGTGTTCGTTCCGTTGCCGACGACGATCGTGTCATTGCCTTGGCCGCCGAGGATCGTGTTATCGCCGTCGCCGCCCAGGGCCTTTAGCGAAGTCGAGGCGGCGAGCCCGGAAGCATCCGCCGTGCTGGTATTGTCGTAGGCGAAGAAATCTACTTCGCTGCTCGCGGTGCTGTAGGTTTGGGAGTAGGAGACCGCGGTATCGCCATCGGAGCCGCTGCCGCTGACTGAGACGCTGCCGCCCGCGGAAGCGATGGTTACGGAATTCGTGAACTGTGCGGTATCGGGCGTATCATCATTGAGCGAAGCGTCACCGAAAACGTAAACCGTGCCATTGGCGTCGGCGGTCTGGAACGTGCCGCCCTGGAACCGCGCCAACACCGGGGGCGAGCCGTCGCCGAAATCCATCTCCGCGACAAGGTAATCGTTCCCCTGCGCCACCAGCGATGCCAGGAGTTGGGAATTGATTTCGCTGGCCGGGATTTCAATGGTCTTCTGGAAGTCGTAGTTGCCCGCGTCGGGCGGAGCGTTCAGGTCTTCCCAGTCGCTTACCGCGTAGGACACGATTTGATTATCGCTGGTCCGCGGATCGTAGAACGAGCCGGTCGGCACCGCAAAAACATTGATCGTAAACGGCGGGATCGTGACAGTGCTGTCATCGGTCGGCCAACCGCTGTCGGGCGGGAGGATGCCGTAAGACAGTGCGAGCGCGTTGCCGCTGCTGATGAACGAGGTCGCGCTTGCGTGCGCGCCCGGCGTATACTCCACCGCGTTGCTCCAATAAAGCACGGTCGTGGGGTGGTTCGGGTCCGTCGCCTCCACCACCCAATACACGCCGTTGCCGTTGACAACGGTATTCCACTGCGCGGTGGTCAGTGTAACGGTCCACTGCATCGTTGAGGTCGTTGACGACGTAACGACGCTTGCGGTCGAACCAAGCGTTATGGTGGGATTAGTGGAATCAAAGACCGGTTGCCACGCAGTATTGAAAACCGCGATCGAAAGTTGATTGTTTAGAAACACTGCGGTTGACTCGTACACACGACTAACGGAGCCTCCGATCGTGAGCTGGCTAATGTTTTTACCATAGACCAGCGGCGCGGAGAAGACGATCTGGTGTCGGCCGGCGTAAGCCCCCGTCGTTGCGACCACCACGCCACTGACGTTCGGCGAAATGTTCATGCTTTGCGCCATGTCGCCGATCGACGCCAGATAGTGGTTGTCGTTGGGATGCGTGCCGGCAAGCTTTTGGAAGAGTTGGGCCATGTTTTGCGGCCCGGGGTTTGCCGCGCTCCCTGCGAGGAGTTGAAACAGCCCCTTCGAACCCATCGGCGCGATAACTTCGTCGATCGGGTTTGTGTTTTCGCCCGTCTGGTCGAGGGCAAATAGAAAGCGTGCGATGGACGCCTCATTATCCTCCCCCTGACCGCCTGTCGTCGCAATCTGCCACCCGTTCATGGTCGTGTTGTCGGAAGAGAGCGCGGCGATGTTCAGGTTGGACGTCACGGACGCCGCCTTTGCCGACACGGCAAAATAATCGGCCCATGCCTCCGTGAACGCTGTTTGCGCCTCGCTCGCGGTTGGCGTCTTGTCGTATCTCCAAGTTACGGGGTCGGCGTCGCTGGGCGGCACGGCACGCTGGTTGTAATCAAAGAAGTGCGTCCCGCCTCCGCCTATTGCAAAGTAGCTGAAGGAGGCGACGAGGTGTCCGAACTCGTGCCCGATCGTGTCCGGCGCCGCGGCGATCATGTCGGCGCTGGCGATATTGACCCATTGTGTATTGTGGTCAAAGAACGAGTGCGGGTTGGTATCAGCAGAAAACGAGGAAGGTTGGTCGCCGCTCGGGTAATTCACCACGATCGCCCGGGGCAGCGTGGCGTTAAGATAGTTCCTCGCGTACTCCTCGTAGTCGCCGACGATGGAAAAGACCGCGAACCCCTGCGCCGCCTGTTGGGACGACGTCGCGGAAGTCGCGGTGCCGGTAAATGATCCCGTCAACCCGCTTGTGCTGTCGTTGAAGGTGAATGTGGTCGGGTTGACAATGGACGCGATCGTGAAGGTGCCGTCGTAGCGGGGCACGGCCGCGACGCTCATTGCGACCGTGTCGCCCACGGAAAAACCATTCGCCACCGCGGTGGTAACCGTTACCGTATGACCCGACTCGGTAACGATGTTGATGTTGGCCTTGGTCGTCCCCGCATCCAATATCAGGTTGAAGTTGTTGCCGGACGCCTGAAGCGTGTAGGGCGTGCGCGTTTGCGGGTTGCTGCTCTGTGTCCACGTATAGGGCGAGAGCCGCCGCGGCATCGTATATGTTCCCTGCACGCCGAATTGGTAGACCGCATAACTCGTGTGGCTGGCAGTCAGGTCAGGGGGAGATTGCGCGGTTAGCTGAAAGGAAATATCCGATCCAACGGCGTTCAAGACGGGCTGGCTGAACTTCCCATCCGAATTCGTGATAATAAGGTACTTGCTATGGCCAACGCTGATTTGCATCGTTGCGTTGGCGACTGGAACCGCGTTTCCACCAGCCATTGCAAGGTTATCGATCTCCACGGTGCCTTGTATTTGGATCGACGAACCGCTCAACATCGATCGCGATTCGAGCGATTCGAAGCGCAGACGGCGGAACCCGCGCCAGCGTTCGGGTTTCTTCTGCTTGGCCTTTCGGCCGTTGGATTTGCGGAAGAAGTTCAAAAATCCCATTATCATTCCCCTAATTCGCATCCCCGGCGTTTCCGCCGTAAGATTCTTGCATCAATAATTCATTACGTCATTATCGAGGTCCATAAGTTCGGTTTTAGGTAGCGCAGCGTGCAGCT
>Ga0302320_10028842_pt1 | contig 10636 bp, 10 predicted proteins | sample Bog_T0_3_FD_202130 | JGI IMG/M metagenome (GOLD analysis project Ga0302320, IMG submission 202130) | Peat permafrost microbial communities from Stordalen Mire near Abisko, Sweden - Bog_T0_3 | ecosystem: Environmental > Terrestrial > Soil > Wetlands > Peat | place: Sweden: Abisko, Stordalen Mire... | reverse complement strand
GCGTGGAAGGCGCGAGCGGCCGGATGTGTCACTTGGAAGGCTATGGCGGACAGGCCCGCCGCTACAAGAAAGCCGGTCCTTCCCCGCGATAGCAATTGAAACCGATAGATGCGTATAAGGTGCAGCAGGTATGAGCGGTTTGATTGGCCCATCTGCTTGCGGACCTTGAAGCGGCGTAAACGCCGCGCTCCGACCGCTTTGCAATCGGAGGCAGTGTCAAGTAACTCAAGCGCGGCAGCGCGTGGAAGGCGCGAGCGGCCGGATGTGTCACTTGGAAGATGCGCCCATTCACTGCCGGGTAATAATATTTGCCTCGGCCGGGCAAAAGCGGTAATAGTCTTCTGTGAATTCATCGTTGGAAGCGGACATTTTAGAGGCGCTGGTCGGGTTGGACCGGGCCGTGAAATCTTCGGCGGGGGGCGGCCCCAAACCGGACTTGATGTCCTGGTTTTCCCGCCTTGATGAATTGTCCGCCCGGCTGCCCCGCCAAACCGACCCGGTGCTGCTGCATTATCTTCAGAAGAAAAGCTATGAGAAGGCCCGGCTGTTCCTGCAGGGGCGGGAGGCGGAAAACCAAGCCGGCAACTGCCGCCACGTTTAGACGGGCGGGCTTTGTTCATGTTCGATGACACCATTGCCGCCATCGCCACACCGCTCGGCCAGGGGGGATTGGCGGTGGTGCGCCTTTCCGGGCCGCAAGCCCTGGTCATAGCCGACAAGAGTTTCATCCCCGGCGGGGCGAAGTCCCTTTCCCCCATTGCCGCCGCCAGCCACACCGTCCAGTACGGCCATATTGTCAGGCAGGGGCGGAGGGTGGATGAAGTGCTGGTGACGGTGTTGCAGGCGCCGCGCACCTACACCCGCGAGGACACGGTGGAAGTCTCGTGCCACGGGGGCCTGTTGCCGGCCAAGCTGGTGCTGGACACCCTGCTGGAAAACGGCGCGCGCGCCGCCGAGCCGGGGGAATTTACCCGACGCGCCTTCTTGAACGGCCGGCTGGACCTGGCCCAGGCCGAGGCCGTGGCGGATGTGATCCATTCCCGCACGGAACTGGCGCTGGCGGCCGCCAACGAGCAACTGGCTGGAAAATTATCCGGGCGCATCAATCAGTTGCGGGACGAAATGATCGGCACCCTGGCCCATGTCGAGGCGCATATAGATTTCCCGGATGAGGATATTTCACCGGACACCCGCAGCCGGTTGATCGAACGCCTGGAACACGGGGTGGCGTTCATGGAGGAGCTGTTGCGGACGGCCCCGGAGGGACAGTTGCTCCGGCAGGGCATCCGGGGGGCGATCATCGGCCGGCCCAACGCCGGCAAGTCGAGCCTGCTCAACCAGTTGCTGGGGCATGAGCGCGCCATTGTTTCCCCGCAGCCGGGCACCACCCGCGACACCATCGAGGAAACCGCCAATGTGCGCGGCCTGCCGGTGATCTTCATTGACACCGCCGGCCTGCGCGAAGCGCAGGATGCCATTGAAAGCGAAGGCATCCGCCGCAGCCGCGAATCCCTCGCCCGGGCCGAGTTCAGCTTGCACGTCCTGGATGCCAGCGAACCCCTCACCCCGGCCGATGAAAGCCAGCTTGCCGAATTTGCGGACAAACGGCGGATTCTGGTGCTCAACAAAGTGGATTTGCCCCGCCGCCTGCACTGGCCCGGCGGTGGAAATCCCCCGCGGCCGGCCCCCGGCCCCGTCGTGGAGGTGAGCTGCCGGAGCGGACGGGGCATCGAGGCCCTGAAGGACGCCATCAAAACGCTGGCCTGGTCCGGTGACATCCAGGCCGAAATGTTGCAGGTGATGATCAACTCCCGCCATCAGGAGGCGCTTGGTCGCGCCCGCGCCGCCACCCAACGCACGGTGGCCGTCCTGCGCGCCGGCGACACCCTGGAACTGGCGGCGGCGGAACTGCGCCTGGGCGTCAATGCCGTCGGTGAAATCGTGGGCAAAACCACCACCGAAGACCTGCTCGATTCCATCTTCAGCCAGTTCTGCCTGGGGAAGTAAGGGGCCGGTTCAAGAACGCGCGAAGACCGGGACGGGGCCGGCTCGTCCCTGCGTTTTCAATGTGATCAAACAAACGATGGGGACGAGCCGTCCCCACCCCGGTTCTTGAGTGCGCCCTGCAATCCAAGACGCACGGGCCGCGCCGGCCGGTTTTCAGCATTGACGCCCCCTGGCCAACCTTTACGCTGCCACCGTGTTCCGCTTTGGCAAGCCAAGCCGCCCCGTCCGTGCAGGCAAGGCGCATCCCGTTGCCAGCCTGCTGGTTGGGATCGCCTGGCTGGTGCTCGTGGTGCGCGTGCTGATGCCGGCCGAGGTGCCGGCCGACCCGGTCAGGCAAAGCTATCGAGATCTGGCCTGGGACTGCTTTTGGCAGCGGGATTACTCGAATGCCATTGCCCATTTCAACCAGGCCATCCGGCTGGATCCCCGGGACGTATGGTGCTGGAACTGCCGGGCGTTGGCCGAGGAGAACGTCGGTGACCTGGCGGGGGCGCTCGCTGACTTCCGAATGGCCGCGCGGATCAACCCGAATTACGCCGACGTCTTTGTCAATTGCGGCGAGCTCTTGCAGCATCAGCCGAACAAGCTGGGCATCGCCATCGCCGATTACACCCAGGCCATCCGGCTGGAGCCCGCCAATCCCCGCCCTTACATCCTCCGCGCGGCGGCCTGCCTGGAAGCGACGAATTCTGACCAGGCGCTGAGCGACTATAACCAGGCCATCCAACTGCAACCCACCAACGACCTGTATTGGTTTGACCGGGGCGATCTCAACGAGCGCCTGAACCATTTTGACGCGGCGATCAGCGATTACACCGTCTGCCTCCAACTGCAACCCACAAATGCCCTTTACTACTTGCGGCGGGCCCGGGGACGAGAAATGGCCGGCCGGGTCCGGGCCCGGCCGGGCGAACCGCCCACCTTGACCGGGGCCCTGGACCCGGCGTGGCAGGATTTGCGCCGGGCGGCGGAACTGGATTCATCCAAATTATCCTGCCTGGGTGATTTCGAGTACCGGCACGGCCTTTATGATGATGCCAGGGCGGATTATACCGCCTACCTGCAAGCACATCCGGAGGAAGATTTGGCCTGGATTGCCCGGGTCTTTCGGGCCCGGGCGGGGGAATGGGCGGCCCGGAATGACGCCCAACCGCGCGACCGGGAGAAACAGGACGCCACCCTGGCCCTGGCGCTGGCCGATTGGAATCAACTGGCCGCTGCGGAGACCAACCCGGCAAACCAATGGCGGTGGCGGTGCGAACGCGGTGGTTTTTACGCGCGGAACAACCAGTTCACCAATGCCCTGGCCGATTACCAACAGGCCGTTGAACTGGCGCCCCGGCCCGAAACCTTCAGCCGACTGGCCTTGTTTCTGGCCACCTGCCCCGACCCGGCGTTCCGCAACGGGACACAGGCATTGGATTACGCCCAACAGGCGTACGAACCCGGTCATCCCCAGAATGACCTGGTTCTGGCGGGACTGGCCGCCGCGCATGCGGAAACGGGCGATTATGAGCAGGCGGTTAAATTCCAAAAAATGGCATTAAAAGTGATGGAAACCCGGCAGCAGCAGTTGGAATCCAGCGGGCTGGGGTACATGGGCTGTCTGGACTCCTTCCAGCGGGAAATGGTGGACCGGCTCGCGCATTATGAACTGAAAACCCCCTGCCATAAAGTCATGGGGATGATGGAATAAAAAAATCGGGACCGGTTGCCCGGTCCCGATGTGCAAAAATCAATGTCTTGAAAGGCGCTTAATAGCGATTGGAACGGCCACCGCCGCCGCCGCCGCCGTAACCGCCACCGCCGCTGCCGCCGCCGAATTCACGACGACGACCGCCGCCGCCGCCGCCAGCCGGACGGTCTTCGCGAGGCCGGGCCACATTGACGGTCAAGGCGCGTCCGTCCATCTCTTTACCGTTCATGGCTTCGATGGCTTTCTGGGCCTCTTCCGGGGTGCCCATGGTGACGAACCCGAACCCGCGCGGACGGCCCGTGGTGCGGTCCATCATCAGGTTGGTTTCGCTGACCGTGCCGAACGCGGCGAACGCGTCGTTGAGGTCGTTTTCGGTGACATTGAAGGAAAGATTTCCCACAAATAATTTATTGCTCATGTGATGTTCTATTACTGTCCGACAAACCGTGACTTTCCATAGACTGTTCCCGGACGCCGGGTTTAAAATCATCACTGAACCAAGTTCACCTGAAGATTCTCCATGCCTGTTGAAAGAGATCAGCTATCTCAGACTTTCCCGAGCATGGCTGATTCCCGGGCAATAGCAACAACAATCGGCGGTTATTTTTGGGTGCCCCTTTGGGGCCGAATTGCTTTGTTTCAAAGGGTTTCATACGCTGGGGCATGATGATGACAGGCTGGGAGGCGGCCGGGTTGGCCGGCGCGGCGGTGGCGGCGGGGGCGATCAACGCCGTCGCCGGCGGCGGCACGCTGGTCACGTTCCCCACGCTGATTGCCTTTGGCACCCCGCCGGTGACGGCCAACGCCACCAGCACGCTGGCCCTGGTGCTCGGCATGGGGGGGAGCCTGTTCGGCTATCGCCAGCACCTCCAACCCATCCGGCCCTGGCTCCGGCGCTTCCTGCCCGTCAGCCTCGCCGGCGGCCTGCTCGGCAGCATCCTGCTCACCCGCACCAGCAACGAGACTTTTGCCAAACTCGTGCCGTTCCTGATCTTTTTCGCGACGCTGTTGTTTCTGTCCCAGGGACTGTTCCGGCGCTTTGCCGACACACATCTGGACGGCGGAGGCGCCGGCCGGCCGGGCCGTCTCCGGGGGGCGGTGCTGTTCCAATTCGCCGTGTCGGTCTATGGCGGCTACTTCGGGGCGGGCATTGGCATTTTGATGCTGGCCACCCTGGGCTTCATCGGCATGAACAACATCCACGAGATGAACACCCTCAAGACGGTCCTGAGCTCGCTCATCAACCTCATGGCGGCGCTGTGGTTTATCGCGGCCGGCCTGATTGACTGGCCCCGGATGGCGGTCATGACCGTGGCCGCGGTGGCGGGCTATTATCTGGGCGCGCGCTTCACGCAGAACATTTCCCCGGCGCGGGTCCGGCAGTTGATCACCACCATCGGCTTCATCATCTCCGGGGTGACCTTTTACCAGCAGTTTGTGAGGTGATCAAACGGCCTTGGCCGGCTGCCGCCGGCGGGACAACGCGATGACCAATGCGATCCACAGCCCCACGGACACGGAGAGCAACGGCACGAGCCACAGCGGGTACAGGTGTAATCTGGCGGAATGCCTCCCGGCTGCCCGCCAGGCTGGCGGCCACCAGCTCCGCGTCGTTGGGTTCGGTGAGGTCCATCGCTTTGGTTGTCAGCATATCACCGTACAAGGGCCGGTAAAAGGGCGCAGGTGACAAAATATCGCACCGTCGGTGCCATCCGGCCGGCGGCGGGTTCGGCACCCAAAGGAGGCGTGGATCGTGGTCTTCTGGGGCGCGGGGGCACGAGAGGTTGACCAAATTTCGTTTTCCATGTATTTTTCCAACGTGAGCAGAGCAGAAATCATCTCTGAAATTCCGAAGTTGTCACACGAAGAACGACGGGAGATCATGCGCTGCCTCATTCAGTCGGAGGAGGATGCCGTGACCTTGGCCGAGTGCGACCAAAGGGCATGGGAGCGGTTTCAAATGCTTGACACCCTGGAAGCTGAGGATGAGAAGAACGCTGCCCGGTGAAATAGAAAAGTAACGCCGGATGAATTCAAGCGGGTCAAAGACACTTTGATTCGACGGTTGAATCTCGTTGGTGGAACCTTCCGCGCTGCTTTCAGTTGGGAATCCCCGTCGATTCCACTCAAGCCGAATTATTCTCAATCAGGTGCGGCGGTGCCGGCGCGGTGAATTCCGCCGGCTGCCGGGTGAGGGGATGCACGAACCGGATCCGCCACGCGTGCAGGCACAGGGGCGGAGCGCCCAATGGCAACGTCTGCATTTTCCCCAGTTGGTGGCCGGGCAGATAAACCGGATCGCCCACCACGGGCCAGCCCAGGTGCCAGAGGTGGACGCGAATCTGGTTGGTGCGGCCGGTCAGCGGACGGGCTTCCAGCAAGGAGGTGCCATCGGCCCAGCGCTCCCGCACCGTGAATTCCGTCCGGGCGGCCAGCCCGGCCTCCAGGTCCACCGTGCGCGAGCCCATTTCGCCGGAGCGGGCGCTGATGGGGGCGTCGCAGGCGAACACGTCCGCCTCCGGGCGGCCCCGCACCCGGACCAAGTAGCGCTTCTCCACCCGGCCCTGGGCGAATTGCGGCTGCAACCGCCCGGCGAACCGGCGGTCGCGCGTCACCAGCACCAGACCGGTGGTGTTGGCGTCCAGCCGGTGCGCGGGATGCGGTTTTTCCGGCTTATATGCTTCGTTGAGGATATACTGCAAGGTATTGCGGTAAAACCGGCCGCCGGCGTGCATGGGCAGCGGCGCGGGCTTGTTTACCACGATCAGCGCCTCGTCCTCGTGCAGGATTTCCACCCGCCCGCTGACGTCAGGTTCCACCGAGCCGGGGAACAGATGCCGATAACGTTCCCCCCCACGGACGATCTGCCCGGGAGCCATGGGCCGCCCGTCCAGGCCGACCAACCGCCCGCGGGCCAATTCCTCCCGCCACGTGTCCGCGGAGACATTCTTCACCATCCGGCACAAGGCGTCCATCAACGTATAACCATCGCAATCCCCGGGCACATTGACGGGCTTGTAATTGTCCCGCGGCGCGGCGCCCGGCAGCGGCGAACACACCCGCCGGATGGCCGCCTGCCGTTCCGCCAGGGAAACGGCTCCCCGCCGGTCGACCGCAGCACCGCCCGGCAATGAACAGGCAATTGTTTTTCCCTGAACCTCAATCGGGCGTTGGTCGTAAGTCATGTGGAGTGCGTTTGCCCCTGCCCCCATCACCGCGGATCCGTCACCCGCCCCAGAAACAAGCACGCCCCGGTCGCCCGGTGCTGGATGGCAAACAGGAACGGATGATCCACGCGGAATTCCACCGGCGGCGCCGGCGGCCGCATGATCGCGTTCGACGCCGCCATGGCGACCCCCGTGGCCGCCGCCGCCTCCGTGCCCGCTTCGTCCAGTTTGAGAAACGTCTTGTGATAAATTTCCGAGATATACAGGTAATCGTCCGGCCGGCGCGGCGCCATCCGGTCAAAGTTCGCGCTGCCCTTCGGCACGTCAAAGGCGGTCTTCATGCCGAGCGACTGCATGGCCTTGCCCAACGGCATCAGCGGCGGCTCGAGCTTGAACTTGGGCAGATGCAAATTCACCCGCTGTTCCGGCAGTTGCGCGCATTCCGCCAGCATGGACGGCTTCAAAGCGGCGGCCACCGCGGCCAGACCCTCATTGGCGTCCGGCAACAGGATCACCAATTGGAGTTCTCCGCCGAGGTAAGGCACCGCCACCACGCTGTACCCCTCCCGCCGGGCATACCCCAAAGAATGACTCAGCGACATCGTAGCCGCATCCGCGTCCGGCCCGCCCGCCAAATGAAACGGCTGCGGCTGCGTGGCCCCTGCGGGAAACTTGGTTTCCCAGGGGGCCTTCAAATAAATGGCATTCACCAGCACCAGCCGGGTGGCGTTATTCAACGCTTTCGGCGGGATCAAATCCCGGATGCGGTTGTGCGTCTGGTCTTCCACCCAGGTGTTGATCTGCGTCGTCGCCCCGGCGGCGTCGCGCCGGAAATCCAGCGCCTCAAACGGCGCCAGATACTGGTCCTTCAACAATGACAGGAAGGCCGGGCGAAAATCGTATCCGGCCTGGCCGAACAATCGGTTGGCCGTGGTCAGCGTCAGCGGTTCATTGGTGATTCCATACTGGTGCATGGACTCCGCCCGGGCGGCCTGGCGTTGCATGATCCCGGCCAGGTCCGCCTGCAACTCCGCAAACGACCGGTCCACGGCGGCCTCGGCATTGGGGAAATGCAGCACACGGACCATTTCCTCCCGCGTCTGGCCATCCGCCCCGGCGCAGGTCATGGCCAAAGCCGTCTGAATGGAATACGGCGACAGCAGGGCGTTCCCCCCGGCCGGCGCGGTTTGCGGCAGCAGATCAACGCCCAGCGCGTTGATGGCGTCCGCCGCCAGCGAGGCCGCCCGGCCGGTCAATCCGCCCAGGACCGGCAGCAGCACCGCCGGCAACAGAATATGAATTTTCATCGTCACGCTTACGCTTCCCCATTCCCGGCCGGTTGACAACCCTTTTCGGTCCGGGCGGGGCGTTTGAAATGTCAGGCTTTGAAATTCGTGGGCCAACGGGGGCAGCCGGGCTCCGCAAAACCGGACCCTTACCAAGAGGGTTTGGCCGGCGCAGTGCCGACTTCCCGCGCGGGATTGGCGAGCAAGCGGTGGACCAAAGCGGCGAGGACGGGCAGGGAGACCGGTTTCTGGAGGATTTCACGGATGCCGGCGGAGCGCAGATATTCTTCGGCCAGGTTGCCCCCATGACCGCTGGCCAGCACAATGGGCGCCTCCGGGCGGAGGAGGTGAATCTGTCGCGCCACTTCCAGTCCGCTCATCTCCGGCATGGTCAGGTCGGTGACCACCAGATCGAACCGCCCGGGGTTGTCCCGGAACAAGTCGAGGGCGGCACGGGGGCTGTGACAGGAGGTGACCTGATAATTCAACCCGGTCAGCAACCGTTGGAACATGACCGCCAACACGGGTTCATCATCCACCAACAAAATGCTTTGGCCCTGACCGCACGGCAGCGAGCCGGCCTCGTAAGCCGGTCCGGCCGGGGTTTCCGGCGGGGTCTGGGCCGGGAAATACAAGTGGAACGTCGTCCCGAGGCCGGGCCGGCTTTCGACCGTGATGAGGCCTTCGTGGGACTGCATGATGCCATGCACCACCGCCAGGCCCAGGCCCGTGCCCTTGCCCACGGGCTTGGTGGTGAAAAACGGCTCGAAGATGCGCTCCAAAGTGCCGGCATCCATGCCGCAGCCGGTGTCGGTGAAGGTCAGGCACGCATACTGGATGGCGCGGAGGGCGGGCTGCCGCCGGCGCAAATCGTCGTCCGGCCAGCAGGAGTCCAAGCGGATGGTGAGCCGGCCGGGTCCGCCTTCCATGGCGTGCAGGGCGTTGGTGGCCAGATTCATGGTGACCTGGTAAATCTGGGTGGAATCGGCGAGCACGCCGGGGGCTTCGGCGGAGAGATGGGTTTCGATGGTGATTTGCGCCGGCAGGGAGGCGCGGAGCAATTTGGCGGCCTCTTTGACCACGGTGTCCAGGTGGATGAACTGGCGGTTTTGCTCGCCCTGCCGGCTGAAGGTCAAAATTTGGCGGACGAGGTCTTTGGCGCGGTGGGCGGCCTGGAACATTTCCCGGACAAATTCCTGCGCCGGGGCGTTGTCCGCGGTGGCCTCTTCGAAGAGGTGACAGTAGCCGAAGATGGCGGCCAGGATGTTGTTGAAATCATGGGCGATGCCGCCGGCCAACGTGCCGATGGCCTCCATCTTCTGCGCCTGCCGGTACTGGGCTTCGAGCAGGCGCCGTTCGGTGACATCCTGTTTGATGGCGACGAAATGCGCAATCTCACCGTCCGCCCCCCGAACAGGGGTGATGGTTGTGTCCTCGGTATACATCCGGCCGTCCTTGCGTTGGTTGACCAGTTCGCCATGCCAGACATTGCCGGTGCAAATGGTGGCCCAGAGGTTGGCATAAAAGCCCGGCGTGTGGTGGCCGGATTTCAAGAGGCGCGGGTTGGCGCCAATGGCTTCGGCCGCGCTGTAACCCGTGAGCCCGGTGAACGCGGGGTTGACCCATTCGATCCGGCCGGCGCGGTTGGTGATGAGAATGGCGTTGGCGGCGGCGGTGAGCGCACTGAGATGGAGGCTCATCTGCTCGGCGGCCTGTTTGCGTTCGGTGATGTCGCGGATGGTCACCACCGTGAAGGTATCGCCCAGGGCCTGGTAGGTGGAAAGACTGATTTCCATGTCAAACTCAACGCCATCGGCCGTGAGGCCGCGGGTTTCATAGAACGCCCGGCCACCTTCCCCCGCGGCCCGGCGGCGGATGTCTTCCTGCACCTCCGGACGATGCGCGGGGGCGATGTGATTAAGGACCGAAGTGCCGGCAATTTGGGCATTGTCTTTGAACCCGAACATTTTGAGGTAGGCGGGATTGGCAAATACTTGCCGGCCGTTTTTGCCGATGCCGATGGCATCCCGAGAACACTCGAACACCTCCCGGAGCCGGGAATCGCTTTCGCGCCGGGCGGCCTCCAGGCGTTGCTGCGCTTCCGCTTCCCGCGCCAGTTGGTCAAAACTGCGCCGCAGGGTCAGATACAGCAAGCCGCCGGTCACCGCCACGAACACCCAGCCTTTGAGGATGGAAATCAGAACGTAGGTGTCGGGATTGCGGACCAGGAGGCCCAGCAGTTTGTCCGAAAATAAAATCCAGAGCGCGGCCACGATGACATAAGTCAAAGCGACGGTGCCCGCCCGAGTGCCAGGGGTTTGTTTCATGGTCTGATCCGGCTTTCTGCCGCCCAGGCCCGGCTGGAAGCGGCCTATTTTGCGGCTGGAATGACAACTAATGAATAGTCCACCATGGACCTGCGGTTGTAAATTTACAAATCGCAGCCTTAATTGCCTTTGCATTTACTAATATTGCCGGAG
>Ga0302320_10028840_pt1 | contig 10637 bp, 13 predicted proteins | sample Bog_T0_3_FD_202130 | JGI IMG/M metagenome (GOLD analysis project Ga0302320, IMG submission 202130) | Peat permafrost microbial communities from Stordalen Mire near Abisko, Sweden - Bog_T0_3 | ecosystem: Environmental > Terrestrial > Soil > Wetlands > Peat | place: Sweden: Abisko, Stordalen Mire... | reverse complement strand
TGATGAATAGATCTTAAATTATTTCGGCTGAATCTTGTATTGGGAGGGACGGCTAAAAAGACTTCCGAACCATCCAAAACCGTTCTTTATATCTTGCCACAAACTCGGGCCATTCGCTTGCACCGGGGCGCCGGTGGTGGTGATCGACGCTACCACAACAGACGCCTGAGCAGCACCATCCGTGGAGCTTGCTTGCAACACATCCGGCTGTGTCGCACTGCTGATAATATTATTAAAGTAGGTGAACCACACTCCAATAACGATGACCATGATGATAATTGTGCCAATAACGATTATCTGTTTCTTTTTAATGTCGCTTAACGAGCGCAGTTCCTCTAACATCAGTTTGCTTTAAGGATTACCGCACGGCCGCGATCGGTGGCGATATCCTTTTGTTTGAAGACGAATTTATCCATCTCCTCGCCCTTTTTGCCGAACGCTTTTAAAAATTCCGTTGGATCTTTATAGAAGCTTGGGATGATGATGCGCGCCTCGAGTTGCTTCGCAATCTTCGCTGCAACCTCGGGTTCAAGAAAGTGCCCGCCGCCTACCGGCAGAAACAGCACATCCGGCTCGGAAAATTCTTCCATCAGCGTCGCATCTATCGGTTTCGAAAGATGACCAAGAAATACGAACTTCATTCCTTCCCACAACACCGCATACGCGGTCTTTAAAAACTTGTCGGTCGATTCCTCCGCAATTGGAAATCCCAAAATCTCGATCTCTTTTTCTTCATACTCGCCAGCAAAAGAGATCACGATCTCTTCCGTCGGTTCTGCCACCGCCTCCGGCGCAGTCGCCGTGAGCGTCTTCAGCGTCACATCGGCCTTAAGCCTGTTATTATCAGGGTTCACAAGCAAGGACGTCTCCCCGCTCTGCAACCGAAAACAGCCGTTTCCAAAATAGTTGATGACCATATATGGATATATTTTAGCAAACTTTAAGGCAAATTTCCAGCGAGATTTCAGCTCTTCTCCATAAATAAGAACGATTCTCGCTTTTGCAAGGGCACACCTTTTGAAAGGTGTCGTGGAAGCACGAAGGTGCTGAGCGCCAAGGCGGCCGATCAGCAGATCGGAACGCCGTCCTTTCAAAAGGCATGCCCTTGCAAAAGCAGAAATCTCCTCTATAATCATCCTCATGCCACAAACCGAAGAACCGAAGAGCGGCGCAGTAGCGCAAGCCATCAAAACAGAGATATCTACCACCGACTGGCCGAAGGAAGGCAACGTTGTAGAAGTGACGCTTCTCAAGCGACTTCCTCGCAAGGCATATTTTGATATGGGCCGCTTTGGTACGGGAATTGTGTTCGGCGCAGAGATTGCGAACGCGCGCGAAGCGCTCCGCACCCTCAAGCCCGGCGATTCGCTCCAGGCAAAGATCGTCGTCCTCGACGGCGAAGAAGGCCATATTGAGCTTTCGCTCTCCGAAGCCGGCAAGCAAAAGCTCTGGGCAATCGCAAAGGAATATGCGGAATCCGGCGAGGTCATCAAGGCGAAGATCGTTGCCGCGAACGCAGGCGGACTCATGACCACCGTTGCGGACGACCTCAAAGCGTTCCTCCCCGTCTCTCAGCTCTCACTCGAGCATTACCCGAAGGTTCCGGATGGTGATCGCATCAAGATCGCGGAAGAATTGAAGAAGTTCGTCGGCCAGGAATTGAACGTCAAGATCATCGACGTCAACCCGCGCACCAATAAAGTGATTGTATCCGAGCGCGAAGTGCTCTCCGCAAACGTCAAAGAATTGCTTAATGCATATACAATCGGCCAAATTGTTGATTGTATGGTCTCCGGCACCGCAGACTTCGGCGTATTCGTTCGTTTTACCGACAACCCGCAGATCGAGGGCATGATTCACATCTCCGAGCTCGATTACAAGCTTATCGATAACCCGAAAGAGCTCGTTAAAGTGAACGATCCGCTCAAAGCAAAGATCATTGATATCAAAGAAGGCCGCGTCTTCCTTTCTCTCAAAGCCCTCAAAGAAGATCCGTGGGTCAAAGTCGGTGCAATGTTCAAGTCCGGCGAGACCGTGCAAGGCAAGGTCTACAAGTTCAATCCGTTCGGCGCAGTGGTTGCGCTCGATGGTGACCTCCAAGGCATGGTGCATATCTCCGAATTCGGCGGACAAGATGAGATGAAGAAAGCGCTCACCGTCGGCGAAAGCTATCCGTTTGTCATCGATACCGTAAAGCAAGAAGAGAAACGTATCACATTGAAGACAAAGAAGTAAATAAAAAAGGCCCTTCGGGGCTCTTTTTTTATCTTTACTTTCGAGGGCAAATCTTATATTCTAAGTCTTGAATTCGGTAGTATGCCGCGATAGCTCAATGGTAGAGCACTCGCCTGAAGAGCGAGCTAAGTCAGTTCGATTCTGTCTCGCGGCACATGAAGAGAGAAAAAATAACGAGTTCGGCTCATTTCATCGGAATGAATGGGGATGGCATCATCTCTTTTGGATCGGGCCAGCCGGACCTTCCGCCGCCCGTTGAAATATTCAAGGATAGTGGCAAGGCACGCCTTTTTAAATATGGACTGATCAAGGGCGAGATCGAGCTCCGGAAAGCGCTCGCGGAACGATACCCTCATGCCACGCCGGAGGACTTCGTCGTCACGAACGGCGCATCGGAGGCGCTTGATCTGGTATTTCGGGCGCTGCACGAGCGATATGGAAAGGTAAAGGTACTCGTATGCCGCCCTTACTATTATTCGTATCCCCCGCTCATTGAGCTCGCAGGACTGGAGTCCGTCTACACCGATCTTATTGATGGAAGGATCAATATCGCAGATTTTGAAAAGAAAGTGAAGGACGTAAAAGCGGTGCTCATCAATTCCCCTTCGAATCCGACCGGGCGCGTCGAGGAACTTGCGACGCTCCGGGCAATAGAAAAGATCACGGCGAAGCTCGGCGTGTATGTGATATCGGATGAGGTATACAAAGATCTGATCTACGAGCGTGAGAATTATCTTATCAAAGGCAAGCACGTCATCACTATCAATTCGTTCTCAAAAACGTATTCAATGTGCGGCCTTCGCATTGGATATCTCTTTGCCCGTGATCCGCGCATCGTGGAAGACATCGTCGACATCAAAGTGCACACGTCCATGAACACCAGCGTTCTCGGACAGGAGATGGCGCTGCGCGCGACGAAAATCCCTAAACATTTTATTGACGGCCAAACCGCGATCTGGAAACAACGCCGCGATTACATTTATAGCGGGCTCACCACGATGGGATTCGACCTTTGGAAGCCGGAAGGGGCATTCTATGTTTTGCCGAAGATAAAAAATTCCGCGCGGGTGGTGGAAGATCTTTTCTACGACCACAAGGTCATCGTCTACGATGGCGCGTGGTTCGGCGCTCCCGGACGGATCCGCCTTTCTTATGCGCTCGAACTGCCAAAGATAAAAGAGGGCCTTTCTCGGATCGCAAAATATATAAAAGGGAAAGAACGCTGGCTGGATTAACTTTTTCTGCGTTGTGCCCTCGGTAGGAATCGAACCTACATCAAGACCTTAGAAGAGTCCTGCTTTATCCATTAAGCTACAAGGGCAATCGAACAATGTCGTTCATCGCATTGATTCTAAACCAAAAGTAGGATACTTTAAAGAGGCACACTCGGCGCGCGTTGCGCCGATCACACTACCAACGGGCCGTCGTATACCGGTAGTACGCCTGTTTTGGGTACAGGTAGACAGGGTTCAATTCCCTGCGGCCCGACCACAAAGAAAAAGGAGCCCCGAAAGAATCGGGGCTCGAAAAGAAAATATGTAAATAATTCAGGTGCGCTCCTCTACTGGGAGTGGTAATACCGTGCGAGACGGAACATACGCCGAGGACGATGGCGGTTAAACTTGAACCCGTTCATGCCAAGGCTCAAAAAATATTCGAGCGCGCGCAGCGTTGATTCGTACATCCCAAGATCTCGCTTAAGCGGATCCCAACGTTCATTGCTCCCATAGCTCATCGCGTCACCTGCAATTGGATTTGAAAGCCGTACCTAATCTGATTATAGACTAATTCCTCTCATGGAAAAGATGTGTATAACTCACCACGGATTGCAAAAGGGGCTTCGGTTCGGTACTATTCTCCACAGAGCGCGCTTAGCTCAGCGGTAGAGCAACTCGTTTACACCGAGTGGGCCGGGGGTTCAACTCCCTCAGCGCGCACACTAACCATTCACTGTATAGAAATTTTCAAATAGCTTTGCCACGAGGATCGGCCCCGTGCCGCCCGGGGTCTTGGTATAATCAATGCCTTTTTCTTCGGCGCCAGCCGGGTCGAAGTCGCCGACGGTCTTTCCGTCCGGCGTACGATTGAAGCCAAAGTCGATTACGAGCCCGCCCTGCTTGAGATGCTGCGCATCGAAGAGATTCGCATGGCCAGCGCCCGCAATCACAATGTCCGCATCGCCAAGCTTGTCATGAATGTTCTTGACGCTCGCATCCAGCACCACAAGTTCTGCTACGCGATTCTGCAGCCAGAATCCTACCGGCTTGCCTATTAAAAATCCCGCGCCGATGACGACGGCCTTCAACTCGCGCAACGCACTCGAACCATGCGAGACGTCACTATATTTATTTTTTAAAATTTCTTCCACAGTGGCGACCGAGGGCGGCGCGATCTTCCCCCGCTCGGTATAGAATGCGCCGAGCGCCGCCTCGCTCAAACAATCGACATCCTTCTCCTTCGGGATTGCGTTCAAAACATAATAGCGATTGATCGCCTCCGGCAATGGCAGCTGCACAATGAACGCGCCGCAGGTCTTCGGCTCGGCGAGACGCCCGATCTCCGCGCGAAGCGCATCGGTCGTGATACCGAGCGACAATTGGTGAAGCCGGAATTCAATACCCAACTCATGCGCCACTCGCTCTTTTTGTTTTAAAAAATTGAGCGATGCCGGATCGTCGCCCACGAGCGCCGCACCAAAAAACTTGCCCGATTTGGGGAGTGTCCGCAACCGCTCTACAATTTGATGCGCAATGATTTTGCCGTCGATGACCATGTGTTATGAATAGTGATTATTTATTATCCAGGCTTGCCCAGAGATACCGCGACCCCAGACTGCGATAGGGCTTCCACCGCGCCGTGATCTTTTCCGCTTGCGCCGGCGTCGGAGGCTTCCTCATCTTATATATCTTCTTGAGGGCATTCCGCAAGCCAAGGTCACCATATGAGAAGACATCGTCGCGGCGCAATGAAAAGATCAGAAACATTTCCGCGGTCCAGCGGCCGATCCCCTTTACGCTCGTAAGGTGCTCGATCACCTCTTCGTCGCTCAATGTGTCTATCGTTTTGAAATTGAGCGAGCCATCCAGCGTCTTCTTCGCAAGATCTTTTATGAACTTTACCTTCATTCCCGACAGGCCGCATTTGCGCATCTTTGCGGTAGGCATCTTGATAATCTCGCGCGGCGTCGGGAACTTCTTTCCCGACGTGAGCGCAACGAAGCGATTGAAGATCGTGTCCGCAGCTTTTATTGAAAGCTGCTGGCTAACGATCGCCTCCACTAATGCCTCGAACGGTCCGCGGGTAACGGTGATCTCACGCAGTTTGATTCCCTCTATAATGGTCCTCAATATCGGATCACCTTTTTTGAGGTGAGCGATTTTTTTGTGATGCGCGGTAGGCATATGAGCTATTCGATTCCCGGCACGGGAAATCGTAGTGAGAATTTCTTAACTTCTTCGCGAATCGTCGCGAGCGCGGCTTCGTCCTCGCGACGTGCAAGTGTCTCATCGATCAGATCCGCGACGGTCTTCATATCATTCGCACCGCAACCGCGCGTGGTGAGCGCCGGAGTTCCCAAGCGCACGCCCGACGGATCGAGCGGCTTCCGCGGATCGAACGGGATCATATTTTTATTGATCGAGATGCCCACTTTTTCCAACGCCTTCTCTGCCTCCTTGCCAGTGATATTCTTGCTGCCAAAAACATCCACGAGCATTAAATGATTATCCGTGCCGCCGGAGATAATGCGATAGCCTTTCTCTTGCAGCGCGCCAGCGAGCGCCCGCGCATTCGCGATCACCGCCTTCGAATACTCGGCGAACTCCGGCTTGAGCGCTTCGCCATACGCGATCGCTTTCGCGGCGTTGATGTGATCATGCGGGCCGCCTTGCACACCGGGGAACACCGCCTTATCGATCGCGGATGCGAACTGCTCGCGGCACATGATCATCGCTCCACGCGGCCCACGCAACGTCTTATGTGTCGTCGTAGAAACGACGTCGCAGAACGGGATGGGATTCTCGAGCTGCTTCCCCGCCACGAGCCCGGCAATGTGCGCGATGTCCGCAAAAAGAAATGCGCCGCACTTATCCGCGATTGCGCGGAAGCGCGCCCAATCCATCGAGCGCGAGTATGCGGAAAATCCGGCGAGGATCATCTTTGGCTTTTCGCGCATCGCGATCGCCTCTACCTCATCCATATCAATGATCTCGGTTTCTTTATTCACAAAGTACGGAATGATCGTGTACAGTTTTCCGGAAAAGTTCAGCGGGTGTCCATGCGAAAGGTGCCCGCCTTGATCCAAAGAAAATCCAAGCACTTTATCGCCCGGCTGCAACAGCGCCATGTAGACGGCGAGGTTTGCCGGTGACCCGGAAAGTGGCTGCACGTTCACATGCTCCGCGCCGAACAATTCTTTCCCGCGCGCAATAGCCAAATTCTCTGCCTGGTCGATGATCTCGTTCCCGCCATAGTACCGCTTACCAGGATATCCCTCACTATATTTATTAGTAAGAATAGACCCCATCGCGGTCAGCACCGCGGTCGAAACATAGTTCTCACTCGCGATCAGTTCGATGCCCTCTTTTTGTCGCTGCTCCTCCCGCTTGATGATCTCGTACACCTGTGGATCTTCTTTTTGTATCGCAGAATAGTCCATAAAATATTGGTGATTAGCTGATTAATATACCCGAACGAATGTAATAGAGATGTTACACCATGGCCTAATCATACTCCCAAAGTGTTGAAAAATCAGCCAAAGCCGTGTACATTAAGGGTGCGGTTAGTGATGGTGCCTATAGCTTAATGGTAAAGCTCCGCTCTGTGGCAGCGGCAATACGGGTTCAATTCCCGTTAGGCACCCAAATTTGACAGTTTTTCATAACACGTTTATAATATTTCCAGTTTGCCATCTCTCACCACGGCTTGCCGGAGCTGAGAAGAATAGGCACCAATTGAGGAGGAAGTGTGAGAACGAGTATGATTGTGGAATACATTCGGGATCTTTCCGCCTCTTTGGGCGGGATCAAACCTTTAGTGTCAGAGGGAACGCTGCGGAGTCTTCACAACCAGAAGGACTTCGTTGGCATGATACGCCACATCAAAACGGATCTTCGGCTGGGAATGAAGCTCGCAGTCGGACTGGTGAACAAGGGTGGCATACCGAAAGCTCCCGCCTGGATCGAAATGCCGGACATCATGCCTCTCTACGGTACGGCGGAGTTCAATAGCGTGTCTATCACGATGCACATCCAAAAATCATTCCTCCGCCAACACCCATTTGAGATGGTGGTCTCGGTAATGGCGCATGAGCTTTCCCATGTCGTTCTCAATGCGATCCATCATCGCCTGCACGAGAAAGAGGAGGCAGTGGATCTGACGGCGATGATCATGGGCTACCGCAATTTCTACCGGCGGGGATGCGAATACAGCGTCACATCCGGAGGGAACCCCTTCCTCGAAAAACTGTTTCCGTCCGAGGCCGAAACAGCATTTGAGGATCGGGTCATCACGACACACCGATCAGGCTACCTTGCCCGCAATGAAGTTATCTTTGCCGCTGACTTCATGGACTTCAAGGACTGAAACCAACCATACTGGGCACGGCCCACCTCATAAGAGGTGGGCCGCTTTATTTTCATATCAAGCTCAATTCGGGCACATAAATATCCTGGTGTGATATTATTAATGCATAATGATGGATGTGATGTTTCTCTGGCTTCTCCTCTTTGTCCCTATCGCTGCGCTCGCTGATTTCTTGCACGCCCCTGCGACGGCGATATTCTTTCTTTCCGCAATCGCAATCATCCCACTCGCGAAGTACATCGGGCAGGCAACTGAGGAACTGGCCGCAAAGACTTCCGCCGCACTCGGCGGCCTGCTCAACGTCACTTTCGGCAACGCCACAGAGCTTATTATCGGTATCTTTGCGTTACGCGCGGGTCTTATTGAAGTGGTGAAAGCCTCCATTACAGGATCCATCCTTGGAAACCTCCTCTTGGTACTTGGCACCGCCATGATAGCGGGCGGGGCGTCCCGCAAAGCACAGAAATTCAACCGCGCAGGAGCAATGGCAGGAGGATCTACGCTCTTTCTCGCAGTCGCCGCACTCGTCATCCCCGCAGTACTACTTATCGCCGCCCCCACGACAAATGGTGCGGCAATCGAACATCTGAGTGTTCTTGTCGCGATATGTGTCATCGCACTCTATGGTGCGAGCCTCTTCTTTTCCCTCGTTACCCATACATATCTTTATGAAAGTGATGCGGAAGAATCCAAAACGAATACCAGTTGGAGTGTGAGTAAAAGCACCTGGATCCTTCTTCTGTCTACACTTGCGGTCGCGTGGATGAGCGACATGCTGGTGAATAGCATCACCCCCATGGCCCAGACTATGGGATGGTCGGATCTCTTCATCGGCGTAGTGATCGTAGCGATTATTGGCAATGCGGCTGAGCATACATCGGCGATCACAATGGCAATCAAAAACAAGATGGATCTCGCACTGCAAATCGCAATCGGCTCGGCGACGCAGATGGCGATGTTCGTGGCGCCGATATTTGTTTTTATAAGCTTGCTCTTCCGGAATCAGATGACGCTCGTGTTCGATACCTTTGAATTGGTGAGCATGTTCCTCTCTGTAATTATCGTGAATCTCGTCATCGCTGATGGTGAAAGCAATTGGTTGGAGGGCGCCCAGCTTCTGACAGCCTATGCGATCATGGCAATTGCATTTTTCCTACACCCCTAAGTTTTCGGGGGTATTTTATCTAGCCGGTTCTAACATCCTCCACAATCCCACCCGGCGATAGAATTTATTTCAACCATCCATGGACTATTGTTCCCAATGCCTTAGGTCTCTCCAGGGTCACGTGGTGCCCAGATTTTTTTATAATTCTTATCTCGGCGTTGGCAAGCTTCTTTAATAATCTTTTCACCGAACCCGGCGTTGCAATTTCGTCTTTTTCTCCAACTATGAGCAGTGTTTTAACGTTGAATTTTTTAGTCACAGAAATTGAAGGGTGTTTGCAAAAATCATTGAATACCTGGATGGCATCGCGCCCGTCAATATCTTTTGCATCTTTTTTATCAATGTAGGTCATATACTTCAAGCGCTTTCGACACGAGGATCTATAAATGACCACATTGCCGACATTGCGATAAAATGCATTGTTGCTCCAGGCGTTTTGCAAATAGCCGGGCAGTTTATTGCCGAATTTATAATAGAGAGAAGCGAGGCCGCCTATGAAACTATCCACCGTCATAACGGGCGCTATGAGCACCAGGCGTTGTGTTTTTTCTGGATGATTGAGACTAAACCGTAGGGCAACTCTTGCGCCAAAAGAATGCCCGATAATAATGGCGTGATCGACGGCAACGGCATTTAGAAAATCATTAAGCCATATCGCATACCTCTTTAAAGAATGGCCACTTTGTAATGGTTCCGACGCTCCGCACGCGGGGAGATCCGGGATCAGAAGGCGATGGTTGGGAAATCGGTTCGCCATCTCAATTAATCCTCCATGGCTGCCCGGAAAGCCGTGGAGGAAAACCATAACAGATTTTCTTTGATGATTTTTTTCCCAAAAAGACACTTTTGTGCCATTAATGACGAGGGTATTCTTTATAAATCTCATGAGAGTTCTGACATCGTGGACTGATTACTTTTTTACAAATCTCACCTTGTCGAAAGAACGTTCATCGATCGAGTGGTGATGAACGGAAAAATTCCACGAAGGAAATAGGGACTTCCTTGCCCCCAATAGCAGCTTAGTATCCGAGCTTGGCTTGGAACAAGTCAGGACGATAACATCATTCCGATCATCGAAAATGGGGCCGGACATGGATGCGGAATGCCCAGTGAAAATAGTCTGAATCGTTGCCAGCGTGGCAATTACCTTTCCTCCAAAAGGCGCGGCGATTGCGACATCAGCTAAACGCAACTCATTGAATGACGCGCGCCAAATATCTTGTTCGAAATCGGACAATCCTTCGGCAGGCATCAGAGCACTTGTTTCTTGCCTTATGAAATCGTTCTTCTCATCTTCATTCAATAAATCGTAAGGTGGTATAAAAAGGGAATTCCCTTCTGTTTTGCGAGGCGAGCCATGGATCATTACGAGGTGATGCCCTGGCCGTCATCCCCATTTCTAGAGGTTACCGACCTAATTCTTTCGACCAGATCTTCGGACGAAATATCGCGGTCGCGTTCCACGTTAAGGTCGTCAGCGATGGAGTTCAATTTCTCTAACGCCTCCGGGCTGCCATCACTTGCGAGTGATTTGAGATACCCAAAATTGGGCTCGCCATGTTCGTTGAGCCAATCTTCTTTCTCTTTAATCTCTTTCTCTATCACATGGACTAAGCCGCTCCCAACCCGCAGATATTACAATAAAACGGCATCC
>Ga0302320_10028839_pt1 | contig 10637 bp, 11 predicted proteins | sample Bog_T0_3_FD_202130 | JGI IMG/M metagenome (GOLD analysis project Ga0302320, IMG submission 202130) | Peat permafrost microbial communities from Stordalen Mire near Abisko, Sweden - Bog_T0_3 | ecosystem: Environmental > Terrestrial > Soil > Wetlands > Peat | place: Sweden: Abisko, Stordalen Mire... | reverse complement strand
TGCAATCCAGCGCAAACTCCTTCTGCGCCGGCGAGATATCCGGCGCGTCGATTGCCGCCTTGAACTGGATCAGCGAGTTCATCGCCTCCCCATGCTCCGCAAACGCCTGACCCAGGTAAATCCGGTACCCCGTCGTCGATTGCCCCTGCGCCTCCGCCAGCTCGATCAGGTGCTTGAGCGCCGCAATCTCCCGGTCGTACGAATGCGCCTGATGCGAGATCGTTGCGTGAAGGAAGAGCATCGACGGATCGTCCGGGTGCTCCTCCACCACCTTGTCGGTAATCGCCATCGCCTCCTCGTAACGGCGGGCGCCGAAGAAAATCTGCGCCTTCGTCGTTAGGGCCGGCGTGTAATCGGAGTCAATCGCCAGCGCCTTGTCCAGCGCCGCCACCGCATCCACCCAGCGGGCGATCTCCCCATCATACAGCGCCAGCGCCGTCCAATACTCCGGCAGCCGGTCCCCGTCCGGCCCCGCCGCGTCCAGCGCCCGTTTCGCCATCGGCAATTGCCCGATCGCGATCAGCCGCCCCGCCGCCCCGGCCAGGAAACGCGACTTGTTCTGCCCGGTAAACTGCGCCGCCGTCGTGTAAAGGTCCGCCTCCTTCCACGGCGTCGCGCTCACGCGGTGGAAGATCAGATTCGCATTATCCAGCCAGGTCAGCACCCAGTCGCGGGTATCCGAGAAGTGCTGGAGCAGCGGCTTGTACGTCGTCGGGTCGCCGGAGAGCAGCACCGCGTCGAATTGCCGCTGATGATCCAGCGCCCGGAACGCCTCCGGCACCTGCAACCCCCGCGCGAACGCCCGCTCATCCGCCGCCGCCACCAGGTCCGGCCGCGCCGCCGCCAGGTCCGCGTGCGACCCCGGCGGGAAGAAAACATAATGCGCATCCTGCAACCGCCCGATCGCCAGTTGCTCCCCGCCCAGCCGCGGATCCAGCGCATCCGTCCGCCGCCAATGGACCAGCGCCACCACGCCAAAGGCGAGGTTCAACAACACAAGAGCCGCAAAGGCCCGGACGACAGTCTTCTTTTGCACAGTCCACCAGAATGCACGAGCCGGGCCACTTTTCAAAAGGGCAATTCACCCCAGCCTCGCCACACTCCCGAGTCGCCTCCAAACAACACGCCGAAGGCCACACCCTGTAGCGATGGGCCGCTGGTGGGGTCGATCATCGACCCATGCGGGGGTCAACGCCGCAGCTCTCCGGATTCCCCCCGTCGCCTCACCGTCCATTTTTTGAAGCTTGCGCCAGCCCCGCCCGGACGTTAATTACAGCGCCCCGATTTTGAACGGTCCCGCGACCGGAAATCGAAGCCCAGGGTTGGTAGCTCAATGGTAGAGCAGTGCCCTTTTAAGGCATTGGTTGAGGGTTCGAGCCCCTCCCAACCCATCTTCGAAAACACTCTGAAAGCCGCATGAATACAGGATAAAATGCAATTTCGCGGTTTTTTCATTCGCCGTCATACGCCGCAATAAACCGTGGTATTAGGCGGTTTCGGTGGCACTGAAATGGCACTGATTTTCCCGGCAATCTGACCGCGCGAACGTGAGTTGGCCAGTTTACCCCGTTCCCCTCGTAGGCACTCTAAGCCGCCATCCCGTCACATAATCCATGTGCGGATCGGCGCCAGGCGCGCCCATCCCTCGATCCCACCCGGCCCGCGCCTCGCGAACGGATCGGCGCCGGCCACAGACAGACCGTCCCGCCACCCCAATTCCGTTCTCCTCTCAAAATCCCCGTCACGCCGTCACACAAAAACCCCTTGCCCCTCAAATTGCCTTTTTCCGCCTACCCCGTCATTCCCCCGCGTTGCAAGAAAGGCGAAACCCTCCATGAGCGAGCTGACAAGCCGCGCTCGCATTCGATCTCTCTGCCGCCCTTCCGACCGCATGCTCCTGGGCGCCAGGAGCCGCTGGCTGCCATGATCCCGATGGCCATCCCGCTTGCTTCCCGGCATTGGCCTGCGGTCAGAGGTCAAATTGTCAGAAACATTTTTCACCCCGGCCACAAAAACACCCCTTGATCCCGACCAACTGTTGCTTGTGTCACTCCCTTAATAGATTCCTTTATGATTGTCTCCGGAACGGTCAGATTGCTGTCATGCTGTCATTTGTGACTAAATCCCCTCTAGGCAACAGTGTTGGATGATGACAGCAGGGCGAGCATTGACCGTCATTGTGCGTCACCGTACCGTGTGACGGACGAGCGGCTATCAGAGCAAGAGGGGGTAGGGGAGTCGCCGCAAGCGGGAAGCGATCACTTTGGAGGCCGTATAACCCATATGCGCTTAGCAGCCGTCCGCGTTCGCGAGAAGCGGCTGGGCATCCGGTCTGCCAGGCGGGCGAGGTACTGCCCGCACACGCTGGGATAGACCAGCAACTTGCCGGCAGACGCCTTGACCCCCGAGCCCTCTGCACACAGCGCTTGTTTGAGATCCTCCGCGTCGCCTTCCCAATCGCCCGTTTCCAGCCGCCCTTCGCGGAATATCTCCTTATCGATCATCAGAAGCAAATGGTGCTCAGGTTCGGTCTCGAAGATCATCTGCGCGATCTCGTCGGGAATGAACGATTGCACGCCATATCTCCGCCCCTGTATCTGGTCCGGGATTCGCATGGTGAGGAGGTAATGAGCGAACGCCGGCAGCTCCCGCTCTATCGCATTACGGAACGCTTTGCGCGGGTCTTGCGCCCCTACGAACTGGTTCCAGAATTCCGGGGCCGGCTTCACCATCAGCATGATGATCTTCTCCGCCAGGTCATCCGTGAGCGGTGGCAGGCACCTCAGCTTTTCCGGGTTGCTATTGATTGAGATGCTCACGCGCCAGAATGGCGACACTGTAACCGCGTCCACGCCCTTTTTGTGCAGTCGGGTTCCATCATTAGCGCAAACTTCCTTCACCTTCTCTCCGAAGTACTGGCGGTCCTCATGCCTGGATGACGACGGCACCTCCTCGACTAGAAGGTGCTCTGCCCCGATCAGCTCGGCGTTAAAATCCGTCTTGTTGAAAAAATACGATTTCGGGTCTGCCCATCTGCCCCCGAGCATCGGAGTGATAATTTGATGCTGAAGCCTCGATTTTCCGCAGTCGGGCGGTCCCACAAAGATTAAAGAGTGCCCTGGGCGCCGCTCGCCGGCCCGGAGTGACTGAAAGGCAATTTTCAGCCAGCTGACAAAATAGATCGATCCTTCCCCCAGAAGCGCGGTTAGAAACGCCTCGATGGTGGGAAAGCCCGCCGGGGAATCGCACGGCTCGATAAGCCGCGGTGACTTCAATACAAGCAGACGGCCCCCGGGATTCTCGTACACACCCGCAGGCGTCCCGGCGATCTCCCCCGCAAAGTCCACTACGCGGCTTTCTGTCGCCTCATCCAATACCCGGTCGATTTGCGAGACAGTTTCGCCGGCTTCCTTGTCGGGACCGTTGCGAAATCCTCTCACCTTGAGTTTGCGCCTCACTTCGCCGGCGCCCATCTCGACAAAATGAACATTCCCACTCTTTTCCCTCCGGAGAAAAAACGATGCCGAACCATTGAGCCAATACATTCCAAGGGTCTCGAGCGCAGCGTGAGGATCGAACGCCTGCGCGTCCCCGTTCGAGCCATTTCCTGCGACCGCGGCGCCGTCTGGCGCAATGCCGTGCTCCCGGGCCATCTTCTCTAGCTTTTCTACCTGCTCATCGCGCCTGCCGGCGGCTTTTCCCGATGCGGATGTCGTTTCCGCAGCCCGACGCCCATTTTCTCGCTTCGATCCGCCCGCGCTGCTGCCTCGCCCTGCCACGTTCTCTACCCCAGCAAGGTCAACATAGCGGAAAATTGCCGCACGCCGTTGCAGGCCCTCCAGCTTCATCAGGAAAGCGATCTCATCGCCCGCGGAGTTTCTCCCTCCACGGCTATCGGTCCACCGCCACGCGCCGCCGTGCTTTGAGATCGCGAACGTCCGATACGCCGGCGCGAATGGGCTGCGCATCAGCTCCCCGTCCTTGCCCGGCATCGGATACCCGAGCTTGCGCAGCAATTCCGGCAACGGAAGCGCCCGCTTGGCCGCCTCGATCAGTTTCTTATCTTCCCTGCTCATGGAAATACAACTCCGCACACCCCAGCGTGCTCATAACCCATCGCGACTACATTCGCCCCCGACGTCGTAACAACCCGCATCGGTCGCGGGTCCCCATCCAGCTTTGCAAAGAGCTTCCTCGTCCACCGCTGCACCTCACGCCGACTCCTACGCGGCAACGCCGACGGTACGTCGATAACTGCGACAATCTCCGAGTTCAGGAAATCGAGTCTCACAGTTGCACGCCCGGCACTGGCAGCGCTGCCAGATGCCGAAAACACCAGCACGTGAGTCTGCGTCCCGGACGCCGGAGCGGATTTACTTTGCTTTTCCACTTCGGGACGGCCTCAAAATCACGCCCGAAAACTCGCCCTTTGCGGCCCGCTCATTGAATTCCGCGATAACTTCCGCGGTAACGTAGTGACGCCCCTCGATCACAACGGTTTTGAGCAATCCCTTTTTCCTCCATCGCGAAAGTGTTCCGCGACAGACGCCCTTACGGTCCGCGAATTCTCGCAGCGGGATCATAATGGGTGGCGTTTGATGTAAATTAGCGTCAAAAGACGAAACTTTGCGTTCCATACCCAGTGACCTTGTCTAACTTATGCTCCGCTTGCTGCCGGTAGTTTTCCCGATTTGAAATCGGAAAACCCTCGTTCCGAATCAGTCTTCCTCGCCGGCGAGAGACCGCTCTTCCCGCCATTGCTCGTAGCAGGCATCGCAATCCCTATAACTCTGGAGCGAGTCTGCATAGTCGAGCTTCCGCCACTCCTCCCCACAAGTCCTCTCCATGAACCGGACATATCCCGCTCGCCACCATTTCGAGTACCGCAATGCTCGCATCGCCTCACGCCTCCGATCATCTGCTTTGGCGTGGCATTCCTGGCAGAGCACCTTGAGGTCTTTGCGCAACTCGCGGCCACCAAAGCGGATGTAAGTCAAGTGGTGGACGTGAAGAGGAACGCCGGTCGCTCCGCATCCCTGGCAGGTCCAGTTTGCCCCCTCGCACGCATCGTCCGCGATCTCCCTCCACTGACTCGATCGCATGAAGCGATCGTAAAACGTCCTCCACTCCGATCGCGGGCCGGAGAATTCTCCAGTAAGTCGCCTCAGGTCCTCCTCGCTGAAAAGAAACTTCCCTGCTTGGCCATCCAACGGACGCTCGCCATGCGCGTACTCAAAAGGCCTTTCTCCAATGCCGGGCAGCAACGGCGAGTTACCGGGAGGAACCTCTATCGGCTTTTCCGGTGCCGGATATTCGAACGGCTTCCCTGGTATCAGCTCCGCACCATCTGGCGCGCCAGGCGGCCGCTCTCCCTTCACGTCGTATGGATCTCCGCTCGTCCCCGGCAAGAAAGGCTGATCGCTCATCGCGTTTCATCCGGTTGACAAATGCGCTCGAAAATCAGCATGACGATAATTGCCTCTGCCCACCAGGTCCGCTGCTCTTCCGGATGTTCTGCAAAAAATGAATCTCTCTCCGCGTACACTGCCGCCCTAAGTGCATGACACTCCTTCAAAGCAGCGAATGCCACGCCGATACGCTGTAAGTCAATGCCCTCGCCGTTCATCAGTCGGGCGCCGCGTTTTTTACGCGCCGATTGAAAACGTGCTGCAAAACCACGCTATACATCCACTTAGCGCGCGGAATCTTTGGGTGGCGCATGAAGTAATCTTCCACATCATCCATCAGCCACCAAAAAACCAGCGGTGTGCATTTTTTAAAATACCTCATGGCATACGGTGCATCATCCGGCCCGAGCACATCCCTTGGCGGCATCTTCAGCGGGTTCATTTGCCTCCTATGGATTAAATAACATCATCGCGCCATCCGAAAAAATCGTCAGTTCCCGATCAGGCCATCGATCTTCGCGTTGATGGAATCCAACAGCGCATTTGTTTTCTCCACACCCTCAGCCTGCCGGAGCTGGGAGCGTTCGAACTCGCGAGCGCGCCGCCTGTCACCGCTATGCACGCTGTTGTAAGCCCCCGAAGTGCTCCCAGGACGATTGGCGCCCTCCGCCACTGCCTTATCGAGGTAACCCATCATTTCCCGATGCGAAAGAAGGGGTGTAGGATTATATGCCGTATTCAGCCCCGCCAAACTCGCCCCCTGCAATCCGTCCGCCCCTTGAACGCCATAAGTCCAGTCCGTAAGTTGTGGACCTCCAAACGTGCCCCACCCCTTGAATTTTGCCCATCTGTCAATCAGTGGCGCTGCGATTATTTTAGGATCGAATCTTTTGGCAACTTGCTCGCCAGTGTCTTCGAGAACCTTCAACTGCGTAGCAAGTTTTCCTGCGTAAGCCTGCGCGCCAAAAGGGTCCGCTGCCAATGCCGCATTAACCGCACTTTTTGCATCCGCTGCACCAATGCTGAAGCTTTCTTTTAATCCGGATTTGCCTGCCTCAATGAGCTGACGACCAGTTTTCAAACCCTGAGCCGTCATGACCTGGGGACCGCCCGATGCTAAAATCTGGTTCATTAGATCACCCACACTCGGACCATTGAGGCCGGCTACAAGCGACGCTCGCTGCTTAGCAAGCCTATCAAGTTGCTTCTGATCACCGGGCGACATTCCTTGTGCGAATCCTACTAATACCGGCTGCCCCATCGCTCCTGGAGCAACGCGATTCATGGTAACGACCGTATTGCGAGCCATGATTGCAGCGCTTCTCTTATCAATAGCATCAATCTGATTCTTCGTGTCTGCCCTCTGACCTGTCCCCCCGAGAAATGTCGGAAGATTCGCCATTGCTTTGATTACCCCTGCCTGAAGCGACGCCTGGAAAAACGCCACCGGTTTCCGAAATGCTTCCATTAGGGTCCCCAATAGAATATCGCCGATGCTCTGAATCGTATTGAGGAACCCATTCTTGAAAAAAACGCCAGCCGCGCTGAGCGTGCCGGTCAGGACATCACCGGCCGTCAGGAATCCGTAAATCAAGGTGTCTTTCATCAGCGAAACCGCGAGCTGCGGTTTTTTCCACGCGCCGATCATCACATTGATCGAATCTTTAATTGCCTTCCCAATCTGGTCGCCCCATGCCAACGCATTTGTACGGCTGAAAAAATCCGCCGCCGCTTTGAGCACCGGAGACACCGCCGCCGCGATTCCTATGAATCCTGATTGGAAATTTTCCTCTGCTTGCCGGAAGGAGATCGTAACTGATTTAAAAAGCGCGGCATTCTTCTGCAATGCTTCTGCTCTCGCGCCCAGCTTTCCAAAATCCTCCGTGCCGAGCATATCGAAGAGCGGGATTAACTGCGCGCCAGACTTACCGAAGATCGCCATTGCCTCCGCGCTCCTCGCGAGTGAAGAGGGGAGAGCGGCAATGCGGGTCCCGATTTCGCGGAATTGCTCCTCCGGCTTCAATCCAGCCAGCTTTTCCGCGTTCAGTCCGATGGCCCCGAGCGCTGCAACAACCGGGGAACTGCCACCGCCGGCAGCGGCGAACAAGTTCCTCTGCATTTTATTCACCGAGCCGGCCAAGCCATCGAAATCCGTACTGCTGTCATTTGCCAGCGTCTGTAACGTCGCGAGACTCCCGACCGCAATGCCAGTCTGAGCGCCCAATTTACTCAATTGATCCCCGAGCGCGATAACGCCCTTAACGCCTACTATGGAGGCACCTAAAGCCGCTGTTCCGAGCGCTGCGAATCCGCCTGCCGCATATTTTAATCCGGCCCCAAGGTCCTTACGGATCGCAGCCGCCATCTCCTTGCTAATCCCAATCGCCCTAGTTGCGCTCGCCTTCAGCGGCGAAATATTGAGCCCAAAGCTCGCATTAATCGTATTGGCCATGTGTCAGAGTCCTAATTTTAAAGCCGTTGCAATTCGTTTCACTTCCACCGCGCTCAGGCTCAACTGGCAGCGCTGCCAGTTGAAGGGGCCACCGACCCCGCCATGTAACTATGTCTATGGATTGGCGGGGCCGGTGCTGTAACCTCTCGGATACACCCCCTTTCTTGTTTGTGCGCGGCATCGATCAGGAGTTTTCCTGCATCAGCCGCCGTGCATCGGCAAAAGCGTACGCACGCTTGAGCGGGTCTTTTATCGCCTGCGCCTTCTCGAAAGCAGCCGCAACTTTTTGCTCATGCGTGAGGGGACCTGCCGGGGTATTAGGGGCCGTGACCAATGCCGGCCCGCTCTTGGGAGCCAGGGGCGGCGCCGCCGCCTTCGGAGTCGCGGGAGTTGGCGGCCGTGCTGCCGGCGCCGGATTGGCTTTTGCCTTCCCGATCTCACCGCGCACAAAGGCAAGGTCGCTCTCGGCCTTCGCAAGTCTCTCCTCCATCGATGTGCCCGTGCGAAAGGCCGATGCGTGCCCTTCACCTGCCGCCCTCCCGGCAGCAGGCAGGGTCGCCCGCTTACCCGTCAATGCCACCAGCTCACCCTGTGCGGCTTCAAGCGCCGCCTCCGCGGCCACCAATGCCTGCTCCGGCGTTTTGGATGCTGTTCTCATATCGTAAGTGCCTCTCGTGTTATCCCCGGGCAGTTACTTGCCGGAAATTTCCGCTTCGGGGATAGCGGGAACCACAGGGGCATCCGCGAAATCCTTCGGCCCATAAAATCCATGGATATGTTCCGGGTGAACGATAGTCCCATCTGGTAATCTACAGCTCCCAGCAGCCCCGAACGTGTTTTTGTCAGCATCAATGAGGAAGAAACGGACGGTGTGCGTTTCCTTCAGATTAAAGAATTTTGGCGAGCCAGAGACGCGGGTAAAGGCTGCCGCGTCGCCCCGTATCCGGATCGGTACGTCCCCCTTGAATTCGTTTTCAAGCCGTGTGATCTCGGAAACCAGCTTCTCCGCATCCTCAATGACGCTCCGCGCCAGGTCGAAAATATCTTCCGCCACCAGATCATTACCGTGCCGGTTTGCATAGTGAGGTTGCTGCAAAAGAAGGAAGGCAAAGGTATTCACCTCGCTGCCCACCCATGGACCCTTGACGGGAGTTTCCGGCGTATCCGCAAGGGCCGCGTTGCCATGGTGGACCAGCTCCGCGGCCAGGAATATCTGATCGCGCAACTCGCTTACCTTCTCGGCGGCAGCGTTCCGGAGGGAGGAGATTTTTTGATCCAGATCCGCCACGCGGCTTTCAACCAGCGGAAGACGATCCCTTATAACCGTCAATTTCATCACCTCCGCTTCGGTAACGTCGGCGGAATTCATCGCAGCCGGCAATGCGGAATTCATCTCCTCGAGGTTTGCCCGATGTTGGGCAATTCGCTTCGCGAGGTCGTCACTCTCCGCCAGATCGCCGCGCAGGCCAGTCACCAGACCGATAACCGCCTCCTCGTTGTAATCCGTGAGGGTCAGGCGGTGAGAGACGAAACTCCGCGGCAGAAGAGTCCCCTTCAGCACCGGAGAGCCCTCCGCCGATGAAATAACCTTCGCCGTCACCTTCGGTTGCAGGAACGGCCCCTTGCCCTCCTGCTTTTCGGCAATGAAAATTCTTTGCTCTGGCGGAATCGGACCGGCAGCCAGATTACGCTGGCGACCGTCCGAACGAAATGGAGATTCGGAAACGTTTGTGTTCATGCAACAGCTCGCGTGTCAAAATCAGCGCCGGAATTTCCATAAATGTTTATGGAGAATTAAAAATCACATCCCGATGCCATACCCCGCGCAACGTATCGCTGGAAGAGCCCGCGCGCACTTTTCGCGCCTGCGGATGCCCGGTTTGCGCAGCCCATAAAAGGTGCTCATATCTCAATGAGTTTGGGGCACTTTCGGGCATCCGTCCGCCGCGTTCCATGGCATCCCTCCCGCGGCATCCGCGCACGCCGGGCAAATCGAAAGCAACGGTCCATGCGCAGCGCTGCGCCTCCCGCCGATTGCCAACCTCGCAAAGAAATTCACCGGGTTGAAAAGCAGATCGCCGCACAGCTCGCAATGATCAGACCGCCCTTCCTCTCCGCGTTCCCACCACGTTTCCGCCACCTCGATAGTGATCTTGCACGCGTCCATCTACCTTAGGTAAAAAGTCAAAACGAGCTTAAACGCACAGGGGGACCGCCTTCGCAAACCGGCTGGATTCCCCTGAAAATGTCACATTTCCGGCCCGTATCCATGTGTAAACCGTTGAAAATCAGTGTGGCAGCGCTGCCAGTGGCCAGAGGCGCCGCAATGACGGCATGACGGCAATGACGGGCTTTGCACGATTCACGCTGTTTCTCGCCTTGCCAATGTCGCACCGCCAGGCATAGCCTTTTAGTGTCGCTGAGAGACAGCGGCAGCCACCTCGAACGGCGGACCACGAATCCGCCCGGCTCAAAAACAACACGAGAAAACGCCTGTGCGTTGGAATAGCCGCTCCGGGTCGTGCCGCGCGGCGAAAGGGTCTCTCCTTTTCCGGCGCACAGGCTTTTTATTCCCATGAACGCCCAAAATCACACTGCTGAAACTACCTCGCTTGAGCACAGCCAGCCCATTCCGTTTACGATCAATATTCCGTCTTCCGATATGGATAAACTTGTCCGGCTCTCTGCGATTGCAAATCGCTCTGTCGAGTGGCTTATCTTGGATTTGATTCACTGGAACACTGAACAAAATCATGACGAAAGGGACCTTGATTCCT
>Ga0302320_10028838_pt1 | contig 10637 bp, 8 predicted proteins | sample Bog_T0_3_FD_202130 | JGI IMG/M metagenome (GOLD analysis project Ga0302320, IMG submission 202130) | Peat permafrost microbial communities from Stordalen Mire near Abisko, Sweden - Bog_T0_3 | ecosystem: Environmental > Terrestrial > Soil > Wetlands > Peat | place: Sweden: Abisko, Stordalen Mire... | reverse complement strand
GTACGCGGGGTATACGTGGTTTCCCAAGCACAGAACGATTCAAAGCTATGGAGTGGAAACAAATCAGAATGTAGCCTTCGATCATCAAGGCAACCGCATCTATCATTACTCGAACTACGACGCTTATGTAGCTCTGCCGCGCAATATAGTATTAGTTCCACTGATTGGCCAAAGTTCCGACACGGTAGGTCCGCAGAATGGTTATCAGTTGGAGAAGAGTAAGAACTTTACCGAGAACTATGTCGGTTTTATCGCGCGCGGCGCACCGTATCCGCAGCTCAACTTCAATACCACATTTTTTCGCAGCGGCAATGTGAATTACAACCCGGAGGTTTGTACGCCGCCGTCCCCGATGACTCCGAATTGTGTGCCGTTTCTATTGAACCAGGAAGCTCTACAGGTGTACTTTACGCTGCAACCGTTGCGTCAACTTACGGCAGACAATGTCTATTTACTGGATCGCGATCACTCGGTTGCGGATGGCGCATTTGTTTATGAGAGCCAGGTCTTCCGCACCAAGGTGAACTATCAGTTCACGCGGTCGCTTTCGGCGCGCGTCATTGTCGAGTACGATTCGACGCTGGCCAATCCTTTGCAGACTTCTCTGCCGCGGACCAAGCAGGTTGGCACCGAAGCGTTGTTCACCTGGCTGCCGCATCCGGGAACCGCTATTTATGTCGGATATAACAACGACATGCAGAATCTCGACCGGAGGCTTTGCAAGGGCTTTCTAAACGGCTGCACGTCTGACGATACTCCAGCGCCGCGATCCCAGGATTTTTTGAACGATGGGCGGCAGGTTTTTATCAAAGCCTCTTATTTATTCCGCTTCTAGTACCGTGACCGCGTGATTTGGTAATTGTATGAATGTAGCGCCGGCCTCTTGGCCGGCTGTAGCGCGGACGTCTTCGTCCGCGCTTGTCCATGATGAATTACCAATTCATGCGGTCTAAACACTAGCAGCGGACCTGCGTGGTCAGCGTCTCTCGATGTGGGCCGCGGGTTACTTTTGTGGACCAACCGAATCTGTTGCGGAGAATTCGCGTCAATTATCATAGAGACTGATATGGTATTTCCCATCAAGGTTTGTGTTGTCTGCTCTGAAGAGTTTGAACTGAGACCGGGTAAGCCCGGCTTTGCCAATCGCTGCCCTGTGTGCAGTGAGCCGGAATCGGCCGAACCTGAGGCAAAGCACCCCATGGACGCCATCGAGCGCAAGGCGGCCAAGGAGGCCGACGAGGCGCGCCGGAAGGCGATCCGCGACCTGCTTTACCGCAAAGAGTTCTGAGGGGGCAGAACGAGCGGTTTTTGTAAACCGCCCCCCCCAGCAGTATGTGCCTGTTGCAACGAATATCGTCCTCGCGCATCCAATCCTCAGTAAGCCCGAGGAGGTTCCCCATGTCGCTTCGCCCCGTGAAGCAGATTCTTGAAACCAAGCCCACCGTCGAAGGCGCCGGTGTTCGCCTGCAACGCGCCTTTGGCTTTGGAAAAACCGCCGAGTTCGATCCATTCCTGCTGCTGGACGACTTCCGCAGCGACAACCCATCCGACTATCTGGCCGGCTTCCCCTGGCATCCCCACCGGGGAATCGAGACCATTACTTACGTCCTGGCCGGCGAGGTGGCGCACGGCGACAGCCTGGGCAACAAAGGACGCATGACCGCTGGCGACGTGCAATGGATGACCGCGGGCAGCGGGATTATGCACCAGGAAATGCCTACCGGCGACTCTCAGGGCCGCATGCACGGCTTTCAGCTCTGGGCCAACCTGCCTGCCGCGCTCAAGATGACCGACCCGCGCTATCAAGACATCCCAGCTAGCGCGATTCCCGAGGTGACCGAGGACGATGGGACAAAGGCGCGCATCATCGTCGGTGAGTTCTGGGGCGCGAAGGGGCCGGTCGAAGGCGTCGCCGCCGATCCGCGCTACGTGGACATTTCCGTGCCGCCGGGCAAGACCAAGCGGATCAAGGTGGAGACGACGCGCAATGCCTTCGCGTATGTCTTTGCCGGCTCGGGAAGCTTCCGCGATGCCTCCGCGCCTCAGGCCGTGCTGACCGAGTCCGCCGTGGACCCGAATGCGGCCCCGGTTTACGACGCCCACAATCATTCACTGGTGCTCTTTGACCGCGGCGACGAGATTGTGGTGCAGGCTGGGCCGGAGGGGATTCGCTTTCTTCTGGTCTCTGGCAAGCCGCTTGAGGAGCCGGTAGCCTGGTACGGGCCGATCGTGATGAATACCGAGGCTGAGCTGCGGCAGGCCAGGGCCGAGTTGCACGGCGGCACCTTCATTCATCGCAAGTAAGAGGGCTGGCGGCCGGCCTTGACTGGCGGCTGCCACCCTTTGCTCGATCTCTGCTGCTACTATTCACTCTCCAGCGGCAACTCCCCAAAGAGAATCTGCTCAGGTGTAAAGCCTCGTTGGCGCAGAGTTTGCAAACTGAGGGCGTCATGGCGCTTGGCCAGGCGGCGGCCGTTGCCGTCTGCCACCAGGCGGCAGTGGAACCAGGCGGGATTGCGGAAGCCCAAGGCACGATTGAGCAGAATCTGGCGGGCGGTGGTCTTGAGCAGATCCTCGCCGCGCACAACTTCCGTGATTCGCATTGACGCGTCGTCGGCCACGCAAGCTAGCTGATAGCTGGGGACGCCGTCGCGACGCCAAACGGCAAAGTCGCCAAAGTCGCGGCCGGCGATAAACCGCTGCGACCCGAGATTGGCGTCCTCGAATTCGACAGCCTCGCCCTCGGAGACGCGGAAACGCCAGTTGCAGTTGCCGGGGTCTTGGATTTCATTGGCCGCGAAGGCGGGCGGCAGCGCAGTTGGGCGGCAGGTGCCGGGATAGATGGGCTCGTCGTCAAGCGGTTCTGGGAGCGGCTCTGGATCGCTGCTGCCCGCCGATGAATTGTTCTCATGCGGCGCGCTCAACGCACCTTCCAGGTCTTTGCGCGAGCAGCGGCAGGGATAGACGTAGCCGCCGCCGAACAGCTTGCGCCATGCGGCCAGGTAGAACTCACGTCGCTGGCTCTGCGCATAGGGCGCATACGGGCCGCCGATCTCCGGACCTTCTTGCCAGCCAATGCCGAGCCAGCGCAAATCATCCAGCGCGGCCTGGACGTAGAGCGGACGGCTGCGATCCGGGTCAAGGTCTTCCATGCGCATTACGAGCGTTCCGCCAGCGGCTTGGGCGCGCTGAAAGGCTGCCCAGAACGTGCGGGCGTGGCCCAGATGCAGATAGCCGGTGGGCGAGGGTGCCAGACGGCCGCGATAACTGGAGGCTGGCGATGGGGTTGAGTTGCTCATGCTTGAATCTAGTTTATCCAGCCGCCACCTGCGGCGGGGCAGACCACCTGCGGCGGAGCAGACCACCTGCGGTTGGGCAGACTGCGCTTACGCGCCATGGAATTCGAGACATCCGTTTTCGAGACATCCTATGGATGAGGCCACTGGGTGTCTCGATAAAAAACGAATCCAACTCGGAGCCATGAACGCAAATCTCTGCTCCTAACGACTTACCCATTCGGTGACTTCACAATCATGATAAAAACTGCCGCCAGTCTATCGTTGCAGACGGTTTCGGCAATTCAATTTCCGGATAGTGGACAACTGCATTCGCCTGGTCTGGTTCAAGTGCTTAGTCGATTCCAGCAAGAGAGTCGAAGGATCTGCATTTACTTCTCGTTATTGATCGATGGATTTTAAACTCACCACACTAGCTCTCAAACAAAATCTGCGTCGAGGCCCAAACCGGAGTCGCCGGTTTGGGCTCGGAGGCCAACTCGTAAACCAGCCGCTCCAGCACCAGCCGCTTGTCCGGCGGCGAGGAGCGTAACTCCAGGTCGGCGCGGGCAATGAGCCGTAGTGCGCGCGTCAGCCCGCGGCGGCTTTTGAAGCGCCGCGCCTGCCGGATCAGATCGTCGGCGGCAAAGGGCGGCATGCGGAAACCCTGCCACAGGGCCTGCCAGATAGCGCGCGAATCGCGCACATTTTTTTCCAGAATCACCAGCATCTGGCGGAAGGTACGGGCCAGCATGTAGAGATGGCCGATGGCCGCATCCTCGCCGGCATCCGAGCTATTCAAGAGCCCTTGCAGCAGTGCCAGAGAGCGCGCGCGGTCATGGGAGCTGATGGCGTCGGTCAACTCATAGAGAGAGCGCTGCTTGGCTGAGAGCACCATCGTCTCCACATCGCCCAGCGTGATGCGCTCTCGCCCAAACGCATACAGCAGCAATTTCTCCAGTTCCGAGGCGATCAGCATCATATCCGCGCCCAAAGCGTCGGCCAGTTCGCGGGCCGCATCGGCCTCGACGCGCACGCCAGCCTCCTGCGCGGTGGCCACAATCCAGCGCATCGCGTCGTCCTCGGTTACGCGCGCCAGTTCCACCATGCCACAGTGTGTGCCCAAGGTTTCAGTGAGCCGCTCAAAGCGGTTCTTGTCGTCCATTTCCATGCGCCGCAGGTCGGCGGGGATGCGCACAAAGTCGGCGACAAAGACGATCAGTGCCTGCGGATTCGGTGAGCGAAAGTAGCGGTCCAGAGAGGCGAATTCTTCTTTCTTTGCGCCGCGCGTGTACAGTGGCCGCAGATTGCGCACAAAGATTACCTGAAACGGCGCCATCAGCGAAGGAGTTTGCGCGCGGTCCAGGATCTCGAAGATCGAGCTCGTCTGCAAATCCATGTCCGAGAGGCAGAAATCCCGCAGTTCCTCAGGGATATAGGCTTTGAGAACCGCGGCGCGGCAGCGGTCTAGAAGAAAAGTCTCATCCCCGGCCAGCACGTAGCCGGCCTTGAGCTCGCCTTTGCCGGCGGCGGCGGCCTCGATCTCGGCCACGAAGCGGCCCACGGCGGTGAATCCCGCTCCCCAGTGTGCGCCGCTCATTGCGTTAATCTCCTGCCCATCGGTCTCTCCGACCTGAACCTCAAGAATATCCTTCCCACCCAACCAAAACCAACGGAAATCCAACTGCCCATCGTCTTTCCCAATCCCTAACCCCTGTCTTTCAAAACCCTTCCAGTACATCGGCCACCAACTGCCGCGCAAACTCGCGGGAGACCCGCTCCACCGCAGCCGGATTCTCCTGCAAAAACGTCGGCAAATCCGTAGTGGATTGATACTGCTGGCGGTAGATGTAGTTCTTGTTCTCATAGAGAACTGTGCCGTCACGGGCAGTCAGCGTTACCGAAGCCACAATTGTGATCTGAAAGCTGGATGACTCCTGCGTTGAAGAATTGTAAGTAAGCGGGGCGACCATCTCTTTCAAAATAGTTCCATGCAGCACCGCGTCTGCATCCGTGGTTGCGTCCGGCGTGACGCGCAGCCGTGTGCGCGCGGCAAACTCGCGAATCACCGCCTGGGTCATCACTACTTCGGTGCGATATGCCTCGGTGCGCGTGGCAAAGGCCGGAACAGCCAGGGTGCGCACGGCGGGCGGCAAATGGGTGGCCGCTCCCAGGGAGTGGTATCCGCAGCCGGAGAACCCGAGCAGGGCAAGACCGAGCGAGGCAAGAAGAGGAGCGATTCGGCGCATGACTTATGTTAGCGCGGCGGCGCTTTATTTCTTGATCGTGGTTGGAGACGTTGGTTGAGATTTTGTTTGGGGCAGCAGATTTTTCGGAGCTTCTCGGCAGGCGCAGTGCAACTGGTGCTCGCGGTGCCATTGAACGCGCTGCTCCAAGGTTGCGTTGGGCGGCATCTTGTTTTCGCTATGCCAGAGCTTGTTCATCGTGCAAGACCTTAATGTTTCCACCGTTCAATTTGGCCATAAGACTTGGACAAATGCAGGCGGGACGCCCGCACGACAGCCGGTCGGGAGAGCGGCGCTACACTACCGCGCAATCAGAAACATCAGCCAACTGGCCGCAATTGCCGCGCCAACAAACAGCACAAAGCAATAAATCCCGTAGCGAATCATGCTGCGGGGTGTATTGCGCTGCGTGATGGCAAAAACCGTCGAGGCGAAAAGCGCAAAAAGCAGAACCGCCGGAAAGTAAGTCACGACTTCCTCCCGGTGCGAAGATTGTGCGCATCCACGGCGGCAATCACATTCAACAGGCCTGCCACGACGATGAAGCGCGTGCCGTAGTCGGCGGTGGTGGTCTGCACTTGATCCGCGCCCCATCCGGCAATGCGGGCTACGACGTAAAGCAGCCCGCTGCCCAGGTCGCCCACCATTCCCAAAACGTCCAGCATGTCATGGGCGCTGGTGTGCAGTTGCCCCTCTAACGCCACGCCCACGGCAAACATGCCCACAATCGACGCCGCTAACAGCAATCCGCGGCCCCATTTATGCAGCAGAAAATGCCCCGCGCCCGGAACGAGCCAGCCGGCGATCAGCGGCAGATAGACAAACCCCTGCTGCCCTTGAAATTGCGCCCCTGGCCCCGCCGTATTCTTGCTCTCTGTAGTTGCCATTCCTTCTTGACTATAACGCATCAGACAGCGGCCGCGGCGGGCAGAATCTCTTCCACATCCACCCACTGCGTGGGATAGTTGCCGGTATAGCAGGCCGTGCAGTAACCCACGGGCTCTTCGCCGACACAGCAGTTCAGCAGGCCGCCTAGAGACAGGTAGGACAGCGAGTCGGCTTCAATAAACTGGCGAATCTCCTCGATCGACTTCTGTGCGGCGATCAAATCGCGCTTGCTCGGTGTATCCACGCCGTAAAAACAGGGCGAAACCGTCGGCGGGCAACTGATGCGCAGATGCACTTCCTTGGCCCCCGCGCCGCGCACCATGCGCACAATTTTTCTACTAGTCGTCCCGCGAATGATCGAGTCATCGATCAGAATCACACGCTTGCCTTCCAGCAGATTGCGCACCGGGTTCAGCTTGAGGCGCACGCCAAAGTCGCGCACCCGCTGCTCCGGCTCAATGAAGGTGCGGCCCACATAATGATTGCGAATCAGCCCCATGCGAAACGGCAGGCCTGCCTCTTCCGCGTAGCCCAGCGCCGCCGTCACCCCGGAATCGGGCACGGGCACCACCACGTCGGCCGAAACCGCCGATTCGCGCGCCAGTTGCCGCCCCATCTGGTCGCGGCTCTCCTGCACCCAGCGGCCAAAGATGCGCGAGTCAGGCCGGGCAAAATAAACGTGCTCGAAGATGCAGCTCGATTGCGGAACGCCGCTTGCATACTGCCGGCTGGTAACGCCGTCCTCGGTCACCATCACCAATTCGCCGGGCAGCACGTCGCGCTCGTAGGTGGCGCGCAGCAGGTCGAAGGCGCAGCTCTCGCTGGCAAAAACAATCGTGTCCGGCCCGTCCGCATTCTTGATCCGCCCCATCGAGAGCGGACGGAAGCCGCGCGGATCGCGGGCGGCAAAGATGCGGTCGCGCGTCATCATCACAATCGAGAACGCGCCCTCCACTTGACCCAACGAATCGGCGATGCAGTCGACCAGAGTTCCAGCCTTCGAGTGCGCAATGAGCTGGACGATGATCTCGGAATCGGATGTGGTCTGGAAGTAAGCGCCGTCCCGCTCCAGCCGCGCGCGCACATTGCCCAGGTTCACCAGGTTGCCGTTGTGCGCAATCGCGATCAGCCCTTTGGTCGAGTCCACGCGGATCGGCTGCGCATTCAGCAGCGCCGAGTCGCCGGTCGTCGAGTAGCGCGTGTGCCCAATCGCCATCGGCCCCGGCAGCTTGGCCAGAACGTCGTCGGTAAAAATCTCGCTAACCAGCCCCATGCCTTTGATGTTGGCCAGATGCTGGCCGTCCGCCGTGGCAATACCGGCCGACTCCTGCCCGCGATGCTGCAAGGCATAGAGCCCCAGATAAGCCTGCCGCGCCGCGTCCGGGTGCCCGTGAATCGCAATCACGCCGCACTCTTCGCGCAGCTTGTCGTCCGCGGCGACAGTGGTCGGCGAACAGTGGTCAGTGGTCAGCAAAAGCGCCGGCGTACCCGCGCTTTGAAAGGGCATGGCTTTAGCCGTGCCGTCTGCCGCGCTAAAAATACCTCCGGGCTTTAGCCCCTGAGGGAAGTTCCTTTCCAAGGCCGGAATTCCCTCCGCGGCTAAAGCCGCTGCCTCACTTTTGAACTCCATATTGGCACGGCTAAAGCCGTGCCCTTCCAAAGCTTCGCTGCGAAAAGATGCAGAGAGATCCCCAACCCCCTCGACCCCCTGAAACAGCAACCCGCTCATGCCAGAACCTCGTCGTGGAGAGTGGCTTCCAGGGCCGAGGCCCACGGCTTGCGAAGTTCGGCCAGCGGTGCATGGATAAATGCCTCGCCGTCCACCGTAATCTCCAGCTTCGACCCTCCTGTAATGCCGATGCGCGCGGAAAGAAAGCTGTATTCGCCCGCCAGTCTTTCAATTTCGGCGATATTTGAGGGGTGCGTCGTAAGCAATACCGTGGTAGCAGGCTCGGCAAAGAGTCCAAAGAGCGGATGAACCATCAACGACGGATCCTGCTCTACTGTTGCGCCAATCCCGTTCGCAAATGCCGCCTGCGCCAGCGCCACACTAATGCCGCCATCTGAGATGTCCCGTGCCGAGCGCATCAAACCCTCGTCGGCCAGCGCGGCCAGCAGCTTGTGCAGGCTCGCTTCGGCCTCCAGATCCAGCGGCGGCGGTGTGCCCCACAAACCGCCCAAAACCACTTTGGCAAATTCCGAAGAACCAAAGCTGGCCAGATCCGCCGAAGCCGTTGCTTCCGGCTCCTCCGGATCCACATTCGCCACCGGCTGCTGCGGATCGGTAATCACCGGGTAATAGCGCATCGGCTCAGGTTTGAAGGGAACTGCCAGGCTGGGGTCGGGATCGTCGCCATGAGGAACCGGCCACAGCAGCAGAATCGCGTCGCCGGCCTTTTGAAAATCCGCGGGAACGGCCTTGTTCACATCCTCCAGAATCCCCACAATCCCCAGCACAGGCGTCGGATAAATCCCCTCGCCGCGCGTCTCGTTATAAAGAGAAACATTGCCGCCCGTAATCGGCGTTCCCAGCGCGATACATGCCTCGCCGATGCCGTCAATGGCAGCCGACAACTGCGCCATGATCTCCGGCTTTTCCGGATTGCCAAAGTTCAGGCAGTTGGTCGCGGCCACCGGCGTTGCGCCGGTCATCGCCACCTTGCGCGCGCACTCAGCCACGGCATGTTTTGCGCCCAATTTTGGGTCCAAATACGCCCAGCGGCCATTGCCGTCCAGCGCCATCGCCAGGCCAATTTCGCCCACCGGCCCATCGGCCGCATCCGGCTTGGCCGTGCCCTTGATGCGCATCAGGCCAGCCTCGCCGCCCGGTCCAATCACCGTGTTGGTCTGCACCATGCTGTCGTACTGCTCATAAACCCAGCGCTTGCTGCATACATTGGCGCTGGAAAGAAGTTTCTTTAAATCCGCCGTGTAGTCGCGGTCCTCAGCCAGCTTGGCCACCATCTCATCGGGCGGATCAAGCGGAATCGGCGCCTTCCACGTGCCCACCGGCCGGTGATAGAGCGGCGCATCGTCGGTCAGCGATTTGTTGGGAATATCCGCCACCAGCACACCGTGATGGCGAATGCGCAGCCGCGGCTCGGCCTCGACCGTGCCCACGATCACGCCATCCAATCCCCACTTCTCAAAAACCCGCAGAACCTCGTCTTCGCGGCCTTTGATCGCCACCAGCAGCATCCGCTCCTGGCTCTCGCTCAGCATAATTTCGTACGCGCTCATGCCGGTCTCGCGCTGCGGTACCAGATCCAGTTCCACATCCAGCCCCACGCCGCCGCGCGCGCCCATCTCGCAGGTCGAGCAGGTCAGCCCCGCAGCCCCCATATCCTGAATCCCGACGATCGCGCCCGTCTTCATCGCCTCCAGGCAGGCCTCCAGCAGCAGCTTCTCCATGAACGGATCGCCCACCTGCACGTTGGGCCGCTTGGCCTCGGTGCCCTCGTGGAACTCCTCGCTCGCCATCGTCGCCCCGTGAATGCCGTCCCGGCCCGTCTTGGCCCCCACATAGATCACCGGGTTGCCCGTGCCGCTGGCCTTGCCGTAAAAGATTTCGTCCTTGCGAACCAGCCCCAGAGCAAAGGCATTCACCAGCGGATTGCCGCTGTAGCAGGCCTCGAACTTCGTCTCGCCGCCCAGATTCGGCACCCCAAAGCAATTGCCGTAAGCCGCCACCCCGCCCACCACGCCGTCAACAATCGCGTGATTTTTGTGGATCTCGCGCTCGTCGGCTTCTTGGCCAGGTTCTCTGCGGATCGGCCCGAAGCGCAGCGAATCCATCACCGCCAGCGGCCGCGCGCCCATGGTAAAAATGTCGCGCAGAATGCCGCCCACGCCCGTCGTCGCGCCTTGAAACGGCTCTATATAACTGGGGTGGTTGTGGCTCTCAATCTTGAAGGCGCAGGCCCAGCCTTCGCCCACGTCGATAATGCCGGCATTCTCGCCCGGCCCCTGCACCACCCGCGCGCTCTTGGTGGGAAGCCGCTTCAAATGTACGCGGCTGGACTTGTAAGAGCAGTGCTCGCTCCACATCACGCTGTAAATGCCCAGCTCGGTCAGCGACGGCACACGCCCCAGCGCGGCCTCAATGCGGCTATATTCGTCCGCGGTGATGCTGTGCTGGGCCAGCAACTCCGGGGTAACCAATACCGGCTCGGGAAGGACTGGTGAGGATGCAGTATTCATCACGATTGCCTTCATTGTCGCACGGGAG